>Ga0224501_10000030_pt1 | contig 161719 bp, 137 predicted proteins | sample SF_Oct11_sed_USG_4_FD_169105 | JGI IMG/M metagenome (GOLD analysis project Ga0224501, IMG submission 169105) | Sediment microbial communities from San Francisco Bay, California, United States - SF_Oct11_sed_USGS_8_1 | ecosystem: Environmental > Aquatic > Marine > Sediment | place: USA...
CCACCGCCACGAAGCGGCCGTCCTTGATGGCGAAGGCGGTGGCGCTCGGGTTCGCGTCGTCCTGGGTGAGGACCCTCCCGTTCACCACCACCAGGTCGGGCGCCACCGAGGCGGACGCACCTCCGGCCGCGCATCCCGTGGTGAGCCCCGCGGCGGCAGCGACCGCACCGAGTCCTAGGAAGTCCTTCCGGGTGATCTCGCTCATGGTGCCTCCACGTGGGACGTTCGGGTTGGTTTCACCGCCAGGAGTGCGGCATCACTGGTCAGGTGAACTCGAGGTATCACGGCCACTCGAAGGCCGGGTCATCGCAATGAATCCGGGGTGGCTGCGAATGGGATCCCACTCGGGATCCACCGCCAACGCCTCGGGCGTGAAGCCGTTGGTTCCGGCCAACACCTCCGTCAGGAGCCGCACGGCTTCGTCGGGCTGGTCCAGCCGCACGTACACCGAGGCGGCGCCAACGAGGAGGTCGGGACCATCCATGGCGTCCCGGGTGACGGGGAGGAGCGCCAGCGCCTCAGCCACGATATCACGGGCTTCGTCTTCTTCTCCCGCCGCTGCCAGAGCATACGCCAGTTCCGCGAGCAGGGATGCCTCGCGGTTTGGAGGACGGATCTCCTGGGGGGCGCGAACCTCGGCGAGCCGATGGCGCGAGGCGGCGACCTCGTCCAACCACCCCGAGCGGGCGGCGGCAGGACCCTCCGTTCGCTCCAGCGCTCGGAGCCGCATTCCCTGGCCTACCTCGGTTCCGAGTTCGTCGATGGCGGCGAAGTCGCGATCGTACCACGCCAGGCTCGCCCGAACCCAGATCGGAACCGATCCAGTGGCCTCCATCTCCCGTGCCGCCTCTCGGGCCAGCTCCACGTCTCCCATGGAGAAGAGCGCGGTTTGGAAGAGACCGCTGTACAGGGTAGCCAGGTCGGGCTGGAGGGTGATCCCGCGCCGAAAGGTGACCACTGCGTCGGACAGGCGTCCCGCCCCATGGTACGTGCTGGCCAGGTCCTCCAGGTAGTGACCCGAAAGCGGGTTCAGGCGCACGGCCTCCTCGAAGCTGGCGACGCCTGCGTCGAAGTTCCCCTGCCGACGCTGGATGGCTCCCAGGTTGTGGTGGACCTCGGCGGAATTCAGCCCCGCGCGGCGAGCGGCGGAGATCTCGTTCAGCGCTGCTTCGTAATCCCGGAACGCGGAGTAGTGGTACTGCCCCAGCGCAAGGTGCGCCTCGGGGTTCTCCGGGTCCAGCGCCAGCGCCAGTAGGGCCTCCCTCCGGGCGTCCTCCAGGAGCTCGGTACCCCCCTCACGCGTCACCTCCGCCTTGGAGGCCAGCGCCAGCGCGAGACGCGCGTACGCCTGGCTGAACGCGGGATCCTCCTCCACCGCCTTGCGATAGAGGTCCAGGGCGATGTCGAAGTCGGGGGACCGCGGACCGGACGCGAAGTAGTTGTTTGCCTGCAGATAGATGGTGTAGGCCTCCAGGTTCTCCGTGGGCGCCCGGCCCACCTCCTCGGACTCCTGGGGCGTGAGGGTAGCGTGGGTGGCCTCGGCGATGCGACCCGCCAGCTCCCTCTGGATCACGAAGATGTTCTCCACGGTGAGGGCACGATCAAAGCTCTCCGCCCAGAGGTGGCCCTCCTCCTCTCGCGTGTCGATGAGCTGCGCGTTGAGGTGGATCTGATTCCCCGAGCGCTGGACGCTCCCCTCCAGGATCACGTGCGCGCCGAGCTCCCGGGCGATCTCCCTCAGGTTCCCGGGATTGTCCTTGTACCGCATCACCGAGGTGCGCGAGATCACGCGCATCGAGCCGATGCGGGAAAGCTGGGTGAGGAGGTCGTCGTGAAGCCCCAGGGCAAAGGACTCGTCGTCGTCGCCGGCACCGGCGGAGGCGAAGGGGAGGGCCGCGATGGCCACCCGTTCCCCACCGTCCACGGCTCCCGGGCGCGCGTCCCCCCGGAAGAGGAGCACCGTCGCCACCATGCCCCACATGGTGAAGGCTGCCACCCCGCCGCCCACGGCCATCTTCCAGGTGAGAACCCGGGCAAGACCCGAAGCGGACTCCCGCGCCGGGTTCGTGCCGGTGGTAACGGACTGAGCCGGAGCATCCCCTTCTCCAACCGCACCCGATTCCTGAACGAAAGCAGTGGCCAGAACCACGGGAAGTCCGATGACGAGAAAGACCAGCGCCATCCCGGGGAGCCACGTCGGGAGCGACGCGCTCTCAACGATGGTGTCCACGACCTGGAGCGCCACCCACGACCCGGCCAGGTAGACCCCCAACACCTGCCAGATGGATCGGCGGCGCAACTCGCCGAAGAAGTTGTCGAGGTCGGACATCAACGGGGCTCGTTCATGAGGGTCAGGGGCGCAACATAATTCGACTGCCTGTCCCCTGCGGGCAAGCTCCACTGCGATGATGGGCAGTCATCTCGACCTCCCGACGACGGATGCGCTGCATCTCCGAACACCCGCTCTCTACCCGAACACCGGCCCCACCGCCCTCCTCACGTCATCCAACTCCGCCGCGGCCTCCTCGTCGGGAGCCGTGGCGAGACTCACTCCGATGGTGCAGGCGAAACCCGCCGCGAATCCGGGAATCATCTCGTAGAGGTCGTAGAAATGCTCCTTGAAGAAGAGCACCCACACCACGGTGGCGGCGAAACCACCGACCATCCCCGCCAGGGCACCCTCTCGCGTGGTGCGCTTCCAGAAGAGGGAGCAGAGCACCACGGGGGTGAAGGCCGCGGCGATTCCCGACCAGGCGAAGAGGACGAACCAGAAGACGACTCGGGTCTCGGTGAGAGCCAGCGCCAGCCCCGCCACCCCGATGACCACGGTCACCCACTTCCCCATTCCGGAAAGGCGGCGTTCGTCGGCGTCGGACCCCAGCGTCTTCTGCACCACGTCCCGCACCACCGCGGAAGACGCCAGGATCAGGAGCGAGTCCACGGTGGACATGATGGCCGCCAGCACCACCACCAGGAAGATTCCGGTGAAGAAGGCAGGGAAGAGGGCACCCGCCATCTCCGGAAGGATGGTCTCGGGATCGGCCAGCCCCGGGAAGAGCACGCGACCCGCCATTCCGGCGAAGACGGCGCCCACGTCGAAACCGATCACACAGAGGACGGCCCACAGCCCCCCGTCCACGATCTCCTCCTGGTCCCTCGCCGCCATGAAGCGCGTCAGGAGCTGGGGCGACCCCAGGAAGGCGAAGCCGATGGCCACGAAGCCGAAGGCGCTGGCCACCCCGGCGGCGGTGAGGCCGAACTCTCCCATGGGCTTGAGTAGAGCCGGGTCGGCCGCCTCCAGCGCTCCCATGACCCCGGCGAACCCTCCGGCGGCGGGGAAAGCCACCAGGGGAAGCGTCACCAGGCACCCCAGCATGAGGACGCCCTGGAGGAAGTCGGAGTACGCCACCGCCTTGAAGCCGCCCACGGTGGTATAGAAGAGAACGATGCCCAGCCCGATCCAGACACCGGCGGTGTACCCCGTCCCCAGGAAGGCGTCGAAAGCCTTCCCCGACGCGGTGAACTGGGCGGCCGCGTACGCGACGACCATGCTCAGCACGATCACGGCCGATACCATGCGGAAGAGATTGTGCGTGTCGCGAAAGCGGGCGGTGAGATAGTCCGGCACCGTGATGGCGTCGTAGCGGTCGGTGTACTCCTTGAAGGGGCGCGCCACGAAGACCCACGCCGCGGCCACGCCCAGCACCTCCCCCATGATGACCCAGAAGGCGTGGACGCCGATGGCGTACCCCATTCCGGTGAGCCCGAGCAGGAGCCACGCGCTCTCCCCCGTGGCGTTGGAGGAGAAGGCGATTACCCAGGCGGGGAGGCGCTTGCCCGCCACGAAGTACCCTTTCAGGTCGTGGGACTCACGCCCCCCCCAGACGCCGATGGCCAGGAGGATGGCCAGGTAGCCCACGAGGACCGAGACGATGACCGGCGACGTCATGCGTCGCCTCCACCGGCGCTTCCACGGTCGCTCCTGCGCGCGAGGAAGAACCACACCTCCAGCACCAGCCCGAATCCGATGGCACAGGCGAGGAGAATCCATCCGTCCATGGGCAGTCCCGTCATGCTCCGTCTCCCTGGATATGTATCGACGCGCCCCACTGTTGGGTGGATGTCAAGATGGGGCCACACCGTCCAACCCGCGAGCATCCGCGCGGGGTGAACTGTTCGGTCGACCCATGGGCCAGCCCGGATGTACCGCTTTCGCACGCTTGCATGATGGGGTGCCATGACTCTATAGTCGGCTCCACTTGTCGAGTTTGCGGAATATGTTGCGCGAACTCGTACGACCAGGCATTCGCTGAACGCACCCGACCACTCCCATGACCGATCGCGACACTCCTGCATCCGATCGTGCCTTCGCCAGGACGCGGAGCCGCTGGATGATCGCGATGGTGGCCGTAGCCAGCGCCGTGACGGGATCCTGGGTGTACACGCGAGTCAGTATCGGTCAGGATGCGCGGGAAGACGTACGCGTCACACTCTCCGCCGTCCTGAACGCGGTTCAGGGAGCTCTCCACGCATCGTTTCGATCTCATCGCTCCCAGGCCATCGGTTGGGCGACCTTCCCGGCGGTGGTTGAGGCCACACGAGAGCTCCTGGACACCTCCAGATCGCCGGAGGAGCTCTCCACCCACCCGGCCCAGACGTCGCTCCGCGATCTCCTCCTTCCCACCCTGGAGGCCACGGGATACCAGGGGTACTTCCTCGTCGACGTCGACGGTGTGAACCTCGCCTCGAGCCGGGACGCCAACATCGGGGTCACCACGCTCCTGCGGAGCCGACCCGGATTTCTGGAGAAGGTCTGGTCGGGCCAGACCGCCGTGAGCATGCCGCAGCCGTCCGACGTCCCGCTTCCGGGCCCGGACGGGGTGCTCCGCTCAGGATATCCCACCCTCTTCGTGGGCGCGCCGGTGAGGAGTGAGTCGGGTGAAATCGTGGCCGCCTTCGCGTTTCGTCTCGACTTCGATCGTGACTTCGACGATCTCCTGAGGCGGGGCGACGTAGGCCGATCCGGAGAGACGTACGCCGTGGACGGGGAAGGCCGACTCCTCGGCGCCAGCAGGTTCGAAACCGCCCTCCGTGCGACTCCGTTCTTCGACGATGATCCCCATACACCCCTCGAGATCTACGTACGGAATCCAGGGGTCGAGTTCATGCGCACCCAGGACACCACGGCGGTGAACCTCGGGGAGGCGCAACCCACCCTGGCGGCGGCCGCCCTCATGAAGAAGGAGGACGGCGAAGACATGACCGGATACCCCAACTACCGGGGCATTCCGGTGGTGGGTTCGTGGAAATGGGACAGCGACCTCGGAATGGGCCTCACCGTGGAGCAGGACGTCGCGGAGGCATACCGGTCACTCCGCTCCCACAGGATGTGGGTGGACGTGCTCAACGGCATGGTTCTCCTCCTGGTGTTCGCCACCGGACGCGTCTACCTGGCCAACGCGCGCAGGACCCACGAAATCAGTCAGGAGATGGAGTGGGGCATGTCGGAGGGCGCTCGGGACCTGGAGCACACCCGGTCGCGCATGGCGACCACGACCCGGGAACTCGAACGCTTCTTCGATCTCTCCATCGACATGGTCTGCATCGCCAGTACCGACGGCTTCTTCACTCGCGTCAACCCCGCCTTCATCCGCGTCCTCGGCCACGCGGAAGCGGACCTGATGGCACGACCGTTTCTGGACTTCGTACACCCCGACGACGCCACGGCGACGCTCCAGGAGGTGGAGAAGCTCGCGGGTGGGGAACCCACCATCTCCTTCTCCAACCGATACCGGTGCGCCGACGGAGCCTGGAAATGGCTCGAGTGGACCGCGGCCTCCACGCCCGAGGGACTCATCTACGCCATCGCGCGGGACGAGACGGAGCGCCGAGAAACCGAGGCGGTCCTGGCCAACCAGGCCCGAGAACTCCGGCAGGCTCAGAAGATGGAGGCCGTGGGAAGATTGGCCGGAGGCGTGGCCCACGACTTCAACAATCTCCTTACCGCCATCATCGGGTTCGGCGAACAGGTGCTGTTCCTCTCGAGTCCCGGTGAGAAGGTCCACCGCCACACGACGCAGATCCTCCGGGCGGCGGGACGGGCGGCGGACCTGACACGGCAACTTCTGGCCTTTTCCCGGCTCCAGGTCGTTCGACCCAAGGTCGTGGACGTGAACGAGGTGGTGCACGACGTCACGAAGATGCTGGGCAGGATCATCGGAGACGATGTGGGGCTGGAGGTGTCGTCGAACGAGCACCTATGGCCGACCTACATCGACGTGGGCGCCCTCGAGCAGATCGTGGTGAACCTGGCGGTCAATGCCCGCGACGCGATGGTCGGAGGAGGCGTCATCACCATCAGCACGGACAACGTACGTCTGGACGGATCACGAGACGCCGACACCGGCCGGGAGCTGCCCGACGGCGACTACGTTCTCCTGTCGGTACGAGATACCGGGACGGGAATGTCCGAAGAGGTCCAGCGGCAGATCTTCGACCCGTTCTTCACCACCAAGGAAGAGGGGAAGGGCACGGGTCTGGGTCTGTCGACCTGTTTCGGCCTGGTGAAGCAGGCCTCCGGATCCATCGATGTCCGGAGTGAGGAGGGCGTGGGCTCCACCTTCTCGGTCTACCTTCCCCGTACGAGTCGCGCCGGGACGAGGGATGAGGACAAGGTGCCCGAGAATGCCGTGGCGGGAGGGAGTGAGACGATTCTGGTGGTCGACGACGACGTACAGGTCCGCGCCGTCGTGTGCGCCATTCTCGAGACCCACGGATACAGGGTGCTGGAGGCCGCCGGCGGGAGTGAAGCCATCCGCATCAGTTCGGAGGTCGCCGACGACATCCATCTCCTCCTGACCGACGTGGTCATGAACGGCATCAACGGTGGGAAACTGGCCGAGACGTTGGCCCCTTCCCGCCCGGAGATGCGGCTGATGTTCATGTCGGGCCATGCCGAAGACGCCATGGTTCACACGGGCGTCATGACCGGCCGCGCGCTCCTCGTGAAGAAGCCGTTCCAGTCACTGGAGCTGGCGCGTACTGTGCGCGCCTGCCTCGACGGCTCCCGCTATACGGCGCAGGCGTTCTCCCGGGGGAGCTGACGCGATTCGCTCTCCCCACGAGGAGAGCCCACGCGACCGCGCCTACCTCTCCACCCGACCGCAAGCCCGCTCGAGCTTCTCCAGGCCCTCGGCGATCTCGTCCTCGGTGACCAGGAGGGACGGTCCCACCCGCACCACGTGCCCCTTCATCCCGCCCTGCCCGAGAAGGAGACCCTCGTCGCGGGTGGCCTCCAGGAGCGCGTTGGTGCGCGCCGCGTCGGGCTCCTTGGACTCGGGGTCGGCCACGATCTCCATGGCCTGCATGAGCCCCATCCCGCGGACCTCGCCGATCCACGGATACCGGGCCTGGAGGGCTTCCATCCCCTCCCGGAGTTGGCGTCCCCGGACGCCGGCGTTCCCCGGCGCGTCCTCCTCCTTCATGACGTCCAGCGTCGCCGACATGGCCGCCATGGAGATGGGATTCCCCCCGAAGGTGGAGATGGTCTTTCCCGTCCACGACCTGGCGATGGCGTCGGTGGTGATGGTGGCGCCCACGGGGAATCCCCCGGCGATCCCCTTGGCCATGACCATGATGTCGGGCTCCACGCCCCAGTGTTCGATCCCGAACCAGCGGTCTCCCGTGCGCCCGAAGCCGGCCTGTACCTCGTCGATGATGAGGAGCCCCCCGTACTTGCGGATGATCTCCGACACGCGCTGGAAATATCCGGGAGGCGGCACCACGTAGCCGCCCACGCCCTGGATGGTCTCGGCGATGAAGGCCGCCGGCTGCCCGTTGGTGGTGGTGAGGATCACCTCCTCCAGGTCACGGGCGAACTTCTCCGTGCACGAGTCGTCGCAGGGCTGCTTGAACGGGCAGCGGTACGGGTAGGGGGAGATGGCGTGATGCACCCCGGCCATGCGGGTGGCGATGGGGCGCCAGGCGGCGTGGGCCGTGACGGTGCTGGCCATGAAGGAGCGGCCGTGGTACGCCAGGCGCAGCGCCACGATCTCGCTGCGGCCCGTGTGGACGCACGCCATCTGGAGCGCCGTCTCGATGGCCTCCGTCCCCGAGTTGGTGAAGAAGGTGCGCTTCAGATTCCCCGGCGCGATGGCGGCCAGCCGCTTCGCCGCCTCCACCTGGGCCTCGGTGGCGTACAGGGTGGAGACGTGCCCCAACCGCCCCATCTGCTCGGTCACGGCTTCGGCGATGCGCGGGTGACAGTGCCCGATGGAGGTGGTGAGGATCCCGCTGAAGAGGTCCAGGTACTCCTTCCCGTCGGCGTCGCGCACGCGCACACCCTCGCCTTCGGCCAGCGCCAGCGGCTTCCCGTAGAGGTGGAGCATGGCGGGGAGGAGGTACTCCTCCTGCCCCCGGAGGATCTCGGCGCTGGACGCGCCCGTGGATACGCTGCTCATGGACGTCACCACCTGGAAATGACCACCCGCTGGTCCGTGAAGAAGGAGATGGCGTCCCGGCCCTGCGCCTTGAGATCGCCGTAGAAGGAAGCCCTCGATCCACCGAAGGGAAAGAACGCCATGGGCGCGGCCACCCCGATGTTCACCCCGATCATGCTGATCCCCGCCTTGTAGCGGAACTCGCGCGCGGCCTTCCCGCTGGTCGTGAAGATGGAGCACGCGTTCCCATATCGCGTGGTGTGCATCTGCTCGATGGCGTCGTCCAGCGTCTTCACCCGGCTCAGCCCCGCCACGGGCCCGAAGACCTCCTCCGTACCCAGGGGGGTGTCCATGCGTACCTCGTCGAAGACGGTGGGGCCGATCCAGTGTCCGCCGGGCATGGTGTCCACCACGTCGTATCGTCCGTCCAGGGCGAGTCTTCCCCCACTCCCGGCGGCCTCGTCGATGAAGGTCTTGACCCGGTCCCGGTGGGTCGACGAGATCACCGGGCCCATGTCCGTGTCCGGGTCCAGCCCGTCTCCCATGCGCAGGCTCGACGCTCCGTCCAGGATCCGTTCCCGGAGCGGCTTGTACGCCTCACCCACGCCCACGAGGATGCTCCCCGCGAGGCAGCGCTGCCCGGTGGAGCCGAACACCGAAGCCATGCAGGCATCCGCGGTGTAGTCCATGTCGGCGTCAGGCATGACGATGAGGTGGTTCTTTGCTCCTCCCAGGGCCTGCACACGCTTTCCCGCCGTGGCCGCCCGCTGGTACACGACCTTCGCCACGTGGCTCGAGCCCACGAAGGACACGCCCACGATGTCGGGGTGGTCGCAGACGGCCTCCACCGCCTCCTGCCCTCCATGGACCACGTTGAGCACGCCCGCCGGCAAGCCCACCCGGTCGGCCAGGTCCACGATCTTCTGGTGCGTGAGAGGGTCCTGCTCGCTGGGCTTGAGCACCACCGTGTTCCCCGCGGCCACCGCGTAGGGCCAGAACCAGAGCGGAATCATCACCGGGAAGTTGTACGGCGTGATGATCCCGAACACGCCCAGGGGCTGTCGGTACGACGCGCAGTCGATCCCGGGGGCGATGTCCTCCGCCGTGTCGCCCATCATCAGGGTGGGCATTCCGCACGCGTGCTCCACGTTCTCGATCCCGCGCTGCACTTCTCCCCGCGTCTCGGCGAGGATCTTCCCGTGCTCACGCGAGAGCGAACGCGCCAGCTCCTCCTTGTGCTCCTCCAGGCGCATCTTCAGGCGCATGAGGACGCGCACCCGCTCCACGGCCGGGGTCTCCCGCCACGCGGGAAAGGCCTTCCGGGCCGCTTTCACGGCGGCGTCCACGTCGGCACGGGTGGAAAGCGGCGTGCGCCCGATCTCCTCTCCCGTGGCCGAATTGGTGATCCCTATCGCGTCCTTTCCCGACGACGGGGTCCAGACACCACCGATGTAGTTGTGAACGGTATCGCTCATGGGCCTTCCCGGGGGGAGGAGTCGATCGTGCCGAATGGGGCTCAACCTTCGCCTCCGGCGGCGGGACGGCAAGGGGAAGGCGCGAGAGAGGCCGAACATCGCGTGCCGGGCCGCGCGCGGACTACCCCGGACTCGCCCGATCCTGCTATTTTTTCTTCCTACCCACTGATGTCGGAGCCGTGGCGACGCCCGTCGCCGGCCCCGCCTACCGCGCGACGCTTCCCGCGCCCGCGGTGCCGCGAGGGTCACGAAGAGTGGAGCCGCCTGCCTCGTTCCGAGGAAGGAAGAGGGACGCCTCAGTGTCCTGCCCCACCGCCTGTACCAGTTGTCCCCCTTACCGGACCACCGAAGTCGTTTCCAACGGTCCAATCCACACGAGGAGGACACGATGACCGAGCAACAGATCCTGGATGTCGTCCGTGATCAACTGGACGCGTTCAACAACGACCAGTGGGCTCGCTGGCGCGAGTTGCACACCCCGAACGCCGAATACGACGAGGTGGGCACCGGACGGCGCCTCACCGGGCACGACGAGATCCTCGAGGTGCTGAAGTCGTGGAAGACGGCGTTCCCGGACCTGAAGGGCACCGTCGACCACATCTTCGCCTCCGAGAACGTGGGCGTGGTCGAGGTGAGCTGGAAAGGCACCCACAAGGGGACGCTGACGCTACCCGTGGGCACGGTTCCTCCCACCAACACCCGGCACACGATCCGGGGCGTCATGGTGTGCGAGGTCTCCAGAAACAAGATCACCAAGGCTCGCCATTACTTCGACGCCCTGGAGCTCATGTCGAAGCTGGGCGCGATACCGGAGATGAAGGCCCGGAAAGCCAAAGCGTGATCCTCTGGTGATGTGCCACGCGAGGTCTCCGGATCGGGCGCTTCCGCGTCGGTGGGCGGTGCGTCCGGCCCGGTCCGGAGACCGGCGGCGGTCCCATGGGGTATCGACACATCGTATGCTTTCCAACCGGGAGGGCACGTATGCCCGAGGCACACGACTCCGCTGAACCCATTCGGTCGGACGACCTCATCGACCTCCTCTCGAGGAAGGTGATCGGACAGCCCTCCGCCATCGAGGTCATCATCCCCTCGATCCAGCTCCACCGGTCGGGGCTCGCGCCGGAGAGCCGGCCCGTGGGGGTGTTCCTCCTCCTCGGCCCGACCGGAACGGGGAAGACCCGCACGGTGGAGGCGCTGGCGGAGGTCCTCCACGGAAGCTCGCACAAGGTACTCCGCATCGACTGCGGCGAATTCCAGAGCGACCACGAGATCGCCAAGCTCATCGGCGCCCCTCCGGGCTACATCGGCCACGGCGACTCCAAGCCCAGGCTCACCCAGGGGCACCTGGCGGAGGTGAAGAGCCCCGACTGCGACCTCTCCCTCGTACTCTTCGACGAGATCGAGAAGGCGGCCCCGGCCATGACGCAGCTCCTCCTGGGCATTCTCGATCGCGCCACCCTCCGCCTGGGAGACGGAACCGAGGTGGACTTCGCTCAGACGCTCATCTTCCTCACCAGCAATCTCGGGGCCCGGGGGATGATGGACGCGATCAAGCCCAGCATGGGGTTCACGCCGGCCGGATCCAGGACACCGGGTGAACTGAGCACCCAGCTCGACCAGATCGCCATCCAGGCCGTCCGGAAACACTTTTCACCCGAGTTCGTGAACCGCATCGACCATGTGGTCACGTACCGTCCCCTCGACGCCGAGTCGGTGGCGGCGATCCTGGACCAGCACATCTTCGAGCTCGAACGGCACGTCCACACTCGTCTGGGAGCGCGATCCTTCGATCTCGACGTGTCGGCCGGAGCCCGCGCCTTCCTCATCGAGCGGGGGACGAGCCCCGAGTACGGCGCCCGTGAACTCCGCAGGATGGTCCACCGGCACCTCACCCAGCCCCTGGCCGCCCTGGTCGCCGACGACGCGGTGCACCCGGGCGCGGTGGTCCACGTCGACGTGGCGGAGAGCGGCGATGCCCTGTCGCTGAGACCGGAGGGCGGGGCGGCCCGCCCGGAGCGGAGGATCGAGAAGGTCCTGGTGGTCGACGACAACGAAGCCATCCTCCGGTGGACGGAGAGGGCGCTACGGAGCCACCGGTACGAAGCGGTGACCGCGTCGTCGGTACGGGATGCCGGAAGGGCCATGGCGTCCACCCGGCCCGACGCCGCCGTTCTCGACTACGTGCTCCCGGACGGAGACGGGGTGGCCCTGGCCATGGAGATCCTGGGCGACCACCCCGACATGGTCGTGGTGCTCATGAGCGGGATGGAGCTGGACGAGGAAGACGAACTCGTGTGCCGGCACCTGGACATCCCCATCCTGACGAAACCGTTCCTGGTGGACGAGTTGGTGGTGCTCCTGGAGTCGCGGGAGGCCGCGGTGCCCCGAGCGCGGTGGCGCACCGCGTGACGCCGCGAGCCCTACATCCGCATCAGGTAGGTGATCTTCATGACCGCGCCGCGGTCCCGGACGTTCCACAGGCGCGTGTCGTCCCCCCGGCCTTCGGTGAACACCAGGTAGAGATCGCTCCCCGGCCTGTGGATGAAATTGAGACGCAGGTTCGTGGAGACGGTTCCGTCCAGGCGGTTGTACTGGGCCAGCAGGTTCGTGGTGAGCCGGGTGGAGAAGGAGTAGGATAAGCGCATGGACGCGATGTCCGCCGAAAGGGATCCGGAGGGCACGTCCACGGCGTTCCACGTATACCCCAGAGCGAGGGCGACCTGGGGAGACGGAGCCACGTTGAGCGTCCCGCCCACGCTCCCGAGCGTGCCGCCGTAGTAGTTGCTGAACATCCCCATGGACTCCACGTACACCCACCGGCTGCGCGCGGTGGAGGCGATCCACCCGATGTGGTCGTTGCGGTACCGGCCGGGATCCACCCACAGGGAATCCAGGAGGTCGACGCCCTCGTCGATGTCCACCTCCGCCGCGTTCAGGAAGAAGGCGATCTCGTCTCCGCTCTCCCATACGGGGTTGAATCCCGGACCCGCCTGCCAATCCTCCATGCGCCCGTCCATGGCGGTGACGACGCGGCCACCGAACCACATGTCGATGCGCCGGAGTCCCAGTGCGGTGGGACGCCAACGTCGCCGTCCGTACAGATCGGACCAGCGCACACCATCGCGCGTGATGAACCCCGCGGCCGCCCGGGCGCTGTCGCTGACCACGAGGTGGCTGGCGATGACCCCCCACCGTTCGCCCTGATAGTTCACCCCGGCGCGGTAGGCATGACCGGTCGCCTCCGATCCCGAGGCGAAGGTCGAGGCGGCGAAACCATCCACCACCCACGCCCCTCCCAGGACGAACTGACCATCCACCCCGGCGGCCGTGCTCCAGGCCCCCCCGCCCCGGCGATCGGTCACCATGGCCCCGACGTAGTTGCTCTCCCCCACGTCGCGCTTGATCCGGGCCGCGGAGAAGTTCTCCCTGGGAAGCCCGTAGGCGGAGTCGGTGACGATATCGAGGAACCCCACGGTCTGTGAGCCCACCCTCCCCGTGAGGCGCGTGCCCGCCAGGATGGGAACCTCGCCTTCGTCTTCGTCGATCCCGATGCGACGGCTGAAGAGCATGAGGAAGGGCGGCGGCTCGTAGGCGTTCCCGGGCACACCGAATTCGAACACCCCGGAGTTCTCGAGAAAGAAGTCCCGCTTTTCCGGAACGAAGAGGTCGAACCGGGTCAGGTTGACCTGCTCGTCGTCCACCTCGACCTGTGCGAAATCCGTGTTCACGGTCACGTCGAGCACGAGGCCGGGACGCAACTCGGTCTTCAGGTCCAGGCCCACCTCCCGCGTCCCCTCAGCCACGAGAACGCCCGCGTCGTTGGCTTCCTGCCGGCGCCCGCCGAGAAGGAAGGGCTTGGCTTCCAGGTTCAAGCCGGCCCGGGGGAGGTCGGCCAGCCCGGTCAGGTGGCCGGCCCGGCTGACCCGCTCGAATCCCTCTCCCTCCCGCCCCCAGGACCGCCAGAGGGTTTCTTCGTTCTTCCTCCGGATCACGCGAAACACGTTGATCCCCCAGGGCTGGTCGAGGGCGCCGTCCGGGTAGCGCAGGGTACGCCAGGGGATGGCCATCTCCGCGCTCCACCCCTGCGGGTGGCGGGTTCCGGCCACCTCCCAGACGCCGCGCCAGTCCAGGTTCACCTCGCTCCCCTCGTCGGTGAGGAGCGCCTCGAACTCGGCCCCGTTGGGATTGGTGGCGAAGACGACCGCGTTGCGGTGGTCGTGGAAGGGGTCGAGGAGTACGGCGACGGCGTCGTCCCCCGCGAACTGGAGCTTCCCGGAGAAGCCCTCCACCTGCAGGAGCTTGTCACGCTGGAGGATCCGCGCCACGACCCGGTCCGGATCGGAATCGTAGGCCATGATCCCGATGTAGAGGGCGTCGTCGTCGTAGACGATGCGCACCTCCGTCCTTTCCGTGGCGGGCCCACCCTCCTGCGGCTCCCTTTGGCGGAAATCGCCCATCACGGAGGCCCGGCTCCACGCGTCTTCCGAGAGCAGGCCGTCCACCCGGATCACGTTGCCGTCCTGGGGGGGAAGGTGATACGCCCGCACCGAGTCGCCGGTGACCTGCGCGCCCGACACCCCCGGCATCATGGAGCAGAGCAGGGCGGCGACCAGGAACGGTCCACGATGCGACCTCCTCATGGCATCGGCCCGACGACCCACCATCGCTTCGTCCTCCACCTACTCGTCCAGTGACACCGGGTCTCCCACCCGCACCTCGCCGTCGTCGAGCACCACCCCGTAGACGCCGCCCCGCCAGTGGGGATCCAGGGCCGCGGTGAGGCCGGGGCACTGCTCGTCCATCCGTTCGCAGGGGCGCGTCTCACCCTCGATGCGGATCCGCACGGGCCCCATGCGCAGGATCCGACCACGGGTGCCCTCCAGCCGTATCCCGCTCACCATGACGTTGGCTCTCCGCATCACGGGCCGGGCGTCGGGCAGTGTCTTCCCCACCTCGTCGAACGTCTCCTTCTCGATGACGGTGACCTGCCGTCTCCCCCGCTGGTCGGCGCTCCCCACGATCCCCTTCTCGGCCACGCACTCCACCGACGACGCCGAATCCATGGGACCCCGGTGCGCCCGCTTCACCCACATCTCCTCTACCACGGCCATCCGTCCTCCACCCGGTTGAATGTGCCCCACCATTGATACGGCACCTCCCCCGCCGCAAGGAAAATCACGAGGCTTGCCTGGCTGCCCGTCCGGATGAACCTTCCGCCCCATGAAGGAGTCGCTTGTCGAAGCGTGGAGGACCAACCACCGGATCAACCTTCTCCTCCTGGAGAAGATCTCCGGCGAAGGGTTGGCGTGTACCCTGTCGAAGCGGGGTGGCCGGGACGTGGCGCGTCAGTTCGCGCACATGCACGACGTCCGCCTCCACCACATGGAGAAGCGAGCCCCCGATCTCGCCCCGGGGTTGGTGAAGTTCGCCTCCAAGGACCCGCCGGAGCGGGAAGCCCTGGTGGCCGCCCACGAAGCGTCGACCGCGGCCGTCGAGACGTTCCTGGTGGACGTACTCGAAGGCGCGCCCCGCCGCCGGGGCTTCCGGAAGGGGATCTTCACCACGCTCGCGTATTTCATCGCACACGAGAGCCACCATCGCGGCAGCATCCTCCTGACGCTGAAGGAATGCGGTCACAAGGTGGACAACACCATCGCCTACGCGATCTGGGACTGGGACCGGAGATGAACCACCCACGCACGCTGGCGCCCGTCGTTCTCGTCGTCGCGTCCACGGCCACGCCCACCTGGAGGAGTCCCCCGTGAACAAGGTCACGCCCATCATGACCGTCGCGGAGATCGAGCCCTGTCTCCCCTTCTGGACCGACGCTCTGGGCTTCGAGATCACCGCCACCGTCCCCCACGAGGGGCGGATCGGCTTCGCCATGCTCCAGCGCGGCAACGTGGAGCTCATGTACCAGTCGAGCGCCAGCGTCGAGGCCGATCTGGGCCCCTCCGGCGCCGCCAGTGGATTTCCGGGGCTGGTCGACGAGCTGGGGGGCAGCACGACCACGCTGTTCGTGGAGGTGGACGCGCTGGATCCCATCATCGATGCGATGGTGGGAAGCGGAGCCGTCGTGGTCGTTCCCCGCCGGCAGACGTTCTACGGGATGGACGAGATCTTCGTGAAGGCCCCGTGCGGAACGCTGGTGGGGTTCGCGGCGCGCGTGGAGGAGGGTGTCGGCGAAGGGTGAGCCACCCCCCGTCAGCAACCGACGCAGTACGCAGGGTCCCACGTGCACACGACCCTGCGATCGAACCTCAGGTATACGCTCCCCAACCGCATCCGATCGCCCTCCGCGAGACCCACCCCGACCCCGCACCGTTGGTCGGCGCGCATCCGTGCGTGACCCAGGACCACCCGCCACCCCTCATGCCTGAGGTACTCGTACGCATACACCTCCAGCGGCTCCCGGACCTCGACTCCCGCGGGCAAGGCGACGCCCAGTTCCTCCAGGGACTGCGCATAGCGCCCTCGCTCCACCATGAAGGTGTCCTGGGCCGCCACGAGCCGTGCCATCGCCACGCGCGTGGCCCGAGCCCCTTCGAGGTCGGGCATCCGGCGGGCCGGCTCCGCGTCCCACGTGCATACCACCGTGTCCGGAATCTCCACCACGAACCCTCCGGGAAGCGTGGCCGACTCCTGACGTCCGCCGAATACTGCGCATCGCTGATCGACGCCCAACTCCAGAAGGTACCCGCTGGCCACCCACGAATCGACGGATGCCGCCACTTCCACCACGACGCCTTGCTCGTGTGAGTCGGCGATCCCCAGCACCGACGGCTCGTAGGCGTACGCGCCCGACACGCGGAAACGGTGGTCTTCCTCCCGCGCTACTCGTTCCATGATCTGCCGGAGTTCCCGCCGTGGACTCGTCTCGGAGGGAATGTTCCGATCGCAACAGGACACGGCGATGGAAGACACCAACCCGACGTACAGGAGACTCCGTCCCGCGGTTCCGCTGGCCACTGCGCGACTCCGGGCAACGTGTGACATGGATGGTCCCGACCGACTCCCCGCGCGTCGGGGACTGCGGTTAGAGTACGATCAGCGTCCATGCTCCGGCAAACACGGAGTGGGTTCGCGTCCCGCGATCCTCTACCTCCACGGGCACCACCTCCATAGGTTGTCCCTCCACCATGCATGATCCATCGATCCCCCCGTCCGAAATCCGGACCGCCCGTCTCCTTCTCCGGTGCTGGAGCCCCGAGGACGCGCCCCGCTTCAAGGCGGCGTTGGACGCCAGCCTGGCGGAAGTGGCGCGCTGGATACCGTGGGCCAGAAAGGAACCCTCTCCGCTCGCGGACATCGTGGCGCGTCTCGAAGGGTTCCGGGCGGACTTCCACGGGGGGCGCAACGCCCTCTACGCCATGACGGACCCGGCCGGCGACGACGTCCTGGGGGGAATCGGGTTGTACCGGCGGGTGGGGCCCGGACGCATCGAGATCGGCTACTGGGTCCGCACGGACCAGGCCGGGAAGGGGCTCGCCACCGAGGCCGCCACGGCCCTGACCCGCGTCGCCTTCACCCTGGAGGGGATCGACGCGGTGGAGATCCGGTGCGACGTCGCCAACGAGCCCAGCAACGCCATCCCCCGGAAGCTGGCGTACCGGCACGCCCGCACCATCGAGGAAGACCCCGACCCCGACGCTGATGGGAGGGTCCGCCGAACGGTGATATGGGAGCTGACCCGGGAGGAGTTCGAGACGTGGCCGGCGGACGGATGAGCCACGGTTCGATACGGTGCCCTTCGCCGCGGTGAGCCGGGAGCGTACCGTGCCGTCCTTGCCCGGGTCCGGCCGTCCGCCTACCCTCACCCGGAACGTCACCCACCTCTCCTCCGTGAGCCAGGAGGCTTCCATGACCCCGCGACCCTCCCCCTTCGCCCTCCTCACCGTGCTCGCGCTCTGCGCCCCGGCGCCGTCCGCCGAATCCCAGGAGATGGGCTTCGAGGAGTACGACCCGCCCTCGACGCTGAAGGTGCCGGAGACCCTGGTCACTTCGGCCCGGTTCCCCTTCGTGGACATCCACAACCACCTCCGGGGAGATCTCACGCCGGATCGGGTGGATGCCATCGTGGCGGAGATGGATGCGCTGAACATGGCGGTGTTCGTCAACCTCTCCGGCGGTACGGGCGCACGCCTGCGGACCACCGTGGAGGCGCTCAAGGGCCGCCACCCCGACCGCTTCGTCGTGTTCGCGAACCCCTCCTTCGAGGACATCGACGACCCCGGCTATCCGCAGCGGGCCGCGGACCGCCTGGAGGAGGACTTCCGCAATGGCGCCCAGGGGCTGAAGATCTTCAAGAATCTGGGGATGTCGGTGTTCGACGCAGCGGGCAACCGCGTTCCGGTGGACGATCCCCGCCTCGACCCCATGTGGGCCAAGGCCGGAGAGTTGGGGATTCCCGTCCTCATCCACACCGCCGATCCGGCTCCGTTCTGGGAGCCCCACGACGCGGAAAACGAGCGGTGGCTGGAGCTCAAGCAGTTTCCCGGCCGCAAGCGCGACGGTGAGCCCACCTGGGAGCAGCTCATCGACGAACAGACCAACGTCTTCCGCAAACATCCGGAAACGACGTTCATCGCCGCCCACTTCATGTGGATGGCGAACGACCTGGAGCGCCTGGGGCGGGTGCTCGACGAACTCCCGAACGTGTACACCGAGCTGGGGGCCATCATCTACGAGCCCGGCCGCCAACCGCGCTTCGCGGCACGCTTCTTCGAGCGGTACCAGGACCGCATCCTCATGGGGAAGGACGTGTGGGAGCCCAGCGAATACTCGGTGTACTTCCGCGTTCTGGAGACCGACGACGAGTACTTCGACTACTACAGGCGGCGCCACGCCTTCTGGAAGATGTACGGACTGGACCTTCCCGACGACATCCTGCGGAAGGTCTACTACGAGAACGCCCGCCGGATCGTGCCGGGGCTCGATCCCGCCGTCTTCCCGGGGAATTGAGCGGGTGACCGGCCCGGAGGCCGGTCGGCTCCATCACTCCGTCCGGAGATCAGTTCTCCCTGAGGGTCCGCCGTAGCCCCGTGCGTACCACGAGGATCAGGGCCAGCATGGAGAGGGGAAGCGCGGCGACGAGGATGAGTCCGGGGCCCACGTGACCCCAGAGTGCGCCCATGAGGGCAATGGCCTGAGACATGATGCGTTCCTGCTATCTATGTAGAAACCGGAGAAACTCCGGGTGAACGTCCTGCGGGTGAATCCCGCACAACGACATTATCGGATCGATGGGTCGAAAACAGTAGGGGGATCTCCCCTGTCGACGCCGGATCCCTTCCCCGACGCGATGTCGTCCGCCCGGTGGGCCGCCCGGGGAGCGAAGGACAGCGCGAGTTCGCGGAAGAATTCGGCCTTCCCCCGGTCGCCGCGGTCGCGCGCTGCCCGGCTCAGGACGCGGAGGACGTCGGCGTCGAAGGGGAGTTCCTCCCCGTTGCCGTACCTCTCCCAGGCATGACTCCGGGCCACCGCCAGGGTGGCCTCGGCGAACACGTTGTCCGGGGCGATGGCGATGGCCCTGTCGAGCGATCGGATCGCCGGTCCCAGGTCTCCCCGGCGGAGGAGTTCCTCACCCAGTTTGTGGTGGGCCTTGGTGGACCGGGGAGCCCAGCGAGCGGCCCAGCGGAAGAGGGAGACGTCGTCGGACCAGGCGGACGAGTACCGGGCGGTCTGGAGCGCGAGGCCCGCCCCCACCACCAGTGCCGTCGCCGCCGCCACGCCCCGTCGCCGCGCCCACAGACCATGGCCCGCGAGCCCCGCGGTGAGAGAGAGTGCCACGCTCGGCAGATACAGGAGTCGTTCGCCGAAAATGGTACCCACCGCGACCACCAGGTTGGACGCGGGAAAGAGGGTGACCGCGTACCAACCCGCGAGAAGGAGAGGAAGGCTCACCCGCCTCCCGCTCCGCGCCACCACCCAGGCCACGGATCCCAGGATCAGGAGAGCGCCGACGAACCGGACGTCGGCCATGGAGCCGACCACGGGGAAGGCGTCGAAGGAATAGTCCGGCGACAGCCGCCACGGAACCGCCAACAGGCCGATCCCGTGGCCCACCACCGCCACGGCCGTCCCCACCCGCGCCCACGGGGACGCCGCCACCAGGGGGTTGTCCAGGTAGGAGGTGCCCGGGATACCGAAACCGCCCGTCACGTGGAAGCGGGCTACGAGGAGGAGGAGGAGGACCGCAGCGTAGGCGGCGTACATGGCCCGTCCAGGCCGCCTCCCACCCCCCACCGACCCGTGGAGGTACAGGTCCTGGAGCGCCACCAGGGCGGGAGCCACCACGCCGACCTCCTTGGACAGGGCCGCTCCTGCGAAGCACAGGGGCGCCAAGACCCACCCACGGCCCATGCGATCCAGCGCCCGGGCGTGGGCCAGCACCATCCCCAGGAGGAACACGGCCGCCAGGAGATCCCTCCTGCCGAAGACGGCCGCCACCACCTCCACGTGCACCGGGTGCACGGCGAAGATCATGGCCCCCACCCCCGCCGCCACCACGGGGAGCCGCCACAGCCGTCCGACCTGGAACACCAGGATGGAGACGAAGGCATGAAGCCCCACGTTCGCGAGGTGGTAGCTCCAGGGCTCCAACCCGGAGACGGCGTGGTTGACCAGGTAGCTCGAGATCGTGACGGGACGATAGAGGAACGTCTCCATCCCGCTCCCCTCCCACGCGGTGCTCGTGAAGATCGACGGGAGGGACCGCCACGACCGGATGAAGACGTTCCGCACGACTTCCATCTGATCGTCGTATACCCACCCGAAGGTGACGGTGCGGAGATACGTCAGCGCCGCCGTCGCTCCGACGGCTACCCGCCAGAGTCGGGGATCCTCCGGACGGGAGGGCGGGCGGTCATGGGGATCCGGACCGGGCATGTCCCGCGTGCGCCGGGGATGCGCCCCGGGCTCAGTTCTCCGCGGTGGTGAAGGGATGCGGACCCCGGGGCTCCTCGCAACCCGGCCACGATTCGTGCTCCATGGCGATTCTCCACCTGCCGTCTTCTCCGCGGAGAACGAGCCGGGTCCAGAAGAGTGCGCCCGCCTCGCTGGACGCTCCCCTCTGGGTAACCACGGCCGCGTCGGGTCCGGCGACCTGGACGCCGACGATCTCCTGCTCGAACACGACTTCGGGATGCGCCGCGTAGAAGGGAGCGACCGTGCCGGCGAAGGCACTCCCTCCCAGGATGAACTCGGTGCATCCGAGGTAGGTGAAGTCCTCGGTCCTACCGTAGAACGCCAGGACTTCCTCCGCGTCGTGCGCGTTCATCGCCCGGGTCAGGTCCTGCATCACGCCGGTGACCTCCGCGACGATGGCGTCCCGACCTTCCCGGGACGGGTATGCCCCCGGCGAGTCGCATCCGGCGACGGTCAATGCAGCCAGAGTGAGGGCGAAGATGGAGCGCGAGGCAGACATACGGTTCGGTCCGGTGTCGAAGGAGCGGATCCGGCACCGCGAGCACCCGCCCGAACCCGTTCCGGACAGGTGCCCCGGGCCGAGAGGCCACGATCCCGGAGGATCGTGACCCATGGACCCCCGGTTCAGTGCGTCCTCATGACCTCGAGGGTATTGGTGAGCACGGCCATGGCGTAGGCCGGATTGTGGATCCCGTGACTCAGATCCTCCTCGAACATCTGCCAGTTGGCGAACCCGGCCACCACGTCCGCCGGCCACGTGCCGGGAACGGCGTAGTGATCGACACCCTGGATCCCGATGCGTTGGAGCTCCGTGGAGATGTCCGCGAGGAGTGTCGTGACCAACGTCTGCACGGTGTTGTGGTCGAAGGTCGTCAGGGGAACCGTGGTATGGCATCCGGTGCCGTTGCACCCCGCCACGTTCTCCTCCACCGCACCGTGATAGAGGTACGACATCTTCCACGTATGTCCGCCGGCCTGGCTGCCGAAAGCCTGGGCCATGTGACAGGTGCCGCACACCTCTGGGTTGCTGTCCGGGTCACCATGGACGGTAGGGCCACCGGCGATGACCCGCGATCCCGTGAACTCGAACGCGCCCACTCCACCCACGACCTGGGCCTGCGGGCCGTGGTGGAAACCGTACCGGGACGAGGTGAGCGTAACGTCGGCACCCCCCAACTCGGGTACGGGGCTGAGCACCCTGCCCTGATGGCACTGAGCGCACAGATTCCCCACGTCCGCCCCGTAGTCCACCGTCCCATGACCGGCGTTCCACAACTCCACGGGAGCCGTGGTGGTCAGGGCGAAGTCGGCGTCGGTGTAGGTCGTGTGGATCTGATGGCACGTCCGGCAATTGATGGGTGCGGGGTCAACGACGTTGGCGGCCGTGACCATCGCGCCCGTGGCGATCCGCTCGATGAAGCCCTGGTGGGTGTGACAGGGCGCGCAACTCGTGGTCGACCGCTCGAAATTCCCACCGAGCCTGTGCTTCGACTCGCCATACTGCACCTGCTTGGCGTACAGCGTCACGTCTTCGGTGTGGCACTGGGTGCAGTTCTCGTTGGCATCCTGTCCGGCCGGACCGGTCGGTCCGGCGGGGCCCTGGAGTCCCTGGGTGCCTTGTGGCCCGGCGGGCCCCGTCGGCCCCTCCGGGCCTTCGCATCCGGCACCGATGACGAGGGCCCCGATGAACAGGAAGGCCCAACTGCGTCGTAACATGTTTCCCTCCCTTGAAGAGTAGATGCTACTCGATCAGTGAGGAGGGTCTCGGCCCGGAATCCGGTAATGGCAGGGAGGACAGGGGGAGTATACCGGCCGTCATGGCCGCGGCATGCACCTAATGGTACATTAATGGACGGGAGCGCGCTACCCCGATCTACGTAGTGTTACGGACCCTTCCCGAGGCACGGGATCCGTGGGATTACCCATCGGCGCACCTACTCCCATTCCCACCAGACCCTCCAGGTCGAAAAGCCCATGAAATCGGCGATCTTGGCGTGCTCGATGGTCCTCGGGCTCCTCGTCGTACCGGTCCGCGCGTCCGCCCAGGACAGCTCCTCGATCTCCCTTTCGCCCCGCATCGCGCTCTTCGCCCCGGACTCGTACTTCTACGAGGACTTCGTCAACTTCGCGGGGGATGGACCCGTGGAGTGGTCCCACGGCGCCCTGGGCCGGATGGGAGCGTTCGGCGTCTCCGGTGAATGGCGCGTGGCACACGGGATCCGGATCCGGGGAGAGATCCTCCGTTCCTTCGACGGGTGGTTGCGGGTAGCCCACTCGGTGGTGACCCCCAGGGTGCTGTTCGAGCCACCCCGGGTGGTGACCACGTGGCTGGACGCGCCCGCCACCCTGACGCTCACGAGCCTCCAGGTGGTGCTCCCCACGGAGCTACGGTGGGAATGGCTGCGGCCGTACGTCTCCGGCGGCGTGGGTGGAAAGCGCTACGCGTTCGGAGACCCCCTCACGCCCAACGAGGCGGGCGCGACCCTCCCTTCGCCTGGGTTCACGTGGGGCGGAGACCTGGGAGCAGGCGTCGAATTGACGCTCCTGGGGATCACGGCGGACCTGCAGGTCCGCGACGCCATCACGCGCTACTGGGGAAAGACCCAGCACGACCTGGTGTACACGGGCGGCCTCTGGTTCAACGTCCGGTGAGGTGAGGGGGATCTACCACACCCGGGTCACGCCGACCTGGAGTTGAAAGTCCAGGGACGGGCCGCGAGGCGGCACGTCCTCCTGGAGTGATGCCTCCCATCGCCACCCGTTACCCGCCCGACCCACCACGCCCACCACCAGGTCGGTCACGGCATGGTCCATGTCCGGATCGCCGAGCGGGCGGGTGAGCGGTGGGGAAGCCACGAACTGGATCACCCCACTCGCCCCCGGGCCGAGCGGCCGCTCCAGGGCCACGGCCAGAAGCCAACCCCACCCCCGGAGCACATCGCGCAACTCGGGAAGCGTCCGCACGGAGAACCCCTCCACCACACCGTGCCCATGCCACCCTCTCCACTCCCTACGCGCCATGGCCGCGACGGCCACGTCGGCGCGCTCCGTCCCGAACGGATCGTCCACCATCGGGATCCGTGCGCTGACCCGGAATGACAAGACCCTCTGGCGGGAGACGTCCCGGAACACCCGCCACTTCCCGAACAGGCGCACCTCCGTGAGCGCCCACTCCCTCCTCGGCACGGCCAACCGGAGCCTCCCCCGTGCATCGACGAACGTGACCTGGTGCTCACCATACGGGTATCGCTCGCGGAAGTGGTTCCCGAGTCCGAACGCGTTGTGGAAGCCCACGATGACCGGATCGAGGATCCCTCCGCCGGTGTTCTCCCACGCGGCCCGCACCCCGATCTCCACGCCCTTCCCCAGGCCGGCCCGGACGGTGGCGGACGCGATCAGCCGCTCCAGGTCCAGGACGACCTGGTGGGTGGCCGAGGAGTCGCGCTCGAAGATGTTGGCGTACGCGAACCAGAGGCTCGCCGAGACGCCTGCGCCGGGGAGTACCTCCGCCGACTCCGTGACCCCCGTGTAACCGAGCCGCTGGAGGGGAGCACCCTCCTCGAAGGTGAGCGGACCCAGGGGGGTTCCCTGCCCCGCGGCGGGAGATTCCATGGGGGCGAACCCGACCGCCAGGGACGCCGCCCAGGCGACCGGCGGCGGCACCGCCGCGCGGGGCACGCCTACCGTCCCACCACCGAACGGTGGAACGCGTCGTCCATCTCCTCCGACATGAACCGGGCCTCCAGCCTGTAGTGGCAATAGGAGCAGAAGCCGGGGCGGGGCGGGAGCCCGAAGTCCGGACGTGGCGGCACCGGGACCCCCGCCGCGGAGTAGGCGGCCGCCACTTCTTCGATACTCTGGTCGAGCATCTGGTGGGTGAGGATGAGATTGTGGTAGGCGCCGCCCCTGTCCAGCAACCCCAACCGACGGCGGACATCCACCACGACCCCTTCCAGGGCCGAAGCCGGAAGGCGGACGTCCGCCGCCCCCAGGTACGCTTCCACCAGCGAGATCCGCTCGGCGATCCCCTCCTCCCACCACCGCAGCACGGTGTCGTATTCCCGGCCATGGCACCCCGTGCACGCGGATCCACTGCCCCGGGTCGCCACCCCGCCCCGGCCGGGCCTCTCGGCCGGCACATGGCACGAGCGGCAGGTCAGACCCTGGGTGAACTTGTGCGAGGGTGCCGAGAGCGGCATCCCATCCACCAGCCCCAGGAAGAGCCTTTGCGGCTCGGCATGCGTGTCGCGGTGGCACGCGATGCACGTCGCCGGATCGCGAAGGCCATACCCCAGCTCCACGTCGTGGGCGTGGTCGTGGCAGTCGGTGCAGCGAAGGTCCACGGCGGAGCTCATCGCCTGGATCCGGTGGGTGTCCGCCTCGTGGCACGTGCCGCACGACACCCCGGTGTGATCCGGATGAAGATCCTCGCCCAGCCCTGCCGCCGTGACGGCGCCGGCATTCGCGTGGCACCGGTCACACCGCTCCGCCGAAACCTCCCGGCTGGGACGCGACACGTCGAAATGGCACCGTACACATCCGCCCGACACCCAGGGGAGCCCCTGGTGCGGCACCGCGACTCCCTGACTCGTGGCCCCCTCGAACTCCAGATCCTGATGGCACACGCGGCACTCTTCCCCTCGAACTCCCGCCAGCTCCGACTCGTGGCACAACCCGCACGTCTCGGCTCCGGCCGTCAGGAGCCCGCCACCCTCCTCGTGGCGATGGCACCCCGCACACTCCACCGCGACCTGAGCCGAGTCACCGTGGGTCACGTGGTGGAACTCCACCGTGACCATGGTCAGGCTCGAGCGCGGGGAGCGCCGGTGGCAGTCCCCGGAGACGCACGTCTCGCCCGGGACGGAGCCCCGAGCCCGGTCGGCGGTCTCGCCCCGATGGCACTCCGAGCAAGAGAGCTCCGCGTGCCCCGCGCCTGCTTCCATCGCGATCCCCGGACCCGACCGGACCTCCGCATCCGCCGGATCGGCCTCCCGCGACACCGTGGGGTCGCAGGCCAGAGCCATCAGGGTCGCCGCGGACAGAACGGCGAGCCCACACCTTCGTGAATCGGCCCGGAAGGGCCGGATCAGCAGAACGTCACTGCCCATAGGATCATTCCGATGAGGGCGATGCCCACGGCGAGAGCGGTGAATCCGAGGATCGCGGCCACCGTGGTGGCCCACCGTGACGGCGGCGGGGCGGGCGTGTCGGGGACCTCGTCCAGGGAAGGCGTCCGGTGGAGATTCTCCTTCACGCTCTCCATGACCTCCGGGTGCTCCTCCTCCATGTACTCGAGTGTGGCCCGCCCGGTGAAGATCACGGTGTCCAGCGGGAACTTCTCCGGCCTCAGGTGCACGTTGAAGAAGTGGACCGTGAAGATGAATCCCGCTGCCAGCAGAGCCTCGTCGGCGTGGATGACCGTGGCCACGTTGAACGCCCACCCGGGGAGGAAGGCAGCGAAGAACTCGGGAAACCAGAGGACCAGCCCGGACCCTCCGATGATGGCCACTCCCCAGAACACGGCGAGGTAGTCGAACTTCTCCATGTAGGACCACCTCCGGAACGCCGGCTTCGGTCCGAAGCCGAGGAACCACCTGATCTGGTTCCAGAAGTCCACCACGTCCCTGGGCTGCGGCACCATGGAGTCGGGGCCCCAGAAGAGGCTCCACCGATCAGGACTGCGCACGAACAACACGGCGACGTACCCGACGTGTGCCCCGAAGTAGAGGAAGGTCACGACGGCACCCACCCTGTGGAGGAAGCCGGCGCTTTCCACTCCTCCCAACAGGGCCATGAGGGGCCCGGACCAGAAGGCACACGAGAACCTCAAGGGGAGGCCGGTGATCACCAGGAGGAAGAACGACACGATCACGGCCGCGTGGGTCCACCGGTGGAAGCGGTTGAAGCGCCACACGAAGGGGCCCCTCCCTCGGGCCGCGGCGTCGAGTGACACCGGGTCCCGCACCCTGCTCCCGTTCATGATCGATCCTCCCTCGTCCCGGTTCCCGCGCGCATGAGCCGTACTCCGTCGAGGGTGACCCGGAACAGCCAGAGTGCCGTGTGGAGGCCGAACACCGTGAACACACCCACGAGGAGCGCGGTCATGAAACGGTACGACCAGTAGACGTGGGGGTACCGCTCCCGGTCGGCGTGATCGGCATGTGGCTGGAATCCGGCGAAGTTCACCGCGGCGCCGGGATGGCACGCGCGGCACGTCTTGAGAAGGTTCTCCTCGGACACGGACGAACGCGGATCTTCGGTGGCGTGGATCGAGTGTGCCGTGTGGCAGGCCTGGCACGTCGCCGCGCGACCGGACCCCAGCGTCGATGCCTGACCGTGATACGAGTCGGCGAAGCTCTCCCCGTATTCCTCATGGCACCCGGAGCACGCCGCCACCACGGACCGGCCGAAGACCGCGCCGTCCCCGGATACCGCCGGCATCCCGTGGGCTCCGTGACACGCGGTGCACCCCGGAGGGGCTGCGGGAGGGTGCCCCAGGTCGAATTCATCCAGTGACGTGCCCCCGTCGGGAGGCCCGGAAGTCTCGTTCACGGCCTCGCGGTGGGCGTCCCGCTCCCACTCCGCGGCCACCTGGTCATGGCACGTCCCGCACGTGGCGTGCTGGTTCAGAGGATGTACGCCCGCCTCGGGATCCCCGGGGGACCGGGTACCGTGGGCTTCGTGGCAGGCGGTACACGCCACAGAGTCCGCGTGCGGGTCCGACGCCGGCATGCGCGGCTCGAAGTGGCACGATACGCACGCGCCGTTCATCTCCCGGAGGCCCGGCGTCTCGCCGAGACCCGCGGAGGAGGCCACATCGTGAACCCCGTGGCACGACGCACACTCCGCCGCGGCGTCCACGGCGTGCACGCCTCCGCTCCACTCCGTGGCCGGGTCCGGGTGGCACTCGGCGCACGACGCCGTGGCGGCCGTCCCCGGGTGCGGGTAACGGCGATACCCCGAATGGCAGTCGGCACACCCTCGTTCGTCGTGAGCCGTGCCCCGCTGACCGACGGACGGAACCAGGAGCGCCGAGGCTTCTTCGAGCGTCTCGGTGTGCTGACGAAGGAACTCCAGCTCGGCGTGACACAGGTCGCACCGTCCCCCGGCCTGCTGAGCGTCCACGGAGGCGGCTCCGGCCAGACCCGCCATGCACACGACCACGTCCACGATTCTCATGCATCCACTCCGAACTTCCGTAAACGGTTCCGGATCTGATGGCGGCTCAGTCCGAGAAGCCGGCCCGCCTCGGAGCGATTTCCTTCGGCCATCTCCAACGCCTCCCCCAGGAGCCGCCGCTCCAACTGGGCGAGGTCCAGCCCGGCGGGTGTCAGGGCCGGCACGGCACGTCCCGCCGATCCCTCGGCCTTCGCCCTCAGCTCGGCCGGAAGGGCTCCGGCGTGCACGGTCCGGTCGTCGGTCAGGAGGACGGCGCGCTCCACGACGTTGCAGAGCTCCCTCACGTTCCCCGGCCAGCCGTATCCCTCGATCAGTTCCATGGCCTCCGCGTCGACCTCCCGGATCTCCTTCCCGAACTCCGCCGCGAAGCGCACCACGAAGGCCCGCACGAGGAGCGGGATGTCCGATCTTCGATGACGCAGGGGAGGCAACTCGATGGGGAGCACACGGAGCCGGTAGAAGAGGTCCTCCCGGAAACGGCCCGCCTCCACCTCGTCCTCGAGAATCCGGTTCGTGGCGGCTATGACGCGCACGTCCACCTTGCGGTCCTCGATGCCGCCCACCCTGCGGAACACGTGATCTTCCAGGAACCGGAGGAGCTTTCCCTGAACGGCGGGAGACAGCTCCGCGATCTCGTCCAGGAAGAGCGTGCCGCCATCCGCGACCTCCACGAGCCCACGCTTGAGGGTGCGAGCGTCCGTGAACGCCCCCTTCTCGTGACCGAACAGCTCGGACTCCATGAGAGACTCGGGAAGGGCCGAGCAGGTGACCGTCACGAAGGGGCGGTGGGCACGCGCGCCGAGCCGGTGGATGAGGCGGGCCACCACCCCCTTTCCCGTTCCGGTCTCACCCAGGAGGAGAACGGTGGCCGTATCCGCGGCGGCCACGCGCTCCGCCAGGTCGAGGACCTCCCGCATGGCGGGACCGGACCCGATCACGTCGCCCCGGATCCCGGCCTCCTTCCTCAGGGCGCGGATCTCCCGGCGCATACGGGTACGCTCCAGCGCGCGGTCCAGCGTGGCCTCCAGTCGATCGAGAGAGAAAGGCTTCTCCAGGTAGTCCTCCGCCCCGTGCTTCAGCGCCTCCACCGCCGACTGCACGGTGGCGTGCGCCGTGATCATGATGCAGGGGACGTCGTTGGGCGGTCCCAGCTCCTCGAGTATCTCGGTGCCCTCCCCATCCGGAAGCCGGATGTCCAGGAGAGCCGCGTCGGGTGGAGTCCGGTCGATGATGGCACGGGCTCCGGCCACCGTGGTCGCTTCGGAGACCACGTACCCCCGGCGAGTGAGCCGCTCCCTGACCACGGTGCGGATGAGGGAGTCGTCGTCGAGAACGAGGACGCGGTTCGCCATGATCACCCCTCCGGCGTGTGGGCGACGGCACGCCCGGGAAGGACCACCCGCACGCGCGTCCCCCGCCCCGGACTGCTCTCGATCACCATGGCGCCCGCGTGAGCGGATACGATCCGCGCCACCAGGGGAAGGCCGAGCCCGGTTCCCGTGGGCTTCGTGGAATAGAAGGGTTTGAGCGCCCGCTCCGTCGCGGCCGGATCGAGGCCCGCCCCGGTGTCCGCGATGGACACCTCGACCCCGCCCCCTTCCGCGGGCGTCACCCCGATGGTGATCTCCCCGCCACGGGGCATGGCCTCCACGGCGTTGGTGAGCAAGTTGAGGAACGCCTGGCGGAGACGGTGGCGATCACCGGGTACCTCGGCTTCAGGGAGCATGTACAGGCGATGGATCCCGACCCGCTCCATCCCGGGGAATCCCACCAGCCCCGCCAGAGCATCGTCCAGCGTCTCGGCCAGATTCACGCTGTCTTCGTTCATGACCAGGGGCTTGGCGAGACCGAACAGGTCCTGCATGGTCTCCTCCAGGCGGCGCAGTTGCAGATGGACCGCGTCGAGGACTTCGCGCCCCTGTTCGGTGATGTCGTATTCCTGGTCGAGCACCGACACCGCGGTCTGGATGGACGCCAGCGGGCGCTTGAATTCGTGGGCCATCTCCGCGGCCAGCTCTCCCACCTGGGCGAGTCCTTCCCGGGCCTCCATCTGGCGGCTCTGCTCCCGGGCCTCCGCCGCCATCTCCTCGCCCCGCTCGACGATGTCCCGCACCGAGTCCTCCAGGTCGGACAGGTCTCCCGGGCGGGAAGCCGGTGCGCCGTGCCCGGGCCCACTGTGGAGGAGAACCTCCACACGGTGGAGCGGAGCCACGACCTCCCTCTCGAGCATGGTGGCGACGACGCTGCCCATGGCCAGGAGGGACACCGCCACCAACGCCATCCCCAGGTACATCCCCTTCCGTATTCCCTCGCGGGCGGGCGCCGCGAACATCACCACTTCGAGCACGGCGGCGGCGGGAAGGGACAAGGGGAAGTATGCGCGGGCCGAGTTCCGGTCATCGGACATGGACACGGTGCCCGAGCGGGGGAGTTCGGCCGCCTCGGGGATCCAGCGTGACCCGGCGGACATCCCCTCTTCCGAGCGGTGAGCGGAGAGGATCACGCGACCGTCGGGTCCGTAGACGCGGGCCTCCAGAGGAGAGCCGCCGACCTGGAGCCGCGTCAGCGCGTGACGTGCCGGCTCGGGGCGCCCCAGGCGAAGCGCGGACTCTATGGCGGCCTGGGTGGACACGCCGGCGAGGAGCGCCTGCTCCCGGACCGTCGCCAACGCCTGCTCCTCCCAGTAGCGGAAGGAAAAGAAGGTGGAGAGACCGAGGGCACCCAGTCCGGCACCCGTCAGGGTCAGGACGACCTTGGTGCGGAGGGGGAGGGACCGTATGACCGCCAACCAGAGCATGGCTAGCCGCTTCCGAAGCGGCGTCTCGGCAGGAGGAGGGGAGGGCCCCGTTCGCGTTACAGGTACCCTTCGCGGGAGGCCCCGTTCCTGGCGTATCGGCGCGAATCCAGGAACGGGGCGACGCGGCTCGACCGGCGGCTCATGTGATCAGGAGAAGGGCGAGAAGCGCGGTGGCGTCCGCGGCCAGGGCGGCTCCGAACCCCTTCTTCCAGAAGAGGACTCCGAAGGCCACCGCCGGGACGGCGACACCCGCCAGGAGGAAGGCCACCGTACCCGTCCAATCCGGGAACCCGACGGCCAGGGCGCCGGGGGTGTAGAGCGCCACCTGCGACGCCGTCGCCACCAGTACCGCCACCACCGCCGCCTCTCCACCCTGCACCCGATGCCACCGCAGGAAGAGCCAGGCCACGCCCGTCACCAGGACCAGGCGGAGGAGCACCTCGTCCACCAGTGCCTGGGCGACCTCCACCACCACGGCGCCGGCGCCGGGATGGCTCACGCCCGGCCCCACGAACGGGACCGCCATGAGCGCCACGACCAGACCGGTGACCGCCCCCACCACCACGTCACCCCCTTTCCATCCCGGGCGCACCAGCCCCACGCCCACCCCGGGGAATGGAAGCCGGTCCAGTAGCCGGAGCGCGAGCGTGACCGACGGCCCGACGACCCACACCGCCAGGATCGCCGCCAGGAGGATCGCCGCCGTCTCGGAGATCCGTAGACGGACCCCCCAGATCTCCGGCCGGTCGGCCAGGAAGATCAGGCTCAATGCCACCACCGTGCCCGCCACGAGCGCCGTGCCCACCCGGCGCTCCGGCCACCTCGCGAAGGCGTTCCCCACGGCCTTCCACGTGTGGACCGCGGCCACGCCCATCACCAGCACGGCCGCCATCCACCCCGCCGTCACGCCCACCAGCGGACCGGGCCTACCCAGATAGCTCGCGGGGACCGTCATGGCCACCCAGACCGCGATGAGCCACGCGACCGCCAGCGCGGGAATCGTATAGAGCATCGCCCGTCCCATGTCGGGCACGGCGGAGCGGAGGGAGAGCCCTTCGGGCCGTCCCAGGAGTCCCAGGACGATCCCGTGCACGCCACCGGCGAACGCCCCGATCAGGAACAGAGTGGTCGCGTCCAGGAAGAGGGCATGTGCGCTCAGGCGGCCCATCAGGGTCATCGCGGCCAGGAATACGCCCCCGAGCGCGATCCCGCCGGCCATGGATCCGAGGACGGCGACCCGCCCGTGGAGTCCGATACCCCGGAGAAGAATGCGGGGCTCTCGATGTTGGGTTTTCGGCGCGTTCATGGTTCCCTCCCGTAGGGGTTCGGCCTGCGTGTTCGACCGACCAAGGATCAACGAACGTGCCCATTCCCCGCACCGTGCTCCAACTCGTTGATATCGTGTCGCTTACGGGACGCTCACGGACGGGGCGGGCGATCCGGGGGGGGGCGCCGGGCGCGCGTTTTCACGCACCTTCGCGCGCGGAATCGCCCGCCCTCGTGCACCCCGGGGCGTCGGACACGCACTCCTCCCGCACGAAGATCTTGAGATTTGAAGCGTAGCGATTAATCATTCACCACCGCGTCTCCTCCAGAGCGGCCGCCTGCGTCCATGCCTCACCGGGACGCAGGCGTCGTTCGTATCACAGTTGGAGGGTCCCACTCCGTTGAGGGGAGCAGGGACCCGAGGCGAGAACCACGGCGTGCTTCGCGTGCCAACCTACGTAGCCCCCAGCTCCATCCAGGGAGTGGGACTGTTCGCTGCCGTCGACATCCCCGCAGGAACCACCATCTGGGAGTTCACTCCCGACGTCGACTGGCGGATCCCCTTGAAGGACATGCAACTCTTTCCCGAACCGTATCGCACGTGGCTTCTCCGCTATGTGTATCTGGACGAGTCGGGAGCGTACGTGTTGTGTGGAGACAACGGGAAGTACATGAATCACTCTTTCGACCCCAACTGTGACGACGTGGAGGGCCCGTACACCGTGGCCCGCACGAACATCCGGGCGGGCGAAGAGTTGACGTGCGACTACCGTTTGTTCGACCTGGATTCCAAGAACAACGGGCTCCACGGCTACCTGTAGCCGGAGCCGGGGACGGGGTGGCGAGTCACCCCGTCCCCGACTCGACCCGTCTCGGGATTCAGGGCCTCGTACACTTCACGGGATATGGCGGCGATGAGACGCTCCGCCTCGTTGTCGTACGTCCAGGTCTGGTCTTCGTTCTCCTTCGTCATGACGCAGATGACGAAGTCCCGTGACGGGCCGTACACCACCCCACAGTCGTTCCGGGCCCGGTCCAGCGATCCGGTCTTGTGCGCCACCGCCACCTCGGGCGGAAGCTCGCGCGGAATCCCCTCCCGGTAGAACTGCCGGGTCATGATGCCCAGCATCTTCTCGGACGCCTCCGCGTCCACCAGCTCCCCCCGGTAGAGCATGGTCAGGAGGGCGGCGATCTCCACCGGCGTCGTCACGCCGAGACCGAACGCCCGCGACGCCTCGGGATCGAAGCTCTCCCCCGCGTTCGCATTGACGGGAAGGAAGATCCGGGTGTGCTCCAGACCGAGGGACCGCATGCGCTCGGTCACCTGCCTCGGGCGGAGCTTCTCCAGGAGAAGGTTCGTCGCCGTGTTGTCGCTGAGGGTGACCATCAGGAACACGGCGTCCCAGATGGTGAGCTCCCTGGGCGTGGAAAGGAACTGCAACACCCCCGAGCCGCCGGTCTGATCCAGTGCGAGGAGCGTCAGCGGGTCGTTCAGGGAGAGCGAGCCCTCGCGAACGCGGGCGAACGCATCCACCATCACGCCCAGCTTCACCAGGCTGGCCGATGGGAACTCTTCGTCGCCCATGATGCTGAAGGAGTCTCCGTTCACCGGATCCACCACGGCCAGTCCGACGACGCCGTGATGTTGCGCGATGAGTCCGGAGATCCGGGACCGGATGGACTCGAGGAATTGTGAGGGAGGGCCGTGGGCCGAGGCCTGCAGTGGAACGGCCGCCCCGAGAAGAATCCATGAGGCAAGGACCGTATGAAGGGAGGAGGGTCGACGACGCGACGCGCTCGTGAAGAATCGCATAGGTGTCTCCGAACCAGCGTGGGATCGGCCGGGATGACGCGTGCCGATGCAGGATGAGACATCCATGGGGCGGGTTTTGTTGCACCAGACCCGTTAACTTCGAGAAGGCTCCGGCGGAAACTTCTTCCACCAACGGAGGTCCCCTTGCTGTCCATCTACGTCTTCAGCCTCGTGCTCGGAGGAGGATTGCTCCTCCTGTCCCTCTTCGGCGACGCCGTGGGCGACGGTCTCGACGGCGACCTCGGGGTGGACATCGACCTCGACGCGGACCTCGACGTGGATCTCGACACCGACGTCGACACCGGGCCGGGGCTCGCGCCGAAGCTCTTTTCCCTCCGCATGTTCACGTACATGCTCTTCGGTTTCGGAGCCGTGGGCGAGGTGCTCTCCTGGGTGGGATTCGATCCGGCGGGCATCACCACCATCGGCCTGTCCGCCATGGGAGCGGTCGCCGCGGGAGTGATGGTCCAGACCGTGTTCCGCTACCTGGACGCCACGGACTCGGGAGCGCACCCCGGAGAGGGCAGCCTGGTGGGCCTGGCGGGTCGCGTCACCATCCCCATCACCGCCGCTTCACCCGGGAGCATCGTGGTTCACCGGGGAGACCGGCGACTCACCCTGCGCGCGCTCCCGTACGAAGGAGAGAGCGACCCGGGGGGATGGCACTCCGTGGTCATCGTGGAGATGGATCGCGGCGTGGCGCGCGTAACACCCATCAAGGACGAGTACTCCGTCGAGAACGACTCGACGTACTGACCGCACAGAAAGAGAGGATCCGATGCAGGGACTCCCCGAATACCTCGTAGGACCGGCCACCCTGGCCCTGGTGGTCATCGCCGTGCTGATCGTTCTGGTGATGACCGTCAAGGCGCTCATCGTGATCGTCCCCCCCAACCGGGCCTCGGTCATCACCGGACGCACGCGTACGCTGAGTGACGGCCAGCGCGTGGGATACCGTTCCGTGATCGGCGGACGCACGCTCCGGATTCCCGTGGTGGAATCCGTCCAGTTCATGAATCTGGAGACCTTCGCCATCGAGATCTCGGTGCACAATGCGTTCTCCAAGGGGAACATCCCCCTCAACGTGGAGGCCATCGCCAACGTGAAGCTGGCCTCCGATCCGGAGACGGTGTTCAACAACGCGGTCGAGCGTCTCCTGGGGAAGACCGAAGGGGAGATCCAGCAGCTCGCCAAGGACACGCTGATGGGAAACCTCCGCGGCGTCCTGGCCACGCTGACGCCGGAAGAGGTGAACGAAGACCGCCTCGGCTTCGCCAAGGCCCTGGCGGAAGACGCCGGAGAGGACCTGGCGGCCCTCGGCTTCCATCTGGACGTGCTCAAGATCCAGAACGTGAGCGACGAACGGGGATACCTCGAGGCCATCGGACGCAAGAAGGCCGCCGAGGCCGTCCGTGAGGCCGAAATCGCGGAGGCCAACGCGGAAGCGGATACCCGGGAAGCTCAAGCGGACGCCCGGCAGCGGGCGGAGATCCGGGAAGCCGGGGCGAACATCAAGATCGCCGAGGCCAACAACCAGCTCCGGGTGCGCCAGGCCGAACTCGACCAGGAAGCCGAGATCGCCGAGAAGACGGCCAAGGTTCGCGCCGAAGAAGCCAAAGTTGAGGCCGAGCGCGCCCTCGAGGCCAAGCGTGTCCAGCGCGAGACCGAACGCCTACGCGCCGACGTCATCGAGCCGGCCAACGCGGATCGCGACGCGGCCCTCGCCCGGGCCGAGGGAGACGCCGCCCCCATCCTGGAACGAGGCAAGGCCCAGGTGGAGGTCCTCCGGCGCCTGTACGAGCAGGTGCAGACGGGGGGAGATCAGGCCTTCGCCGTCTTCCTGGCCGAGAAGCTCCCCGATCTCCTGGAGATCGCGGTGGGCGCCATCGAAGGGGTCGACATCGACCGCGTGGTGGTCATGGACGGGGGAGACGGGAACGGCGTGAGCAACGCGGTGAACCAGAAGGTGAAAGGCGCCTTCGGCACCATGGAAGGGCTGGCGTCCGCCCTGGGTTTGGACATCCAGGAGGTCCTGGCCAACGCCGTGGCGCGCATCCCCGCGAAGGCCACGACCGAATAGTGCACCGGCGGGCGATCCCGGGAGGGCTCAAGCCTCCCGGGATCGCCTCGTCCTGGGGTCGTCGCCGCCCCGGACGATCTGTTCGATCTGCCCGAGCATGGTGGCGGTTCCCGCCTTGCTGGCCCCGAAGAGGCCGTCCTCGGTGTGATCCAGCCCCTCCACCACCGAATGGAGGTTGAGCCACAGGTCGAGGCGCTCACTCATCCGCAGGACGGAGTAGAAGAAGCGCGGGCGCTTGCCCCTCCCCATGAAGAAGTCCACCACCACCGCGACGATGGAGAGGTTGAACACCAGGACGTCCTTGAGGCCATCGAGGACGAGCTTGAACTGGAAGATGGTGAAATCCCGAAAGGTGACTCCACGGGTTGCGACGGTCATGGTACTCCCTCTGCGTCGGGCTCGGTGCTTGACAGGGAGCACTACGGAGCCCGACGCACGGGAGATTCAGGACAGGAGAAAGTCCAGCACGTCGTCGGCGGAATAGGTGTCGCGATCTCCCAGGAACCTTCCCAGGTTCTTCAGTTCGTCGCCGCTGGTGAGCAACGGCAACTCGCGGGCACCGTCTTCGCGTACCTGGCCCAGCCCGATGTTGGCGAGGAGGGCGTTGCAGAGACACTTCCGTCCCACCGTCTCCGCGATGTCGCCACCCTTCTTCACGAAGGTGCCCACGGGCTCCGACGCACATCTGTAGTCGAGGCGCCCATCCTCCCTGCGGTAGACCGAACGGAGGTAACCGAGATCACAGACCCTGGTGCGGGACTCGTACACACCGGGCTGGGAAATCGTCCCCGCGAGCTCGACGGCCTTGAAGGGGAATCCGGTGGGAGACGCCCTCCCATCGGTGAGCACGTCGACACCCCCGTTCCTGACCTGGGACACCACGTCGTGCTTGAGGTCCGTGAGAACCCCCGACTCCTCGGTGAACGCGAAGAGCGTACCGACCTGGATCCCCGCGGCCCCGGCGGCCCGGGCTACCTGGAGACCCTCGGGACTTCCCACCCCTCCGGCGAGCCAGAACGGGAGGCCGATCTCGGCGATCTTGGCCAGATCCACCACGTCGCGATCCCCGTAGACGGGCTCGCCACGCTCGTTGATCTCACCACCGCCCCGAGGGGGAGCATTGTGCCCCCCTGCCGTGGGCCCCTCGATGATGAACCCGTCGATCCGCCCCGTGGACTTGCGCGCCAACATCGTGGCGAGGGAGTTGGAGGCGACGATGGGAAGGAAGGCTGGACGCGTCAGGTCGATGGGGATGGCGTCGCCCCACATCTTCATCGGGTCGAAGGTCAGCACCTCGTCGTCGGCACCCGTCCCACTCTGCATCTCCAGCCGCACGGTGGCCGGTTCGTGCAGCGCCATCAGATCCAACGCTCCGGGAATCTCCTTGGGGATCCCGGCGCCCATGAGCACGTAGGTCACGCCCGCGAGCATGGCTCCGTAGAGCGAAGGAAGGTTGGGGATCTGGATCTTGGTGAGGAGATTGATCCCCACATCGCCGTCATGCCCTTCTTTGGCCAGGAACACCTCGGCGAAGTTCGCCAGCACGATGAGGTGGTCCTGCCACGGCTTCATGACCCGCCGATGGAGTGGGAGGTTGGGATACGGCTCCCCGTCCGCCCTCCCCCCGGCCTTGAAGAAGCGGTCGAGGATGTCCTCGGCGATCTTCGGGATGGGGAACGCCTCCAGCGCCCGGCGGTAGTGGCCGCCGGGGTCGCCGTCGGCGAGTGTACGTAGGAGGATGGCGTCCATCGCCGTCCCTGAGACCACACCGAGGTGACCGCGTCGGGAAACGGCGCGAGCCAGAACCCAGTTGGACACACCAGCGCCCATCCCTCCCTGGATGATGACCGGGGGCATAGCGAAAATCCCTTTCGACTGGTGAAGAAACCCGTATTTGTCCTGGAGAAGACCGGAACGTACTCCCACCCCGTCATTCCAGCAACGACGGCACGCTCTCTCACCAAGATAGCCCAATCAGGGGCTGCACGGGACGCCGACGGGCGGCGACGGCGACGCTCCGCGAGGCCGTGATGGTCCCGATAACCCTCCGAGGATCTCTCGTGCGAGCCATGCACGCAGCCGTCGAGGTTCCCTGAAATCGAGGGAGGTCCGGCCGTGGGATACCGGCCGGACCTCCCTTCATGGGTCATCCAGTTGTCGTGCCCGTCACATCCTCGGGCTCTCGCCGGACGCCCGGGTCGCGGGCTGACATACGGGCCACTCGGTGGGCTGACCATTCCGGGCCGGAGGAAGGACCGAGCGCTGTTCCCGGCTCACCCGCTCCGGGTCCTCGGAGGCCAGGTAGACCAGACTCGCCACCAACACGGCGTTGTTCTTCAGGTCGTCGAACACGAGCTTGTCGAAGGTGTCGCGGTGGGTATGCCACGTGTGTGTTCCGTAGTCCCAGCTCAGCGCGCCCAGGCCGAAGCCCGGGGCCGGGGCACAGACGAACGACGCGTGATCCGTCCCCCCCGAGGAAGGCGTGCCCGGGAACTGGAGGTCGATGTATCGCGTCACCTCCGACGGCACCCTGGAGAGCCACCGGCCCAGGTGCGCTCCGGCGTCCACGAGCCCGGACGCCGACATGCTCACCACCCGCCCCGTCCCGTTGTCCTGGTTGAACAGGGCCTGGAGCCCGGCCACCACTTCGGGATGGTCCTCCACGAAGGCCCGGGATCCGTTGAGCCCCTGTTCCTCCCCGCTCCAGAGCCCGATCAGGATGGTACGCTTCGGGTTCGGGTAGACCTCCCGGAGGATCCGGGCCGCCTCCATCATCAGAACCGACCCGGTCCCGTTGTCCGTCGCGCCCGATCCCCCCTCCCACGAGTCGAAGTGGGCGGAGAGCATCACGTACTCGTCGGGGAGCTCGGACCCCGGAATGCTCGCCAGGACGTTGAACACCGGAACCTCACCGAGGAACTCGGCTTCCGCCGTGAGTCGGAGACGTGGGCTCTGCCCGTTGGCCGCAAGGCGATACACCAGGCCGTAGTCCTCGCATGACAGCTCGAATGTGGGGATTTCCCGGGTGTACGAATTGAACACACGGGTGGTCCCGTACGACCCCGGCCAGAGGGACGTGACGATGCCCAGGGCTCCCGCTCGCTCGAGGGCCCGATGGACGTCCCGGCGCCTCGGATCCTCCGATCCGGTGGCGGCGAGGCTGGCGTTCCAGGCGTCGCGCGCGGTGGTGCGGGCCTGATCCATGCGCTCGAAGGATCCTTCCTGGGCGAACTCCTTCCACTGTTCGTCCGTGCGGCACGACATCTCGGGGAAGGACACCATCACGAACCGTCCCTGCACGTAGGGGAGAAACGCCGCGAAGTCCCCCGGCCTCCCGATGGGAGGAAGCGCGACGACCTCTCCCTCCACGGGCTCACCCCCCGTGCCCGGGCTCCACGCCAGGATGCGTCCCTCCAGGGAGCGGACCCGGGGGGCCACCAGGTCCACATGGCTCACGCCACGGTCCCACCCGAGCCAGGTGCCGTACTCCTCCGTGCGGGCGTCGTAGCCCCAACCACCCAGCTTTCCCACCGCCCACGCCTGGGCGCGCTCCATCCCCGGCGACGCCGTGAGGCGCGGACCGATGGAGTCCAGCAGGGCCTGGGCCAACATGGGGATCTGGGACCGGTACATGGCCTGCCGCCAGATCTCGGTGAGCACCGGATCGTCGGTGGCCAGCGTCTGGGCACGGAGTTCCGGCGCCCCGGTGGACAGCACGGCGGCCAGGGCGGCCGCGAGGATCGTCGTGCGCATCATTTCATCCCTCCCATCTTCTTGATTCGATCGAACTCCTGCTTCGTGACCTTCTGAACGGAAAGACGTCCGTACCGGATCAACTCCATGTCGGCCAGCGCGTGTTCGGCTTTCACGTCGGGAAGACCCACCGGACGGGGCAGGTGGGCCAGGTACTCCACGTCCACCATGTACCAGCGGGGCTCGTCCTGGTCGGACTTGGCGTCGAAATACTTGTGCCTCGGGTCGAACGCGAAATGGTCCGGATACGCCTCCCTGCACACCCGGGCGATGCCCGCGACACCGGGTGGTTTGGCGTTGCTGTGATAGAAGAGCACTTCGTCGCCCACCCGCATGGACTTCATGTTGTTGCGGGCTCCGTAGTTCCGAACGCCTTCCCACGACGTGGACCCGTCCCGCTCCAGGTCGTCGATGGAGTAGACGTCCGGCTCGGACTTCATGAGCCAGTATTGCTTCTCGGGCATGGATACTCCGGATGCGTTGGGGTCGCTTCGGCGCCTGGGGGATTATGGGGACGGACCGCGCGGGAGGCGACCCGCCGGAGTCGTGACGCGGCTCCCTGGACGCTGGATCCCCCGGGGAAGACGGAGCGGCGCCGGACGAAGACCGCCCGGCGCCGCATTTCCATCATCCGTCCCGGCGCAGCCTCAGAAGGCGAAGTTCAGCTTCATGAAGTAGAACGCGCCGGAGAAGCCCATCTGCACCGAGTCCCACAATCCACCCGTTTCGGTCTCGGTGTCCTGTTGCGTGGGGTACACGTCGAACAGGTTCGCCCCCCCGAGGGTGACGCTGACGTTGCTGGACATCTTGTACGTCAGGCTGGCGTCGGTGGTGACCTTCGCGTCGTACACGTCCTCCGTGTCCAGCCAGTCGATGAGGGTGACCTCGCCGAAGCGAACGAAATGGAGGCGCGTGTCCACGCGTTCCGTGAGGTAGTCCAACGTCAACCCGAACTTGCTGTCGGGCGCCGACGCGAGGAGGAAGTACTGCTCACGGGTACCGAAGTAGATGTCCTCCTTTCCACGGAGCTTGGTGTTGGTGTTCACCGCGCCCAGCTCCATGTCGTTGAAGTTCCCCGCCAACGACGTACGGAGGATCCCGTTCCCCAGAGGCGTCTGGTGCGTGAGCACCACGTCGAGCCCCTTGGTGCGGGTGTCGAGGGCGTTGGTGAAGAACTGTGCCGCTCCGACCTGGAGAGCCTGGAGATCCGCGCCGATGTCGGGATCGGTGTCCTCGAAGGCACCGGTGAGCACGATGCGGTCATCGATGTCCACCACGTAGCCGTCCACCGTGGCGGTGAAGTCACCGGCCCGGGCCGTGAATCCAAACGCCAGGTTGGTGGCCTTCTCTTCGGTGAGGGCCGGAATCCCCAGCGCCCGGGTGATGGGGCTGTTGTTGGACGCGATGATCTTGTCCACCGGCTGACCGCCCACGAAGTCCGTGAAGGTCGTGTTGAAGTAGACCTGGGGTAGCGAGGGCGCCCGGAATCCGGTGCTGGCCGAGCCCCGCAGGGCGAACTGGTCGGTCACCTGAACGCGGCCCGCCAGCTTGGCCGTGGTGGTGCTCCCGAAGTCGCTGTAGTCCTCGTAGCGCACGGCGGCGCCGAGGGTCGCCTTGGGTGAGACGTCCACCTCCACGTCGGCGTAGAGCCCGAGGTTGGTACGGGTCTCGTCCAGCTCGTTGGCGGGCTGGAATCCGGGGAAGCCCTGTGAGCCGCCGGGCCGACCGAGAACGTCCACCGTCACGATCTCTCCACCGATGAGCCGCTCCTCCAGCCCGTAGTTCCGGTACGAGCCCTCGTCGCCGGCGAAGATCCGGTAGTTGTCCATGCGGTACTCGGCGCCGAACGCTGCGTTGAGCCCCTGGGCGACGTCGTCGAAGAAGCGGGTGAAGTTCACCCCCGTGGTATTCTGCGACAGCGAGAATCCGCCGGCGTCGAAGCGCGTCGGTGACTGCTCGAGGAGCGACGCGTTGAGCGTGCCGTCCACCCGGTAGTGGAAACGGTTCGCTCCGTAGGTGTTGTTGAAGTCCACGTCCCACTCGCCCACCCGGGAGCGCACGCCCACGGAGAGGGAGTGGTCCGTGATGTCGGAGAGGATGTGGGGATCGAAGCCGTTGGGATAGATGGCCGGAACGTTCCGGTCCGAATCGGCGTCGCGACTCCAGGCGAAGGCATCGGTGTGCCGGAAGTTGGAGCCACCGAAGGCATAGAATACCGCGTCGTCCGAGATGCGGATCCGCGAGTTCACGAAGGTGGCGAAGTTGTCCGCGGCGGCATCCCCGAACTCCCGGCGATAGATGTCCCACGTGGCCGGGTCCGCGGGGCGGTTGGTGCGCTCCTTGGAGAGATACTCGGCCGTGATGTTCACGAACCCTTCGTCTCCGACGGTGAAGCCGTAGTTGGATCCGAAGCTCAACTCCTGCCCGTCCCACGAGTCGGTGCGGAGCACGTCGTAGTCGGTGGACGGCTTGGCGTCGTGGACCCCGTTGGAGAGCGACCCGGAGAGTTCACCCGTGGTGGACCTGAGCACGATGTTCACCACACCGGCGATGGCGTCGGACCCGTACTGGGCACTGGCTCCGTCGCGGAGGATCTCGATGCGCTCGATGGCCGACACCGGGATCGCGTTGAGATCCGTGCCCGTGTTCCCCCGTCCCCGGGATCCGAAGATGTTGATGAGCGACGACTGGTGCCGCCGCTTGCCGTTGATGAGCACCAACGTCTGGTCCGGACCGAGCCCGCGAAGCGTGGCCGGGTCGACGTGGTCACTTCCGTCCGCCCCGGACTGCCGGTTGGCGTTGAAGGAGGGCGCCACGTACTGGAGGATCTGGTTCAGGTCGAGCTGCCCGGCGGAGGTGGTGACCTCCTTCACGTCGATGACGTCGACGGCGACGGGCGTCTCGACGTTGGTACGATTCACCCGGCGCGTACCCACCACTTCGATCCCTTGAAGCGCGATCCCCGGCTGGAGCACCACGGCGAGGGTCGAACCCTGGACGGCAACCTCCCGGGTCTGATATCCGAACTGGGAGAACACGAGCGTGGCGCCCTGCGCAGACACGCGGATCTCGAAGGATCCGTCGGCCATGGTGAGCGTTCCTCCCACGCTTCCCTTCTCCTGCACACGGACCCCCGAGATCGGTTGACCCGAGGGATCCTTGACCTCTCCCGACACGCGTACCGCCTGCGCGGACACCGGAGCCTGGACGGCTGCGGCCAGCAGGCCGAGTGCCAACGCGATCGTCACCCGGCGTGTGCGAACAAACGCTCTCTTCATGCGTCCTCCATCGTGAATTCCACCCGCCCCGAATCGAGCTCGGCCGGGAAAAGCGTTACACGATGTACACGAGCGTTCTCGTATGCAAGATGATTGTGCAGCGGGATCCGTTCACGCCGTGGTGCGCCGTATTCCGACCTCGATGTAGCGCCACTTTCCCTGACGGAACCGGAGCACGCTGAGGACGCAGCGGGTGAAGTGCCCGATGACGATGGCGAGCCAGATGTCCACGGGCTGCAGGCCACGCATCGACTGGATCACCGCGCACATCCCCAGGGGGATGATCACCTGTGAGATCACCGAGATGAAGAACGGGCTCTTGGTGTCGCCCGTGCCCTGGAGGCCTCCCGTGTACGTCAGCGCGACGGTGATGAAGAGGCCGGAGACGCTCAGGTAGGCCAGGAGTTCCACGCCGAGGTCGACCACCACCGGATCGTCCATCCCGAAGACCCCCAGGAGCGTCCTCGGCACGAGGAGGAAGAGGGCGCCGACGATAGCCGCCAGCCCCAGCCCGTACCCCGCCGCCACGTGAACACCGTGGATGGTCCGATCGGGACGCTTGGCTCCCAGGTTCTGCCCCGCCACCGCGGCGGTGGCGCCCATGATCCCCACCGACGACCAGGTGATGAAGGAGAAGAGCTGCACGTAGCTCACCGAATAGGCGGCCTGGGCCGCCGCGCTCTGCTCAAGCGACCCGATGAAGCGCAGGAGGAACACTCCCCCCAGGTTCATGGCCACCCCCTGGAATCCGGTGGGAAGACCGAAGCGGAAGAGGGCGCGAATGACCTCCATGTCGGGGCGCAGGCTCATCCCCCGGTGGAACGCCACGGCGAGGCGGCCGCGGAAGAGGAGCACGATGGCGGTGGCGCTCACGATCCCACCCGACAGCACCGTCCCCATGGCGGCGCCCGCCGTCCCGAAAGCGGGGATCGGCCCCAAGCCACGGATCAGGATGACGTTGAGAACGATGTTCAGGACCGTGAGGGCGATCCCCAGCCGCAGGGGGGTCTTGGCGTCACCGGCGGAACGCAGCGCCCCTCCCAGCATGTAGAAGAGGAGATTTCCCAGGCTGAACACGAACATGATCTTCAGGTAGGGAAGCGCCTCCGCCTGAACCTCCGGGACGGCGTTGACCAGGTCCAGGAGCGCGGGGGTGAGGAAGAACCCCACCGGAGCCATGACCCCCACGGCCATGGCCATCGCCGTGAGGAAGGCCTGGTATACCGTGCGGTTCACGTTGTCCGGCTCGTTGGCGCCCGCGAAGCGTGCCACCAACACCCCCATCCCCGTGAAGAGCGAGGTGATGAACACCACCACCACCAGGAAGATCTGCCAGGAGATCCCGATGGCCGCGTTCCCCGTGTACCCCACGTAGTGCCCCACCATGGCGTGGTCCACCACTCCCTGCATCCCCCCGATGATGTTCTGGAGCATGGTGGGCCAGGCGAGCATCCACACGGCCCTCGGAATGGGTCCCTCCACGATGGAGCGGTCGAGGGGGCGGCCCTTGGGAGGGTTCGACATGGGCGGGGATGCCTGGAGGGAGTGGGTGGAAGCGCGGCTCAACGCTAAGGCCGAACGACGCCGGACGAAATGGGTGGCATGAATCCCCCGAGATCCGACGACGTGTGACCGAGGTCCATGAAGGTGTCATATTGATCGGATCCAACGTCCACCATCGACCCGTATCCAGTCATGAGCCATCCGGTGACCCAGCGCGTCCTCCCGATCGTCCTCCTCCTCGCACTCGCGGCGGCACCCGCCGCGCGTCGCGCCCAGGCCCAGGCGACGGGCACGCCCACCTTCTTCGCCCCGACGAGGGGCTTCGGCAGCACCGAGGCCGGCGTGTCGGTGAGCGGCGGGGGATCCTCCGACGTCATCGGGGTGGAGGCGCGCTACGGATTCTCGCTCAACCGGTCGGACGTGGCTCTACGGGGCGGGTACGTGGACGGGGGATCCGCCGGGTCGGGAAGCTTCGTGGCCGGCGTGGAAGTCCGGCTCCCGGTGATCGGGCACGACCGCGACTTTCCCCTGGACGGCGCCTTCATCTTCGGCGTGGGCCACCACTTCGCCGACGGGGGCGGCGAGACGCTCGTCCCGCTGGGTCTGACCCTGGGCAGACGGATCCGCGTGGACGACGACGCGCTCCAGATCACGCCGTACGTCCAGCCCACGGTGGTCTTCCAGAGTGACGCGGTCTTCGGGTTCGGACTCGGCCTCGATGTCCACATCCAGGGGATCCCCGAAATCCGGCTCAACTGGGCCGAAGGTGACCTGGACGGATTCTCCGCCAGTCTCTTCTGGGGGCGCTGACGCGCGTCGCCCGCGTCGGAGGGAGCGGGCCGGTCACCAGACCAGGTGGAAGCGGGTCTGCCGCCGGTACACCCAGTGGCGGTCGCCGTTCTCGTCCAGATAGGCCTCTTCCTCCTGGCGGCAGCTCGCCGTCTTCCCGTTCCACTCGGGAACGGGCACCGTCGCCTGGAGCTCGATGGAGAACCAGGTGGAGGGGCGGATCTTCGCGTCTCCACGGCCGGGCACGCCCTCCTGCCGATCCCATAGCCCGATGAGGGGCCCGGCCCCGTGGCCATGGTCACCGATGGGGTGGGAGTAGAGCGAGCCCGTGATTCCCTCCTGCTCCATGCGGGCCAGGGCGGCGTGGAGCGCCTCGTTCCCCGTGCGCCCGGGGTGCATCTCCTCCAGTTGGATGTCCTGCATGCGATTGGAGGCGGACAGACACGCCTTCAGCCCCGCCGGCACGTCGGTCTCGCCTTCGCGGAGGACGTATCCGTTGTGCTGGGTGTCGGTCTTGAGGCGCATCCCGATGACGCCGAAATCGGTCCAGAGGAGGTCGCCGCGCTGGATGACCACGGGCCCGCTCTCGGGCACCTCTCCCGCGCGCTGGGCGGACACCGAAGGCTGGAACCAGGTCCCGTACCCCAGATCGTTCACCCGCTGGCGGAGCCACCACACCACGTCCTCGGTGGTGGTCACCCCGGGGGTGATGACCGAGTTGGAGAACGCCTCGGCGATGATGGCGTGGACGGTCTCCTCGATCTTCCGGTAGCGGGGCATCATCTCCGGAACGCGCACGGCGACGTAATCGGTGGCCAACTGCGGCACGCGCTTCACGCGGGCCAGGTACAGCGGGCCCAGGGCCTCTTCGAGGGCCTCCCGCTCGCCGGCCCCCAACCCGTCCGCGAAGGCCCAGGTGTCGTCGATGTTCAGTACGATGCTCCCCGGATCACGATCGGCCACGATCTCGTGGAGGAGCCGCCACTGCTCGTCGCCCCACAACTCGGCATCCTCACCGGTGGGGGTGGGGTGGGGCGAGCGGTAGATCTGGAAGAGTCCGCCCTGGGAAGTGCCTCCGAGGGCGAGACGCTCCACCGACCCGTCGTCCCCCCGGGTGAACACGTAGATGGAGCGCCGGCGGGCGGCGAAGGTCGTGGGCGAGATCATGGACCAGAACACGGGGTCCTCGCCGTACTCGCGCATGGAGAGGATCCACATGTCGGCGTCGTATTCGGCCATGAGCGCCGGAAGCACCCGGGTCAGCCGCGCCTCCACCCACCCCTGCATCTCCTCGGCCTGTCGGCGGACGGTGGGGAGGGGGTGATGGCGCGCCGGTGTCGCTTCCGGGACGTGGGCCGGAGCCTGGCCGGCGAGGGGAGCGGCGGCAAGGACGAGGGCGAGGACGACCGGGATGGGCTTCATGGGAGCGACCGTACGGGGATGTGAGCGAAGGACTCCGTGGGCACCGGGTGCGGTGCTTCGAAAGTCTCCCGGCCAACGTACGGGGCTTCCCCCGGCTCGCCAAGACGCGCACCTCGATCCGGGAGCGCGCCCCGCCGCACATGGACGCCTCCGAACTTTCTCTTGACAGGCGACGGTGGTCTGTAGCAGTGTATTGGTAGACTGATACACTTGGAAGGACGGGACACTTTCACATGACCAGACCATCGAAGACCACCCTGGCGTCCACGCGGCCGCGTTTGGTTGCCGGCGTCCTCGCGCTGGGGACGATCCTGGCGGGGAGCGTCGTGGCCGGGTGCTCCGGTTCCGGCCCCCGAAACACGGCCGCCGCCACCGAGCTGCCCGTTCTCGCCCTCCCGGAGACACCCACCCTGGCGATGGGCACCGTGGAGGGGGACCCGGACTACATGTTCGGGAACATCGTCTCGGTGCTCCGCCTCCCCGACGGATCGGTGGCGGTGGCGGACGAGGACGCCACGGCGATCTCCATCTACGATGCCGGGGGTCGATTCGCCCATCGCTTCGGGGGCAGGGGCGAGGGGCCGGGAGAACTCAAGATGCTGGGGCGCATCTATTCCCACGGGTCCGACTCCATCCTCGCCCTGGACGTGTGGAACAGGGCCGTTTCGGTGTTCGCGGTGTCCGGAGACTTCGGGCGACGGGTGGACGCGCTCCACCTCTCCGGCGACTCCACCTTCGCCCTGGACGTCTGGCTGCACGGGCGGTACTGGGTCGATGGCGGCATCGAGCCCGCGGTCCGGAATCGCGTTCGGCGGGCGCTGGCCCGTCTGGGGCAGCCCACGTCTCCGGGGCACCGCTTCGTCCGCGTCGCCCGGACGGGAGAGCTGTGGATCCGCGAGCCCTCCGTGTCCGACGAAGGGACACGGCGGTGGACCATCGTGGACACGGCGGGGGCACCGCGCGCGCTCGTGGATCTCCCCGTCCGATTCGAGCCCCAGGACATCCGCGGGAACGAGATCCTGGGACGCCGACTGGGGGAGAGCGACGTGGGGTTCGTGCACGAATATTCGTTACGGGATACGGGAGAGAGGTACCCATCCCCGGAATGGATGAGCGCCGCGCCGGTTACCATGGCCACCGAGCCCCCTCCGGACGAGACGGAATTCCTGGCCCGGATCCGCTCGGCCATCAAGTCCATGGCCGTCTCCCAGGAGATCCACTACTCCACCCACTCCACCTACACTCCCCTGGTGGACTCCCTGTCCTGGGAGCCTCCCGAGGGGATCGAGGTGGCGTTCGTGGAAGCCCATTCACGCGGGTGGACCGGCGTCTTCTCCCACCCCGCCGTGGACAGGATCTGCGGCCTCGGGTATGGGTCCTCCACGCCCCCGGGGTGGATTCCGGGGATGGTGATCTGCGCGCCCCCACTCCCCCCGAAGGAGGGCTGATATGTTCTCATCCATCGACCCCCGCAGTCCGGTACCGCTCTACGAGCAGATCGCCGCGCGTATCCGGGTCGCGGTGGCCGCGGGGGAGTTCCTCCCCGGCGACACGCTCCCCTCGGTACGCGCGCTGGCCCAGAGCCTCCGCGTGAATCCCGCCACCGTGGTGCAGGCGTACCGCGACCTGGCCACCGACGGATTCGTGGAGACACGGCATGGCCAGGGCACCTTCATCCAGGAAGTCTCGGGCTCCAAGCGGGACCAGGAGCGCTCGCTGCAGGCCACCGAGCTGGTGCGCAGGCTCCTGCAGGACGCCGCCCGCCGGGGCATCACGGTAGACGACCTCTCACGCGCCTTCGCCACCGAAACCGGAGCGCAAGTCCATGAGTAACGCCATCGAACTGAAGAACCTCTGCTGGAAGGCGGGAAAGTCGTTCGCCCTGCAGGACGTATCCCTGGTCGTTCCCTCCGGCTGCATCTACGGGTTCCTGGGTCCCAATGGATCCGGGAAGACCACCACCATCCGCATGTTCATGGGGATGATGAAGCCCGACAGCGGGAGCATCCGCGTGCTCGACCGCTCGGTACCGGAGGGAATGACGGAGATCCTGGCCCGCGTGGGATACGTGCCGGAACGCCCCCACGTCTATCCGGCCCTCACCGTGTCCGAGCAGATCCGCTGGCATCGGTCCTTCTTCTCCCGTTGGGACGACGCCTGGGCGGCGGAGTTGATGGGCCGTCTGCACGTGGACCCCGACATGAAGATCTCCCGCCTCTCCAAGGGGCAGACCGGCAAGCTCCTCATCCTGCTCGCGCTGGCTCAACGCCCCGAGCTCCTGGTTCTCGACGAGCCCACCGACGGCCTGGACCCGGTGGTGCGGCGGGACGTTCTCACCGCCACCCTGGACTACGTGTCGGAGACCGGGGCGACCGTGTTCATCTCCAGCCATCTGGTCCACGAGCTCGAGCGCATCTGCGACTGGGTGGGCGTCATGGACCACGGGCACCTGGTGGCGCAACTCCCCATGAACGACTTCAAGAACGGGATCAAGCGGCTCCGGGTCACGGGCGCCCCGGCCGAGACCGCCGACGCTCCCTTCCACCTCCTCAGCCGCGCCCGTGACAACGGGACAGGGTCCACGGAGACGTGGATCGTCCGCGACTGGGAGGACACCATGCGATCCTATTTCGCCGGCGTGGGCGCCGAGCTTCGCGACGTCGTCGACCTGGACCTGGAGGACGGGTTCGTCGAGCTCCTCCGGTCCTCGAGACCGGCTTCGGCCAGGGAGGAGTGAACCATGTTCCGATCCGTTCTGTACGTGCACTGGAAGCAGGTCCACCTGGGACTCATCCCCTTGATGGTTGCGGCATTCTCTCTTCCGCTCCTGTCCGTGCAGGGGTTGGGAGGGAACGGTGGAGTGACTTCGTTCAACGACACGTCCCTGGCCATCATCCAGGGTCTGCAGGTGTGGCTCCCCTTCTTCTCGGCCCTGGCGGCCGCGTCGGGCGTGGTGATCGCCCTCAGTTCCTGGAACTGGGACCACCAACTGAACCACGTCTACGCGCTCAGCCTTCCCGTTCCGCGCTGGCGGTACGCGCTGATGAAGATGGGAGCGGGCGCCGTGCTGACCCTCTTCCCCGCGGTGGCGCTCTGGGTCGGCGCCCACCTCGCCGCGGCGTCCATCGTCCTTCCCGAAGGCCTCCACGCGTATCCGAACGCGCTGGCCATCCGCTTCCTCGCCACCATCCTCCTGACGTACGCCATCCTCTTCGCCATGGCGGCGGGGACCGTGCGCACGACGATGTGGGTGACGGGAACCGGCATCCTCACCCTGTTCATCCTGGGACTCATCGGGAACGATCTCCTCGCGGGCCAGTTCGAGGTCTTGCGTGGCACCCACATCCTGGAGTGGGCCTTGGCGAAGCTCGACTGGGTTCCCGGACCTCTGGAGATCTTCCTGGGGAACTGGAGGCTCATCGATGTCTAGGCTCGTGTGTGCCCTCTTGGCCGGGGCGATTCTCCTCGCCGCGCCCGGGGCCGGCGCCGGGCAGTCCCCGGGCGTGCCCGACCGGGACTCGTTGATCCGTAGGCTGGATTCCCTCACGGTGACGCTGGCCGCCGCCCGGGAGGCGGCCGACCAGGCACGTGCGCGGCGGCTCCGGGAAGAAGCCGAGGCCCGCCACGCCGTCACGGACACCGTGTTCGTGGGACCATTGCGGATCATCACGCCATCCGGGCAGGGAGAAACGGCAAGGGAGATCTTCGAGGAGGCGTGGCGGGACTACGACGCCCTGATCGCGGAGAGTCCCGCCCTGGACTCCACCTGGTTCGTGTTCCAGTGGCCCGCGGCATCCGACCCCGTCTTCGTCCCGGCCGGCGAGAAGGTGCGTGACCTTTCGTACCGGATCGTGACCACGCCCGGAAGGGTCAAGGAGACCGTGCGCACCAACATCGGCGCGGTACTGGCCACCGACCTGGCGGGCACCACCCTGGCGGAGTGGTTCAACCAGCCGGTGGTCCTTCCGCGGAAGCTCGACATGGTCTACCGCACCCTGGCCACATCGGCGACGTCTTCGGTGCGGTCGTGCGCGGCGGGTACTCTGGTCGCGTGCCGGTCGATCCTCGGACTCGGGCTGGACGACGACCCCTCCGACGAGTGGTACACGGCGGAAGAGCGTCAGGAGTTCGTGACGGACTACGTGGAGAGGATGTCGGAAGCCGGGCGGATCCAGGCGGTGGAGCCGGACGTCCTCTCCTGCGCCACCGGGGGCGACACCGATGCGTGTGATCGCGTCGTCCACGGGTGGACGGGACCGCGAATCCGTCCGCCCCTGCGCCGTGCCGCCGACAGCCGCAACCTCCTCTTGTGGATCGCGCTGGAGCGCGGTGGACGCGAGGCGTGGGCGCGCCTCCGCGCGTCGGCCGGGATGACGCCCGAGGAGGCACTCGCTTTCGCCTCCGGCGCCGAGGACCGGGCGCTGCTCTCCGAGTGGCACGCACGCATCACCGCCGCGCGCCCCGACGCGCAGGCCGGACTCCCCCGGTCTTTGGCCGTGGTCTTGGGGTGGGCCCTGGCGATGGTCTTCTTCACAGCGAGGAGCACGAGATGGCGACTGGGATGAAGTGGTGGCTCGGCGTCACCCTCACGGGGATGGCGCTCACCGGGTATGCGCTCCTCCCGCCGGACGGGCCGGCGCCTCCGCGACCGGACCGGACCACCCCGGAAGAGGCCGAGGCGTCCCGCATCCTGCGCGAGACGCAGGAGATCAGCGCCGTGCTGCAACGCCTCCGCTGGATGGACTCCATCCCGTCCATGGTGGTCGAGCGGAGCGCGCACCCCGGCGGCTTCTTCGTGACCGCCCCGGAATGGGCGGAACCAGAAGACGTCGAAACCATCCGGAACGAGGTCGCGGAAGAGATGGCTCGCCTCCCCCGACTCGATCCGTCCATGACGGTGGCTCTCGTGGTCCAGGACCGGGCACACGGGACGGCGCCGGGAATGGTGCCGACGCCCGGTTCCCGGGTCGAAGTCTACGCAGGGTTCCTCCACGACCGGGCGTATTGCGTGGTGCTCGCGCTCGTGACGCGAGGCCCCCCGTCCAGCAGCATCCTCCCGAGGTGGACGCGTGGCAACATCGAACGGAACGGCGGACGCGTCGGGATGCTGGACGCATGCCGCGTCTACGCTGCCTTCGGCCCTCCCGGAGAACACGTGGACACCTGGCTCCGAACGGGGGGCGTGGCCTACGCGACCCTTCCCTCCGACCACTCCGACCGCGGGCCGGACGCTTTCGGGGTCAGGACCTTCAACCAGGGCATCATGGGGATCCGCTTCGGGTGGGCGAATACCATCACGCCGGACGGGGTGCGCTGCGCCGCCGGTGACGTGGACGGGTGCCGGGACGTGTTCCTCCGTCCGTCGAGAACGGACCAGGCCGCCCCGCTTCCGTGGACCCGCCGTGTCGCACCCCGTGTCTCCGCGCTGAAAGCCCTGAACGGAGGCACCCGAACCACCCTGGGAAGCGCGAGCCGATTCCTCCTCGCCGACCTCCAGGACGAGTTCGGACCCGACCGCTTCCGGCGCTTCTGGACCTCCGACCTCCCGGTGGAGGAAGCCTTCGCCGAGGCATTCGGCCTCGAAGTGGGGCGATGGACGGCCTCCTGGGTCCGCGAGAACGCGGGCCAGATCCGGGCCACGCCGCGCCTCCCCCTGCGTGCCACGGCGAGCCTCTTTCTCGTGCTCGCGCTCACCGGCGCCGTGGCGAGCACGTTCGCGGAGCGGCGGAGCGTCTCGGGATAGTCGCACCACGGTCCCGGTGAAGTCTGGAGGGGCCGCGCCGGGTCGTGGGGCCCCGGCGCTCTTCGGAGTGCCGGGGCCGCTCTCCTTCAGGCCACGACCATCCGCACGACCCCCGCCCCCGCCCCGAGGGCGACGATCCAGAGCGCGGGGATCTTCCGGGCGGTGAGGAGCCAGAGCGCCACCAGGGCCAGCACACCCGTGGGGACGTCCCGCACCCCCGCCGTGACCAGCGACACCCCCACCCCCACGACCGCGCCCGCCACCACGGCCACCACGCCCTTCAGCGCACGGCGCACGGCCTCCACGCGGCGGAGGCGCTCCATGCGCGGCGCCACCCAGAGGACCGAGACGAATGCGGGAAGATAGATCCCGACGGTCCCCAGGAGCGCTCCGGGAACCCCGCCGGCCGCGTACCCCACGAAGGCCGAAAGAGTGGAGATGGGCCCCGGAACCGCCTGGGTCAGCGCGACGCCGTCCAGGAACTGCCCCGCCGTGAGCCACCCGAACTCCCCCACGGCGTACGGTTCGAGGAGCGCCACCAGGACGTAGCCGCCGCCGAACAGCACGCTCCCGATCCAGAGGTGCGTCCAGAACACCCCCGCCAGCGTCCCCATGGAGCCGCCGAGGATCGCCATGGGGGGAAGTAGCGCCCATGACGACAGACGCGTGCCCCCACCCCCGGACTCCGTTCGCTCGCTCGCGGGCCCCACCCCACCGGCCCGGTCGTCCCGGTCACCCACCTTCCGCCCGAGCCACCACGTCACGGCCCCTCCCGCCACCATGGCGACGATGACCGCCTGCCCCGAGAGCAGGCTCAGCACGGCGCCCGCCGCCGCGAGAACCGCCTGGATCGGCGTGGTCACCCCGGCCTTCCCGATCTTCCACCCCGCCGCGAGGACGATGGCGACGATGACGGGCTGGAGTCCCCAGAAGAGGGTGGCCACCTGCGGGAGGGTGCCGAACTCGAAATAGAGAGCGGACAGTACCGTCACCATGATCCAGGTCGGGACCAGGAAGGTCAGCCCGGCGGCCATCGCACCGATCCACCCGCGCTGGGTGTACCCGATGTGGATCACCACCTCGCTGGAATTCGGACCCGGGAGGAGATTGGTGACGGCCACGAGTTCGAGAAAGCGCTCGCGGGTCAACCATCGCTTCCGCTCCACCACCTCGTCGAGCATGAGGGCGAGATGGGCGTTGGGGCCCCCGAACGCCGTGAGGGAGATCTTGAGAAAGGTACCGACCAGCTCCGCGAGCGAAGGGGCCCGCCCCCCCTCGTCGGGAAGACGGGCCCCTCCGTTCATCGCTTCATCCATCACCGGACGTCAGCGCGGACCGGCCGCCCAGATCTCTTCGGCCACCTGATCGGCGAACTGATTGAAGTTCTCCTTGAACATCTCAGCGAGTTGCCCGGCGGCGGCATCGTACGCCTCGCCGCTGGCCCAGGTATCGCGCGGGTGGAGGACCTCCGAGGGAACTCCCGGCACGGACGTGGGCACGTTCAGCCCGAACACCGCGTCGGTGAGGGTCTCCACGCGGTCCAGCTCGCCCGAGAGCGCCGCCCGCACCATGGCCCGCGTGTGGCTCAACTTCATTCGGGTCCCCACCCCATAGCCGCCTCCGGACCATCCCGTGTTCACCAGCCAGACCTTGGCTCCGTGTTCGCGGAGCTTCTCGCCGAGCATCTCGGCGTAGACCCCGGGATGCCGGGGAAGGAAGGGCGCTCCGAAGCACGCGCTGAAGGTCGCCTTGGGTTCCGTCACGCCACGCTCGGTCCCCGCCACCTTGGCCGTGTACCCGGAAAGGAAGTGGTACATGGCCTGCTCGGGGGTGAGCCTCGAGATGGGAGGGAGCACGCCGAAGGCGTCGGCGGTGAGGAACACCACGTTCTTCGGATGTCCGCCCCGGCTGGGGAGCACCGCGTTGGGGATGTAGTGGATGGGATACGACGCCCGCGTGTTCTCGGTGACGGACCCGTCGTCGAAGTCGATCTCGCGGGTGTCCTCGTCGAGGACCACGTTCTCCAGGATCGTCCCGAACATCTGGGTCGCGCGATAGATCTCCGGCTCTCCCTCCGGCGAGAGGCGGATGGTCTTGGCGTAGCACCCCCCCTCGAAATTGAACACGCCCCGGTCGCTCCACCCGTGCTCGTCGTCGCCGATGAGCCCGCGTTCGGCGTCGGCCGACAGCGTGGTCTTGCCCGTTCCCGAAAGACCGAAGAAGAGCGCCACGTCACCCGCCTCGCCGATGTTGGCGGAGCAGTGCATGGGAAAGACCGCCTGATCGGGAAGGCGGTGGTTCAACACCGAGAAGATGGACTTCTTGATCTCCCCGGCATACCGCGTACCGGCGACCACCACCTCTCGCGTGGCGAAACTGACCACGATGGCCGTGTCCGTCCGCGTCCCGTGCACGGCGGGGTCCGCCTTGAAGTGCGGGGCGTGGATCACGGTGAAGTCCGGCACCATGTCCCGCGACTCCTCGGCGGAAGGGCGCAGGAACATGTTGTACGCGAAAAGGGAGTACCAGGGACGCTCACTCACGACACGGACGTTGATCCCGTACTCGTCGTCGGCCCCGGCCCGGGCGTCGCGCACGAAGAGATCCTGTTCGTTCAGGTACTCCACCACGTCCGCGCGGAGCTTTTCGAAGTGTTCCGTCGAAATGGGGACGTTCACCTTCCCCCAGTTCACCGAGCCGTCCGACACGCCGTCCCGGACCACGTAACGATCATTGGGAGATCGCCCCGTGTGGGGAGCCGTGTTCGCCGCGATGGCGCCCATGTGGACCAGGCGGCCATCACCGCGAGCGAGGGACTCTTCGTAGAGACGGGCGGGAGAAAGATTCCAGTAGACGTTCTTCCGGGGATCCAGGCCGTGGTTCTCCAACCCGTACGATCCCTCACCGGACGCGGCCATGGGCTGCTCCGTGGTCTGGGTGGTCATGCGCAAATTCCTCTATCATCGAAGCCGGCTCCGCCCTGGCCCAACCCCCCACCGTCTCCCGCGCGGACCCGCTGACTCGATCGGTCATGGTGGCCCGTCCACGCTCCTCGTGAACGGGAGTGCTAAATCTGCTCAGAACGCGCCTGCCAGTCCACCGACGCGATGGTGGTGAGGTTCAAGACGTCCTGGACGGAACAACCACGCTGGAGGATGTGCACCGGCTTGGCCGTTCCGAGAAGCACCGGTCCGATGACGTCGGCTCCACCCAGGCGATCGAGAAGCTTGTACGCGGCATTCGCCGCCGAGAGCCGCGAGAACACCAGGACGTTGGCCGGCTGGGTGAGGTGGCTGAACGGGTAGATGGCCTTGAGCTTGACCGCGTCCACCGCCGTGTCGGCTTGCATCTCCCCGTCGATCTCCAGGTCCGGCTCCGCCGCCCGCACGATCTTCACCGCTTCGGCGAGCCGGCTGGACTCCTCGTGCGGCGCCGATCCGAAGTTCGAGAAGTTCACCATGGCGATGCGCGGCTCCATCCCCATCTCCCTCACGAATCCCGCGGTCTGCATGGCGATGTCCGCGAGGGTCTCCGCATCGGGCTCGATGTTCACCGTGGTGTCCGCGAAGAAGAGCAGGTCCCGATTGGGAAGGGCCAGCATGTACAACCCCGACACCCGCTTGACCCCCTCCGACACGCCGATGACCTCCAGGGTGGGTCGCAGGATCTCGCCGTAGTTGGCTTCGATTCCCGCCACCAACGCGTCGGCTTCACCCGCTTCCAGCATGGACGCGCCGAAGTAGATGGGCTTGTAGAGATTCCATCGCGCCCCGGCCATGGTGAGCCCCTTGCGCCCCCTCTTCCGGAAGAGCTCGTCGGCGTATGCATACCGTTGGTCCTCCAGCTCGGCGGCGTACACGACCTCCACTCCGGAGAGGTCCACCCCGAGGGCCTTGGCCTTCTCCATGACGCGAGGAGGACGCCCGAGCAGAATGGGCCGGGCCACCCCCTCCTCCAGCATCTGGGCGGCGGCGCGGATGATGGAGTCGTTGTGCCCCTCCGGGAACACGACCCGGGCGGGACGCCGACGTGCCCGGTTGGTCAGGCTGCGCATGACTTCGCGGCCCGGCCCCAGGCTCGCGCGGAGACGATCCCGATACTCGTCCAGGTCCACTTCCATGCGTGCCACGCCGGACTCCATGGCCGCCTGCGCCACGGCCGGCGCCACGTAGAAGAGGACGCGATCGTCGAAGGGCTTGGGGATGAGATAGTTCCGACCGAAGGCGAATTCGCTCCCGTCGTAGGCGCCACGAACGGTGTCGGGCACCTCTTCCCGGGCCAGGTCCGCCAGCGCGTTCGTGGCGGCGAGCATCATCTCCTCGTTGATCCCCGTGGCGCGCACGTCCAGCGCTCCCCGGAAGATGAAGGGGAAGCCCAGGACGTTGTTCACCTGGTTGGGATAGTCGGAACGGCCCGTGGCCATGATGGCGTCGTCGCGAACCTCGGCCACCTCTTCGGGAAGAATCTCCGGGTCGGGGTTGGCCAGCGCGAAGATGATGGGATCCTTCGCCATGGAGGCGACCATGTCCTTGGTCATGATCCCCTTCACGGACAGCCCCACGAACACGTCCGCGCCCACCAGCGCGTCTTCCAGCGTCCGCGCGTCCGTCTTCACGGCATAGGGCTCCTTGTACTCGTTCATCCCCTCGGTGCGCCCTTCATGGATCACACCCTTGGAGTCGCAGATGAGGATGTTCTCCCTGGGGACGCCGAGGCGGCAGAAGTGGGCCGCGGTGGAGAGCGCCGACGCTCCGGCACCGCTGAACACGACCGTCACATCGTCGATCTTCTTGCCGATGATCTCCAGGGCGTTGATCAGCCCCGCCGCCGCGATGATGGCCGTGCCGTGCTGGTCGTCATGGAACACCGGGATGTCCATGGACTCCTTGAGGCGCCGCTCGATGACGAAGCACTCCGGAGCGCCGATGTCCTCCAGGTTGATTCCGCCCACGGTGGGCTCGAGCATCTCACAGAAGCGGATGACCTCCTCCGGGTCCTCCGAGTCCACCTCGATGTCGAAGACGTCGATTCCGGCGAACCGCTTGAACAGGACCCCCTTGCCCTCCATGACGGGCTTCGAGGCCAGAGGCCCGATGTTGCCCAGCCCGAGCACCGCCGTACCGTTGGAGACGACGGCGACCAGGTTCCCACGCGCCGTGTACTTGAACACGTCCAGCGGATTCTTGTGGATCTCGAGGCAGGGCTCGGCGACTCCGGGAGAGTACGCCAGCGAGAGGTCCCGCTGCGTGGCCACGGATTTGGTGGGAACGACTTCGATCTTCCCCGGGCGACCCTGCATGTGGTACTCGAGGGCCTCTTTTCGGCGATCCGCCATGATCTATGCTCGGCTGATGAGTTGTCTGTGGGAGTCTGAATCGTAGAGACGTCCCGAAGGAGGTGTCAAACCCGCACTGGGTAAATCGCCCCGATGCGGGCTACATTCATCCGCTATATCACGATGACGCCACCGTGGAGGACCTCATCGGCACTCACTCCGACCGGCGTTGGTGGGCCCCGTGCGACCGGGCCTGCATCGCCACGCTCGCCATCCTGGCCCTGGCCACCTCCCCTGGAGGGATATCGGGCCAGGAGCCTTCCGCCCGATCCTGTCCTGCCGAGGAACGGATTGCCGCCATCCGTATTGAAAATCACGACATCTTCGGTCCGGAGGAAGTCGCCGGGGGCGGAGCGGCCCGTTGGGCGTATCGATTGGCCAACACCCTCCACGTGCGGACACGCGAAAGCTTCATCCGGGGTGAGCTGCTCTTTTCGGAGGGAGACTGCCTGGATCCGCTCCTTCTCGAAGAGACGGGGCGCATCCTGCGGGAGTACCGCTTCATCGGACAGGCCGAGGTGACCGTCGAAACCGACGCCGCGGGCGCGAAGACCGTGGTGGTGCGTACCCAGGACCGTTGGACCACCCAGGTGAACCTGGGCGTGTCCGTGGACGCCGGCTTCCAGCTCGAACGCTTCGACGTCATCGAGCGGAACTTCCTGGGGCGGGGGATCCTGGCCGGCTTCTTCATGAAGCGCCGTAACGAACAGCGCGACGCCGGCGGACGACTCGAGCTCCCCCGGCTCTTCGGGACCCGCACCGACGCGCGCTTCTCGGGGGGACGCACCCGTGTCGGACACTTCGCGGAAGAGTCGGTGGCCTACCCCTTCGTGGGGGAAGTGGGCCGATTCGCCGCCCGTCAGAGCTACTACCGCCGAGACGAGCCCTTCCAGTACTCCGCCGCGGACGCCGGGGGGTTCAGCCACGTCCTCCTCCCATTCCTGGACGAGAGGTTCGAGGCCTCGGCGGCCCGGCGGTTCGGCGCGCCCGGGCGATACACTCTGCTGGGATTCGGAGTGTCGCGGGAGCGCGTGTCGTTCTCCCGCTACCCCACCGAAGTCGAGGGCGTGGTGGATGGCGCCTTCGGGCAGACCGTGGGAGTGCCGGATTCGGTGTCGGGGGCGCTGGCCGGGCAACTCCGCACGACGTCCGCCACTCGCGTGAACCTCCTCCTCGGCATGCGGCGGATCCGGTGGTTGAGGGTCGAGGGACTGGACAACCTGGCCGGAGACCAGGACGTCCGGCTGGGAACGGAGCTCGGCCTCACGGTGGGGAAGAGCGCGGGGATCCTCCCCGCGGACGGGGTCACCCCGGATGCCGACGTGTACACCCGCGCCCGAGGGTTCTTCGGAGCGAATCCGGGCCACTCGTACGTCTTCCTCGACCTCGCCGGCGAAGGCCGACGCGTGCTTTCCGCCCAGGGCATCGATCCGGGGTGGCACGACGTGACGGCGGAAGCCGACGCCTACGCGTACCTGCGGTGGAAGGACGGACCGGGCCAGACCATCCTGCTCCGCGCCTCCGCCGCCGGAGGGTGGACCATGGCAGCCCCGTTTCAACTCACCCTCGGTGGTCGGAACGGGGTACGCGGCTTCCGCGAGGAGGAGTTTCCCGGCGCGGCACGGGTCATCCTCACGGCCGAGGACCGCATCCTCCTTCCCTGGCCCTCCACCCGTTCCGTCGCGCTGGGGCTGACGCTGTTCGCCGACGCGGGACGGATGTGGGCGGGGGATGTACCTTTCGGTGCCGACTCGGGATGGGTGGGAAGCGCGGGATTCGGTCTCCGGATGGGACTCCCCGCCGGAAGCCGGGCCTCCGCCCGCTTCGATCTGGCCTATCCGCTGGGACCGGCGGCCAATGGGGGCCCGGTCTTCCGGGTGACCATGAGGGAACTCCTGGGCGTGGAGCCCGGTGTGAAGGACCTTCAGATGGAGCGGAGCCGTCGCATGCAGGTGGGACCTGACTTCTTCACGCAGGAAGGGCGATAGGGGGCGGCCGAACGGAATGGAGAACTCCCTGACCGACCGGGATCGGGCGATCCGGCGCGTACTCTGGATCGTCTTCTACATGAACGTGGCCATCCTGGCCGTGAAGATCTTCGTGTGGATGTTCTCCCATGCGCTCTCCGTGGCGGCCGAGGCCACCCATTCATCCCTCGATGCCGTCAACAACATCTTCGCCCTGACGGTGGCCCGCATGGCCGCGGAAGGGCCCGACGCCGACCACCCGTACGGACATCACAAGTTCGAGACGTTGGGAGCTCTGGCCTTGGCCGGAATCCTGTCGGTGACGGTGTACGAGCTGGCCCGATCGGCCGTGCTCCGGCTCGTTTCCGGGCCGACGGGGGCACTCAACGCCTCACCGGCCATGGTGGCGCTCCTGGCCTTCTCCGCGGTGGCGGGGACCGCCGTGAGCCAGTGGGAGGCCCGGGAGGCCCACCGCTACCGCGCGGACCTCCTCTTCGCCGACGCTGCCCACACCCGCTCCGACGTCTACGCCACCCTGGCCGTCCTCGCGGGCCTCATCGCCGTGGGGGCGGGCTATCCCATCGTGGACCCTCTGGTCACCCTGGTCGTGGCCGTGATCATCGCGCGCACCGGATGGCACATCATCAGAGGGACCATCCCCGTCCTGGTGGACGAGCGTGCCGTGCATCCCGCCACCATCCAGGCCGCGACCCGGGAGGTGGACGGCGTGGAGGCGTGCTACCACATCCGGTCGCGGGGGCGGCCGGGAGAGATCTTCGCAGAGATCACCATCGCGGTGGATCCGAGCCTCGACGTCATCGCATCCCACGCCATCGCCGATGAAGTGGAGGCCCGGGTGGGCGCAGCCATCGAGGCACGGGAGGTGGTGGTTCACGTGGAGCCTTCGGGGCCCGTGGACGGAACCGGCGACCCGTCCCATCGGGATGAGACGAAGGAGGCCGGGGCGTGATACCCGACCCCAGGAGCCGACTGGATCCGCCCCGCCGGGTCGTGATCACCGGGTTGGGGCCCATCACGCCGGCAGGGGTGGGCGTGGACGGACTGTGGGAAGGTCTTCGCCGCCTGGAGTCGCCGGTCCGGGAGGTCACCCGCTTCGACGTCTCGGACTTCCGGACCCGCATCGCCGCGGAGCTCACGGACTTCGATCCCCAGGACTTCCTCGACGCCAAGCAGATCCGCCGACTGGACCTCTTCGCCCAACTCACCCTGGCCTCGACCCGGATGGCGTTGCGTGACGCGGGGATCGAGCCGGACGCGGTGGATCCGGCGCGGACCGCGGTCCAGATGGGCTCCGCCATCGGCGGGCTGGCCCATGCCCAACAACAGCTCATCAACTTCGTCCACGAGGGGCTCCGCGCCGTGGATCCGCGCGTGTCGACCACGGTCTTCGCCGGCGCGGCCAGTTGCCACACCGCCATCGAATTCGGGTTCACCGGCCCCAACTCCACCAACGCCATGAGCTGCGCCTCGGGCGCCATGGCGGTAGGCGACGCCTTCCGGCTGATTCGCGACGGCGTCTCGGACGTGGCGGTGGCGGGAGGGGTGGAGGCGCCGCTCGGCCCCCTTTCCTTCGGAGCCTTCGTGGTCATCCGGGCCATGAGTCAGCGCAACGACGACCCGGGGAGCGCGTGCCGGCCCTTCGACAAGGACCGGGACGGGTTCGTCATGGGCGAAGGAGCGTGCATCATGGTGCTCGAGGCGGAGGAGCACGCCCGGGCGAGGGGAGCCCGGGTCTACGCCGAGGTGAAGGGGTACGGAGTGACCAACGACGCCTACCACATGGCCGCGCCCCGGCCCGACGGATCGCAGGCAGCGGAGGCCATGCGGCAGGCCATCTCGTCGGCCGGGATCCAGCCCGCCGACGTGGATCACGTGAATGCCCACGCGTCGTCCACGCCCCTCAACGACTCCACCGAGAGCCTGGCCATCCGCGGGGTCCTGGGTGATCATGCCGACTCCGTGACCGTGACCGGGACCAAGCCGTATTACGGACACGCTCTGGGAGCGTCCGGCGCCATCGAGTTGGCCATCGTGTGCCTGAGCATCCAGCGCGGGTGGATACCGCCCACCCTGAACCTCCACGCGGCGGGCGAAGGGTGTGACCTCCCGTATGTGACGGGCCCCGGCGCGCAGCAGGAGGTGGGCATCGCCCTTTCCAACTCCTTCGGGTTCGGAGGAATCAATGCGGCCCTCGTACTGGCCGCGCCCCGTGATCCTGGCAGGGAGACCGCCTCGTGACGCTGACCGAGCTTTCACCGCACCTCGTGATCCTCCTCCCCCTCGCCCTGGCCGCGGGAGTGGACCTGTACCTCACCCTGTTCATGCTGTGCGCCGCCGCCATCACGGGGTGGTGGACGACCCCTTTGGCAGGCTCGCTGGGCGACCTGAATTCCACCGCGATCCTCGCCGTGGTCGGGCTCTTCTACCTCTTGGAGTTCGCCGCCGAGCGCACACCGGGGCGAGCCCTCTTCTGGAACGGATTCCACGCACTGATCCGACCGGTGGCCGGAGCGCTCATCGCCCTTCTGGTGCTGGACCACGACCCGGTGGGGGTCCAGATCGTGGGCGCGGTCCTCACCGGCGCCGCCACCTCGCTGGCGCACGCGGTCCGAAGCGGTCGGATGGTGCTGCGCTGGCTTCTCGAGATCGCCACACCCCGTCGCGACCTCATGGCCCTGCTGGAAGACGTCTCCACGGTGGGGCTGCTCACCCTCGCGCTGGACCTGCCGCTCTGGTCCCTGGGAGCATCGATCTCGATCACGCTCATCGCCCTGGTGCGGGCCCGGGAGCGGATCAAGGCGTTCGCTTTCGGAGTTCGACTGGGGCACGCCCGCATCTGGCAGCAATTCACCAGGTCCCGTTGGATGGATCCCGAGGAACTCCCCGGCTGGGTCCTGCACACACTCGAGCCGGACGCGCCCTTCACGGGCGGAGGGCTTCGCGGCGCCCCCGCGGCGGCCTGGCGGCTTCCCGGGGTGCCTCGGCTGGTCATCGGCTGGGTGGTGGTCCGCGGCGACACCACGGTGTTCGTGTTCCGGGCCGGCAGGAAGATCCGTATGCTCGAGCTCGGGTCGCTTCAGGAAGTGGGCGCCCAGCAGATGGACTTCTACCGTCAGGTCACCCTGGAAGTACCAGGCCAGGACGGACGTGCGGAGTTCTTCTTCGGTCTGGGCGGACCGGGGGTGGAGAGCCTGCGGGCGGTGTTTCTCGGCCACGGCGCGAAGGTGAGCGGGACTACTTCCGCCCCTTTGTAGGACGAAACCCTTTGACCGAGGAAACACCCTTTTATAGCTTGGGAATCGTCCTGCCGCCGATATCCATCGGCAGGTTTTTTTTTCGCTCCGGATTCCGGGGCGGGAAAAGCGGGTCGGGATGTGGTCGGCAAGAACCCCAAGCCGAGGAATGACCGAAACGGATGTTCTCAACCTCGCGCGGCCTCGATTCCTTCGATCAGTATCTGCAGGACGTGGAGAAGTATCCACTGATCCAGGATCCACAGGAAGAAAGGGAGTTGGCTCGACGGGCCCGGCAGGGTGACAAGGAAGCTGCCGAGCGCCTGGTCACCGCCAACCTCCGCTTCGTCATCTCCTACGTGAAGAAGTACCAGGGTCGTGGGCTGGGACTCGCGGAACTGGTCTGTATCGGGAACGAAGGGCTGCTGAAGGCGGTCAAGAAGTTCGATCCCGACAAGGGCGTGAAGTTCATCTCGTACGCCGTATGGTGGATTCGCCAAACGGTGCTGCAGGCTCTGGCCGAGCAGACGAGATCCGTCCGGATTCCGCTCAACCAGAACTCGAACCTGGCCCGGCTGGCTCGTACCGATACGATGCTCACCCAGTCGCTGGGGAGATCCCCTACCGACCAGGAGATCGCGGACGAGATGGGTGAGCCCGTGGACACGGTGAGGGCGCTCCGCAGAGTGGCGGCCGCGGAACTGAGCCTCGACGCCCCCATCGATCGCGGGGATCGCGACAGCGCGTCCTTCGGGGAGCGGTTCGCCGGCGTGGACTCCTCCGACATCGAAGAGGATGTGGAATTCGCGGCCCGTCGTGAGTTCCTCGAAGGAATGTTCGAGGAGTATCTCACCGAACGGGAGCGCAAGATCCTCTACCTGTACTACGGACTCGACGACGGTGAGGAGCGGACCCTGGAGGAGATCGGATCGCTTCTCGGAGTGACCCGGGAACGCATCCGCCAGATCCGGAACCGTGCATTCGAGAAGCTCCGTGAGAGCCCTCACGGTGACTCTCTCTCCGGTTTCTGGAACGCGAACTGACGCTTCCCCGACGACGCGGCGGTTCGGGATGATGCGCAAAGACCCTGTCCATCCGGGCAGGGTCTTTGCATGGGTGACGGTCCTCTCCGCACTGCTCGCCCCCGCGGCGGCGGCACAGGAGGTGAACTCTTCGGCGGCCCTGGACCTGGTACGGCGAGGCCGCGACCTGCGACGATCTTCGGTACAGGACTCCACCTTCGGCCGGTACAGCGCCCGGGCCACGGGAAACGTCTACTTCCTCCTCGACCGACCCGACACCGACGAGCGGACGCTGGTCAAGGCGGACCAGGTGGCGCTGGACATCTACTGGCGCGCTCCGAACCGGACCCACCAGCGCATCGTCGGGCTCCGGGACCGCAAGACGCTTCCCACCAACATCCACTACCACCTGGATCACCTCACCGTGGTCCAGGACGACTTCGGGGACCGCATCCGCCTGGGCGACGGCGACGAGGTATCCTCCGTTCCGCATCCCCTCGCGCCTGGCGCGGAATCGGTCTACGACTACACCCTCACGGATTCCCTCACCGTGGGATACGGCTCGTCGGGCGAGATCGTGCGGGTGTACGAGATCGAGGTCCGGCCCCGTGAGATGGATCAGCCGGGATTCCTGGGCTCCATCTACCTGGACCGGGCGTCCGCCGCCGTGGTACGCATGCGGTTCACCTTCACACCGGCATCGTACATGGACCGGCGCCTCGACTACATCCGGATCTCCCTGGACAACTCCCTCTGGATGGGGCGCCACTGGTTGCCGTACCGCCAGGAAGTGGAGATCCGGCGGGAGATCCCCGCGCTGGACTTCGTGGCGGGGAGCGTGATCCAGGGCCATTACGAGATCCGAGGCTACGACTTCGACACTCCGGCGCCGGACCGTTTCTTCCTGGGCCCCGCCGTGTCCATGGCACCCCAACACGAGCGGGATGCCTTCGCGTTCTCCGAAGAGCTCCTGGCGGGGGTGGAAGGAGGGGGACTCTCCACCCCGGAGGCGCTGGTGGAGGTGCGAGCCCGGCTTTCCGACGTGGCGCGTCGTCGCTACCTGAGCGGGCTGAACCCTCACCGCCTGTACTTCGAGCGTGCCTCGGAGGTGATCCGGTATGACAGGGCCGAAGGTCTCCATCTGGGAGGCGGTGTACGCTTCCAACCGGCTCCAACCCTGGTGGCCCGCCTGACCGGCGGGTACGCCTTCGGGGCCGGAGATCCATCGGGGAGGGTGTCCCTCGTCCACGCGGGCGCCACCGGCCCCCAGGCGACCCTGACGGCGTCGTGGAACCGGATGCGGGACATGGGCCCCCACCCGGGCGCATCTCCCTCGGTGAACACGCTGTCGTCCGTCCTGCTGAGACAGGATTTTCTCGACCCGTACTTCGTCCGGGGGCTGGAGCTGTCCCTGGCGGGGTCGGGGCGAGCACGCTCGCCCCGCCTGACCGTCCGATGGGAACAACACGCCTCGGCCCGGACGTGGATGGCCGATCCCGGTTCCTTCAGGCCCCTCGCGCCCGTGGACGAGGGACGCCTCACCGCGCTGGACGGCCGGCTCCCCGTGCACCTCCCCGGAGGGGGGAAGGGTGACCTGTCGGCCACCCTGGGGCGCATGGAGGGGCGTGCCACCTTCAGGACGGCGGAGGCCCGGGCGTCCTGGGCACACGCCTCCCTGGAGGGGGGATGGTCCCTTCGCGGGGACGTTTCCGGCGGGATCGCCGGTGGGGGGGTGCCCGCTCAGGCGCTCTTCCTCCTGGGCGGACGAAACACTCTCCCGGGGCACCCCTACCGCGGAAGCGTGGGGGACGCCTACTGGCTGGTCCGGGGCGAAGCCGGGATCCCCGTGGCGGGCCCGTGGGTCGGGCTACGCACCTTCGCGGCGCTCGGGCGCACGCACCTGCGTGCCCATGAGCCCCCGGCCGGGTGGACGTCCGTTCCCGCACGAGGCGTGTCCGCCTCGGTGGGCGGCGGAGTCGCGCTGGGGTGGGACGTCCTCCGCATGGATGTGGCCCGCGGCCTGGGGGCAGGAGGGGGGTGGGAGGCACGCTTCACCGTGAATCCGCGCTTCCATCCCTGGCTCTGACCCTTAGGAGACCCATCCCCCGGTCGAGGGGGCGGCCCGAGACGATGCCCGGGCCACCCCGGATCCGGCTCAGGCGGCTTCCTCCTCGACGATGCGGCCACCCGCCGTGAGGAGCACCAACTCACGGACGTGCACGTCGGCGGTGGGGATCACGACCCCGTCCCGCTCGTACGAATCGTACTCCAGCCTCCCCTCGACGTAGACGCGGTCGCCGGTGCGCACGTAGTCCTCCACGAACTGGGCCAGCTTGCTCCACAGGGTGAGGCGGTGCCAGTCGGTGCGCTCCTCCCCCTCTCCGGCGGGGCCCGTGCGGCGGTTCGTGGCCAGGGAGAGGTGCGCCACCTTCGTGCCGTTCTGCGTCTGCTGGATGTCGGGGTCGCGGCCGACGTTCCCCACCAGGATGATCTTGTTCACCGACCGACTCATGGGTTCTCCTCCTGTGATGTTCGCCCTCCACCACCCCCAGCGGGCGCGGTGGACTATCGCTGACATCACCAGGATCACCCGGCGGCCGGGATCCCTACATGGCCGGGTGGGACGGGTTCATCCCTTGCACTCGTACCAGTTGGGTCCGACGCCCCAATCGGCCACCAGGGGCACCTTCAGTTCCACGGCCGACTCCATGCGAGACACGACCACCTCGCGCACGGCCTCCACGACCTCCACGGCAACCTCCAGAAGGAGTTCGTCGTGGACCTGAAGGAGGATCGCCGCGTCCATGCCCCCCTCGTCCAGAGCCGTCTGGACATCGATCATGGCCCGCTTCATGAGGTCGGCCGCGGTACCCTGGATCGGAGTGTTCTGGGCAATCCTCTCACCGAACTGCCGCACGTTCCAGTTGCTGGCACGCAGTTCGGGGACGAAGCGGCGGCGCCCCATGAGGGTCTCCACGTACCCGGCCTCGTGCGCCAACGCCACCTGATCGTCCAGGAACCTCCTCACGCCCGCGAAGCGCTCGAAGTACGTATCGATGAAGCTCTTCGCTTCCTCCCGGGTGATTCCGAGCTGCCTCGCCAGGGAGAACGCACCCTGTCCATACAGGGTCGCGAAGTTCACCGTCTTGGCCTGGCCCCGCATCTGCGGCGTGACCTCGTCCACGGGTACGTCGAAGATCACGGCGGCGGTCTGCCTGTGGACGTCCACTCCACGCGTGAACGCGTCCACGAACGCAGGGTCACCGGAGAAGTGGGCGAGGACCCTCAACTCGATCTGTGAGTAGTCCACGCTCAGGAAGACCGTGCCCTCCCGGGCCACGAAACCCTTGCGGGTCTCCCGCCCCAACGCGGTGCGGATGGGGATGTTCTGGAGGTTCGGATCGCTGGAAGAGAGGCGTCCGGTGGCCGCGACCGTCTGGTTGAAGCTCGTGTGGATGCGGCCGGTACGCGGATTCACGAGCTGCGGAAGAGCGTCGACGTACGTGCTCCGCAGCTTCTCCAGTTCGCGATACTCCATGAGGAGGCGGGGAAGCTCGTGGCCCTGCTCCGCGAGTTCCTCCAGCACCGACGCGTCCGTGGAGGCACCCGTCTTGGTCTTCTTGAGCACCGGAAGACCGAGTCGCTCGAAGAGAACCTCTCTGAGCTGGGGGGTGGAGTTCAGGTTGAATTCTCCCCCGGCGAGCTTGTAGACGTCTTCCTGGATGAGGTCGAGCTCCCTCCTGAGACGCCCGCTCATCTCCGTGAAGAAGTCCGCGTCGATGGAGATGCCGGCCCGCTCGATCCGCGCGAGCACCGACACCAGGGGCATCTCCAGGCGCCGGAACAGGTCCTCCAGGCCGCCCTCCCGGAGCGCGGGGCGGAAGAGTCCCTCCAGCTTCATGGCGATCTCGACGGTCTCGCACACCAGGTCGCGGGCCCGCTCCACGGCGACATCCGAAAAAGGGACCCGGTTCCGTCCGGTCCCCACGACATCGCCGTACCCCGTGGCCTTCCTCGCCAGGAACTCCAGGGCGAGGAGATCCTGGGTGTGTCCCCGGCGTCCCGGATCCAGGACGTAACTCGCCACCATGGTGTCGAATTCCATCCCGCGCAGTTCCACGCCCTGGAGCGAAAGGGCGAGCCACGTGCGCTTGAGATCGTGCCCCACCTTGGGGATCGCTTCGTCGCCCAGGAGATCCGCGACGCCGGCCATCTCGGGCGCGGCGAGCGAGGGAAGGTTCCGCACCTCGCCCTGGCCCTCTCCTTCGAACGTCAGGGTGAACGGCTGTCTGTGCCCGAGAGGGAGGTACCACACCTCCCTCCCGTCCGCCGCCAGCGACAACCCCACCAGTTCCCCCGCCAGGGGAGACTCCTGCGAGGCCTCCGCCGCCACCACGCACCGCCCGGCGGCCCGGCACGCCGCCACCACCCGCGCCACCGCGGCCGGGGTGTCCGCCACGCGGTACTCCACGGCCGCGCCACCCGCTTCCGGGTCGGGCTGCACGGCCGGTGCGGGCGAGGCGAACATCTCCGCCAATCTGCGGAAATCGAGCTCCACGAAGATCTCACGAAGGCGGTTCGCGTCGGGTGGGTGCACCCGGAACGCCTCGAGATCGAGATCGACCGGAAGGTCCGTGCGGATGGTGACCAGACGCTTCGAGAGGAGCACGCCGTCCAACCCCTCGGTGAGCGCCTTGCGGGCCCGCGGAGGGGTCACCTCGTCCACCCGTGCCAGCATCCCGTCCAGAGACCCGAATTCCTGGAGGAGCTTGACCGCGGTCTTCGGGCCGATCCCCTGTGCCCCGGGCACGTTGTCCGACGAGTCTCCCACCAGGGCGAGGTAGTCCACGATCTGCGACGGGGCGATCCCGAAGCGTTCGGGCGCGTTCTCCTCCTGCACCCACTCGGCGGCCACGCCGTTCGCGCCACCCCGCCCCGGGTTGAGAAGGTGCACACCGGGGCCGACCAGCTGGTAGAAGTCCTTGTCGCCCGAAACGATCACGGCCTCCAATCCGGCCTCTTCCGCCCGCCGGGCCAACGTCCCGATCACGTCGTCGGCCTCGTATCCATCCAACTCCACCACCGCGTCGTTGAATCCGGCGATGATGTCCCGAACCCGGCCCAGGCTGGCTTCCAGATCGTCGGGCATCTTTTCGCGTGTCGCCTTGTAGGCGGGATACTCCTCCTCGCGGAAGCTGCTCCCCGCGTCGAAGACCACGGCCAGGTAGTCGGGCTCGTAGTTCTCCCGGATGTCGAGAAGGAACCGCGTGAAACCGAAGGGAGCCGAAGTATTCTCACCCTTCGAGTTGATGAGGGGCCGGTTGATGAACGCGAAGAACGCCCTGTAGATCAGCGCGTAGGCGTCGATGAGGAAGAGGCGGGGTGCGGTCTTCGGAGGAATGTCCAACGGTGCGAACCGGTCCGGGGAAGCGGAGTGTGAACGGGAACAGCGGGAAGATACAAAAAGTGAGCGCTCCGCGGCCGCGACCGGCCGAAGGAGCGCTCAGGGATCCGTTGTCGACTCGGAAATCAGGCCTTCATCACGTTGGCGGCCTGCTGCCCTCTTTCTCCGTCCATGATGTCGAACTCGACCTCCTCGCCCTCGGCCAGAGTCCTGAATCCGTCACCCGTGATGGCGGTGAAGTGCACGAAGACATCTTCTCCCTCGGGCTGCTTGATGAATCCGTAACCCTTCGAGTCGTTGAACCACTTCACGGTCCCTCTCATGCGCCCACCTCCGTAGCAAGAAAACACAGCCGAAGCTGATACGGCAGAGGCAGGTTAGGCACGTCCCGAACGACGACGCAAGAAAAATATTCGAGCGGCACGAATTGATGGGAAGTTCCCGGGACGGGCGCCGGCGGAGGCACCCATGGCTCACTGCGGCGAGGCGTAGAGCACCTGGTAGAGCTCCCGGTTGCGCCGAACGTTCTTCACGTATCCGCGGGTCTCCGTGAACGGGATCCTCTCCGTGAAACGGTTCGGATCGGACGCCTCCGGAAAGCGTCTCCAGCGATTCGCCCGCGTCGGCCCCGCGTTGTAGGCAGACAGGACCAGGGGAAGGTCCTGGTCGTAGCGGCGGCTCATGGCCACGAAGAAGGCGGCGCCGAGGTGCACGTTCACCTCCGGTGTGGTCAGAAGCCCCTCGTGGAAGTCACCCGGTCCGTGCACACGGGCGAGCCCCGATCCGGTCGTGGGCATGACCTGCATCAGCCCCACGGCCCCGGCGTGGCTCACGATCCCCGCGTCGAAGGCGGACTCCTGCCGGATCACCGCCGCGAGGATGAAGGGATCCACGCCCCACTCCTCCGCCTCCCTCACCACCATTTCCCGGTAGGGGAAGGGATACACCACGCGGAGGATCCTCCGGTCCCATCCGTACCCGCCGCGCCTCAGCGCCCACCCGAGATTGATTCCCGCGATGGTCCGGCCGCGTCCGATGAGCTCGTCGGCCAGCGTGAGCGCCACCGTCGGCACCCGCTCCGCCAATCCCACCAGCCGCGCCTCCTCCGCCTCCACGCCCTCCTGCGCGCCCGCCGCGCCGAGGAGATCGATGCGCCTCAGCCCCTCCACCAGCCATCCCGGGTAGACGGGCTCGGGACCCGGAGCGGAGGGGAGATCGTACGGATCTCCCAGCAATTCGGACCCCACCACCGCGTAGTACGAAACCGGCTGCTCCGCGCGGAGGTCGGCGAGCAGCTCCCGCGCTCCCGCGGCGTCCCCCCGCTCCCACCGTACCCGGGCGGCCCAATACGAGGCCTCCTCCCATCGCGCGCCGCGTGGAAATTCCTCCAGATAGCCCTCGAACACGCCACCGGCCTCCTCCATGCGTCCGGCGTCGAGGTGCATGCGGCCCATCCGCATCCTCGCCTCCCCGGCCCGGAAGTGCGCCGGGGCGCTGCCGATGAGTGCCCGGTACTCCCGCACGGCCGCGGCGCGGTCACCACGGCTCTCGGCGGCATTCCCTCTCTCCCACCGAAGCTGCGCCGCCTCGTCGCTCCCGGGGTAGCGCTCCAGGAGCCACCCTCTCAACGTGGCCTCGTCACCCGTGCGACCCTGCCTGCGCCGCAGCGCCGCCCATGCCTCCAGGGTTCGCGCCCCGATGGCGGTGTCCGCACTCGTGGCCAGGCGTCGGAACTCCTCCACCGCGGCCGCCTGCCGAGGCCGTACCGTGCCCATGAGCCGCGCCCGGGAGACGCGGGCCGATTCAGGCATGGCCCATCCCGAAGCCGCCGGCACCTCAGCGAGACGATCATACGCCATCAGCGCCGAGGCGCCGTCGCCGCCGCGGTCCAGCGTGCGCGCGAGGCGGAGCGTGAACTCGGGATCGAACTCACCACTCCGCAGGAGGGCCGCGGCGCCCCGGGTGGCCACCTCGAGGTCCGCTTCCGGCACGAATCCCATCAGGAGGCCCTGACCCTGCCCCACGTATCCCCGCTTCAGGAGTACGAGACCGAGTTCCACCCCGGCCGCGGCCTGATCGGCTCCCTGCAGGTACTCCATCTCCGCGGCGTACGCTTCGGAGGCCCGCGCGGTGTCTCCGACCATCAGCCACATCCCCGGAATGACCCGCCACGCGGCCCTGCGCGCCTCGAGATCCACCACCAACGCCATGAGGGCAGCGGTGGCAGCCGTGTCCCCCTGCTCCGCCGAACGCGCCGCGAGCTCGCCGGCCGTCCAGCTCGTCACCACCATCTCCCCGGAGGGGATGGCGCGCAGCGCGGTCAACGCCTGTGCCACCTGCCCCGCGCGCGCCAGCACCCTGGCCCGCCGCGCGGCCACGGCCCAGGAATCGGACGCGCCTCTGGCGGCGGGGGAACCCAGATACCGGGTGTACGCCTCCGCCGAGGCATCCCACTCCCCGGCCTCTTCCCGAGCCCGCGCGAGGAAGCGCCACGGAAGCCCCTCCTCCGAATCGAGCCACGACGCGCCACCGAGGATATCCCGCACCGATGCCCAGTTTCCCCACCCCGCCTCGGCCCGTACCAGGAGGAAGGCGGTGGTGGAGTCACCGGAGCCGACCCCCAGCTCGTGGAGCCGGCGAGCCGTGTGCCAATACCGCCCCGCCGCCAGCTCCGACTCCAACGTGTCCCTCAGCGCCGAGGAGACCTCGGGAACGGCGTCGGACGCGGTCTCTTCCGCCTCTCCGGACGCGAAGAGCCACGGAAGCGCCAGGAAGAGGAGCACCGGAGCGTTCATGGAAGGAGCCCACCCATGGGAAAACAAATGTTCTCCTTCCACGATAAGAAAACGGGGCCACCCCCGGAAGGGTGGCCCCGTAGCCCTGGCGGGTCGAAGCGTATCAGCCGGCGCGGCCTGCTTCGATGGCGTGGAGGGTGTCGACCATCTTCTGGGCGGACTCCTCCATGTCGACCACGAGGCTGTCGATACGAGCCACGAAGTAGTTGTGCCCGATGCTCACGGGGATGGCGATCATCAGACCGGCCGCCGTCGTGAGGAGGGCCACCTTGATGCCTCCGGCCACCAGCGTGGCCTCCACCTCGCCCGCAGCCTCGATGGACTGGAAGGCGATGATCATTCCGATCACGGTTCCGAGGAAGCCGAGGAGCGGAGCGATGTTGGTCAGGGTGGCGAGGACCACGAGGCCCTTCTCGAGCTTGCTCATCTCGATGAGACCCTGGTTCTCGATGGCCTTCATCACCCGGTCGGCGCCCTCTTCGTAACGCTCGAGGCCGGCGTACAGGATCTTGGCGGCGGGCGCGTTGGTGTCGCGCGTCAGCTCCAGAGCCTCACGGATCCGACGCTGCGTGAGGAGCTCGTCGACCTCCTTGAGGATCTTCCGGGTCCGGCCGGACTTGGTCGTGAGGTCGATGAACTTCCAGATGATCACGATGATTCCGAGGATCAGACAGAAGGCCAGCGGCCAGCGCATGAAACCGGTGTCACCCCAGAGTTGCCTCAGTTGCTCCCCAAAAGTTGCGTCCGGGGCATCGAGCCCGGGAATCTGCAGAAGCGCACCGTAGAGTCGCGTCGCCAGCAAAAGAACCTCCAGCCAGGGTTTCTTTCCGTTCTCATTCGCACGCATCCACCAGGAAAACGTGCCGGATTTCAAGAGGGTCGGATTATGGCGCGGACCCGAAAAGGTGTCAACCCCTTCCTACCTCTCCCGCGGGACCTTGAAGCAGGCGACTCTGCAGTCGTCCGAAACACGCCTCAGCACCGGTTCCGCTCGCACACATGATGCGTCCCTTTCCGGGTGTGCGCAATACGCTACGTAGGCACACGCCGCACCCGCCTCATCCCACCGCTCTCCGGACCTCGGGGGAAGCCCGTCCGGCCCGTTCGATGGAAACGGGACATCGGTCGGCGCGGCGGGCGTGGAAAGGGGGTCACGGGTGGCCGCGACGAGAGCCTTCGTGTAGGGATGGATAGGCGTCCGGTAGAGTGCGGGAGACGGGCCGGTCTCCACGAACCGCCCGCGGTACATCACCGCCATCCGGTCGCACAGGCGGCGCACCAGGGGGAGATCGTGGCTGATGAAGATCCATCCCAACCCGAGGCGGTCGCGGAGATCGTCGAAGAGCTTGACCATCTGTGCCTGGATGGAAACGTCCAGGGCGCTCAAAGGCTCGTCGAGGATGAGGAACTCCGGCTCCACCGCCAGAGCCCGGGCCAGGCCCACGCGCTGACGCTGGCCTGCGCTCAACTCGTGGGGAAGACGCGAGAGATACGAGGTCCCCAGTCCGACGAGATCGAGGAGCTCCTCCACCCGGGCACTCGTACGATCCTCACCCGTACCGTGGACCCGCAGCACCTCGCGGAGCACCGAGGCCACCGGCATCCGGGGGTTCAGGGCGCCGAAGGGATTCTGGAACACCAACTGGACCCGCCGGCGAAGGGACATCCGAGCGCGCCGATCCATCCCTTCGAGGGACTGCCCATCGTAACGGACGGACCCCGCGACCGGGCGGTGGAGCCCCACCAACGACCTGGCCAGAGACGACTTCCCACACCCCGACTCCCCCACCAACCCGAGCGCGCCGCCGGCCTCGACGGAGAAGGTGACCCGATCCACCGCTCGTACCACCCCACGCCGCGACCGCCCGCCGTCGCGGGAATGCTCCACCACGAGGCCATCCACCTCCAGGAACGCGGGAGCGCTCATCCGCCCGCCAGCGCGATGGAGCGCGAGTCGAGCAATTCCCTGGTGTAGGGATGCCGGGGAGAGCGGAGCACGTCCTCCACCGGGCCATCCTCCACCATCTGCCCTCGACGCATGACCAGGACCCGCCGGCACGACCCCGCCACCACCCCGAGATCGTGGGACACGAGGAGGAGGGCCAGATTCCGGCGCTCGCGGAGGTCGCGGAGGAGGCGGAGGATCTGACCCTGGACGGTGGGATCGAGCTGCGTGGTCGGTTCGTCGGCCACCAGGACCGCGGGATTCCGGGCCATGGCGATGGCCAGCGCCGCACGCTGTGCCATCCCCCCGGAGAACTCGTGGGGGTACGCGTCGAGCTGCCGGGCCGGGTGGGCGATGCCGAACTCCGCCAGCAGCTCGGAGGCCCGCTCCCGCGCGTCGGCCCACGAAAGGGGGCCATCGAGGCGAAGCGTCTCCACGATCTGCGCCCCCACCGTGCGAACGGGATTGAGCGCCTGGGCCGGGTCCTGGAACACGATCCCCACCTCGCCGCCGCGCAGTCTCCGTAGACGGGCTTCGGAGGCGCCCACCATCTCCTCCCCGCGGTACCGGATGGACGAGCCCTCTCCCATGACCGCGGGAGGCGTGGGCACCAGGCCGACGACCGACAGCGCCGTGACGGTCTTTCCGGATCCCGACTCTCCCACGATCCCCAGGGCCTCTCCCTCGTGGAGTCGGAAGGATACCCCGTCCACCGCCGTCACCACCCCCCGGCGGCCATGGAAGGCGACGCTCAGATCCGTCACGTCGAGAAGGGGCGGACCCGTCACCACGGCAACCTCGGGTCGAGGGCGTCCCGCAATCCGTCCGCCACCAGATTGAAGGACACCACGCTCACGGTGATGGCCAGCCCGGGAAAGGCCGCCACCCACCACGCGGTGAAGAGGACGCTGCGACCGTCCGCCACCATCCCGCCCCAGGTGGGCACGGGCGCCGGGAGCCCCAGCCCCAGGAAGCCCAACCCCGACTCGAGGAGGATCGTGTTTCCCATCCCCAGGGCCGCGGCCACGGTCAACGGAGCGAGGAGGTTGGGGATGACGTGCCGCAGGAGGATCCGGCGACGGGAGTACCCCAACGCCCGGGCCGCGAGAACGAACTCCCGTTCCCGCAGGCTCAGCACCTCGCCCCTGACCAGGCGTGCCACGCCCGGCCACTGCGTCAACCCGAGAACCGCCACGATGAGCACGAACGACGGCTCGTACATGGCGACCACGGCGATGAGGAGGACCAGGCGAGGAAAGGCGATGAACACGTCCACGATGCGCATCAGCACTCCGTCGACCCGGCCACCGACATATCCGGCCACCGCTCCCCAGAGGGTCCCCACCCCCACGCTGATCCCCATGGCGCCGAAGGCGACCGCCAGGGAGACCCGCCCGCCGTACAGGATCCTGGACAGGAGATCGCGGGCGTGACGGTCCGTGCCCAGAAGGTGCGTCCCCGAAGGCGGCCGGAAGCGGCCGGCGAGAAGGTCACCCTGCTCGGCCGGATGGAAGGAAGCCAACACCGGGGTGATGAGGGCCACCACCACGAGGGCGATGATGGTCAGGAGCCCCGCCACGGCCGCGGGACTCTCCACGAAGCGACCCACCACCTCTCCGGCCGATCCGGCCTCAGGGTGCTCCCGGGAGCCCCGTACGTCCCTCCACGACCAGATCCACGCGGCCAGGGGGCCGAAGACGATCACGGCCACCGCGATCCTCACGTCCCACCCTCCGGTGAGCACCGCGGGAAAGGTCCGCCACCGCGTCGTCGCGACCGCCAACAGGCCCACCCAGGAACCGGACAGGATCAACCCCGCGGCCCACCTTCCCGCCAGGATCTGATGGACCCCGGGGCAGAGCGCGCCGAGAACCCTCCGACCCGTCTCCACCGCTCGCGCTCCGCTCACTTCATCCGTGACGGACACGGGGATCCACGACGGCGTAGAGCAGGTCGGCCAACAGGTTCCCGATCACCACCACCACCGCGAAGAGGATGCTGCCCGCCAGGATGAGAGGATAGTCCCGGGACGCGATGGACTCGACCAGGACCCGCCCCATCCCCGGCCAGGCGAAGACGTACTCCACCAGAACCGCGCCGCTGAACAGCACCGGAAGGTACAGGCCGAGCAGCGTCACCACGGGAATGAGGGCGTTGCGCATGACATGACCCAGCACCACCGCCCTCTCGGACAACCCCTTTGCCCGCGCCGCGCGTACATGCTCCTGATCCAGGACTTCGAGGACCCCGGCCCTCATGAAGCGGGCCACCGCGGCCATCATTCCGGCCGCCAGCGTAAGGACCGGGAGGACCAGGTGGGCGACGTGGTCCCCTATTCGACCCGGGAACGACAGGGCTTCGTGGTCCGTGCTCACCATCCCCGACGAAGGGAGCCAGACCGGCCAGTCCCATGCGCCCCTCGCCATGACGCTGAACACCAGGATGAGCATGAGTCCCAACCAGAAGGCCGGAATGGAATAGACCGTGACCAGAGCGACGTTCAGCCCCACGTCCGTCCATGACGTCCGGCGCAGGGCCTGGTACGTGCCCAGGAGGATACCTCCCCCGAACGCGACCACCAGGGCCAGCCCGGACAGCAGGAGCGTATTGGGAAGGGAGGCCGCGATCACGGAGAGGACAGGACGACGATGACTGAAGCTGTATCCCAACTCTCCCGTCGCCAGCGAGGAGATCCACTTCAGGTACCGGATGTGGAGCGGGGCGTCCAGCCCGAAATTGGAGCGCACCTGGGCGATGGTCTCACCGGACATCCCCGGCGTCACGAAATGGAGGCTCGGGTCGCCCGGCGCCAGGTTGATCACGAAGAACACCACCGTGGCCACCCCCAGGACCAGGGGGATCGCGCCGAGGAGTCGGGTGATTGCGTATCGGGTCACGGCCGCGGGGGGTGGAGGAACGCTACCAGTCGATACGCTATCGCATCTCGGGGTCGATCCACCAGTCCCGCACGGAGACGAGCTCGCCCCTCGCGTCCATCACCACCCCATGGAGACGGCGGTTCGCTCCGGCCAGCCGCTGGGGGAAGTACAGGAACATGTAGGGGTGGATTTCCTCCTGGAGCCGCTGATACTCCCGCCAGAGCGGGAGCGCCTCCTCGCGATCCAGGACCACCTGGAGCGTATCCAGGTAGCGGTCCAGCGCCGGCGAGCGGATCCCGGCGAAGCCCCAATCTCCATCCACGTTGCGGGAGTGCAGCAGGTCCGAGTCGTCCAACCGGAAGTCGTTGGCCCACGTGAGCATGAGCCCGTCGAAGTCGCGCGACCCGGGATTGGTGACGACCTCCATGAGGACGGCGGTCTCCGTGGGCCGGAGACCGACCTCCACCCCGATCCTGGCCAACTGGGCCTGGATGATCTCGCCCGCGGACTGACGCAGGACGCTTCCCGGGGGGTACCGGATGCCGAGAGACAGACGGACCCCGTCCGCGTTCTCGCGCACGCCATCTCCATCACGGTCCACCCACCCGGCCTCCTCCAGCAGGAGCGCGGCCGCTGCGGGATCGTACGGCGTCTCCACCAACCCCGGCTCGTATGCCCAGTGCCCGGGCCACACCGTGGTGTGCGCCACGCGCCCGTACCCCTCGAGGAGCGTGGCCACGATGGCCTCCCGGTCCGTGCCCAGCGTCAGCGCGTGGCGGACCCTGGGGTCGGCGAGCTGCGGCCTCCTCGAGTTCCACCCCACGAACTCGAAGTCCCTGGAATCCATGACCACCGGCTCCAGGTCGGGACTCGCCGACACCTGCTCGATCTGATCGGGCCGCACCTTGAGGTAGACGTCCACCCCACCGGTGAGGAGTGCGGCGAGACTCGTTTCCTGATCCGGGACCACGCGATAGATCAGACGATCCAGGAAGGGGCGTCCACCCAGCGATGGAGAGAATCCCGGATTGGCCGTGAAGACCCAGCGATCCAGCGGAGAGTGTTCCTGGAACACGAAGGGTCCGTTCCCCACGGGACACTCGCTCCCGAAAGGGTGTCTGCCGAGATCCGCGGGGGCCACGTCACGCAGCAGGTGCTCCGGCATGATGGCCAGGGTCCGCCACGGGTCCAGGAATTCGGCATGGGGCTGGAGACGGAACCGGATCGTGTGGTCGTCGAGCACCTCCATCCCGGCTTCGCCCTTCTCGTACCGGCGCCAGAAACCCGGATTGGGGAACCCCGTCTCCGGATCGGTGACACGCCTATAGGTGAAGGCCACGTCGTGGGCGTCCGTGGGCACTCCGTCGTGCCAGACCACGTCGCGCCGGATGTGGAAGGTGAGTTCCGTGCCGTCCGGGCTCACGTCCCAGGATTCCGCCAGGTAGGGCCGGGGGTTCAACTCCTCGTCGAAGGCCACCAGGGTCATGAGGTTCACGAACTGGTGGTGCTGCACGGTCATGACCTCACCGGCGATGAACCCGTTCATCCCCCCGGGGAGATCTGCCAGGCCGGCCACCACGGCGGTCCCCCCGTGCCGTGCGTCCTCCATCCCCCGGGTCCGGTCTCGAGCCACCGCCATGAAGGAGTCGACCCGGGCCCGGGTGTCACGACAGAACGGGTCTACCCACGAGGACTCGGACGGAGTGTCCGAATCGCACGCCACGAGGCCGAGGACGGCCACCAGTGAGATCGTTCCCGCCACCACTCGCACCACCCGCATGTCGCACTCCTCCAGGCAGCGGCGCGTTCCATCAGCGCCGCCAGGTCCAGGTGTCCAGAGCGTATCGCTCCTCTTCCAGAATTTCTGCCGTGTCCAACTCGTGGGGGGAGTATCCACCCTCGTACCAAGCGCCGCCGAGCGCAAGGTTCAGACCCGCTACCAGGGCCTCCCGTACCTCCCCCACGTCCAGGCGCCCCAGGAGCGCGGCCAGGGACGCAGGGGGTGGGGCGGGGGGCCCCTCCTCCACGGCCAGATCGTCCAGGATCGTCTGGTCTCCGGCCAGAATGACCGAACCGTGCTGCAGGAGCGCGCCGTCCACGCGGACCTGCGCGCTCCCCACCAGCTTTCGACCGTCCGCGACCACTTCACCGGGCGCGGGCGTCTGGAAGCAGGGGCCGGCGTCGGGCGTCACCACCACCCCGTCACGCACACTCTCCACGGCCACCCCCAGCGAACGCAGTCCCTCCACCAATCCCCGATTGATCACCCCGTACGCTTCCCGGAGCCCCCCGAGCGCACCCAGCGCACACGTGACCGAGTACGTGATCTCCCGGTGATGGAACACGGCCCGACCCCCGGTGGGCCGGCGGACGAAACCGATGCCCCGGGCCTCGGCGAGGTCCCGTCGGTACCGTCCGGCGGTGGGCTCGTTCCTCCCGAAGGAGACCGTCGGTGGCTCCCACGAGTAGAAACGCACCACGCCCTCGCCTGGAGGCAACCCCCGGGCGAGGGCGTGATCCAGCGCCATGTTGCGGCTCCCCCTGGACCCGGGGTCGAGGATCAGCCGCCAGCGGCGCACGGCGAAACGATCAGACGTCGTAGGAGTCTCCCGGCGCCATCACCTCGACCCGCGCCCGCGCACCCACCGCCTCGCGGAAGGCCTGGGCGTCCTGGCGGATGATCTCCCACGTATCGTAGTGGATGGGCACCACCACCTCGGGCTCGATGAACTCCACCGCCCGCACGGCGTCCGCCGGTCCCATGGTGAAGTTGTCGCCGATGGGGAGGAGGGCCACGTCCACGGCTCCCTTGAGGAGTTGCATGTCCGTGAGGAGCGCCGTGTCTCCCGCGTGATAGACGGTCTTGCCGTCCACATGGACCAGGAACCCGCCCGGGACGGTCGTGAACGCCCCGGTGTCGTCACCGGCGACCTGACCACCGTGCAGCGCGGGGGTCATCTTCACCCGTCCGAAGGGGAAGTCGAAGCCGCCCCCGATGTGCATGGCGTGGGCGTTCTCCACTCCCCGTGTCTCGGCGAACGACACGATCTCGAAGGTGGAGATGAGCCGGGCGCCGGTGCGCCTGGCCAGCGGGATCGCGTCGGCGAAGTGGTCGGAATGTCCGTGGGTGCAGAGAATGTAGTCCGCCTCCACCTCCGCGACGGTGAGGTCCGTGCGGGGGTTCTCGTCGAAGAAGGGGTCGATGACCAGCCGGGTCCCGTCGGCGGTCTCGAGGGTGAAGGTGGAGTGCCCGTGATAGATCAGCCGTGCCATGTCTCCTCTCCTGCGTCGTCCCCGGGGAGAACGCCCCACGAGACCGTGATCGACGTGCCTCGACCACCTACGTTCAGGCGCTCTCCTCCGCGTAGGCTTCGATGGGCAGGCAGGCACACACAAGGTTCCTGTCGCCGTACGCATTGTCCACCCGGCGCACGGAGGGCCAGAACTTGTGCGCACGGGTCCAGGGCGCCGGGAAGGCCGCCTCGGTACGCGAATACCCGTGGTCCCAGCGGTCGGCGGTCACCATGGCCGCCGTGTGGGGGGCGTTCTTCAGGGCGTTGTCCTCCCGGTCGGATACCCCCTCCTCCACGCGACGGATCTCTTCCCGGATGGCCGCCAGGGCATCGCAGAACCGATCCAATTCGGCCTTGGACTCGCTCTCCGTCGGCTCGATCATGAGCGTCCCCGCCACGGGGAAGGACACCGTGGGCGCGTGGAACCCGTAATCCATCAGGCGCTTCGCCACATCCTCCTCGGTGATCCCCGACGCCTTCTTGAGGGGACGCAGATCCACGATGAATTCGTGGGCGACGAGCCCCTGGTTGCCGGTGTAGAGGATCTCGAAGTGATCTCGCAGGCGCTTCGCCATGTAGTTGGCGTTCAGGATGGCCATCTGGGAGGCCCGGCGGACTCCCTCCGCCCCGAGCAGGGCGATGTAGGCCCAGGAGATGGGTAGGATGCTCGCGCTCCCCCAGGGGGCCGCGGACACCGGACCGATGGCCTTCTCACCCCCCACCGACTGCAGTGGATGACCCGGAAGGTACGGCGCCAGCGTGGAGTTCACGCAGATCGGGCCCATCCCCGGGCCGCCACCTCCGTGGGGGATGGCGAACGTCTTGTGGAGGTTGATGTGGCAGACGTCGGCTCCGTAGTCACCGGGACGCGCCAGCCCCACCTGGGCGTTGAGGTTCGCCCCGTCCAGGTACACCAGGCCCCCGTGCTCGTGGACGATGCCGCACACCTTCCGCACGCCCTCCTCGAACACCCCGTGCGTGGACGGATACGTGATCATGAGCGCCGCCAGCGAGTCACGGTGCTGTACCGCCTTCGCTTCCAGGTCGGATAGATCCACGTTCCCGTGTTCGTCGCACTTCACCACCACGACCTTCATCCCGGCCATGACCGCGCTGGCGGGATTGGTCCCGTGGGCCGACGACGGGATGAGGCAGACGTCCCGATGGTGGTCGCCGCGGTCTTCGTGGTACGCCTTGATGGTGAGAAGGCCCGCGTACTCTCCCTGAGCGCCCGAGTTGGGCTGGAGCGAGGCCGCCTCGAAGCCGCTGATCTCGGCGAGCCACCCTTCCAGCTCGCCGATGAGTTCCCCGTACCCCGCCGCCTGGTCCACGGGCGCGAAGGGATGCATCCCCCCGAACTCGGGCCACGTCACTCCCAACATCTCGGTGGTGGCGTTGAGCTTCATCGTGCACGAACCCAGGGGGATCATGCTGGTGTTGAGGGAGAGGTCCTTCGCCTCCAGACGGTGGAGGTACCGCAGCATCTCCGTCTCGGAGTGGTATCGGTTGAAGACCTCGTGCTCCAGGTACGCGCTGGCGCGCCGGAACTCGGGAGGGAGTTCGGCCGCCTCCAGCTCCGCCGCCAGCCCCGCCGCACCCACGGTGGGGGTGCCCGTCCCCGCGAAGGCGGCGAACAGGTCATCGATGTCTCGCGGCCGCGTCGTCTCGTTCAGCGCGATCCCCACGGTGCCGTCACGGAAGTCCCTGAGGTTCATTCCAGCCGCGCGCGCGGCCCCGATGACCTCCTCGGCCGACCGGCCCCCGGGCCGGACCTTCAGGGTGTCGAAGAAGACCTCGGTGAGCACGGCGTGTCCCATGCGGGTCAGCCCCTCGGCCAGGACCCGGGTCAGGTCGTGGATCCGCAGGGCGATCCGCCGGATCCCCTCCGGTCCATGGTACACCGCGTACGCTCCCGCCATGATGGCCAGGAGCACCTGGGCCGTGCAGATGTTGGAGGTGGCCTTTTCCCGGCGGATGTGCTGCTCCCGGGTCTGCAGGGCCATGCGCAGGGCGGGGTTCCCGTCGGCGTCCACCGAGATTCCGATGATCCGGCCGGGCATCTTCCGCTTGAAATCGTCCCGGGCGGCCATGTAGGCCGCGTGCGGGCCGCCGAAACCCATGGGCACGCCGAAGCGCTGGGTGTTCCCCACCGCGATGTCCGCGCCCCACTCACCCGGAGGCGTCAGAAGGGCCAGCGACATGAGGTCGGCGGCGGCCACCACCGTGATGCCCAGTGCGTGGGCCCGGTCCGCGAACGGACGATAGTCCAGGACGCTCCCGTCCGTGGCGGGATACTGGAGAAGCGCTCCGAAGACGCCCTCGTGCAACTCGAAGGTCGCGTGGTCTCCCACCACGACCTCGATCCCGAGAGGCCACGCCCGGGTCTTCACAACCTCGATGGTCTGGGGATGGCACAGTTCCGAGACGAAGAAGGTGTCGGCGCCACCCTTCGCTCCGTCGTGGGCCAGGTGCATGGCCTCGGCCGCGGCGGTCCCCTCGTCGAGGAGCGAGGCGTTGGCGATGGCCAGCCCGGTGAGGTCCATCACCGCGGTCTGATAGTTGAGGAGAGCCTCCAGACGGCCCTGGGCGATCTCCGCCTGGTACGGCGTGTACTGCGTGTACCATCCCGGATTCTCCAGGATGTTGCGCAGGATCACCGCCGGAACCTGGGTGTCGTGGTACCCCATCCCGATGAACGACCGGAACACGGTGTTCTTCCCGGCGATCTCCCGCAGGCGCTCGACCAGGTCGGCCTCGGAGAGCGGGGCGGGAAGGTCCAGGTCGCCCGACATGCGGATGGTGGAGGGAACCACCGCCGAGACCAGATCGTCGAGCCTCTCGAACCCCACGGTCCGGAGCATCTCCTGGACCTGGGCGCCCTGCGATCCCACGTGGCGATCCGCGAAAGCGGCCGGCGAATCTATGCGTACAGTCATCAGTATCTCACAATAAAAGGGCCGCGCCGCCGTGGGGCGAGGACGCGGCCCATGGTCCTGCTACCGGAATGAGCGTCTGGGATCAGGCGCCCACGTGGGCCTCGTATCCGGCCGCGTCCAGCAGCGCATCCAACTCCGAAGGATCGTCCACGCGGAGCTTGACCATCCACCCCGCTCCGTACGGGTCCGAATTGACCAGGGAGGGATCGTCGTCGAGGGCGGCGTTCACCGCCACGACCTCGCCGGTGACGGGACAGAAGAGGTCGCTGACGGCCTTCACCGCCTCGATGGTGCCGAAGGTCTCCATCCTGGCGAAGCTCGAGCCCACCTCGGGAAGTTCCACGAAGACCACGTCCCCCAGTTCCCCCTGGGCGTAGTCGGTGATCCCGACCACATATACCCCGTCCTCATCGGCGGCGCGGAGGTACTCGTGCTCTTCCGTGTACAGGAGATCTGAAGGATAATCGGACATTCTCTGCGCTCTCCACCTGCGTGTGGCCCCTCGCCTCGCGAGCCCTCACGATGATCGCGATTCCAGCCGCCGTCAAGCCTCCCCCGGGGGGGCTTCCGGCGCCGGGGCGACGAAGCGCCCGAATGGCCTTAGATTATGACGATCTGCCACGGTGGCCGTGGCATGTTTCAGAGGAGGGACGGGCGTTCCTCGGTCCCCCCCCCGACAAATCAGAACAGCCCTGTCCAGCCATGGCCTCAATACTCGCTCAACCACCCCGAGCCCTCACACATCTCACCGACGACGAGGTGATGTTCCAGGAAGCCGTCCGGGACTTCGCCGCCGCGGAAGTGGCACCTCGCGCCGGTCCCATGGACGAGAAGGAGGAGATGGACCCCGGTCTGGTCTCCCAACTGTTCGAGCTCGGCCTCATGGGCGTGGAGATCCCGGAGGATCTCGGGGGGACCGGGGCGAGCTTCTTCACGTCGGTTCTGGTGGTGGAGGAATTGTCCCGCGTCGATCCGTCCGTTGGCGTGCTCGTGGACGTGCAGAACACCCTCGTCATCAACGCGTTCCTGCGCTGGGCCTCCGACGAACAACGGGCGCGCTACCTCCCACGCCTGGCCTCCGACATGGTGGGCGCCTACGCGCTGTCCGAGGCGGGGAGCGGTTCCGACGCCTTCGCCCTGGCCACCCGGGCCACGCGCGACGGAGACGACTGGCTTCTCACCGGCCAGAAGCTCTGGATCACCAATGGAAACGAGGCGGGCCTCTACATCGTCTTCGCCACGGCCGATCCGGACGCGGGATACCGGGGGATCACGGCCTTCCTGGTGGAGAAGGGATTCGACGGCTTCTCCGTCGGGAAGAAGGAATCGAAGCTCGGAATCCGGGCCTCCTCCACCACCGAGTTGATTCTGGAGGACGTGCGGGTGCCTGCGGAGAACGTGCTCGGTGAGGTGGGGATGGGCTACAAGGTGGCCATCGAAACGTTGAACGAGGGGCGCATCGGGATCGGCGCGCAGATGATCGGGTTGGCCCAGGGCGCCCTCGACCACACGGTCCGCTACGTGAAGGAGCGCGAGCAGTTCGGCCGGACGATCGGCAGCTTCCAGGGCGTTCAGTTCCAGCTCGCCGAAATGGCCACCGAGATCGAGGCGGCCCGTCTTCTCGTGTACAACTCGGCGCGCCTCAAGGATGCCGGCCGTCCCTTCCTCACCCAGGCGGCCATGGCGAAGCTCTACGCTTCGGAGATGGCGCAACGGGTGGCGTCGCGATGCATCGACCTCCATGGTGGATACGGTTTCACCCGGGAGTACCCGGTGGAAAAGCTCTACCGCGACGCCAAGATCGGTACGATCTACGAAGGCACTTCCAACATGCAGAAGCAGACCATCGCCAAGGTCCTCCTCAAGTAGGCCGTCATGACCCTCATGCCAACACTCGCGCTCGTCACCTTCGGATTGTCGGAGACCCTCCTGATGATCGGGGTGCTGATGCTCCTCTTCGGGGCGAAGAAGCTTCCCATGCTCGCCAGAGGGTTCGGCCAGGGCATCCGGAACTTCAAGGGAGAGTTGAAGGCCCCGCCGGACGAGGAAGACGACGGAGCCGACCGATAGGAGTGTCCGGTAGCGTGCGCTCGGAGGGTCCCCCCCCGACCCCGGGTATCCTGGACCGGGTCGTCATCGTTCTGGACCACCCTCAGAACGTGGTGAACATCGCCGGGGTCATCCGGGTGATGATGAACTTCGGTCTGGGCCGGTTGCGGCTGGTCAATCCCGACGATTTCGATCGCTACAGGATCGAGGGGATCGCCCACCGCAGCGAGCCTCTCATCGACGCGGCCACGATCCACGACTCCCTCGAAGACGCGGTGGCGGACGCGTCGTTCATCGTCGGGACCACGGCGCGGGCCCGCACGGCCGGACGCTCCTACTCGCGTCCCAGGGAGATCGCGTCCACCGTGCTCGCCCGGGCCGGAGAAGGGGACGTGGCGGTACTGTTCGGCCGCGAGGACCGAGGCCTCACCAACGAGGCGCTGGACCTGTGCCACGCCCTGGCCATCATCCCCACGCACCCGGACTACTCCAGCCTCAACCTCGCCCAGGCGTCCCTGGTGCTCGCCTACGAGATCTTCCTCGCGAGCGAGGCGGGCGCCGAGCCGCTTCCCCTGGGCCGGCGAGCGTCCCGCCCGCCCACCCAGGCCGAGTTGGAGCAAACGTTCGAAGCACTGGAGGGCGGCCTCCACACCATCGAGTTCTTCAAGGCCCGCAAGCCGTCCGCCATCATGAGGACCCTGCGCACCATCATCACCCGCGCGGCACCCGATCTTCGCGAAACCCGGCTTCTGGGCGCCATCGGATTCGAGATCGGACACTACCTGCGGCGCACCACGCCGAGAGACGGGGATGCTCCCGAGCCGTCGAAAAGTGCCTCCGAAGACGAGGTCTGAGGTGCCGGAAGATTATCGTTGTGGCCCTCCGACACACGACATAGGTTTGAATAATGTAGGGAATCAAATGTTTGTCGCGCTTCCAGGCATGTCGGCGCAGGACTACAGGAACAGCGTATCCCCCATGCAGGGTAACTCGTCGGTTTCTCCACGATCGAGCGTGGCCGATCGCTACCGTGTGCTCCTCGAGATCGCACGGACGCTTTCGGCTACGCTCAGTCTGGACGAGCTCTACGCGGCCATCTATCACGAGACGGCGCGGGTGCTCGAAGCCGGAGGCTTCTACGTTTCCCTGTACGACGCGGATAACGACCGTGCCCGGGTGGTCTTCTATGCCGACCGCGGTCAGATCCAGCACGCGGAGATCGAGTATCCCGGTGCCGGGAGCGCGGTCATCCAGTCGAGGCGGGCGACGCTCCTCAACAACGGCCTGGATGGGCGGTCGGTGCTCCTCATCGGCGAGGAGGGCTCCGACCTCACCCGGTCGGCGATCTCCGCTCCCCTGGTCCACAAGGGGAGGGTCCTCGGCGTCATCAGCGCGCAGAGCTATGAGGCCGAAGCCTACGGATACGACGACCTGGACCTCCTGCAGGCCATCGCGGACCTCGCCGCCGTGGCGGTGGCCAACGCCCAACACGTCGCCGAGCTCTCCCGCCGGCAACGCGAAGCCGAGAAGGTGGAGGAGATCGGTCGGCTCCTCACCGGGTCCCTCGATCCCAAGGTCGTCCTCGAGACGGTGATTCGTGCGGTCCAGGAGGTCATCGACGTGGACGGCGCCTCGGTCTGGCTGCGGGAGGGGGCCGGTGGACTGTCCGTCCGGGTTTCCCACTCGGGAGGCACCGTCACCCTTCCGATAGGTCTCACCTGGCAGCTTCCTCCAGAGCTGACGCACCGTCTGTTCGCCGAGAAGGAGGTCGCCATCATCGACGACCTGGGAAGCTCCCAGCTTCTTCCGGAGAGCATCCGCGAGCACCTCCGGTACGGATCCGGAATCGGGGCGCCGCTCCTGGTGAATGGACACGTGGCTGGTGTGCTCACCGCGGGGAGCAGGCACGCTCGCCACTTCAACTCCGATGATCAGGCCGTCCTGAAGCGGTTGGCACGTCAGGCGTCGGTGGCGCTCGAAAACGCCCGCCTGCACTCCAACCTCCAGGCCGCCTCGCTCACGGACCCGCTCACGGGCCTTCCCAACCGAAGACACCTCCAGATCCATCTCGAGCGGGAGATCGCCGCCGCCCAGCGTGGCCGGTACCTGGTGGTGGCCCTGTTCGATCTCAACGATTTCAAGCGCTACAACGACGCTCACGGACACCTGGCGGGAGACGACATCCTGCGGGCCTTCGCCCAGATACTGGACGAAGAGAACCGGGCCATGAATCTGGTGGCACGCTTCGGAGGGGACGAGTTCGTTTCCGTGCTCTCCGACACCCACCTGGCCGGGGCGGAGAACTACGTGAGTCGGGTGTCGAAACGGGTGCTGGCCGACCCCATTCTCGGGGCCCACGGGATTTCGGTAAGTTGTGGGATGGCGGAGTTCGATCCGCAGACCCTGAACACGTCCCACGAGCTTCTCAAGGCGGCGGACCGCGATATGTACCGCGCGAAGTCCCGGAAACTGGAGCGGGCGGCCACCTCCGAGTAGGAATACCGAAAGCCCATGAGTTCCATCGATGAGGTCCGGGAGATCCTGGACTTCGCCACGGACATCGCCCGTGAAGCAGGCGACCTGACACTTCGTCACTTCGGGGCCGTGGTGGCCCACGATTCCAAGGGAGACGGCACCCCGGTCACCATCGCCGACCGCGAGGCGGAGCAGCACCTGCGCCGGCGCATCGCAGAACGCTTCCCCGACCACGGGATCCTCGGCGAGGAATTCGGCGACGCCAACTCCGACGCCCGGGTGCGGTGGGTCCTGGACCCCATCGACGCCACGCGCTCCTTCATGCGCGGGGTCCCCCTGTACGGCGTGCTCATCGGAGTGGAGGTGGAGGGTGCCCCCACGGTGGGGGTCGCGCACTTTCCGCCGCTGCGGGAGACCGTAGCCGCCGGCGTGGGCCTCGGGTGCACGCTGAACGGGGAACCGTGCCGCGTATCCGAAACCTCCTCCATCGAGGAATCCCTCGTCCTCACCACCGACGTGGAGCGGATCCTCTCGGGCGCGTCGGGCGACGGCTGGCGGAAGCTCCAGCAGCGCGCCGCCTTCTCCCGCACCTGGGGAGACTGCTACGGCCACGCCCTGGTAGCCACCGGGCGGGCGGAGGTGATGGTGGATCCCATCCAGGCCCCCTGGGACGCCGGCCCCTTCCCGGTCCTCATCTCCGAGGCGGGCGGGCGCTTCTCCTCCCTGGAGGGCGAGTGGACCATGCACGGCGGGTCCGGGATCAGCACCAACGGGGTGCTCCACGACGAGGTGTTGGCGGCGCTGACGGCGAGGTAGCTGCACGGCGGGTTGATATCGTGACTCCCCGCCCCGGTCGTCGCCGCTCCGCGAGGCGGGTCCAGAGCGATCCGCCCCTCGGGGGGCGGGCGACCCAGTCACCCCGCCACACGGCCCGGAGGAAGCGGTGCCGCCCTCTCGGCCTCTGACGCTCCGATCATGGTGAAACGGCCAGGGGGCCTCTCCCGGAGCCGCCTCGTGAAGCGCAAGCGGCCGTAGGGAGAGGCCCCCTGGCCCCTTCCGTCACCGATGGTCGAGCGTCAGACGCCGCTCAGGCGCGCTCCGCTTCCGTGCTCTCCGGATCCGGCTTCGGCTGCCACAGCTGAATCGCCGGGAACGTGGAGAGGAACCATCGCACCGCGAGGATATACAGCCCCAGGAAAAGGCACCCGATGAGGGGCTGCCAGATCGTGAAGATCGGGTCTCCCTCGTGGTGGAGGGACGGCGCGACGAGCGCGTAGCGCTCGAGCCAGAGCCCCGTGAGGATCACCGAAGTGAAGGTCGCCAGAAGGGCGGGCTTGAGCTTCGCCTTCCGTCCGATGAGCCCGGCGAACGGCACCACGAAGCAGAGCGACACCACGAGCGCGGAAAATCCGCCCCACGGCTCCGCCGAACGCCGGATGATCCAGGCCTGCTCCCAGGGAAGCTTTCCGTACCAGATCACGATGTACTGGGAGAAGAAGAGGTAGGTCCAGAACACCGTGAAGGCGAAGGCCAGCTTGCCCAGGTCATGGCGCTGCTGAAGGCCGATCTCGTGGTGGAACACCCGGTCCTTCGTGCGCAGATACAGGCTCCAGAGCGCGGTGGAGGCGATTCCGCCCCAGAAGGCGCCCATGAAGAACCACGGACCGAACATGGTGCTGAACCAATGGGGCTCCAGCGACATGGCCCAGTCGTACACGAAGATGCTCATCCCCACCGCGTAGAAGATCACGAAAGCCGGCGCCATCGTGGTCATGCGCTTGTAGCTGTTGGCCTCCTCCGCGTCCTGACCCATCCAGTTCTGGCTCAACTTCTCCCGCCAACCGGCGCGTACCTCGTCCTCGCCCTCGGCGCCCTTGGCGTACCCCATGTCGGGGCGCAGCGCCAGGTACACGAAGTAGAGCGCGAGCCCCGTAAGGAGAGCCATGGCCACGACGTTCCTGGTGATCAGGAACGGCACGTTGAGATACGCGGCCTTCCTCTGGAGGATCGGGTCGTGGGCCATCTCCTCGATCCAGGGGAAGTACCCCTCCCTCAACCCGAGCATGGGGAGGAGGAGGACGAACGCCACGGGGAGGAAGGCCACGAAGGACTGGCTGACCCGCCGCAGCGACCAGTTCCACTTCGCCTTCGTGATCCACGTAGCCACGGACAGGAGCACCCCGCCCATGGCGATCCCGGTGAAGAACAGCCAGTTGGTCACGTAGGAGATCCAGGCCGACTGGGCGTCCTGGCCCAGGCGGACGACGAAGGCCACGAGCCCCACGACGACGAGAGTCCCCGCCACGGTGGACGCACCTTTCGACCGGTCCAGATAGCGAACCGGGATCTCGCCGGGGAGATGGATATGCGCCATGGATCAGTTTCCGTCCGCGGTTGACTCGTTTGCGCGCCGCTGGAGTTCGCGGACATAGTTGACCACGTTCCAACGATCGAAGTGGGTGATCCGGCTGCCGTACTCCGGCATCAGCCCGCGCCCCACGCGGATCATCCCATAGATGTACTGGTCGGTGTATCCCGCCACCTGGGTCCCCGAGAGATCGTACAAGCCCACGGTGGGATGCTTCGCCGCGATGTACGCCTGGGTGCCAACCCCCGCCTCGCCGTGACACACCGCACAGAAGCGGTTGAACATCTCCTGGCCCCTCGCCAGCGCCGCCTCGTCGGCCCCGGGATTGACGAGGCTGGCCACCACCTCGTTCCCTTCGCCCAGGGGTGTCATGTCCGCCTGGGTGAAGAAGGGTACGTCGGCACCGGCTTCCGGCTGTCCGACGTTCACGACTCCCGGAGCGGAGGGATAGTTCCCCGAAGCGAAGGAAACGGAGTGAGTGGGTGCCGGCCGCGGGTTCTCGTACGGATCGAAGGACCGCTGGTCCCGCATGCTCCGCCCGAACACCATCACCATCGTATCGTCCAGGGGCTTGCACCCGGAGACGACGGCGAGCACGAGGCCCGCCGCGAGAAGCCGGATCGTCCGGGCGTTACGCATGGGCCGCCTCCGTACCCTCACGGAGCTCGGCGGGCTCCTGGGCATTCAGGATCCGGCGAGCCTCGTCGACACGCTCGGACGGTGCCTGCACGTACACGCCGTACCGTCCGGACGAGAATTCGGGATCGTAGATCACGCTGGGCTTCAGGTTGGGGATCCTGCTGTTGATGAAGAGACCGATCACCGTGGCCAGAGCGCCGAACAGGACGGTCAACTCGAAGGCGATGATCACGTAGGCCGGCATGGAGAGCATGGGCTTACCACCCACCACCAACGGCCAATCCAGCGAGGTCCAGGCGGGGAAGGCGAACCCCGCGGCCGTCCCGGTGAGTCCTCCCACCAGGGTGAACACCCGCACCGGGCTCTGGTCGTATCCCAGGGCATGCTCGATGTGGTGCTCCGGATAGGGAGCGTACGCCGTGATCTCCTTGAACCCGGCCCTCCTCAGTTCCTCGATGGCGTCCACCGTGGAGTCGAGGTACTCGTACGAGGCCAGGAGACCGGTACCCGTGGTGCTCATCAGTGGGCCTCCTTGCTCTGCTTCCGCAGCGGCGGCGGCAGAACTTCCTTCAGCTCTGCGATGGCCACCGGCGGGAGGAGCCTGGTGAAGAGAAGGAACCAGAACCCGAACCAGGCGAAGCTCCCGACCATGATCCCCATCTCGGTGAGGGACGGGCGGTAGATACCCCAGGCGAAGGGCTCGTACTCGTGATGCAGGGACGTGACCACGATCACGTACCGCTCGAACCACATCCCGATGTTGATGAAGAACGAGATGACGAAGAGCGCCGGGATCGAATGACGGACCCGCTTGAACCAGAGCATGACGGGAACCAGGCCGTTACACGTCAGCATGGTCCAGGTCGCCCACCAGTAGTCACCGAACAAGCGATTCCAGAAGGCGGTGCGCTCGATCTCCTCGCCGCTGTACCACGCCATGAAGAACTCGCTCAGGTAGGCATACAGCACGATGAGCGAGGTCAGGAGGCAGAGCTTGGCGAGGGCGTCGAAATGCTTGGTGGTGAGGTAGGCCTCGAGCCCCCAGACCTTCCGGATGGGGACCGCCAGCGTGATCACCATGGCGACGCCGGAGAAGATGGCGCCGGCCACGAAGTAGGGCGCGAAGATGGTGGCGTGCCACCCCGGCACGATGGACATGGCGAAGTCCCACGACACCACCGAGTGCACCGAGAGCACCAGCGGCGTCGCCAGCGCGGCCAGGAAGATGTACGCCTTGCCGAAGTGGTGCCACTGGCGATCCGTGCCCTGCCACCCCAGCGAGATCACCTGGTACAGCTTCTTGCGCAGTCCCGTGGCCTGGTCCCGGGCGGCGGCCACGTCGGGCACCGTTCCCAGGTAGAAGAAGACCGCGGAAACCGTGAAGTACGTCGTGACGGCGAAGACGTCCCAGATCAGCGGCGACCGGAAGTTCGGCCACAGGAACCGCGAGTTGGGATAGGGGAAGAGCCAGTACGCGTGCCATACCCGACCCACGTGGATCAGCGGAAAGAGCCCCGCCGTCATCACCGCGAACACCGTCATGGCCTCCGCCGCCCGGTACACCGACTGCCTCCAGGGCGCCCGGAAGAGGAAGAGGATGGCGGAGATGAGCGTGCCGGAGTGGGCGATACCGACCCAGAAGACGAAGGTCGTGATGTACACACCCCAACCGACCGGGCTGTTCAGTCCGGATTCACCGATCCCGTTTACGATCTGGTTGCCCCAGGAGACCAGGAACAGCCCGACTCCCGCCGCGGCCAACCCGAAGAGCATCCACCACCCCTTCCCGGGCCGGGAGAGGATCTTGAGGATGTCGCGGTTGACGTCGCTGAGCTTGTGGACGTCCGGGTGGGTCAGCGCGCCGCGCTCTCTGCTCGTGGCCATTACGCGTGCTCCCCGGATGCAACCTCGTGGAACGTGACCTTCTTGAGGTAGTTCACGGATGGCTGTGTGTTGATGAGGTCATCGAGGACCCGGTACGTCCTCTCGTTGGCCACGACGTGGGCCACGCGGGACTCCGGATCGCGAAGGTTGCCGAAGACGATGGCTTCGGCCGGGCAGCTCTGCTGACACGCCGTGACGATCTCCCCGTCGCGGAGATCTCGTCCGCCCTCCAGGGCCGCGCGGTTCTCCGCCTCGCGAACCCGCTGCATGCAGAAGCTGCACTTCTCCATGACGCCGTTCTCGCGGACCGTCACGTCGGGGTTCCACTGCCAGTTCATGGGCTCCGGCACGGCGTCCGTGTAGGAGTACCAGTTGAACACGCGGACCTTGTACGGGCAGTTGTTGGCGCAGTAGCGGGTTCCCACGCACCGGTTGTAGACCTGGGCGTTCACACCCTCCGGCGTGTGGTATGTGGCGTACACCGGGCAGACCGGCTCACAGGGAGCGTTGCCGCAGTGCTGGCACAGCATGGGGAGGAAGCGGACATCGAGGGGCGCGGCATGGGTGGCGTCCACCGACTCGTAGTACCGCTCGATGCGCATCCACTGCATTTCGCGGCCCATGACCACCTGTTGCTCACCGACCCAGGGGACGTTGTTCTCCGCCTGGCAGGCGGTGACGCAGGCGCTGCACCCGGTGCACTTGTCCAGGTCGATGGCCATGACCCAGCGGGCCGTGTTCTCCCGATCACCATACTCGCCGTGACGGGACCCTTCCATGGGGAAGCGGTCGGAGACCTCCTCCTCGGGCGCCGCCATGGGGACGAAACCACCGACCCCCTGGAGTTCCATGTGCTGTCCCGATCCATGGCCGCCTTCGGTCGCATGTTCTCCGCCATGACCGAGGGCCGCCAGTGCCACCGCGGGGGCGATGGGGCGGTCGTGCTGGTCGTCGGAACCGGCCACGGTGGCCATCCGGCGATGCTCCCCGGTGGGCGTGATGGTCACCCGGGTAGCCACGGTGACCAGCGCCCCGGAAGGCTGTTCCGTCTCGGCGGGGAGAAGCGCCAGGGCGTTCACCCCGTTCCCGTCGGCATAGCGTCCGAAACCGGTGTGGCCGCCACCGAGAGCGAGGCCGACGGCCTCCTCCCGGATTCCGGGATACGTCCAGACCGGCACGTCCACGGAGCCGTGCGGCGACGTCACGGTGACGATGTCTCCGTCACGCAGGGCCATCGCTTCGGCCGTGTGGGGGTTCATCTCCAGCCAGGAATGCCACGTGATCTTGGAGACCGGGTCGGGGAGTTCCTGAAGCCAGGGGCTGTTGCTGAACTCGCCGGCTCCGAAGCGCGACGACGGATAGACCAGGAGCGTGAGGTCTCCGTCTCCATCCAGGGTCGGTGCGCCGAATGCCAGGGCCGTGTCCGGGGCCCGCAGGGCCGGCACGGCACCCTGTCCGCCCCCATCGTGCACGACCACGCCCTTCTTGAGGGCATGCCGCCAGGCGGTCTCGAACTCGGCGTCGGACCCGTGCATGCGCCGGTGCCCGTTCCGCAGGTAGTCGTAGAAGGTGGCGGCGCCCATGCCCCGGCCCATGCGGCCGGCCACGGACAGGAGGACGTCACCCGTCTGCTTGGAATTGAAGTGCGGCACCGGCTGCATCACCGGCTGCCGGATGGCCATCACGCCGGATACGGGCGAGGTGTCGCCCCAGGACTCCAGGAAGTGGCGGTCCGGGAGAACGAGGTCCGCCATGGCGGAGGTCTCGTCCATGGACGACGCGAAGGAGACCTTGAAGCCCACCGACGCGAAGGCGTCCGCGAAGCCGGACGCCGCGGGGAGCGAGTAGGCGGGATTCACCCCGTGGACCATCGCCACGCCCACGCCGCCGCTCGCCATGGCACGGATGGCGGATTCGATGTCTCCGTATGGGCGGGAGGCGCTCCCTCCGCGGGCCGCATCGAAGTGGATCGTCCGACCCACGTTCCCGGCCACGGCGTTGAGGATCATCACGGCCACGTTGGCCGCGGTGGCGTTCCTGTGGTGACCCGCCGCTCCCGGCCCCAGGGCCAGGCTCGGGCCCTCGGACGCGAACCGGTGCGCCATCTCGCGGATGGCGTCCTCGGACACACCGGACACCTCGGCGGCGCGACGCACGTCGTACTCCGCCAGCATCGCGGCATACGGGCCGGCATCCCCGAAGTCCTCGGCGATGATCCCCGCCATCGCCAGCGCGACCACGGCTTCGGATCCGGCCCGGATGGGCACCCACTCGTCGGCGTTCAGTCCCGTCAACGAGAGCCGGGGGCCGGCGAACACGAACCGGCCCTTCGACCCGTGATCGTCCACGGCGGACATCTTGGCGAAGCTCTTCCCGTACTCCACGGGAGAAAGCCACGTCTCCAGGAAGTCCGCACCGAAGGAGAGCACGAAGCGGGCCTCGCCGATGTCGAAGCGGGGCACCGAGTCCACACCGAACACGATGCGCGCCGCCTCACGCAGGGGCGCGTCGGCCAGAGGCTCGTACTCCACCCGGCTTCCGCCCACGGACTCCATGAAATCGTCCACGAGGCCGGCCATGGACGGTCCGAGCGGACCACCGATGAAGAGGGAGCGGCCTCCCGCCTCGTCGAGCTTCTGGGCCAGGAGGGCTTCGGCCTCCTCCCAGGTGATCGAACGGAAGTCCGCTCCTTCGCGCACCATGGGAGAAGCGATCCGGTCGGGATCGTACAGTCCCTGGAGGGACGCGTGCCCGCGAGAACAGAGCGCGCCACCGGAGATGGGATGGTCCGGATTCCCCTCCACCTTCACCGCCCGGCCCTCGCGGGTGCGGACCCACATCCCGCACTGGGCGGAGCAGCCATCGCAGACCGTGGTGTACCAGGTGGCCACGCCGGGAGTGATGTCCTCCGGCATGGTCACGTAGGGGAGGAGACGCTCGACCTTCTCCGTGGAGCAAGCCGTGAGGGTAGCCCCGGCGCCGCTGACGCCCAGGACCTTCAGGAAGTCACGCCGCTTGATGCCGTCAGTCATTTGATCCGTCTCCCGCGCCTAGTAGTGGCACACGGAGCAGTCCGTGGATGCCTCGCTCTGCCTGTGGCAATCCACGCACCATCCCATGTTGTCGCCGCCCCACTCGGGAGCACGTGAGTTGAGAACTGTCATCTCCTGCACCTGACCGTGGCACTGCTGGCACTGGAGGCCGGCGTTGACGTGTCGCATGTGCGGGAAGTGGACGTGGTCGGAAACCTTGTAGACGCGCACCCATGGGATGGGCTCCTGGGTGGTCGCGTAGTTGCGGAGCTTGTCGATCTCCTGGGGATTCTGCGTCCCGGGAATCACCGCGTGACACCCCATGCACGTGGACACCGGCGGGATCCCCGCGTCCACGGACCGTTCGGCCGAGAAGTGACAGAACATGCAATCCATGTTGTTCTGTCCCGGCTCGGACCCGGCGTGCTGGTTGTGCGGGAACGCGATCGGCTGCCCCGATGGGTAGGCCGCAGGAGAATCGCCGCCCGCTACGGGGGCGTCCTGTTCCTGGACGAAGGCGGCGGCGGCCAGCGCGATGACGCCGACAAATCCACCCATCAGCCAGTGCTTTTTCATGGACCCTGTGCTCCTCGGCGAGCAGACGTCCGGGAACAGACGCCACATCGGGAAATGATCTCCACGGAAAACGGCCTGAACCTAGATCCGACGGGATGGTGGGTCAAGGTGATCGACCCCTCTCACAGAACCTTCGGAGGCGCCGAGTGTTGTATAGATTTCTCCCTCGACCAGCCCTTCGCAGAGGCCCATGACCCACCCATCCGCCACAGTGTCGCAAGCACCGGATCTCCAGCTCCTCGAACGACTCATGCAAGAGGTGGAGACGGTCTTCCACGGACGGAGATCCGTGGTACGCCTGGCCCTTGCCGCCCTCCTGGCCGGCGGACACGTCCTCTTCGAGGACGTTCCCGGCGTCGGGAAGACCACGCTCGCGCACGCCCTCGCCAAGGCCCTGGGGCTCACCTTCCGGCGAATCCAGTTCACCTCGGACCTCCTCCCGTCCGACGTGCTGGGCGTGTCGGTCTACAACCCCACCACCGCCGGATTCGAGGTACGACGGGGCCCGATCTTCACCAACGTGGTCCTCACGGACGAGATCAACCGTGCGCCCCCCCGTACCCAGAGCGGGCTCCTGGAGGCGATGGAGGAGGGCCAGGTCACCATCGACGACCAGACGCTCGAGCTCCCTCGCCCGTTCCTGGTGATGGCCACGCAGAACCCCCTCGAGCACCACGGGACCTACCCCCTCCCCGAGAGTCAGCTCGACCGGTTCCTCATGCGCATCACCATCGGGTATCCCACGCCCGAGGCGGAACGGAGGATCCTCATGGAGTCCGTATCCATGGAGGCGGTGGTCGACCGACTGGAAGCGGTCCTCTCCCCTCCCCAGGTTCTCGCGCTCCAGGGAGAGGTGGAGAACGTGGAGGCCGACCCCTCCATCATCGATTACCTCATGGAGATCGTGCGGCGTACACGGGAGAACACGCGTCTGCGCATGGGCGTCAGCCCCCGGGGCGCGGTGGGGCTCTTCCGTGCCTCGCGCAGCTACGCCCTCACCCACGGGCGGACGTATCTGGTGCCGGACGACGTCCGCGACCTGGTCGTGCCCTGCCTGGCCCACCGCCTCCTCCCCGCGGGCGCCACCAACGCCACGGTGGAAGCCCACGAGCAAGCCGCCGTGGTGCTGGAAGGCATCCTGGACGAGGTGGAGGCGCCGGTGTGAATCGGCTCCTCGCCCGGCTGCGGAGGACTACGACGGAGGTCGGACGTGTCTGGCGGAAGATCCGAGGGTGGCGGAGGATTCGATTCACCTCCGGGGGTCTCGTCTTCACCCTGGGTACGGTGGCGGTGGGGTTCGCCGCCATGAACACGGGGAACAACCTCCTCCACCTCCTTGTCGGGTCCATGCTGGGGTTCATGACGGTGAGCGGCTGGCTTTCGGAGCAGGTGATCCGAAGCCTCGCCATCACGCGGCGTGCGCCGCGCGCCGTGATGGTGGGACAGGACATGCGCATCCGGTACGAAGTGCGGAATCGGAAGCGATACCTTCCCACCCTGGCCGTGGAGCTCATCGAGGAAGGCCTGTCGGAGCCCGCCTTCCTGCACCACGTGCCCCCCGGCCAGGAGGTGCGCGCCCAGTCGGTGAACGGCTTCGTGCGACGCGGCATCCACCCCCTGGGAACGCTGACCCTCTCGACGGCCTTTCCCTTCGGCCTGTTCCGCAAGGAGCGCGACATCCGGCTGCCGGGGGAGATCATCGTCCGCCCGCGCACCGACCGGGCCATTCCCGTGACCGCCCCCGCCGGCGGGAGAACGGCCGTGGGAGGCCCATCCGCCGGCGGAGGCCGAGGCGTGCGGGGGGAGTACCGTGGACTGCGGAGCTACCGGGCCGGAGACGATCCGAAGGACATCCACTGGCGCTCGTCCGCCCGCCTCCGCGAGCCCGTGGTGCGAGAGTACCAGGCCGAGGCCGCCGAGACCTGCTGGATCTGCCTCGACGCCAGAGGAGAACCGGACGACCGGGCCGAGATCGCCGTGGAGATCGCGGCCGCGCTGGCGGCACGCGCGGTGGTGGAGCAGAGGCCGTTCGGCCTGATCGCTCCGGGCGTGCACATCGAACCGGAATCGGGACCGGCGCAACTGGACCGGGTCCTCGACGCCCTGGCGCTGGTGGACTTCAGCCCCGGAGCCCCACCCCCCGCGCCCGCCGTGGATCCGGGGCGCTGCACGTTGGTGACCACCACGAACGGAGGGGCCGGATTCGGGGCGACCATCCCGGTTCCCGCGGACGCCGTCTGGGAGGGGCCTTGAACCTCCGCCTCCTTCACCGGCGTCTTTCCGTCCTCATGGGACTCACGGGACTCGTGGCCTTTTCCGGAGGGGCGGGATTCGAGCCGCTTTCCACCATCCTGGTCGGAGTGGCCCTGATCACCGCGCTGTTCCGGCATCCCGGCCCGGAGACGGCGTTGAAGCTGGATCGCATCTGGCTCCCCCTGGCGACCCTCCTGGTGGTCCGGGCTCTGGTCCACGTCTTCGTCATCCGGGACGACGTGGTCATCCCGGTGGTGCATCTCCTCTTCCTGCTCATGGCGGTGGAGGCGCTGCGTCCCCTCGACGCGGTCAACGACATCCGGCTTTACGCGCTCTCCTTCGCCCTGGTGCTCGCGTCCACCGCCTACCGTCCCGGGGTCCTCTTCCTGGTCGCGTTCATCGGCTACGTGGGGGTGGGCACCATGGCGCTCATGGTGGGGCACGTACGGCGGGCCGCCGAGGCGCACGGTGTGCGGGAAGTGGCGCTCGGCCGTCGGCTGGTGGGGACGACGCTGGCGCTCTCCGTGGTCACCCTCACCGTGGCGGGGGCCTTGTTCCTCGCTCTCCCCCGGGTGTCGCGGGGCTTCGCGGGACGGGGAGAAACGGCCGCCACCTCCATCGTCGGCTTCAGCGACGAGGTGTCCATCGGACAGCATGGATCCCGCATCGTGGGGAACCCCCAGATCGTCCTGCGGGTGGAGTTTCCCGACTCCCAACCCTCCAACCTGCAGGGACTCCACTGGAGGGGGAGATCGTATGATCGCTTCGACGGGATCCGATGGACGCGGAGCCGGGACCTCCCGCCCTCCTCGGCGCCGGCCTCCTGGTACCAGGAGCGATGGGACGGAAGGGTGATCGCGCAGCGGATCTACGGCGCGGCGCTCGACACCCGGGTCCTCTTCAGCCTCCATCCCACGCTTCGCATCGAGTCGGAGAACGGAATCCAGCCCCTCTTCGACAACGCCGGGGACTTCGTGTATTGGGGCGCGGGGGCTCCGGCGTACAGGTCCATCTCCCGGGAGGGGAGCCCGCCACCCGATCGTCTCCGGGCTGCGTCCGACGGATTCCGTCCGTCGCGCCGGCACTACCTCCAGCTCCCCGACCTGGATCCGCGCGTGGCCGCGCTCGCCGACTCCCTCACCGCGGGATGGACCAGCCGATACGACAAGACCACGGCCATCCAGTCGTGGCTCCGTGGACTCACCTACACCCTGGACCTCCCGGCCACGGCCCGTGAGGCCACCCTCGCCCACTTCCTGTTCGAACGGAAGGCCGGGCATTGCGAGTACTTCTCCACGGCCATGGTCGTTCTCCTCCGCGCGGCGGGGATCGAGGCGCGCAACGTCAACGGTTTCCTCGGCGGCGAGTGGAGCGCGTTCGGAAACTACCTGGCGGTGACCCAGAACCAGGCCCACTCGTGGGTGGAGGTGTGGTTCCCGCGGATCGGTTGGGTCACCTTCGACCCCACGCCCACCGGAGGAAGCGGAGAGCGGCTGGCGTCGTGGTACTGGCCGGGACGCTTCCTCTTCGACGGCCTGCAGCATCGTTGGAACAAGTGGGTGCTGGACTACGACGCCGACTCCCAACTCGGGATCATCCAGAGATGGGCCGAGTTCCTGGAGCCGGTGGCCGAGACCGGCCCCACCGACGAACCGGATGGTCGCTCGGGGCCGTGGGCGGCCTGGCTCATGGTCCTGGCGGCGGCGGCGGCACTGTGGGGCGCGATCCGGATCCTTCGCGAGCGCGATTCGATTCCCACACACACGAAGCTCTACCTCGCCCTCCGCAGGACCGGGATGAGCGCCGGGCTGGAGATCGGACCCGGCACGACTCCGGCGGGCCTGGTATCCCGGGTCGTGGAGCGGACTCCGGCGGCGGGAGTTGACGCCTCCCGGCTGGTAGCGTTGTATACGGCAGCCCGGTTCGGGCGTCGTCCGCTCGATCCCACCGACATCGAAGAGATGCGGAGTGCCCTGCGCCGGATCGGGCAGGCCCTGAGAAACGTTCGCTCCGCCGGGTGACCGGCAGGAAACCATGACCTCCGTCCCGCTCTCCTCCACCGGCCTCTGGGGTGACCGCCCCTTCCCTCCCGACGGCGAGACCGACCGGGTGCGGGTGGGCCCTCTCACGCTGTGGTACAAGGTGGTCGACAACGAGGTCTGGTTGGCGCATCGACACGAGACCGACGCCTCCGGAGTGATCCCCGCCGGCCCTCCTCCGGACGTGGAGTGGAGCCGGTGGGCCATGCGGGACCACGTCCACCACCTCCACATTGCGCCCGTCTTCCCCGAAGAGATCCTGGTCGTGAGGCCGGAGCACTCCTTCACGCTCCTCCGCCGGGCACGGGCACGGGTGTACATGCGGGTGCCCATCTGGGTCAGGGTGGAGGCGGTGGAGGGATCGGACGCCCGGTTCATGCCCGCTACCCTGGTGGAACTCCCCACGGCCACGCTCTCGCACACATGGTGGGGAGACTTCCGCGACGGAGAGATGGGATACGGACTGACGACCCGGGCACGGAGGGAACTGTCTCCCGAGCTCTTCGAGCCCCATCTCGCGGTATCCACGCTCCAGCTCGTCAACCGTTCCCAGGACAACCTCGCGGTGGAGAAGATCGCCGTGCGCTCGGCCCACCTGAGCCTGTACCAGCGAGGGGGAGAGCTCTGGACGGAGGAGATGCAGGTGGAGTACCGCGGGGAGGCCGAGGGGAGCGACGTGCTCATGCTGGGTCGGGCGCCCGACGAAGCCGAGGGGAGCGTGCTCCTCACGCCCCCGCGCCGGCCCACCAAAGGCCTGCACGCGCGCACCTTCGCGCGCCTCAAGGCGCTTTCCGGATTCGGCCTGTGATCCCGGTTCTCGCCGCCGTCCAGGCGGATACGGCCCAGGTATTGAACCTGGAGAGCTTCCTGGCCACCAAGGAGTTGAACGACGTCGTCCGGGGGATATTCCTGCTGGTGGTGGGGATTCCAGGGGTGTGGATGGTATCCGGCTGGGTCCGCAGATGGGCGAGCCGTGCATACTCGCCACAGCGGGGGCTCGTGCTCGAGAAGGTGCTCTTCTATCCGAGCTTCCTCGTCATCGTGATCACGGCCCTCTCACACCTGGGATTCCAACTGGCGCCCCTCATGGGAGCCGCGGGGATCATGGGGATCGCCATCGGCTTCGCGTCGCAGACTTCGGTCTCCAACATCATCAGCGGATTCTTCCTCATCGCCGAGGAACCGTTCGCGGTGAACGACGTGATCCAGGTGGGGGACCTGACCGGCCAGGTGCTCACCATCGACATGCTCTCGGTGAAGCTCCGCACCTTCGACAACAAGCTGGTCCGCATCCCCAACGAGACCCTGGTGAAGAGCCAGGTCACCAACGCGACCCGCTTCCCCATCCGGCGCATGGACATCCCGGTGTCCATCGCCTACAAGGAGAATCTGGGGAGGGTACGGGACGTCCTTCTCGAAGTAGCGGAGCGAAACCCCCGGATCCTCCTCGAGCCGGAGCCCCTGGTCATCTTCCAGGGATACGGCGATTCTTCAGTCGATCTCCTCTTCACGGCCTGGACCCGCACCCAGGGGTGGCTGGAGGTGAAGAATCTCGCCTACGAGGAGATCAAGGAGCGTTTGGACGCGGAAGGCATCGAGATCCCCTTCCCCCATGTGACGATCTACACCGGTACCGTCACGGACCCCTTCCCCATCCGTGTCGTGAAGGACGATCAATGAGCTCAGCCCCCGGGTTCCATCTCGCGACGGTCGCCCACGACGGGCGCCTGTGGGTGGTCTACCTGGAGACGGTGGACGACCCGAAGCGCCCCGACCTCTGCCGGGCCCGGCTTCGCTTCGATCCGGCGGACGCCTCCGGCGACTTCGCCCCCACTCAGACCGCGGCCATCATCATCGAGGATTCCTTCGACGAAGCGGTGGCCAGGGCCCGCACGTTCGACGAGCAGCAACTCGCCGGCCTCCTCCGCTCCACCCTCCCCTAGAAGCGGTTTCCGTCACGCCTCCCGGACCCACCTCCAAAGCTCCGGAAGGGTCGGCCGCTTTCCGGACATGAGCATCCCGACCCGGTAGATCCGACCCGCCACCCAGGCCACCGCCACCACCGTCACGGCCATCAGGCACACCGACAGGGCGATCTCCCACCACACGGCGGCCCCGCCCGCCACTCGCGCGAACATCAGCACGGGGCTGAAGAACGGTACCAGGGAGAGTGCCTGGAAGAGGGGTTCGTGCGGGTTCTCGATGGTGGGTCCCAGGAGGATCATGGGCACGATGATGAGGATCGTCACCGGAAGTTGGGCGTGCTGGGCCTCCTCGTCGCTGTTGCAAATGGCGCCCACGGCGGCGTAGAGACCCGCGAAGATGAAGTAGCCCAGGAGAAAGCAGGCCAGGAAGAACGCGACCACCTGCATGGACGGGAGGGCCGCGGAGATCGCTTCCAGGCTCACCCCGTCGGACCCGGCGGCCACCACGGCGGGGAGTCCCGCCGACGACACCAGCACCCCCACGACCACCCACACCAGCAACTGGGTCAAGCCCACCGCGCCCACTCCCAGGATCTTCCCGAGCATGAGGTGCCACGGGGGCATGGCCGAGACGATGACCTCGGCGATGCGACTCGTCTTCTCCTCGAGGGTGGACCGCATCACGGCCACCGCGTACAGGAGGATCACCATGTACAGGATGAACGCTCCGACGAACCCCGCCATGAACGAAGCCTCCCGGCTTCCCGCGTCGCTCCGGCCAGGGACCCTCACGTCGAGGTCTCCGCCGCGGAGGAGGGCTCCGACGTCGGCGCTCCGTCCCTCCAATTCGTGCTCCAGCACCGTCTGGACCACCGCCTGCCGCAGCGCCACCCCACGGATGACGGACGGTCGGGAGGTGGCGTACAGAAGCGCCCGCCCCGACGCGAGGGTCTCCTCGTCCACGACCATGAAGCTCCGGAACGATCCGGAGAGGGTGTCTCGCAGCAATTCCTCCACCAGTCCGGACCGCCACACACGCGGCTCCACCTCGTACCCCGCGTCCTCCAGGCGGAACTCGAGTCCCTCACCCAACACGCCGGTGGCATCAACCAGGACCAGACGTTGCTCCGCGCCGGCGTTCCGGTTGGCGAAGTAGATGGGAAGAAGAACCATTCCCATCATGAGAAGGGGCGCGACCACCGTGGCGAAGATGAACCACTTCGACCGGACCCGCTGCAGATACTCCCTGCGGACCACCGCCCTCACGTTGTTCATCATGCCGCACCTCCCGTGGTGAGCGTGGACGCGTATCCCCGGGGCACTCCGGCGCCCTCGGCGGCCTCGACGCCCACGTGCCGGACGAAGATCTCGTGGAGACGCGGCTCCACCAGGTCGAACCGGTAGACCGTGGCGCCGGAGTCCACCGCGCGGCGGAGCAATTTCTGGTGGTCGACCCCCTCGGCCAGGCGGACCCGTACACCGCCCTCGATGGGATCCACGGCCGCCACTCCGTCCCCGGCGAGCCAGCCGTCCACCCCGTCGAACTCGATCTCCACGACTCCCTTTCGCTCCGCCGCCTTCAACTCCCTGAGGTCGCCGTCGAGCACCTTTCGGGACCGGGAGATGAGACAGACGCGCTCACACATCCTCTCCGCCTGATCCATGAGGTGCGTGGAGAAGAGGATGGTGGCGCCCTTGCGGTGGAACTCCCTCACGATCTCTTCGAGGACGTCCTGGTTGATGGGGTCGAGGCCGCTGAACGGCTCGTCCAGCACCAGGAGCTCGGGCTCGTGGATCACGGTGCCGATGAACTGAACCTTCTGCTGCATTCCCTTGGAGAGGTCCTGCACCTTCTTCGCCCCCCACGCATCCAACCCCATGCGGTCCAGCCACGAGCGGGCCCTTCGGCGCCCCTCATCCCTCCGCACTCCCCTGATCTCCGCCAGGAAGGTCAGGAGGTCCACGACGGACATCTTCTGGTAGACCCCCCGTTCCTCCGGGAGATATCCGACCCGCCTGCCCCGAACCCCGTCGGGATCTTCGTCGAAGAGATGGACCCGTCCCTCGTCCGGCCTGAGGATCCCCATGACCATGCGGATGGACGTGGTCTTTCCCGACCCGTTCGGGCCCAGGAGCCCGTAGATGGATCCTCGGGGAACGGTCAGGTCGAACCCTTCGACGGCCGTGTGGGCGCCGAAGCGTTTGGTCACGCCCTCCAGGCGGATGGCCGGCGTGGAATCGTTCATGGCAGCGCCTCTGTGAACGGAAGTGGAACTGGCGGGGTGCCGCGGGCGAAGCGTTCGGGCGCACACGGTCGAGCATCCTGTGCGCGAGCCCTCATGCACGTACCGACTTCCCCCCGGGTACGCAGGGAATGGCCAAGTTGTTCAACGATTCCCGTATTCGTCGCGCAAAGGGGGGCAGGCTGTTAGATTGTGCCGGCTCATTCGCAAAACGAGAGGAGGCTGGATGGCCATCTACCGTACGCTGTACTACGGTGACGTTTCTGTCGGGGTCGGTGGTCGGATCACGATCCCACAGGAAATGCGTGACGACATGGGAATCGACGAAGGGGACACCCTGACCGTCCGGGTCGAGGAAAACCCCAACGGCGGCCGCCAGATGGTGGTCTGGCGCGCGGAACAACAGTCCGAAGAGTAGGCCGGACGCTTGCCCATGACGGTTCTGATCCGTGTCGAGCAGGGCGACATCACCTCCTTCGAAGGGGATGGGGTGGTGAACGCAGCCAACAACCACCTCCAGCTCGGCGCTGGGGTGGCCGGAGCCATCCGCGAGAAGGGTGGCCACCAGATCCAGGAGGAGTGCGATCTGTACGTGCGCACCCACGGACCACTCCGGCTCGGCGAAGCGGCCGTTACCGGCGCGGGGAACCTCCGCGCACGATGGGTCATCCACGCGGCCGCCATGGGAGACGAACGTCCCAGCGAAGACTCCATAAGGAGGTCCGCGCGACGTGCCTTGTTCCTGGCCGCCGAGCACCAGATGAACTCCATCGCCTTCCCGGTGCTGGGGTCGGGCGTGGGCGGGTTTCCCTTCGAATCCGCCGCTCGGTACATCATCGAGGAGATCCGTGAGCACTCACGGGAACACCCCCTCCCCGAGATCGTGGTTCTCTACGGATACACCGAGACGGACGCCCAGACCCTCCGCCGACTGATCTGACTACACGTCCGACTCCGTCCACCTGAGGAGCGCGCGCAGGGGACCCTCCCCGTCGTGAAGCCACCAGGGGGGAGGGAACGCGACACCTCCGAAGTCGGTCACCCGGGTCACACCCACCCGGGCCAGCGCTTCGGCCAGCCCCGCCGTGCGCGTCCCGCACCCCGCGACGCCCGCCGTCTGGAGGTACGCGCCACGGGGCGCGACGAGTGCCGGAACCTCTCCGGCGTCCGCCACCGGGCGTACCAGCACGACCCGCCCCACGCACGCGTCGTTCAGGTCGTGTCCGGGATCCAGAACCACGGTCCACGAAGCGGCCCGCCCTGTATGGAGTTCCACGCCCTTCCCCGCCGCCGATAGCATCTCCGCGGTGCCGCGGAGCTGTTGGACCGCCGAAACCTCGATCTCGTCCATGTCACCGATGGGGAGCGCTCTCCCCACGGCGTCCAGAGCCCCCGCCACGAGCGCGGCAAACCGCGACGGCGACGTGGATCCACCGTCTTCCACGTAGACCACGTGGGGGGACACGCACCCCCTCTGGTCGAAGAAGGCGACCGATCCCGCAACCTCGGTCACGACACGACCCACCTCGTCGGCGCCCAGGCCTTCGCGGCCCACGATGCCGAAGCCGACCCGATGATGGTATGCCACCAGCCGCGAACTCGGGGGCATCCGGTCGCGGAGGGCCTTCACGGTCTCGTCTCCGCCGTAGACCACGGTCAGGTCGGCCGCCCCGAGCACGGCGTCCTCCAGGGCCCGGTCGCCTCCCGTCCAATAGAGCACCGCCGCGGCGTCGGCCAGAGCCGGCGCCTCCTCACGCAACGCCCGCAGGAAGAGCACCGGGAGGGCGACGTCACCCAGGCCGGGTTTGACCAGGGTGGGACTCTTGACCAGGAGACTCCGGATGAGCGCCGTGGTCCCCACGCCCGGCACGCTACCCGCCACGACCTGGAAGCAGAATCGTGGGCCCATCGCCCGCAGGCTCGACAGGCGCGGCGCCGAGGACGGAAGGAAGCGGTCCAGCACGGACGGGTCCCGGAATTCCGCGTCGAGAAGAGCGCTCAGAGCGGCCACCGTCCAACCGGAGGCCATCCCGTCCAGCACCGCTGCCGCCATGTCGGGAGAGAGACCCGAAAAGGGCGAGATCCACGAAAGCGCGTCGGCGCGGAGATCGCCGCCGGGATCGAGAAACCGCTCGCCGACCCTGCCGAGATGTCTCGCGATCTCCCTCACGGGCGCGGAGTGAAGCGCGTCTCGCGCCGCCGCCAGGCGATCCACGATCTCGCGGACGGAGGCAGGATCCAGCGCCGGCACCAGAACGCCGGGCACTCCGTCGAAGGCGGCGTGCCCCGCGAGCCGGTCCCGAGCCCCCGGAGGGACCTCCCACGCCCGGAACGGCTCCGGCTCCTTCCTCCCGCTCATGAAGACGCCGCCAGAAGCTCGTCCATGGCCCGGGAGCACCCGCGCGGCTCCGCCCCCGGGAGTCGCCCCGTGAGCCGGACGCCTTCAGGGGTGACGCTCCCGACGTCCTGCGTCAGCAGATGGCTGATGGAACCCAGATTGGCGAGATCGAAGAACGCGAGCAGGCCCACGGACCCCTCGGGCACGGGATCCAGCGAAACGGGATCCAGGGCCCGCACGGCGAGCCAGGGTGGCGGGCGGTGGAGGCCGCGACCTGCCTCGCCCATGGTCAGCACCGGTTCGTACAACTGGGAGAGCAGCTCCGTCATCCCATATTCGTTCACGACGCGTACCGGAGGCACGCCCAGAAGGGTGTGGACCATCCCGTAGAGGTCATCCCGGGACACCTCGCGGGATCGGCCCTTGAACCCTCCGGTCTCCATGACGCGGCTTCCCGAAGGGAGGACCACGCCCCCGCCCCGGGCCGACAAGGCGTCCAGGAGGTGGACGAAGGAGAAGGCCGTTCCCGCCACGACCACGGGAGCCTCCGCGCGGTCCGCGGCCTCCACGAACCCTTCCACGTCCAACGATCCGGTGCCGTCGACGTACCATCCCGACGCCGAGCAGAGTTCCTCCGCCACCATCCCCATCATGTGCGAGAGCGAGGAGTGGGGAGCATCGCCCGGGGAGGGGACGAGGGAGAGGAGGTGTGGTCGCACGCCGTCGGGGAGAAGGTGACTCCGGAAGGCCGTCACACACGCGGCCCGGTACAGTCCGGCCCGCGACACGTAATGGCGGCCCCTCCCCCCGGGGCCCGCCGTCGTCCCGCTGGTCCGGAAGACCAACTCCGCCGCCTCCGGCGCTCCCACCACCAGATCGAGATGCTTGAAGGCGGTGGCGGGGACGGCGGGCACGTCCTCCCATCGGTCCACGTTGGCGGGCGTCACTCCCCGGGCATCGCACAGCGCCCTGTACGGGTCGCATCCGTCATACTGGACGGCGAAGCAACGCAGAGCCCATGCGTCGAAGGCGTCGGGCGAGGACACGGCGACGCCCCCCGCCCGGAAGAGCGCCTCCAACTCGCGAACCGCCTCGTCGAATCGTTCCATGGACCCCGCTCAGGTAAACCGTCTCGGGTCCAGCAGCTTCGCCCCGGGCACCGGGTCACCCTCGGCGACGATGCTCGCGATGACACGCCCGGCCTCGAAGGCGAAGGGAAGCCCCCCTCCACTGAAACCCGAGATGACCAACTCCCCCGTCCTTCCCGGCAGTGGACCGACCAGGGGCAGATAGTCCGCCGTCCATCCGAAGATACCGCTCCAGCGCTCTTCCACCGCGAGAGGCGCCGCCGACGGGAAGGCTCGCTCGAACCAGCCTTGCAGATCACCCTGCAAACCGGGATCGAGGTCGGGCTTCATCTTCCAGTAGGAGCGGTCCCAGGCGTCGTGACGCCAGCCACCCAGCGCGATCCGCCCATCCGGAACGCTTCGCCAGACGTTGAGCTTCCAATGCGTGGAACAACCACCCGGAAACGACAGCCCCCCGGAGTCGGCGATCAGAGCCTGACCCCGGATGGGCACGATCTCGTCTCCCAGATACGAGGAGAAGCGCCGGGAATCCACGTGCGTCGCGTACACGACCATTTCGGCGCGGACCTCGCCCCGGTCGGTGTCACAGACCAGACCCCCACGCTCCCGGCGCACCTCCGTCACCTCCACACCCTCGGAGATCCCGGCGCCTTCGGCCTCGGCGGCGCGGGCCAATGCCACGGCCGTGGGTCCTGGACTCAGACACCCGCCCCCATCGACGAAATACCCACCGGAAAATCCTCGTCCACCCACCTTCCCCCGCGCGTCCTCGGCGGTGAGCCAGCTCACGGGAAGCCCGGCACGCTCCAACGCGGCGTGGGCGCGCTGCACGCGGACCAGCGTATGAGGCTCCGCCAGGACGAACCCGCCGGTGAGATCCAGCGCGACCCGCTCCGATTCCCCCCTTTCGCGGAGAAGCGTCCCCAGTGATGCCACCGAGCGTAGGGCGAACTCCCAGATGGCTCGCGCTTCGTCCGCGCCCCTGAAATGGACGGTCTCGTCGAACGGTTGGCGGAGAGGGGGCGCGAGCACACCCACGGCGGCCGAGGTAGTCCCGCCGCCCACCACTCCACGCTCGAGGAGCGCCACGTCCACGCCGGCGGCGGCCAGATGATAGGCGGCCGAAGTTCCGGATATCCCTCCCCCGACCACGACCACATCCACTGAGGACGCCATCTCCCGCCTGAACCCTCCCGCCTCCGGGTCGTCCATCGGCCGATCTCCTCGATAGGGCGCGCGCGCCGGACACTCTATAGATTGGAGGAACTTAAGATCTTATTCTCGATCCGACGACGTGGGCACTCTGCCCGTCGCCCGACCGGACCCGCCGCCCGTTTCATTCCGGCCCACCCCCACCCCCATGCCGCTTCGCCACCCGACCCTCGCGCTGATCGCGTCGCTCCTCGCACCGACGGGCACGTCGGCCCAGGCCACGCCGGCGTCGAACGCGTTCCTGCCGGACACCCTCGTCATCGCCACGTCCAACAACTTCCCGCCGGTGAACCTCCTGGGGAACGGCGGCGAGCTTACCGGCTTCGCGCGGGACCTCTCCACCGCGGTCCTCGAAGCGGTGGGAAAGACACCCCGATACGTCCATTCATCGAGCTGGACCCGGGTCCTCGACCTCCTGATGTCGGACTCGGCGGACTTCATCGACGACACGGGGTACACGCCGGGTCGTGACGCGTACCTCGACTTCACCGACCCCATCCTCGAGATGGACGAGGTGATCTTCGTCCAACGGGACCGACAAGACGTCATCGATCTGGAAAGTCTGCGGGGGAGGCCGGTGGCGTGTGTCGACCAGCACATCAGCCATCTGTACCTCGACAGTCTGGGAATCGTGGAATGTGTGGTGGTGCCCGTCCCCGCGGACGGGATGATGGGGCTCGTGAGCGGAGAGGTGGACGCGTTCGTCTACCCCCGGGAGATCGGCCTCTACTACATCCAGCAGATGGAACTCGATTCCGATATCAAGCTGGCGGGCGACCCCCTCCGCACCCTCACATGGTCCATGACGGTCCGCGAGGGCGACGGGCATCTTCGGGACCTCCTCAATCGGGGAATTCGCGACGTCCGAGCCACGGGCAGGTACGACCGGATCCGGAGACGCTGGTTCGGCACCGCGGTGAGTCCGGGAAGATCCCCGTGGCGGTTGCTCCTTCTGGTCGGAGGGCCGTTGGTGTTGGGAGTCATCCTCGTCGGTTCGATGATCCTCCTGGTCATGAACCTCCGCCTGCGAAAGGCACGCCTCGGACTGGCGGCCAGCGAGGCCCGCCTCCGCGCCATCGTGGACAGTTCCCTGGACATCGTCACGCTCGTGTCTCCGGATGGCATCGTCCTCACCGAGAACCCCTCGATGCAGGAGACGCTGGGGTATCCGCCCGAGGAGATGGTCGGGACCAACGTGCTGCACATCATCCACCCCGACGACGCGGAGACGGTGGCGATGGGGCTCCGTAGCCTGGGGGAAGATCCAGGAGGCGTGGCCAGCGTGGTCACGCGAGTGCGGGCGCAATCCGGGGAGTGGAGGGTCATCGAGGCCATCGCCCGGAACATGGAGCCGGTGGGGGCCGTCGAAGGCATCCTCGTGAACGCCCGCGACATCACGTCACGGAGGGAGGCCGAGCTACTGAGCACACGGATGGGGCGGATCCTGGACGAGTCCCTGAACGAAATCTACCTCCTGGATCAGACGTCCCTTCGCGTGCTTCAGTTGAGCCGGGCCGCCGCAGAGAACCTGGGCCACCACGACGCGGAACCCGGGACGCTGGACTTCGCGGATTTCTTCCTGCTCGATTCGGGCGCTCCCCTCGGCCCCACGCTCGCCGAGATGGCCGCCGGACACGAGCACCACATGGAACTCCGTGGGCGCATGCGCCGAAAGGACGGTACCACCTACGAGGCCGAAGCCCGGGTGTCCACGACCCAGGAAGGGGACCCGCCCGTTCTCCTCGTGGTTGCCCAGGACGTGTCCGAACGCGTTTCGGCGGAAGAGAAGGTCCGCCAGATGCAGAAGATGGAAGCGGTGGGAAGCCTGGCCAGCGGAGTCGCGCACGACTTCAACAACCTGTTGCAGATCATCCTGTCGAGTTGCCGACTCATTCGACACGAAGAACTCGACCCACGAACGCTCAAAAGACTTTCCGTCATCGAGGACGCCGGAAAGAAGGCCAGCGGCCTCACCAACCAACTTCTCACGTTCAGCCGCCGGACCACGGGGGAGAGCCGACCTCTGGACCTCAATGCGGTGGTATCGGGCACCCGGGACATGTTGCACCGACTCCTGAGAGCCGACGTGAAGCTGGTTCTCGACCTGGATCCCGACCCGATCATGGTCATGGCCGACGAAACGAATCTCAACCAGGTGATCCTGAACCTGTCGGTGAACTCCCATCACGCCATGACGTCCGGAGGAACCCTGACGATCATGACGGGTCGGGCCACCTCCATCGCCCCGGAAGCGGACGGCGCGACCGCCATGCCGACCGCCGCTGGACCCGGGCGCCCCCAGGAGTGGGCGTTGCTCCGTGTATCGGACACCGGAACGGGGATGGATCCGGAGACACTCTCGCGGGTGTTCGAGCCGTTCTTCACCACCAAGCCCGCGGGGACGGGCACGGGCCTGGGGCTGTCCATGGTCCACAGCATCGTGGAGAAGTGTGGGGGATATATCGACGTCACGACCGAGCGCGGGGTGGGCACCGAGGTGAGCATCTATTTCCCGGTGCCGGAGTCCCTGGACGGGGTGGCGCCGGAGGCTCCCGTGCATGCCCCGTCGTCACACGAACCCGACCAGGAACCTCCGGCGACGGGGAGGTCCCGCACCGTCCTCATCGCGGAAGACAATCCGCTGGTGAGGGAATCGGTGGTGGAGTTTCTCGTCGTCCTGGGGTTCGAGGTCATCGAAACCACCACGCCGGAAGAGGCGCTCGCCGTCGCACAGGACCGGGAGCGACGGGTGGACATCCTCCTCACCGACGTGGTCATGCCGGAAACCAGCGGTCCGGTCCTCGCCCGTCAGGTGCGGGCTGTCCGCCCCGACGTCCGGGTGGTGTTCATGTCGGGATATGCCCACGACACCTTCGCCCGCGAGAACATGGCCGCGGAGGATGTGGTTCTCCTCCCGAAGCCGTTCGGGCTCCACGACCTCGCGCGGGTGATGGACGAAGTGCTCACGAAAGGTCGCGGACCGGCTAACCCGGCCTGACCCCTCGTCCGGCGCGGAGGCCGGTGTGCTCGCCATCCCGGATGGTCACGGTCCCGTTCACGACCACCAACGGCACCCCCGAAGGGTATCGGTGCGGGTCTTCGAACGTCGCGTTGTCCCCGATCCCGGCCGGATCGAACGCCACCAGGTCGGCGAACGCGCCCGCGCGGATCTCGCCCCGGTCGAGGAGACCCAGCTTCTTCGCGGGCATCCCCGTGATCTTGTGGAGGGCCGACTCCAGGGTGAGCGCTCCCGTGTCCCTGACGTAGTGGCCGAGGAGGCGCGGGAAGGTTCCGTACGACCGGGGGTGCGGAGAGCCCACCGAGAGCGGGCCGTACGGTGCGTAGGCCCCACCGTCGGAGCACACCATCCCGAGGGGGTGGGCGAGGACCTTCGCGGTGTTCTCCTCGGACATCCCATGCCCGATCATCCCCACCGAGCCGCCGTTGGCTTCGAGGAGCTCCACGGCGAGCCGGTACGGGTCCGATCCCCGCTCCATGGCCAATGCGCCCAGCCGCCGGCCCCGGGCCCATGCCGTACCCTCGTTGGCGCTGGTGATCTGTACGCTGTCCCAGTCACCCAGGAGGGCCACCTTGTCTCGCGCGGCCCGCTCCAGGACGGCCGCGGTGTCCGGGGCGCGGAGCCGTCGCAGGAAGGCCTGGCTCCCTCCCGCCCGGAACTCGCCGGGGAACAGGTTGGAGAGGCCCGTCTGATAGGCCGTGTAGGGGTAGCGATCGAAGTGGACGTCCACGCCGTCGGCGCGAGCGGCCTCGATGGCGTCCAGCGCCGCGCCGGCCTTCCAGTAGTTGCGAGCCCCCTGTGCCTTGAGGTGGGACACGATCACCGGGACGCCGGCCATGCGTCCCACGTGGATCGTCTCCTCCACCGCCGCGAGGACGCGGTCGTCTTCATTGCGCATGTGGGACGCGTAGGGGAGACCCGTTCCGCGCAGGACCGAGGCGAGCTCCACGAGCTCCGAGGTCGGGGCGAACGCACCCGGCGTGTACTCGAGCCCGGTGGACAACCCCACCGCCCCACCCGTCAGCGCCCGGCGCACCTCGCCCTTCATCCTCTCCAGCTCGGCATCCGTCGCCGGCCGGTTCTCGTACCCCACCACCAGGCCCCGGATGGTGCCGTGCCCCACCATGGTGGCCACGTTCACCGCCGGGCGCTCCCGGTCGATGCGAGCCAGGAACTCCGTGGTGTCGCGGAAGTCGATCTCCACGCCGTAGGAGCGATCGTACCTCTCGCGAGTCTCCCGGAATCCCTCCTCGGACCACGGGCCCACCGAGCCGCCGTCCTGGCCGACGACCTCCACCGTGACCCCCTGGCGGATGCGGCTCTCCGCGCGGGGCTCCACGAGAAGGGAGAGCTCGGCGTGGGAGTGGACGTCTACGAAGCCGGGCGCGAGCGCCATCCCCCGGAGGTCGAGCTCCTCGGCAGCGGCCGGCAGGGCGGGGCCCACGGCGGTGATACGGTCGCCCGTCACCGCGACGTCCACCTCCCGCCCGGGAGCACCCGTTCCGTCGAAGACCATGGCGCCCCGCAACACGAGATCGGCCCGATCCCGGGGGAACACGGCCCCGGGGGACATCAGGGCTCCGGCACCGGCCACCGTGGTTGCGCGAACGAACGTGCGACGCTTCATGGATCGATCTCCTGCGACTATGGACCCCGTCAACCGCCCCGGCGAACCCGGCCCGGCTCGAGTCCCCCGGCGTGCAGGATCTTCTCCTGAAGCCGTTGGGACTCCTCGTCGGTGAAATCCAGAACGGCAGTCAGACACTTCCGGACGCCCTCGTACGTCTCCACCGGGAAGTCGGATCCCTCGGCGTGCCGGAGCGCACCCTCCAACGCCTCCAGTTCGCGCTCCACCTTCTCCGCCGCCCGTCTCAGGCGACTCAGCGCTTTCCTGGCTTCCCCTTCCGCTGACGACATTCCCGGGTCCGGTTGGGTGTGACTGGGTCTGGACGACACGGATACTGCCGTATCCCCCGGGCCCCGGCAATGCCACGCCGAGCCTCGCGCGGACCGCCTCGACCCACTACTTGTGTAGCGTACTTCCGGAACCCTGTCCACCGGACCCATTCATGATCCCTCCCGAATCAGACTCCATCTCCCGGCGCGCCTGGATCGGCACCACCGCCGGGCTCGCCGCCGGAATCCTCGTCCATCACCAGGTCGACGCCCAGGTCTCGGACGGATCGTCGAGCCCCGGCGGGCCGGAGCCGACCTCCCTCGGGCGGCTCCCCTCCGAGTTGGGATCGCGCGCGCCGCGCGAGCAACCCCGGCGGCGTGTCTACCGGAACGCCCACTCGGGAGGATCGGGCACGCCTCTCCAGGACCTCCACGGGATCATCACGCCCGCGGACCTCCACTTCGAGCGGCACCACGGCGGCGTCCCCGACATCGATCCGGACACGTACTCCCTGACCATCCACGGGTTGGTGCGACGCCCCACCACGTTCTCCCTGGCGGACCTGAAGCGCTTCCCGGCGCGATCCCGGATCTGCTTCCTGGAGTGCTCGGGCAACGGGAACGGCACCTACCGGACGGAGGGGGTGCGCAGAGAGACCACGGTCCAGTCCGCCGATGGGCTCTTCAGCACCAGCGAGTGGACGGGCGTGCCCCTCTCGACCCTCTTCCGGGAGGTCGGGGTGGATTCCGGTGCCACCTGGTTCCTCGCCGAAGGCGCCGACGCCGCCCACCTGGCCAGGAGCATCCCGGTGGAGAAGGCGTGGGACGACGCCATGATCGTGTACGCCCAGAACGGCGAGGCCATCCGCCCGGAGCAGGGGTACCCCGCCCGCCTCCTCCTCCCCGGCTGGGAGGGCAACGCGAACGTGAAGTGGATCCGCCGGATCGAACTGTCCGACGCGCCCTTCATGACCCGGGAGGAGACTTCGAAGTACACGGACCCGCTCCAGGACGGCACCGCCCGGCAGTTCTCCTTCGTCATGGACGCCAAGTCGGTCATCACCTTCCCGTCGTATCCCTACGTCCTGCCGGAGCCGGGGTGGTGGGAGGTGAGCGGGCTGGCCTGGTCCGGCCGCGGCCGGATCACCGGAGTGGAGGTGAGTTCGGACGGGGGAGCCAGTTGGCACGACGCGGAGCTCGAGGAACCCGTGCTCCCCAAGTGCGCCACCCGGTTCAGGGCGCTGTGGAACTGGACGGGAGAGCCCGCCGTGCTCATGAGCCGGGCCCGGGACGAGACGGGATACGTACAGCCCACCCTGGCCCGACTGGTCGAGGCCCGGGGAGCGGGCTCCAGCTACCACGCCAACCAGATCCGGGCATGGTCGGTGGAGCCGGACGGGCGCGTGTTCTTCGGAGACGGAAAGTGAGGCGCCGCCGAGAGGGCGGACCGGGGGTTCTCGCCGCCGTGCTCGTCGTGGCGGCGTGTACCGGAAGCGGCCGGGAGGGCGAGACACCCCGCTTCGGGTTCGGCCGCGAGCCCTCACCCGAGTTGCTCGCCGCCATGGACATCGACGTCCGCCCGGACGGGAAGGGGCTTCCGGAGGGGTCGGGCACCGTCGCCCGGGGGCGGGAGGTCTTCGCGCTCCACTGCGTGGCCTGCCATGGTCCCACCGGAACGGAGGGTCCCTTCGATCGCCTGGTGGGGCGCGACCCGCGCGAGGGATTTCCCTTCGGAGAGAAGGCCGAGTACCTGGGAACGCGGACCGTTGGGAACTACTGGCCCTACGCCACCACGCTCTTCGACTACATCCGCCGGGCCATGCCCCAGACGGCTCCCGGCTCCCTGGGCGCTGACGATACCTACGCGGTGATCGCCTACATCCTCCATCTCAACGAGATCGTACCGGAGGATGCCGTGCTGGACGCACGCTCACTCCCGGACATCGAAATGCCCGCCCGCGACCGGTTCGTACCCGATGACCGCGCGGGCGGGCAGGACGTACGCTGACGTCCTTCCGATCAGCCCCGGTCAGCTTCCCAGGCGAGGAAAGAAGAAGCCGATCTCCCTCCTGTATGCCGCGTACGTGTCGCCGAAGCGTGCCGCCAGATCGCGTTCCTCCATGAACACCCCGAAGAGGACGTACAGGGTGAACAGCCCCGCCATGGAGAGCCGCGTCACCGACATGTCGGGCGCGGCCCACAGACCGACCAGAACGCCCACCATCATGGGGTGGCGGCTGTAGCGGTACATCCATCTGCGGGTGAAGGGGAGGGGAGTGTACTCGACCCCCCGGAAGTGCAGCCAGGCCTGGCGAAGCCCGAACAACTCGAAGTGGTTGGTCACGAAGGTGCTGGCCACCAGATATCCCCATCCCAACGCGTACAACGCCCACAACGCCGTGCGTGCAGCCGGCGCGCCCACGGACCAGACCTCACCCGCGATGGGCTGCCAGAGCCAGGTGGCGAGGGCCACGGCCAGGCCGGACATCAGCACGAAGGTGGACCGTTCCGACGCGCCCGGAATGACCCGGGTCAACCAGTCCTTGAACGAAGAACGGGCCATGATCGTGTGCTGGAGCGTGAAGATCGCGCCCAGGGTCAGGTTCACCGCCATCGCCCCGGCCACGCCGCTGGTCTCGATGGGACCGAATCCGAAGGGTACCAGGTTCCCCACGGCGAGGATGGTCCAGACCAGGCCCGCCATCCCGACGGCATAGGCGAGGACGGCGTATACGAGGACGCCCGTGCGCGACAGGACACCCGCGGAGCTGCTCGCGGAGGCCGCGGGGACAGTGGTGGCGGAGGAATCCGCCGGTCCGCTCGACATCATATGCACCTACCAGGCTAGAGGGTCGCGCGCCGAACGACACACCTCTCGGCGCGCTGGTGGCCGTATACTACGCGCCACTCATCCTTTCCGCCACGGCCGCGCCGGAACTCAACTCACATGCGGGGTAAGCACCCCCCATGACCGAACGATTCGAGATCCTGGTGGTGGGCGCGGGTCCCTGCGGCATCGCCGTGGGCGCCGCCGCGGCGAAGGCCGGTGTGTCCTGTGCGCTCTTCGATCGGGGATGCATCACCAACTCCCTGGTGAACTACCCCTACTACATGACCTTCTTCAGCACCGCGAGGATGCTGGAGATCGGAGACGTTCCCTTCACCATCCCCGAGAGCAAGCCTACGCGCCGGGAGGCTCTGGCGTACTACAGATTCGTGGCTTCGCACTGGAAGATGGACGTGCGGCAGTACGAGTCGGTGGAGGAGATCTCCGGAGGGGAGGGAAGGTTCACCGTGCGCACGCGGAAGGCCGACGGGACCGGCGCGACGTACGAGGCCGGAGCCGTCGTGATGGCCACCGGCGGATTCCACCGGCCCAACTACCTGGACGTCCCCGGAGAGGACCTCCCCAAGGTCCATCACTACTACCACGAGCCCTACCCCTACTTCGACCAGGACGTGCTGGTGGTGGGGGCCGGCAACTCGGCGGTGGAATCGGCGCTGGAGATGTTCCGCAACGGGGCGCGGGTCACCCTGGTCCACTTCCTGGACACCATCGACCGGGGAGTGAAGCCCTGGGTGGTTCCCGACATCACCAACCGCGTCGAGAACGGGGAGATCCCGGTGTACTGGAAGCACCGGGTGGCCCGCATCGAACCGGGCACGGTGGTTCTGGTGGACGTGGAGTCGGGCGCCGAGACGGAGATCCCCAACGACTTCGTGGTGGCCATGACGGGGTGGCGGGCGGACCACGCGCCCCTCCGGGCCCTGGGCGTGGAGATCGACGAGGAGACGGGGATCCCCGCCCACGACCCCACCACCATGCAGACCAACGTCCCGGGACTCTACATCGCGGGCGTGATCGCCGCCGGCCACAACGCCAACAAGATCTTCATCGAGAACGGACGCGAGCACGGCGGGCTCATCGTGGAGCACCGCCGCGCCGCCACGGGCCGGGCGGGCTGAGGCGCGGGTGGCGGCGCGTCAGCCCCCGCCCTCCCCCCTCAGAACGTCCAGCGGAACAGGTTCAACTTCACCGCGGGCTCCCAGGCGGTTCGGTCGGGGCGGTCCACGGGGAGGAGCGCCGGCATGGGCATGGGGCTTCCCGCGCTCCAACGGCCTCCGACACGGTTCAGGAGGGCGTAGTCACCCCGGGACCCGGTCGCTTCCCCGCCGACCGCATCCATGTCCTTGGTGGCCGCTCCGCCGATGACCAGCCCCAGGATGCTCATGGCCAGGGGAGCGACCATGATCGATTGATCACCGTTGACGTCCGCGAGGATGTCGACGCCCCAACCACCCATGAGCCCGGCGACGCCCGCCACGCTCGTCATGCGGATGCGGCTCCGGCTCCACCCGGCGCGGGGAGCCGCGATGGCTCCGATGATCAATCCGGCGTTCCCGGCGATCAGCGTGGTGCTCAGGACCGCGTCGCCGTCGTTCACGTCCGCCAGAACCGCCAGGGCGACTCCGAACCACGAGCCCCACAGGCTCCCGTAGTTGGCGCCCGTGGCGGCACTCTCCGAGACCGGATCGTGGGCGAGTGCGTAGCCGATACCGGACCCCACCAGCCCGCCGACCAGGGTCATGGCCACGGCCCCCGGGTACTCCATATCCGCCACCCCCGCCCATCCCGCGCCCTGCCACGTTCCCCACGTACCACCCCACGTGATGGCACGTGCCTGTCCCATACTGGGATTGAGCGAGTTGGCCATCCCCCGGCCGATGAAGAATCCCGCGGGTCCGCCCAGGAGGAGGCCGGCCCCGTAGGGCTCATCGTCCTGGACGTCGAGGGCCGAGGGAATCGCCACTCCCACCCACAGGCCGTAGAGCGTGCTCCACACCATCAACTCCACCCGGCCACTCCCGGGCGTACCCTGCACCTGCTGCACCCGTATCCTCCCCCTGGCCACCTCCGCGGCGGGGGTGGCTCCGAAGTGCTCCAGGATGAAGCGGTAGAGGGCGGAGGCGACGTCGGGCTGGCCCTGGCCGTCGAAGGTCTCGGCGGTGGCCAGGAGCACGGCGGCGGAATCGGCCCGCGTGAGCTGAGCACGCGCGGGGTGGGCGACGAGGAGCGAGAAGGCGAAAGCGAGGACGGAGACGGCACGCAGCCGGCACCGGGGGGATGAGCGTCTCATGTTCGGCAGCGGATGAGGGTAGGACGGGAAGCCGCACACCCCGTCCTACCCTTCCCCCATCACTCCAGGTTCCCCTCTCCCGGATTCAACCCCAGCTGTTGCGCCATGAAGGTGAGCTCCCTGGCGGTGTCTTCCACCCGGAGGGTGAGGGACCGGCCCCGACCGGCGGCGTGACCTCCCATCTCGTCGTACCAGAGGATCACCGGGAGGCCCGAGCCCGACGCGGCCTGGAGGCGCGCGGTCATCCTCCGCGCCTGGAGGGGGGGCACGCGGGTATCCAGATCACCCGTGGCCAACATCACCGCCGGATAGTCCACCCCGTCCCGGACCGCCTGGTACGGCGAGTACTCCAGCATGGCCCGGAAGTGCTCGGGGTTCGCAGCGTCGCCGTATTCGAGGAGCGCCGGCATGTTGTTGGTGGCGGTGAATGTGTTGAAGCGGAGCATGTCCAGATCCGGATAGGTGCAGAGCACCGCCCGGAACAGGTCGGGCCGCAACGCCATGGAGCTGGCGACCAGGAGGCCTCCGTTGCTCCCGCCGCTGATCCCCAGGTGTTCCGGGCTGGTGTACCCCCGTTCCACCAGCGCCTCGGCGGCCCCGATGAAGTCCTCGAACACGCGCTTCTTGTTCACCAACATCCCGCCCCGGTGCCACTCCTCGCCGAACTCGCTCCCGCCCCGGAGCGTGGCCACGGCGTACACGCCGCCCATCTCCATCCACACGGCCGCCGTGGTGGAGAACCCGGGCTTGATGCTCACGTTGAAGCCGCCGTATCCGTTCAGGATGGTGGGGTGGGACCCGTCCAGGGTGATCCCCTCACGGTGCATCACGTAGAGGGGCGCCCGCGTTCCGTCCGCCGAGGTGTACTCGATCTGGCGGACCACGAAGCCGGAAGCATCGAAGGGGACGTCCGAGGTGTCGCTGAGCGTTCGCGCCCCCGTGGCCAGATCGACCTCCCACTCCTCACCGGGCTCCAGGTGGCTCCTCAGGGAGAGCGCCGCCGAGCCGTCCGACGACGCGCGGATGCCGGCCGTCGTGTACGCGGGCACCTCCACGTCCCCCGCCGGCGTCCCATCCATCTCGAACACGCGGATCCGGTCACCCACGTCGTGGAGATAGGTGGCATAGATCCGCCCCTCGATGAAGGCGAACGCCTGGAGCACGTCCTCCCCCTCGGGAATCAATTCTTCCCACGCTTCGATGGCGGGACGGGCCGGGTCCGCCACCATGAGGCGGTATTTCGGCGCTCCGTGGTCCGTGAGCACGTAGATACGCCCGTCGTGGTACCGGGTCTGGAAGTGGGCGGGCACGCCCTCGGCCATGACGCGGATCTCTCCGTCGCGGGTGTCCTGGATGAAGACGTCGGCGCGGGCCCAACCATGCTGCGCGCTGAAGATGCGGTACCTGCCGCCCTCCACCTCGTCCATACCGGCGAAAGCGGTGGGTCCGTACCCCTCCCCCCAGACGAGCTCGTCCGATTCGGAGGGCGTCCCCAGACGGTGGTGGCGGATACGGGGTCCGTCGGTGCGGGAGCGGTGGGTATACGTGTACCCCTCCCCGGAGCGGTCGAAGGAGACGCCGCCGTAGAGCGCCCGCGGGAGGCGGTCGGGAAGATCCTCCCCCGTGGTCACGTCGCGCACGCGAATCTCGATCTCGTCGGCCCCACCTTCCCGGACGGAATACATCATGAGGCGCCCATCGGGAGAGAAGTCCACCATATCCAGGAGAATCCGGTACCCGGGATCGAACGCGGAAGGATCGAGAACCACCTCGTACTCCACGTCGACCGAGGGCTCTTCGGACTCCCCACCCTCGTCCCCCTGAATCGGCCGCCGGTAGATCACCGGCGCTTCCTCCCCGGGACGGCGCATGGAGAAGTACTCGTAGTCGCCCTCCTTACGCGTACGGCCCACGTCCGGTGTGTCCATGAGCTCGCGCAAGCGGGTGCGGATATGATCCCGCAGCGGCGACTCCCCCACCACCGTCTCCGCGTACGCGTTCTGTGCCGCGATCCAGGCGCGGGTCTCGGGGGCGTCCTGCTCCTCCAGCCAGCGGTAGTCGTCGGCGATCTCCACTCCATGGATCACATCCACCACCGTCTCGACCCGCGTCTCTGGGGGAGGCGGATAGGCGCTTCCCGAACACCCCGCGACGAACAGGAGAACGGGAATCCCACGAAGCCACTTGCTCATCGGTCATCTCCCTTGCGCTCGTCGGCGATCCACGCCGCGACCTGGTCGTCCAGTACGGTGAGGGGCACCGCGCCGTTGCGCAGAATCACGTCGTGGAACTCACGGATGTCGAAGTCCTCTCCCAACGCCTCCTCCGCGCCACGGCGGAGTTCCTTGATCTTCAGTTCTCCCAGCTTGTACGCCAGCGCCTGCCCCGGCCAGGAGATGTAGCGGTCCGTTTCGGTCCTGATCTCGTGGAGCGAGAGGGCGGTGTTCTCCCGCATGAACGCCATGGCCTCTTCCCGGCTCCACCCCAGCGCGTGCATCCCCGTGTCCACCACCAGACGGCAAGCGCGCCACATCTCATAGGTGAGACGTCCGAAGTGGTCGTAGGGCGTCTTGTAGATCCCCGCCTCCACACCCAGGTACTCCGAGTACAGCCCCCACCCCTCGCCGAAGGCGGAGTTGCTGGAGAAACGCCGGAACTCGGGGAGGCCCGCCAATTCCTGACGGAGCGCGTTCTGGAGGTGATGGCCCGGCACCGCCTCGTGGAGCGTGAGGGACCGGAGCACGTAGAGCGGCCGGCTCTCGAGAGCGTAGGTGTTCACCCAGTAGGTACCCGCGCGCGTGCCGCCCGCCGACGCCCCCACGTACCGGCCACCCGTGTATTTGGGGGCCAGATGATCCGGCACCGGCTCGACCCCGTACGGCTGGCGCGGAAGCGTCCGGAAGAGGGAGGGGAGCTTCCCGTCCACCTCCTTGGCGATGAAGGCGGCTTCCCTGAGCAACTCCTCCGGCGTCTTCGCGTAGAACCGGGGATCGGTGCGCAGGAAGGTGAGGAACTCCGCGAAGCTCCCCCGGAAGCCCACCTCCCGGATGATCCCCTCCATCTCGGTGCGGATGCGGGCCACCTCGTCCAGTCCGATCCGGTGGATGTCCTCGGCCGTGAGGTCGTCGAGCGTGGTGTATACGCGGATCTGCTGGTCGTAGTACGCGCGGCCGTTCGGCATGTCCGAAGCGCCGATGGTGGTACGCGCGCCGGGTACGTACTCCTCCAGCATGAAGTCGAGGAACGCCTGGTACCCCGGGACCACCGCTTCGCGGATGGCGGCCTCGCCCTCCTCGCGGAGCCGCTCCCGTTCGGACTCGGCCACCGCGGTGGGGAACCGCTCGAAGGGTGCGTGGAACACGCTCTCCGACACGTCGTCCACGATGTGGGTCTCGATGGTGACCTCGTACCCGTCCAGGATCACGCGCGGGAGGCTCATCCCGGTGGCCAGGCCGTCCCGGAGGAGGGCGACGTTCTGCTCCACGTATCCCGGGAAACCCCTCAGCCGGGCGATGTAGGCCCTGTAGTCGGCGGCCGTGGTGAACGGATGGTTCGACGGCAACCGGGCGAAGGCGATGTGGAATCCGTCGTCCACGGTCAGGGGGAAGCGGTACTCGCCCAACTCGACGCCACGGAGCTGGTTCTCGAGCTCCCGCTCGAGCATGGCGTGGCTGATCCGGTCCTGCTCACCGAGGGTCTCCGGATCGACGTCCCGCAGACGGGCCAGGAACTCCCGGGACCGTTCCGCCCGACGTTCCTCGTCCGCCACGGTGACGGACTCCAGGAGGCCGTCCTCCTCCTCACCGGATCCCATTGCCAGGAGAGGGTTCTCCCTCACGCGGAAGTCCCAGTACTCGTCGAAGATCGCGTGGAGATCTCCCGACGGGTCGGCGCACCCGCCGGACCCCACGACGAGCCCGAGGGACAGGCACGAAAGAACCACGCGCGAAAAGCGGAGAGATGCCATGGGAACTCCGGGAACCACGGGGAAGCGACAGGGATTCGCCCCACAGAGTCCGACGCCGCCGCCTCGGCGTCAAGCGATTGGCACTCCGGAAGCCCGATGCGTATCGTGGTCCCCGCCACCTCAACGGACGGAAGACCCATGCCCGAGAAGATGAACCGACGCGACTTCGTGCGGACCGCCTCCGCGGCCGCCGTGATCCCCCCGACCCTCGCTTCCCTGGGGGCGGCCACGCCGAGACCCACGGGGCACACCCCGGACGGAAGCCGCTGGCCCGGGTACGCGGGCGCGGTGGTGATCGACTGCCTGGCATCCCCCGGCCTCTTCAACGTCCCGGTGAACCCGCCCCTCACGCCGGAGATGATCCGGTACGCCGTGGAGTCGGGGATCACCGCGGTGAACGTGACCGTGAGCGGCGGTGACTTCGAGTCCACCATGCGCAGGATGTCTCCCCGGGTGGCGGACGTGCACCGGTATCCGGAAGCCTTCCGCCAGGTCCGCGACGTGGCGGGCCTCCTGGCCGCGAAGGAAGAGGGTCGACTGGGGCTCATCTTCGGATTCCAGGACACCATGCCCATCGAACGCGACCTGTCCAAGCTCGACGTCTTCCACGACCTGGGGGTGAAGATCATCCAGCTCACCTACAACGTGAGGAACTTCGTGGGCGACGGATGCCTCGAGCCCGGAAACGCCGGGCTCAGCACCTTCGGGCGCCAGGTGGTGGAGCGCATGGACGAGTTGGGGATCCTGGTGGACCTGGGGCACTGCGGGCAGCGCACCACCGCCGAAGGGATCGCCGCCTCGAAGAATCCGGTGGCCATCACCCACTCGGGGTGCTCGGCGGTGGAGCCCCACCCGCGCAGCAAGCGCGACGAGGAGCTCCGCGCCATGGCCGACGGCGGCGGAGTCGTGGGGATCTACCTCATGCCCTTCCTCACTCCCGGGCGTGTCCCCACCGCCGCCGATGTCCTCGACCACATCGAGCACGCCATCCAGGTGTGCGGCGAGGATCACGTGGGGATCGGAAGCGATCTCTCCACCACCCCCATCGACGGGTCGGACGAATACTGGAAGATGCATCGGACGTTCGTGGCCGGACGCATCGAAGCGGGGATCGCCGCGCCCAACGAACACCCGGACATCCTCTTCACCGTGCCCGAGCTCAACTCTCATCGCCGTATGGACCTCCTGGCCGACGCCATGGCCGCCCGGGGCCACACGTCCGCCCGCATCGAGAAGGTGTTGGGCGGCAACTTCCTGAGACTCTTCCGCGACGTATGGGGAGCCGCATGATCCGACACCTGCCCGCGCTCGTCTTCCCCGCCTTCCTGGCCGCCCTCGTGTCCGGCTGCGTGGCGGAGTCGCATCCCGACGCTCCGGCGGACGGCACGCCCCTGGAGACCCGCATCGCCCTGGGCCCCGTCGACGGGCACGACCTTCCCGGGGTGGACCTGGACCGCGTCGCCGTGGGAGACACCGCCCCCGATTTCTCCCTGGTCTCGTATCGGGGACCCGTGGTGACGCTCTCCGACTTCCGCGGTGAGAAGGACGTGGTCCTGGTCTTCTACCGGGGACACTGGTGACCCTGGTGCGCCCGTCAGCTCGGGGAGCTGAGAGACCTGCTGGACGAGGAGACGAGCGCCACCACGCAGATCGTGGCCGTCTCGGCGGAGACCCGCGAGAAGCAGCAGATGATGATCGACCGGATCGCGGCGGAGGGAGGTGACCCCCCCACCTTCATCATGCTCCAGGACGAGGCGCACCGGGTCATCGACCGGTACGGGATCTTCAACGAGGCCAGCGCCGAGGACCGCCCGATCCCCCACCCCACCACCCTGGTCATCGACAGGAACGGCATCGTCCGTTGGCGCATGACCGAGGTGAACTACAAGATCCGCCCCGAGAACGCCGACATCCTGGCCGCGCTGAGGGCGCTGGAGGGGCCGGCCCGCCCCTGATCCGGCGAGTCGGCCGCGGCGAGGTGGATTTCGCCGCCGGGGAGGTGCACAACCCGGCGGGTGGTGCTACCGTTGGAGGTTTCGTTTCCGTACCCTCCGTCCCCCGGCCGGGGACCGCCCTCCGGCCGCCACTGGTCGCCATGTTCGCCTTCCGTTTCGGAGCTGCCCTCGCGGCGGCCACCCTCGTCGCCGCGGTACACCCCCATCCCGGCTCGGCCCAGTCCGCCCAGCCACGCCCCACCGCCACGGTCACCCGCATCTCCACGCCCCCGGTCATCGACGGCCATCTCGACGACGACGTCTGGGCGCAGGGCCCCGCCATCACCCGCTTCATCCAGCGCGAGCCGGTGGAAGGAGAGGCGGTCTCCGAGGCCACCGAGGTACGCATCCTCTCCGACGGAGAGGCGTTGTACGTGGGGGCGTGGCTCCACGACCGCGAGCCCGACGCCATCACCATGGGCGAGCGGATGCGCGACGCGGACCTGGAGCGCGGGGACTTCTTCGGTATCATCCTGGACACGTACCGCGACCGCCAGAACGGCTTCATCTTCTCCACGACCCCGGCATCCATCGAGTACGATGCCCAGGTGGTGAAGGAGGGTCAGGGGGGAGGCGTGTACCAGCGGGGCCAGAGCCGCCAGCAGTCCGGCTCCATGGGCGGGCTGAACGTGAACTGGGACGGGAGCTGGGAGGTGGCCACCTCCCGCGACGATCGGGGATGGTACGCCGAGTTCCGCATCCCCTTCTCCACGCTGCGCTACGGAAGCGGGGACGTGCAGACGTGGGGGATGAACCTGGTGCGCCGCATCCGCCGCAAGAACGAGGAGTCCTTCTGGTCTCCCGTGGCACGCCAGTTCGACCTCATGCGCCTCTCCATGGCCGGCGACCTGGAGGGTGTGGACGTGCCCACGCAGCGGGCGGGCACGGTGACCCCCTTCGTCCTGGGCGCGGCGAATCGGAACTACTCCGCCGACCCCGCCACCACGGACTATCCCAAGGAGGCCGGCTTCGACGCCAAGTTCAGCATGAACAGCCTCACGCTGGACCTCACGGCCAACACCGACTTCGCCCAGGTGGAGGTGGACGAGCAGCGCACCAACCTCACCCGCTTCCCCCTCTTCTTCCCGGAGAAGCGCCCCTTCTTCCTGGAGAACGCGGGGCTATTCAGCGCGGGCACGCCCCAGGCGGCGGACCTGTTCTTCACACGGCGCATCGGGATCACGCCGCGGGGCACGCAGGTGCCCATCCTGGGAGGGGGCCGACTCACCGGAAAGGTGGGCGGAACCGGCGTCGGGTTCATGCAGATCTTCACCGACGAGGTTTCCGGCGAGGTCGCGGAGAACTCCTTCACCGTGGGGCGCGTGACCCGCGAACTTCCCAGCCGGTCACGGGTGGGAGCCATCTTCGTGCAGCGCCGGGCCACCCAGGACGGCTCGGACTTCAACCGCACCTGGGGCGTGGACGGAAGGATGGGCGTGGGCGAAGCGCTCACCCTGGACGTCTGGGCGGCGCGTACCGAGACCTCCCCCGTCTATCTCGCGCCCGGCGAAGAGACCGGCCGCGAAGACGGATACGCCTTTCTCGCCCAGTATTCCTCCCGGGAGTGGAGCGGACGCCTGCGCCTCATGCAGATCGGCGAGGACTTCAACCCCGAGGTGGGCTTCGTGGACCGGGTGGGGTATCGGCACGTGGAGGCGAGCCTGGAGCGGATCTTCCGCTTCCCCGGGATCTCGTGGTGGCGGGAGTCCAATCCCCACGTCACCTATCGCAGCTACTGGGACTTCGAGGGATTCCAGGAGACGGGGTACCTGCACATCGACGGCGAGATCAAGTTCGAGGGCGGGGGACGCTTCGGTCCCGAGCTCAACATCGCCACCGAGGGGCTGAAGGAGCCGTACCGCGTCCACCAGACCAGCACCGACACCATCTTCATCCCCGCCGGCACGTACACCAGTTACATCAACTCGTGGGACTACGGCTCGGATCCCAGCAAGCCCTTCTCCTTCCTGGGGCGCGCCGACTTCGGTGGCTTCTACACGGGAAACCGGTATGGCGGGAACGTGACCGTCAGCTACCGGAAGGGAGAGACCCTCTCCACCTCGCTCCTGGTGGACCACAACGTGGTGCGCCTGCCCGAGGGCGATTTCGACGTCACGCTCCTGGGAGCCCGCGTGGGGTACTTCTTCACGCCGCGCATCTTCGTCCAGTCTCTGATCCAGTACAGCGATCAGGCGGAGGTCTGGTCGGCCAACGTGCGCTTCGGTTGGTTGAGCACCGCGGGCACGGGCCTGTACGTGGTGTACAACGGCGCGCAGCACACGACCTCGCTGGGCGAGTACGGCGAGCCCGTGGCCCGGGGGTTGATCATCAAGTACGCGCGGCAGGTACGGCTGTTCTGAGGCAGACGGGGATGCACGTGAACGCGGACGAGGACGTCCTGGCCCAGGCGGCCGCATGGCGCGGCGGTGGACACGCCGTGGCCCTGGCCACCGTCATCGGCACGTGGGGCTCGGCCCCCCGGGCCGCCGGGAGCCACATGGCCATCTGCGACACGGGAGCCTTCGTGGGCTCGGTGTCCGGAGGGTGCGTGGAGGGCGCCGTGGTCCACGAGGCGAGGGAAATCATGGAGTCGGGTGAGCCGAAGGTCCTCGAGTACGGGGTGACCGACGACATGGCATGGGAGGTCGGGCTGGCCTGCGGCGGGCGGGTCTCGATCTACGTGGAGCCGGTCTCGTGAATCCCGCCCTCCTGGCCGAGCTGCTCGAGGCCCGCCGGGGGAAGGAGACGGTGGTTCTGGCCACCCGGCTGGGCGACGGTGCGCAGGTGCTCCTCCGGCCGTACGGCGAACACGATGGAGCAGGCAGCGCCGCGGACGGCGGCTGGCCCGTGGCCGAGGCCCGCCGTGCCCTCGAGGAGGATCGCTCCTTCGTGGTGGAGACGGAGGCCGGCGACGTGTTCCTGCGGGCCTACAATCCTCCGGTGCGGCTGGTCCTGGTGGGGGCGGTTCACATCGCGCAGCCCCTGGCCCGCCTGGCCACCGAAGCGGGGATGGACGTGCTCGTGGTGGACCCCCGTTCGGCGTGGGCGACCCCGGAGCGCTTCCCCGGCGTCCACCTGGTTCACGCGTGGCCCCAGGACGCGATTCCGGGACTCGGGCCCGACCGGCGCACAGGGGTGGTCACGCTCACCCACGACCCCAAGGTGGACGACCCGGCCCTGGTGGCGGCCCTGAACACCCCCGCCTTCTACATCGGCGCGCTGGGGAGCCGGGGGACCCACGGGAAACGGCTGGCGCGCCTCCGGGAGGAGGGTTTCGGGGACGAAGCGCTGGCGCGCATCCACGGCCCGGTGGGGCTGGACATCGACGCGCGCACCCCCGCGGAGATCGCCGTGTCGATCCTGGCGGAAGTGGTGGCGGAGTCGAGGAAGCCCGCGCGGCGCGAACGCGCGTAAGGCGAATTCCCTCACCCCGGTGGGGCGATTCCCCACTCCACGAGGCGGCACTCCCCCGGTTTCGACGCACGGGTATAAAGCGTAATCATGCAGAGGTACCGTGGGTTTCCACCCCACCCTCTCGCCGAGCACCGGATGATCGCGCGCATCACCAGCACTGTCTGCCCCGGAACGCACGGGCGCTCGGCGCGCCCCGCCTGCTTCACGTTGGCCGTCCTGGGCGCGCTGGTCGTGGGACCCGGCAACGTCGCCGGCATGGACGCGGTACGCCCCAGCCTGAGCTGGCTACACGTGGCGCCGGACCCCGCGACGCAGGTCGCCAAACCCTTCGACCACAATCGTCACACCTCCGTCGCGTGCGCCACCTGCCACACGAGCGGGACTTCGGTGGTCCGCAACAACCCCGCGTGGTGCGCGAACTGCCACCATGGGAACAGGCCCGAAGGGCAGTGCGTGCGCTGCCATCGGTCCGGGGAGCTGCAGGGCCTGAAGGTGGAGACGCCCTTCAACCTCCCGGGCGGCCTGGCGGAGCGCTCTCTCGACTTTCCCCACGAAGCGCACGCACCCGTGGGTTGCTCGGCGTGCCACGGTCGTCCCCCGCGGGCGGTATCCGACGACTTCGCGTGTGCGTCGTGCCACGAGGAACACCACGGATCCGCCGAGGTGAACTGCCTCGGATGCCACAACGGACCTCCCTCGTGGGCCCACGAAGAGAGCCTCGTGCACAATACGTGTGCCGGCGGACTGTGCCACAAGAACTTCGATCCCGGCGACGTGGGGCGGTGGGCCCGGCCCGTGTGCACGGCCTGCCACCAGGCGTTCTCCCAGGAGGATTCCCTCCCCCCGATACCGGGGATGTCGCCACGCGACACGCTCCCCGTGTCGGGAAATCCCCCACGAACCCATCCGTAACCATTCCCACGAGCCCATGGGAACAATTCCTGCGGCAAAGCCCGTACCCTGCAGTGAATATTATTTGTGACACTTTTCACAAGCGCTTCCGAGGATCTGACAATGACACGGACCACCTGCCCCAAGACGCGAAGCGCGACTCACCCATTCCGCCATATGTGCGGGGAGGTACTTCCAGTGAAACGCCTTTTGTCATTCGCGGCCGGCTCTGCCCTGCTGCTCGTGCTGACCACGCCTGCCTGGGCACAGGTGCCTACCGGGATCGTCGGGTCAGCCCACGATTTCTCGGACGAGACCACGTGGAACCCGTCCGGAGAGGTCTGCATCGTGTGCCACACCCCCCACTCCGCTGGGGGAGCCGCCGATGGTCCACTCTGGAACCATACGTCGACCACGACCGAGTACACGCCTTATTCCAGCCCCTTCGGCACACTGCAGGGCACGATCGGAACTACCGCCGCCGTCCCCACCGGCGTGTCGAAGATGTGCCTGAGCTGCCATGACGGCTCCATTGCACTCAACGATTTCGCGGGAGCCGCTGGAACTCCCGTGATCATCGATGCTGCAACCGGGTACAACGACATTTCCACCATCACCGGACTGCTCGATACGGATGGTAGCGACGACCACCCGATCTCCATCACCTTTACGACGGCGACGGCCTCCGCCGACGGGTTCTTGCATAATCCGTCCTCGCGAACGTTCACCTGGGGTTCGGCAACGCCCACCATCCAGGTCGGAATGCTCCGCCAGGACAAGGTCGAGTGCTCGTCGTGCCACGACGTTCACAATGAGCGCGGACTCGCGGTGGGCTCGGCGCTTCTCAAGGTAACGAACGCCGGCAGCGCCCTCTGCCTGACGTGCCACAACAAGTAACCTCGGGGCCGGCTCTTTCAGGATGAAAGTGCCCATCGTACTGATAGGTTCCCAGGGTGGGCCGGCAAGGATGCCGACCCACCCTACAGCACCAAGCGGATAGAATTCTTCGGTACCTGCCCTAGTTTTCAGGGAGTTCAGTCCACAATGAAGACCCTCTCGATGATCGCCCTCGCCGGACTGGCCCTCGGCCTGGGGGCCTGCAGCCGCGCACTCGGGCCCATGGGCCGCACACTCCCTCCCGGTGATGTGCTGTACTATCCCGAACCGCCCCAAGAGCCTCGGGTCCAGTTTCTGGCCACGCTCTCCGACATCGGTGACCTGAAGGGCTGGGAGTCCGGCGGACCCGGGATCGGGAAGCCCTACGGGCTGAGCATCCACAAGGGATCCCTGTACGTGTGTGACACCGTCCTGCGTGGGGTCCAGGTTTTCGACCTGGTCAGGCAAGAGTTGAGTCAGATCCGTCCCCGAGGCGAGGGGCGGTTGCCTCGACCCATCAATTGCACGGTGGATACGGCCACGGGACACCTCTACGTGACGGACTCCGACCGCCGGCAGATCGTCGAGTTCGACAGCACGCATAGCTACGTCGCCGCTTTCGGCGAAGAGGGCGGAACACCCGCCGACGTATTCGTCGATGGTGACACGCTCTGGGTTGCCGACCTCGCCACCAGGTCCGTCCGTGTGTACGACAAGGCTTCCCGGCGCTTCGTTCGCTCCATCGAGGGAGATCGTGAAGATCCGGCCTCGACCTCAGCCATACGGCAGCCCACGAACATCTGGGTGTCCGGAAACGAGGTCTACGTGTCCGACTTCGGGGATTTCCAGGTCAAGGTCTTCGACCGAGCAGGGGCCTTCGTCCGTCTGGTCGGTGGGTACGGGCCCGGACTCGGCCAGTTCGTTCGACCGAAGGGTATAGCGGTAGACCGGGACCAGCGTCTGTACGTCGTGGACACCGGATTCGAGAACGTCCAGATCTTCGACCGGAACGGAGCGCTCCTTCTCTTCTTCGGAGGTCCGTACACCGGGCTCGGAGACATGTACCTTCCGGCGGCGGTGGACATCAGCTACGACCCGTCGGACGTGGAGTACTTCCAAGCCTACGCCGCGCCTGGCCAGACCATCGAGTACGTCATTCTCGTGTCCAACCAGTTCGGTCCGGACAAGATCAACGTGTACGGATTCCTCGCCAAACCCGACACGATCCCGGCCGGCTCATGATCGCTCCGCGTATCCGTGCACTTACCCTGGTCCTGGGAGGCATGCTGACCGCCGGTTGCATGCAGGCCGCACGGGTATTTCTCGACATCCCGGAGCCGTCTCAGTCGGCGTCCGTCGAAAGCGAGGTCGTGGGCGCGGACATGCTGGACAGCATCATGGCCATGCTCAGCGCGGAACCCGACTTCCCGCCCACACCCCTGGAGGCGATCTCGAACGAAGACAGTATCCTGGCGCTCCTCCCCCGGGACCTCGCCGGGAGCGTGGACTGGGTGGCAGCGGTGGAACAGGATCTGATAAGGCCTCGAGCCGCGCCCAGAGGAGAGATCAACACGGACTCGGCAACCTTCTTCCCGTTCGACTTCTATCTGGGTGAGGCCGAAGGTCCGGAGGCGTTCTTTCCCCACTCGATCCACACGCAGTGGGCGTCCTGCCAGAGCTGTCACCCCGGAGTGTACCGAAGCCGGTCCCAGGCGTCTTCGGTGAGTGAAACCCACGAGTCGGCTTCGTGCAGCACCTGTCACAACGGAATCGCGTTCCCCATCCAGGCGTGCGAACGGTGCCACGCCTCCGCGACGGGCCTTCCTTCGGCGAGGCTCGAGCCAAGCCTCGGTCCCACCTTTCAGATGACCCGCGTGACGGTCACTCCCGGTGAGAACGGCAACGGTGATCTTTCGGCGCTGGGGCAGCAGTACTATCCCGCGGCCACCTTCCCCCACGGCAAGCATCGGATCCGGTTCCAGTGCCGCGCGTGCCATGAGGCGCCGTTTCCCATGCAACGGGGCGCCACCTTGATGGGGCAGCAAGAAGCTCACGGGCCCGACGGATGCGGGTATTGCCACAACAGTCGTTCCGCATTCGACATCGGGGCACAAGATTGCCATCGGTGTCACCTGGAGCGACAGCGAGGCGAAGGCGAGGGATCATGACTGCCCGGACTCCGATACTCATCGCCGTGTTGATCGCGATGGGAGCCGGGTCTGCAGAGTCCCTCCGCGGCCAGTCCCTCCTGGGACTCCGTCGGCCCGGAATCAAGGCAGGATCCGAACTCGACGCCACCTGGCTGCGTCAACCGACGCCCGCGGGAATCGGTCAGGTGACGGAGTGGCTGGACATCGACCTGGCCAGCACCCTCTTCTCCCCCCGTCTTCTCGGAGTGGAACTGCGTCTTCGTCCGACCCTGTCACAAGGATGGGACGACCTCCAACATTCCGGGTCGAGCCAACTCGGACTGTTCGGTAGCGGGGCACTTCACATCCTCCCGGGATTCGGCATCAACGGCCAGGTGCGCGGACACCGGAATCAGCTTCGGCGACACCACGCGTACGGCGGCTTCCGTGATCTGGAGTCGGCCAGTTGGTCGGCGTTGATCCGTGACGTGAATCCCCTCCTCCCGGTGGAAGCCATGTACAGTGAGGAGTCCATTGGAGAGCGCCGCGTCACAGGAGCCGGCAGCGATTCCTTCGAGATGGATCGCCTCATCAAGAGCCTGCGTCTGCATGGCCAGAATTCGAAGACATACTTTTCCCACCTTCGGGTCGACAGCCACGCGGAAGGGATGGGTGACCAGCAGCACTTCGTCCAGGATCACTCCATCATCGAGAATCGTCAGCGATGGGGAAAGGGAAGTTCATCCGTGGCCCGAGTGGAGCGCCTGAGCCGGTGGATGGACCGGGACTACGATCGATGGACCGTCCAGGAGACCCTCCACCTTCGCCACCTCGACATCTTCTCGTCAGAGTACGGGTACCGCCTCACACGGGAACACAGCGACGCATGGGCCGGCGATTCACGGCAGGCATCCGTCACGTTCACCCAACACCCATCCTCCGGAATTTCCTCGGCTCTCGCGGCGGAACGGCTGAACTCCACACACGGTTCGGTGTCGCGGGAGGAGTCCCGACTCGTGCCGGCCATCCAATTCGGTACCCAGGCATTCTTCGACACACGCATATCCGCCGGGTTATCCGGATCGTTCGCGTGGACCGAGCAGACGTCATCCGGCAATACGTTCGGATACGTCCTCGACGAGCGACACACCGTCGGGCCGGACGGTCGCATCGAGCTCGACAGACCCTTCGCTCTCGTGGAATCCGTACATGTAGAAGGAGCCACCAACGGCATCGCGTACGACCCCGGCTTCGACTATCGCCTCGTGGAAGAGGGACCTTTCGTCTCGATCATCATCCTTCCAGGTGGTCGAATGGAGGAAGGGCTGGATGTCTCGGTGTCGTACCGGTATCAACTCGACCCCACCTTCGATTCGCAATCCATGTACCTGCGAGGCAATCTGGCTATCACCCGAGGTATGTTGCGGATCACGTACTCACACAACTACAGGGATATCCTCGACGGCCTTCCGGCGGGTTCGACGGGATCGCTGCAGGAACTCAACCAGTATCGGGTGGGCGTCACCTGGAGGATCCGGCTGTGGATCGCGGAGATCGGGTTGTCCGGCCGACTCGATCGTACGCGCACGAACCGTGACGACCTCCTGACCCGTTCCCTCGACGCGACGGTGACCACGCAGATGGGTCGAAGTGTCTTGTCGGATACGAAGTTCACAGTGATGAACGGAGAGGGAGGGTCCAACCCCTACGTGATTACGGAGTTCGGCCAGCGCGTGAGATGGGTTCCGATGCGATCACTCCAGATTTCGGGACATCTGTCGCGCTACGACTGGGACGATCTGTACCGTCGAGAACACTTCATCGGGACCGGTGGAGAGGTCCTGTGGAACGTGGCTGAAACGAGTGTGCGGGTCCGGTTCGATCGTTCCGCGTGGACTACTTCCCGCACCGTTGGACAGAGTCGGCTGACCATGTCGGTCGAGCGGCCGTTCTGAGGAGGCCATCCATGCAACGTGTGTTCCGGATGTTCTGGGGAGCCTCGGGAGTGATCGGGATCCCGCTTTTCATGACGGACCCGATTTCCGCCCAGGTGCCGGGTCTCTCTCCTTTCGACCACACGTGCACCTCCTGCCATATGCGGGATCATCGTGACCTCATGGCTACTTCCGAAACCCAGCTTCGAGACCACGGGGCGGACAGCTGGCTGACCATGGTGCCCGGGATCACGAGAAACACCACGGCGTGCCTCTCCTGCCATTCCACCGAAGAACAGAGATCCGAGTATCGTGCCTCCGGCCGAATCCTTGGGATTCCGACGGCAGGGGGCCGGTATCTCGGCTGGGACCTCGATGACGATCACCCGCTGGGAAGGTCCTCCGGCTCGCCTCGGCTCGCCAACCGCTTGCGGCCACCCAGGCGTAGACCATCCGACGGACCGGGTACATCGCCACCGACCACCCGGGATCGGCTGGTCATCCCCGGCGTCACCGTAGAGTGCTCGAGTTGTCATGACCCCCATTCCGACCTGGACGTCGGCACGGCCGGGGGCGAAAAGACCCTTTGCTCCAACTGCCACGATCCGGCGTACTACGTCTTCGGGGGCCACCGGACACCCACTTGCGGTGATTGTCATCAGATGCACGGATCTCTCGTCGGCGCCCTCCTCGAGGCAGACGATCCCGACGCCCTCTGCTCCAGTTGCCACAAAGGCGCGAACGGATTCGGCGCTCCCGTGGCGAACACAGTGCTTAGTGGTCCTCCGGCGCACGACGACCTCCAGCCCGGGCAATGTATCGACTGCCATGTCGTACATCGCTCTCCACTCGGGAGGTAGGTGCCGAGGGAAATCCCCCCACGGACGTCTCGGGTGATGTCCGACGCCGGAATCCGCAGGAATGTTGGAGATTGGAAATAGGATGTAACGATTCGTCTACCGGAGAACTCGATCCGATGCAGGGCCGACACACCTTCGCCAGCATACTGAGCGCCGTGGCCACGGCGCTCGTGGTGGCATCGTGTGTGGACGACAGCGCGCTGACGGTGAAGACTCCGGGCGGCGATCCAGACCTGCCCGACACGGCCTGGTACGGTGTGGATTCCACGGCGCTCGTACCTGATCTGCCCGCCATGTCGGTGGGCACACCTCAATCTCCTCTCAGGATGACGACGGCACCCGGCGCGATTCTGGTGACGGACTCTCGAATGTACGCAGTGCTCCAACTCGACCCGGAGACGATGCGCTATTCGAGAGGGTTCCGCGTTCGGGGAAAGCCTCTGGCCATCGGTTACTACGATCGTTGGATCCTCGTCGGTAACGCATCACGGCAGACCATCGAGGTCTACGACGGCCAGGGCGGATCGCTCCGCTCGAACTTCGGGCTGGGAGCGGTGAAGCATCCGTCCGATTTGGCCGTCGACCCATCCGCACAGTTGATCTTCGTCGTGGACGGTGGCGACAAGAACGTGAAGGTCTTCGCCCGGTCGGGCATCCTGGTCCGCTCCATCGAAGGGCTCGACAACCCCATCGGCGTAGCCGTGGATCCTGTTCGCCAGGAGATACTGGTGTCCGACTACGGCACGATGGGTCCGGACAACCACGCGTCCGTGAAGATCTTCGGCTACGATGGTGCCTTTCGGGCCGAGATCTCGGGAGCGGGATCATGCGGAGGATCCGGAGGGTGCACAGACGGCTTCTCGCGTCCTCAGGGTTTGCTCGTCGGTCCGGGAGACCTGATCTACCTCGCCGATGCCATCCTGGCGAAGGTGTTGGTGTACAACCGCACCGACCTGGCCAAGGTGGGAGAAATCGGGGACGAATCCTTCCTGCGCCTCCCCACTGACGTAGCCATCGGACGGGGCGGTGATCTGTTCATCGTCAGTAATCGCACCCAGCAGGTCCGCGTCGTGCGGAAGGGTGCCACCCCGTGACCCGGTATCGCACCCTCCTTCTGGCGGCAGCGCTCCTCGCGGTCTCACCCAACGTTCCCGGAGTCCGCGGAACGGCAGAGGGCCAGGTACACCAGTGCAACTTCTGCCACAACGTTCATGGAGGAGCAGCTGACCGGAATCTCACCCGCGACTCACGGACCGAAGATCTCTGTCTGACCTGCCATTCCGACGCAGGACCAGGGTACCTCGTGGGGCCCGATCCGGTCACGGACACCGTGAAGTCGACGCTGATTCAGGTCGCGGTCCATGCGGGTGCCAAGCACACCGTGGGCGATACCACGTCATGCTGGGACTGCCACGACCATGAAGCCGAGGCCGTTGGAGCAACTTTCACGAACCTCTTCATGATCCCCGTGATCCGCACGCTCCCCGGAGGAGGCCAGGACAGCATCGTCTTCACCGCCGACACGGCACAGGCCGACTTCATCGGTACCAACGGCGTCTGCTACGTGTGTCACACGCAGCCCACGACTCAGGCCAACGGATTGAACGGCCACAACGGGCCCATGGTCTGTACCGCGTGCCACACGCACGTGTCGGGCTTCCAGGGCGTCGGCGGTGGATGTACCACCTGCCATGCGGAGACGAAAGGCATCCACCGCCCCGTGGTGCCGGAATTCGACCGGGCCAGTCACCACATTCAACTGGGTGGAGCCGCCGCGGACATTCCCGACGCCGACTGCATGGTGTGCCACAACCAGGACGGGCACCCGCGGGCGGGCACGAACCATGTCGTGCTCATCAACCAGGATGATGGATCGCTCATCACCTACGACAGGGGCGTGTCCGCCACATCGGTGCTGACACCCTTCTGCCTCTCGTGTCATGACGCCGATGGAGGGGCTGGAGGTGACACCTCACCCTTCAGCGACAACATCATCCGGCCCGAGATCAATGAGACGGCGTGGAACGTGTCGTCCCACCAGGGAAGCAGTAGCGCCCAATGCGCGGACTGCCACGAGGGGCACGGGTCCGAGAAGAAGAAGCTCCTGACGCCGGGGGACACGGTGCCCGACCCGACCACGAAGGTGCAGGAGGAGGAAGGGTTCTGCCTGGACTGCCACGTGGCCGGCGTGCCTGCAGGCTCCAATCTCGCGGCTGGCTGGAGCACAACCACGTTCTGGCAGAACGACTTCACCCAGAACGGCGCGCTCCTCAACGACCGACACGACATCGCGCACGCCGACCAGGTCCAGAGCGGAGCCAAGGTCGAATGCGTCAACTGCCACGACCCGCACACCGCCAGCAGGGTCGGAGGAGCGCTGTCGAAACTCCGCGCGGATCCGGACCCCAACGATGGACGGGTCCCGGGTTCCGGATGGTTCGGGGCCGCGGCCGGGGCGGGGCAGGGAACCAACGCCATGACCGAGTGGTGCCTGGACTGTCATGACAATTCCTTCCCCGCCACCGTCACGGCGCCTACGCTGCCTCTCATCGATCTCAGGACCTCCTACCTCAATGTGGAGCAGCACGGAGCCCAGTCAGCGGCCTCTCCGGTGGGCGGAGCGCCGGGGTGGGGAGCCATGGGTACGAACTTCGTGGTCCCCTGTCAGGCGTGCCACCAGCCACACCCTCAGAACTCACAGCAACTGACGAACCCGGCGGCCTACAACAATCTGTTCCAGCTCAGGGACATGCCGCTGGATTCGGATCTGACGACGCCGCTCGCTAGCACGGCCGGTTCGCCGTACGAGGTTACCAGCCTGACCACCAGGAAGTACACCATCGGGAACGGGTACAACTGGTGCAATACGTGCCACTCGGGAAGCATGGGAGACCAGCAGTTGACCTGCTTCGCCTGCCACACCCACGGCGACGGTCGGTTCTGACGATGACGATACTCGCGACCGGTCGCGGGTCCGTTCGGCCAAGAGGTATGGCTCGGAAGGTCCCGGCTGGTATGGTGCTGGCCGCGCTGTACATGGGAAATGCCGGCCTCTGCCCCTCCCTGGCCGCACAAGCGTCCCCAGGAGCCAAATCGGCTCTCGTCGACGCCGTTATCGAAGCCCACGGCGGCGCGGACCGCATCTCCGGGATCCGGTCCCTCCGTCTCGAGGGGATGCTCGTGGCCGTCAACGGCGGGAACCACGGGAAGCTCTACCGCATCTCCCAGGGAGAGGGCACCCTCAGCATGATGGTGGAGTATCCCGACCGTATCGAACTGCGCATCCTCGAAGACGGGCGTGGGTGGCGCGGGGACGGCCCCGCCACGCTGGCGGAGGTGCAGGGCCCCCTCCTCGGGGCCATGGTCCTCCAGTCCGCCCGGGCCTTCCTCCCCATGGTTCTGGCCGATCACCGTGACGATACCGTGTTGGAGCACTCCGATTCGACGACGGCGGTGCTGACCGTGACCCTGACGCCGGAGCTGAGCCTCCGCCTGTGGATGGACCCGGACACGCACCTCATCACCCGCTCCGAATCCATCCTCGCCGCCGGGCCCATGACCATCGCCTTCGCCACCGACTACGCGGATTACCGGATGGTCGACGGAGTGGCCTTCCCCTTCCGGGAGCAAACCTTCGCCCAGGGGGTACCCACGGCCTCGACGCTCATCGAGTCGGTGGAGATCAACCCCGAGGGTCCGCGGACCCTTCTGCCCATCCCGGAGGCGCGCTGATCCATGCCCCTGTGCAGCTATGTCGTCATCCCCCGCTTCGGACAGAAGGAGAAGCTCGGCGCGGCCCTCTCCTCCATGGAAGGGTGCGAGGTCCTCCCCGCCGCCAACGCCGACCTCCTCCTCCTGGTCACGGACACCGACTCCCTCGACACGGACGCCGAGCTGCGCGCCCGGGTGGAGGGCCTCCCCGACATCCAGGCCCTGGTCATGACCTTCGGCGAGATCGATCCCGACACCCCGGAGGGTGACCCCGCTGGCGCGAGCCGGCGCCGCTCGCTCCCCGTGATCGAACCGGGGGTCGCCCCGGCCCCCCGCAAGCGAAACAGGACGAACGTATGAACGTCGTGGACCGCCGCGAGTTCCTCCGCCGCACCGCCTTCATGTCCGCGGCGTCGGCCGCCGCCACCATGGTCCCGGAGGTCGCCTTCGGCGCCGAATGGCTGGACGGCGAGCTTCAGCAGGACGTGGATTGGCGCAAGGCGCCGTGCCGCTTCTGCGGGACCGGGTGCGGGCTTCTCATCGGCCTCTCCGGAGGACGTGCGGTGGCCGTTCGCGGTGACCCCGAGTCTCCGGTCAACCGCGGCCTCTGCTGCGTGAAGGGATATCACTCCGTCCAGGCCCTCTACGGTCGCGACCGCATCCGCAACGCCATGGTGCGCCGGAACGGCCGGTTGGTGGAGGTTCCTCTCCAGGAGGCTCTGGACCTGGTGGCCCAACGCCTCCGCGAGACCATGGACGAGCACGGGAAGGACGCGGTGTCCATCTACGGGTCGGGGCAGTGGACCATTCCCGACGGGTACGTCGCCTCCAAGCTCTTCAAGGGCGCCATCGGGACCAACAACGTGGAGGCCAACGCCCGCCTCTGCATGGCCAGCGCGGTCACCGGCTTCATGTCGAGCTTCGGCCTCGACGAGCCCATGGGGTGCTATGAGGACATCGACCACGCCGACGTGTTCGTCCTCTGGGGCAACAACATGGCGGAGATGCACCCCATCCTCTTCTCCCGCATGCTGGAGCGGAAGCGGCAGAACCCGCGGGTGCGCATCATCGACCTGGCCACGCGCACCACGCGGACCAGCTACGCCGCCGACAAGAGCCTCCTCTTCACTCCCCAGACCGATCTCGCGCTGGCCAACGCCATCTGCAACGAGATCGTGCGCAATCAGTGGGAGGACCACGACTTCATCCGCGAGCACGTCGCGTTCAAGTCAGGGAAGACGGGACTGGGCTACGGCCTGGAGGAGAAGGCCTCCTTCGCCGACGAGGCCCACGATGCGGACTGGGAGGAGTACCTGGAGTTCCTGGCGGACTACGAGCCCGACGCCGTGGCCGAGCTCATCGGGATCCCCGCCGACGAGATCCGTTACCTGGCGTCGCTCTACGGCGACCCGGCCCGGAAGGTGGTGTCGTTCTGGTGCATGGGCGTGAACCAGCACACCCGTGGCACCTGGATGAACAACCTCATCTACAACATCCATCTCCTGGTGGGGAAGATCTCGGAGCCGGGAAACGGCCCCTTCTCCCTCACCGGCCAGCCCAGCGCGTGCGGAACCGTACGCGAGGTAGGCACGCTCACGCACGCGCTTCCCCACGGAACGGTCACCCAGAAGGAGGCGCGCGAACACGCCGCCGAGATCTGGCAGGTCCCGGTGGAGAACATCCCGGACCGCCCGACCCATGACACGGTGCAGATGTTCCGGGCGCTGGACCGGGGCGAGATCCGCTTCATGTGGATCCAGGTCACCAACCCCATGGTGTCCCTCCCCCACCTGAACCGATATCGCGAAGGGGCCCTCAAGGAAGACCGCTTCATCGTGGTGTCGGATGTGTATCCCACACCCACCACCGACGTGGCCGACGTGGTCCTCCCCTCCGCCATGTGGATCGAACGCGAAGGAATGTTCGGGAACTCGGAGCGGCGCACCCAGCACTGGGACCAACTCGTCGAGCCGCCGGGTGACTGCATGAGCGACACCTGGCAGCTCATCGAGGTGGCGCGACGACTGGGCTACCGGGAGCTCTTTCCCTGGAGCGAGGAGACCCACATCGAAGAGATCTGGAACGAGTACACCCGGTTCCACGACAACCCCAAGCACCGCATGGCTCCCTACGACGAGTTGCGGGCGCGCCCCGGCGTGATCTGGCCCTTCGTGGACGGCGAGGAGACGAAGTGGCGGTACAACCCCGAGTACGATCCCGCCGCGAGAGGAGAGAGTGGCGGCGGGGACGAACACGCCGAGGGCGGCGAGAGTCGAGGGACGAGCGGACACGAAGCGCCCACGGGTCATGACGCCGGCGACACACGGCACCGGCGCGTGCGCAACTTCTACGGGAAGCCGGACCACCGCGCCTGGATCTGGCTCCGCCCCTACGAGCCACCCGCGGAGAGCCCGGACGACGAGTACCCCTTCTGGCTGAACACCGGCCGGGTGGTGGAGCACTGGCACACAGGGTCCATGACCCGCAGGATCCCGGTCCTGCACCGGGCCATGCCCCGCGCCTACGCCGAGGTCAACGCCGAGGACGCCCGCGAGATGGGGATCCGTGACGGGCAGAGGATCCGTCTGGTGAGCCGGAGGGGCTCCGTGGAGTTGGAGGCGCGGATCGACTTCCGCGGGCAACCCACCCGGGGCCAGGTCTTCGTCCCCTTCTTCGACGAGGGGATCCTCATCAACGAGGTCACCCTCGACGCCTACTGCCCCATCTCCCGCGAGCCCGACTACAAGAAGTGCGCGGTGCGCATAGAACGAGTCGGCTGATGGTCGCGCGGCGCGAGCACCCTTCCACCCTGGCCGTCCTCAGACGCCTCGGCTCCATCGGAGTCATGGTGGCGGGCATGCTCGTGGTGGTGGTCTTCTTCGGTCCCAGCGGCCATGACGAGCACGACTACCGTGCGGTGGCTGCGGTCGACTACCAAGGCACGGGCGAGCCCATCGCCGCCGAGGCCGACGTCTTCTTCGACCTCCATGGGGACCTCGACGTCGTCTCCTCCACCGAGGAGTCGCCGCACATCGCCGTGAGTTCCCTGGAGGCGCGGCGCTCGCGCCGGGCCTTTCCGGGGGCACCGCCGTTCATTCCCCACGAGCTTCGGCCGGAGCTCCAGCGGACCCAGGACTGCGCTCCCTGCCACAGCATCGGCGGGTACACGCCCGAGTTCGTGACCTACGCGCCCCGCACCCCGCACCCCACGTACTCCAACTGCCTCCAGTGCCACGTACCGCGCACCACGGATGACCTCTTCCGGTCCACCGACTGGGCCACGGTGGCGTGGCCCTCGTTGGGCACGGTGGCCTTCGAGGGCGCGCCGCCGATCATCCCGCACCGGCTGGACCTGCGGACCAACTGCCTGACCTGCCACGGGGGCCCCGCCGCCGCGCGGGAGATCAAGACCACCCACCCGGAGCGGTTCAACTGCCGCCAGTGCCACGTGACCCGGGACGAGTCGGAGGACGTATTCTCCAGGCCGATGAACCCGGAGGACCGCCCATGAAGACGAGGATCGTCCCTTTCGTGTGGGCCGCCGCCCTGCTCACCGCCTGCGGCGGGCCGCCCGCGGACCCGCCCTCCACCACGCTGGAGATCGACTCCATGGTGCCCCGTGACGTGCGCGGCATCGATTCCGCTCCCATGGAGGGACTCGACCTGGCGGGCGTGGACTCCTTCCTCGTGGCCAAGCGCACGGGGATCGTGGCTCACTATCCGTGCACGTCCTGTCACGTGCATCCCATCGGGGACCGGCCTTCGTCCCTGCGGGCCCTGCACGAGAGCACCGCGAAGCACGGAACCACGTACGGGGCCCAGTGTCAGAAGTGCCACACCGGGACAAACCCGGGAGCCATTCCCATCCGGTGCGCGGACTGCCACGCACGGGAAGGCGAGGAGGGCTGGGCGCCCAGCGGCCGGTCGCACCTGACGGTCCAGTTCACCCATCCCAACGAGTCGCCCGAAGTGTGCTTCACCTGCCATGCGCGGGAGAACCCCGGTCTCTTCGCTCTCCACGACGGGCAGCGGGCCACCATGGACCAGGCCTACCGGCTCTGCGCCGGATGCCACTATATGCAGGCGGAGGACTGGGTGGGCGGCGCCCACGGCAAGCGGATCGCGGGGTGGCGCGGCGAGCGGGTCGTCCTGAGCTGCACCGGGTGCCACAACCCCCATTCGCCCCGGTTCCCCATCCGCGAGCCGATCAGTTTCCCCAAGATTCCCAGACGGGAGGCCTCACACTGAGCACCGACAAGCGGGAGATGACCTTCGAAGACGTGCTGCGTTGGCAGGGGATGTCCCGTGCCCTCGAGCGCCGCCTGGAGGACGAGGGGCGGGCGGAAGGCGAGTGGTGCACCCCGGAGGAATGCACGTGCGGAGGGGGCGGCCCTGCCGGGACAGCGGGAGCCGACGAGGGAATTCCCGCCGAGGGTTGGGTGAACGGCGAGGCGATCCCCGCCGAAGCGTGGGCCAGCGGAGACCTCCACGCCCTCCACGGGAGTCCGGAGCTGGGCGAGGCCCCAACCACGGCTGGCGCGCGCGCGGGCGCTCCCGCGGTGACGCCCGGATCCGACGCCGCGCCCCGGGTTCCGGGCGCCGAGCTCCTGGAGAAGCCGTTGAACCGGCGGCGCGCCCTCGGCACCCTCTTCGGTACCCTCTTCGCCGGGACGCAGGCGGCCGGAGCCTGCACCAGCCTGATCCCCCTGGACGAAGACAAGAAGGAAGAGATCCTCCTGGACTGGCAGGACAAGCTCAAGGGGAACTTCCGGCGCATGACCGACGCCGAAAAGGCGGAGACCATCCACCGCCTGGAGCGTCTGGCCCGCCTGCGGCGTGGCGTGGATCTGAACATCACCACCACCGATGCCCCCGAAGGGGTGCTCTTCGGCTACGCCTTCAACATCTCCAAGTGCAAGGGATACCGGGAGTGCGTGGCGGCCTGCGTGAAGGAGAACAATCAGGACCGCCGGACCGGGATCCAGTACATCCGCATTTTCGAGATGGAGGGCTCGGAGGTCGACTTCGAGCACGCCACGGCGGAATACCAGCACGACGTCCCGGCCGAGGGGCATCTGTACCTGGGCACCCAGTGCTTCCAGTGCGGCAGCCCTCCCTGTGTGGAGGTCTGCCCGGTGGGTGCGACGTGGAAGGAGCCGGACGGGATCGTGGTCATCGACTACGACTGGTGCATCGGGTGCCGGTACTGCATCGCCGCCTGCCCCTACTGGGCGCGGCGCTTCAACTGGGGCGAGCCCGAGATTCCCACGGAGGAGATCAACCCCAATCAGCACTACCTGGGGAATCGGCTACGCAGGAAGGGGTGCGTGGAGAAGTGCACCTTCTGCATCCAGCGTTCCCGTGTGGGGCGCCTCCCGGCGTGCGCCGAAGCGTGCCCCACCGGCGCGCGGGTGTTCGGCAACCTCCTCGACCCCGACTCCGAGATCCGCTGGGTGCTGGAGAACAAGCAGGTCTTCCGGTTGAAAGCCGACCTGGGGACGGATCCGCAATTCTTCTACTACATGGATTGAACCGCGACCCATGTTGAGAGACCTGCTGCGAGACCTCAAGGCCTTCCTGTTCTCGGCGCTGGACGCCGCGACTTCCGGGGGAAGGAAGTACCACGTCTGGATGGGCACGCTCACCGGCTTCATCCTCCTGGGTGGCTACGCGTACATGATCCAGCTCCGCGACGGCCTCCAGGTCACGGGGATGACGGACCACGTGAGCTGGGGGCTCTACATCTCCAACTTCTCCTTCCTCGTGGGGATGGCCGCCGCCGCGGTGATGCTGGTCCTTCCGGCGTACGTCCTCAAGGACGTGGACTTCACCAAGGCCGTCCTCATCGCGGAGGGTGTGGCGGTATCGGCGCTGGTGATGTGCCTGGGCTTCGTGGTGGTGGACATCGGGAGCCCGTTCCGGGCCTGGCACATGATGCCGGTGGTGGGATCGCTCAACTGGCCGCGGTCCATGCTCGCCTGGGACGTCATCGTGTTGAACGGATACATCGTCCTCAACTCGTGCATCCCGCTCTACATCCTCTTCTCCCACTACAGGGGAAAGCAGCCGAGCAAGCTCTACATCCCGTTCATGTACCTGTCGGTGTTCTGGGCGGTGAGCATCCACATGGTCACGGCGTTCCTCCTGGCCGGGCTCCCCGCCCGGCCGTTCTGGAACAGCTCCCTCATGGGGCCCCGCTTCCTCGCCTCGGCCTTCGCGGCCGGACCGGCGTACATGATCCTGGTGCTCTCGTTCATCAAGGCGAACTCCGAGTACCCCATCGAAGACGCGGCCATCTCGAAGCTCGCCATGGTCGCCACGGTCGCCGCCCAGGTGAACCTGGTCATGATCGGGTCGGAGGTGTTCAAGGAGTTCTACTTCCCGACCCACCACAGCATCAACGCCCAGTACCTGTTCTTCGGCCTCCACGGTCACGACGCTCTGGTCACCTGGATCCGGACGTCCATCGGAGTCAACATCGTGGCCACGGCGATGCTGATGCTCCATCCGATCCGGCGTGACCCGCGGTGGCTCCGGGCGGCCTGCATCGCTCTCTTCATCGCCATCTGGATGGACAAGGGGATGGGGTTGGTGATTCCCGGCTTCGTGCCGTCCCCCTTGCACGAGATCGTGGAATATCAGCCCACCTGGGTGGAGTTCGCCGTCACCGGCGGGATCTGGGCCCTCGGCCTGTTCGTGCTGACGGTCCTTGTCCGGGTGGCGCTCCCCATCGAGCTTGGCCAGATGAGGAGCCCCTACCTGACCGAAGAAGAACTAGCGGCCGCCCAGGAAGCAGCCTCGTCCCACTGACCCGGCCGGGACGGCCCGGCGCGGCTCCGTGAGAGGGCCACCCGCACCACGGAGGTAGCACACGGATGGACCGGAAGGTTCTCCTGGTCGACGACGATCCGGACGTGCTCCGATCCCTGTCTCGAGCCCTTGAGACGCGGCACTTCCACGTCCGCACCGCACCCAGCGCCCAATCCGCTCTGGCGGCCATCGCCGCCGACCCGCCGCATATCGTCCTCTCCGACGTGCGCATGCCCTCGGTGGACGGCATCGAGCTGCTGCAGATCCTCCGGTCACGGGTTCCCGACATCCACGTGATCCTCATGTCGGGCCACGACGACCTCCCCGTCGTGTCGAAGGCCATGGGAGAGGGGGCCGCGGACTTCCTGGTGAAACCGCTGGACCTCAACCAGCTGTGGTCGGTGGTGGAGCGGGTGCTCGACGAACCGGCGCCCACCCCGGCCGACTCCGACGTCCACGAGGGACCCGATCCCATCCGACCTCGACTGGTGGGCGGCGATCCCCGCATGGTGGAGGCGTTCAAGGTGGCCGGCAGGCTGGCGCGCACCTCCACCAACGTGCTCGTCCGGGGGGAGGGGGGCGTGGGGAAGGAGTTCCTTGCCCGGTTCATCCATGATCAATCGGAAAGGGCCGGAGACCCGTTCGTGGTGGTCCGGTGTGCTTCGCTCTCCAGGAGCCTCCTCGAGGTGGATTTGTTCGGACACGTCCGGGGCGCCATGGCGGGCGTGGCGGGGGCCCGCCAGGGCCAGTTCGAGGCCGCGGGGGCGGGAACCATCTTCCTCGACGAGATCGGACGTACGTCCATCGAGGTCCAGTCCGCCCTCATGAGCGTCCTTGAAGAGAAGGAGTTCCGGCCCGTGGGCTCGACCTCGCCGATTCCGGTCCGGGCCAGGGTCATCGCCGCCACGCACAGGAATCTCGGCGAACTGGTGGCGGCCGGATCGTTCCGCGAGGATCTCTACTACCTGTTGCGTGTGGTCGAAATCTACCTTCCGCCGCTTCGCGACCGGATGGGGGATCTCACCCGTCTGGCGGATCACCTGGTGGCGCAGGCCTGCCGCTCGCTGGGGAGCCCTCGCAAGCGGCTCTCCCCGGAATCCATGGAAGCGCTCCGCGGTCACACCTGGCCGGGGAACGTGCGCGAGTTGAACAACTGCCTCACCCGGGCCGCGGTGGTTTGCACCGGGGCCACGATCCTCCCCGAACACCTCACCCTCACGCCGGACCGCGACGGCTCGTCCGAAGCGATTCCCACCCTGGCCGAGGTGGAGCGGAGACACGTGGAGCGCGTCCTCACGGCCACCCGGGGACGGAAGACCCGTACCGCGGCGATTCTGGGAATCTCCCGGCCCCGACTGGATCGCCTGATCCGAAAGTACGGTTTGGGGCCCCACGAGTCCTGATCCCCGATTCGCACCGGGAATGTCCCCAGGAACGCCGTTCGCGATGTAACGATGTCGTGAATTTGTAACATTATGTTACGTTCCACGAACTCCGCCACATCTCCGTATTCAACCCATCTCGTTTCGTACCAATAGGATACGATAGTCGGTCAAGCGATCCGCCGTCCATGTCGATGAAGTGGGGGCAGTCACCCCCCATCAGAGGCACAGGACATGTTCGGACACTTCCATCCCTCCTTCGCGGGCCGCTCCATCTTCATCGCAGCCACCGCGGTCCTGGCCTTCGCGCCGGGCGTATCCGGGCAGACGCGGGTCGTGATCGCGGGGAGTCCCCACGACTTCCGCAGCGCCTCGTCCGTGGCCAGTGGAGCCCTGGACGACTCCGGCTGCGTCACCTGCCATGCACCCCGGAGGGACGCGACGGTGGAATTCGCCCTCTACGGGGAGGAGCGGGACGCCCTCCTCGCTCCGGGAGAGCCCGACTCGGGCACGCGGCTGTGCCTCTCCTGCCACGACGGTATGTCGGCCTCCGACGACTTCTTCGGACTGGCCGCGGAAGACAACCACCCCGTGTCCGTGGAGTACGACGACCGCACGTCCGCCCGGCTGCACTCCCCGCAGGCCGTGGAGGACGGCGGGATCAAGCTCTTCGACCATGGATCCGGAGACCGCGTGGAGTGCGCGTCGTGCCACAACCCCCACGACAACTCCCGGGGGAACTTCCTGCGTACGTCCAACGCGGGAAGCGCCATGTGCATGACGTGCCATGCGTACTGAGGTCACGGTCACGGAATCAGGCCACCCAGGCTCGTGATGCCGAAGCTGACGTCATACGCCGGACGCCGCATCCCTCTGTACTGCCGGGCCGTCACGTCCATGCGGACGCCCGGGCCATCGCCCACGACACCGAGGATCGCGACACCCAGGTAGATTCCGAACGGCGTTCCGCCGACCCACCCACCCCCCGCGACCCAGGCCGAGGTCCAGCCCCCACGCACGACGAGTCCTCCCGTGCTCGCTCCCCGCCCGACCACCCCGGCCACTCCCAAGTCCGGCACCAGGACCACGAGGCCTTCCGCGATCCCTTGGGGTAACGTCGCCACCGAGAGGTCCAACCCCGCCCTCGAGCCGGAGAAGTCCATCATCTGGTACTTCAGCGTCCACGGACCGACGCCATCGCCCACGACGAACCCCATGGACACGCCGTGGAGCGACCCATCCGGCTTCGCGACCTCCTGAGCCGCGGAGGGGCGAGCCGAACACACGAGCGCGACCACCACTCCAATGATCCTCTTCATCGAGCACCTCCCTCGAACTCTCATGCGACCTTCCGGAAGCTGGTCCACATCCCGGCATGCCGGCGCGGAGCCAGCCGCGTACACCGCTCCACCCCCAGCTTCCGTCCGAAGGTCCGGATGGGATGGGATAGGATCTGGGCGAGCTTGGCCTCGGTGGCGAATACGCCGCCCACCGCGAGGACCCGAGCGATCTCGTCCAGCGCCAGGTCGGACCGGGCGATGTGATAGCAGGTCCCGAAGTCCACCACCACGTCGAACGAGCCGTCCGCGAAGGGGAGGTCGCGCACGTCGGCGCGCATCAGCTCAGCGGACCCTCCCTCCTCCGCGATCCGTCTCCCCGCGGCCCGGAGGAGACCGTCGTCGATATCGACCCCCACCACCCGCGTGGGCGCCAGGAGGCGCTCGAGCACGGGGAGAGCCACTCCGGGCCCACACCCCACCTCCAGGATGCGAGCACTTCGGGGTAGCCTCAGCGTTCGCACGAAGAGCGGAACCTCGATTCGTGACTGATAGAAGTTCCTGCTCTCGAAGATCGGGAACTCCCGATATCCGCCCTGGTCCATGGCCGTCCACCTCCGTCACGAATCCACGCATTAGATTGAGGGACACGGACCGCGACCCTCCCTGCCCGCGCCACATGCTTCCAAGGTGACCGGCGCGGAGCGACGGAAGGATACGCAATGCTACGTAGAAGCTCGTGGAGCCTCCCGCCGGCCATGACGCGAACCAACGACAGCGCGCGCTGAGATGAGATTCGGACCGACCCCCCTGGCCCGGGCGACCGGAGGCATCCTGGCCCACTCCCTCCGCCTCCCCGACGGACGTCTCGTCCGCAAGGGCCGGATCCTCACGGAGGAGATCCTGCGGGAGTTGGAGGACGGCGGCTTCACGGAAGTCACCGCGGCCCTCTTCGACCCCGACGACGTCCCCGAAGACGTGGCAGCCGCGCGGATCGCGCGCGCGCTCTGCGGGACGGGCGCGGAGGTCCGCGCCCCCGGCACCGGCCGCTGCAACCTCGCGGCCACCTCCGCGGGGATCCTCACCCTGAGTCGGGATCGCATCGAGGCCCTGAACGCGGTGTCGGAGGCCGTCACGGTCGCGACACTCCACCCCGACACCCCCGTTCATCCCGGCACCCTCCTGGCCACCGTGAAGATCATCCCCTACGCCATCTCCGAGAGCACCTTGGCGCGGTGCCTGGAGACCGTGACGGGAGCCTCGCATCCTGCGGTGGGCGTCTGGGCGTTCCGCCCCCGATCCGCGGCCCTGATCCAGACGCGGCTCCCGGGGATGGACGAAAGCCTCCTCGACCGGACGGACGAGATCCTCGGCCACCGTCTCACCGCGCTGGGAAGCCACCTCGATCTCCGGATGCGCCGCGACCACACGGAGGCCGCCGTGGCCGACGCCGTGGCCCAGGCCCTGGCGGCCGGGCACGACCCCGTGCTGGTGCTGGGCGCCTCGGCGATCGGTGACCGCAACGACGTCGTACCCAGGGGGATGGAGCGCGCCGGGGCGTGCATCGTCCGCCTGGGCATCCCCGTGGACCCCGGGAATCTCACTCTCCTGGCCACGCACGGCGACCGCACCCTCCTCGGCGTCCCGGGCTGCGCCCGCTCGCCGAAGCGGAACGGTTTCGACATGGTGCTCGAGCGCGTCCTGGCCGGACGACTCCCCACGACCCACGACGTGGCGACCTGGGGCGTGGGCGGCATGCTGAAGGACTTCTCGGGCCGCCCCCAGCCCCGGCAGCCGGCCGGAGACGGAGAGGACGCCCGGTCCCGCCCCCGGATCGCCGCCGTGATCCTGGCGGCGGGCCGCTCCACCCGCATGGGAGAGCGGAACAAGCTCCTGGAGGAAGTGGAGGGGCGGCCCATCGTCCGGCGGGTCGCCGAGGAGGTGCAGGGCCTCCCCCTGGATCCGGTGGTGGTGGTGACGGGACACGAGGAGGCCCGCATCCGGGAGTGCCTCGACGGCCTCCCGGTCCGATACACCCACAACCCCGACTTCGCGGACGGGATCAGCACCTCCATACGGGCGGGAGTGGAGGCCCTCCCGCCCCAGGTGGACGGCGTGCTGGTGATCCTGGGGGACATGCCGTGGATCTCGCACCGTGACGTGGGTTCGCTCCTGGAGGCCTTCGCCCCGGACGAGGGCCGCGGGATCTGCGTGCCCGTCATGGAACGCAAGCGCGGCAATCCGGTATTGTGGGCCTCCCGCTACTTCCCTCGCCTGACCACCCTCGAGGGAGACCGGGGAGCCCGCGCGCTTCTCACCGAGTTCGCCGAAGACGTGGTCGAGGTACCGGTCCGGAGCGCCGGCGTCCTCCTCGACGTGGACACCCCCGACGTGCTGGAAAAGGCCGACAGCTGATGTTCGACTCCATCGACGACACCCGCAGCCGACTCTCCGCGCAGGGGTACTTCGCGGATCCGGGGCTTACCACCAGCCTCTTCCTGGCCCTGCGGATGCAGAAGGCCCTCTTCCTGGAAGGGGAGCCCGGGGTGGGGAAGACCGAGGTGGCGCGGGTCCTCTCGACAATCCTCGACACCCCCCTGATCCGCCTCCAGTGCTACGAGGGTTTGGACATCACCCACGCGGTGTACGAGTGGAACTATCCCCGACAGCTCATGGAGATCCAGGCCCGGAGCGCCGCGGCGGGGGGGAGAGCCACCGGAGAGGCTCCCGCCGACGCGGCGGACATCTTCTCGGAGGAGTTCCTCCTGCGGCGCCCCCTCCTGGAGGCCATCCACCGGAGCCACGAGAAGGCGCCCGTCCTCCTCATCGACGAGCTGGACCGGGCCGACGAGGAGTTCGAGTCGTTCCTCCTGGAGCTCCTGGGAGACTTCCAGATCACGGTGCCCGAGATCGGGACGTTCACGGCCGAGCACCCCCCCGTGGTGATCATCACGTCGAACCGTACCCGGGAGATCCACGACGCCCTCAAGCGCCGCTGCATCTACCACTGGATCGACTACCCTTCCGCCGATCAGGAGCTGGCCATCGTCCGGGAGAAGGTCCCCGAAGCCGAGGAGCGCCTGGCCCGGGACGTGGTGGACTTCGTGCAGCGCCTCCGCGACGAGGACCTGTACAAGCTTCCCGGCGTGGCCGAGTCGCTGGACTGGGCCCGGGCGTTGACCCACCTGAGCGCTCACCGCCTGGATGCCGCGACGGTGGACCGCACCCTGGGGCTCATCCTGAAGTATCAGGACGACGTCGACCAGATCAGGGGCGCCCGCACGGCGGCCATTCTCGAGGCCGTCCAGGAGGGGTGATGTCCGTCGAGGCGGGGCAGGTATTCCTCCACAACCTCCTGGCCTTCACGCGGGCGCTGCGCTCGGCGGGGATCCGCGTGACCCCTGCCCAGACCTCCGACCTGACCCGGGCCCTCGGCTGGGTGGGGCTGGACCACCGCGAGGAGGTGTTCCGGACGGCGCGGGCACTCCTCGTCACCCGCAAGGAGGATCTGGCCCTCTTCGAGATGATGTTCCGCCGGTTCTGGAGCGCCCCCGACGGACAGGCCCTCTCCCGGCCCCAACGGCGCCCCCCGGCCCCGCGTGAGCGGCGCAAGCCGGAGAGCCGATTCACCATCGCGACATACATGGCCTTCAAGGCCCAGTCCGCCATGGAGGAGCGAGACATCGCGGATCGCTCGGGTACCTTCACCGACGAAGAGATCCTCAACAGCAAGCGCTTCGCCGACATGACCCCCGAGGAGCTCGCCTCCGTGCGCCGGCTCCTGGAGCGGATGGAGTGGTCCGCGTCGCTCCGGACGACGCGGCGCCGGACGCCCCACCACGCGGGGAGGGACATCCACATGCGGAAGGTCCTCCGGCAGGCGAGCCGGCTGGGCACCATTCCCCCCGTCCTTCCCCGGCGCAAACGGGTGGTCAAGCCCCGCCCGGTGGTGCTCCTGGCGGACATCTCGGGCTCCATGGAGAAGTACTCCCGCCTGGTGCTCCAGTTCTTCCATGTGCTCGCTCGCGGGATGGGCGACGTGGAGACCTTCGTGTTCGGCACCCGTCTCTCCCGCATCACCCCCCAACTCCGCCTGCGGAACGTGGACCGTGCCCTGGACGAGGTGTCACGGCACGTCATCGACTGGGCCGGCGGCACCCGCATCGGGGGTTCCCTGGGGGAATTCAACCGGCGGTGGGGGCGGAGGGTGCTGAGGCGCGGAGCCGTGGTGGTGATGATCAGCGACGGGTGCGACCGGGGCGACCTGGAATCCCTGGCCCGCGAGATGCGCCGTCTGCGACACCGCGCACACGCGGTGATCTGGCTGAACCCCTACATGGGGCGGGCAGATTACACGCCCGTGGTGGGAGGAATGTCCGTGGCGATTTCGTTTGTGGATCAGCTTCTTTCGGCCCATAATGTTCAGTCATTACAGGAATTTGCCCACGCCCTCGCCGGAGCACGCCGGTCGGGGCGCAGTGTCCGGCGTCCAGGACGGCGCCCCGAAGTCAGGCAAGGAGTCCCCCAATGAAAGTCGGCGGTGAGTACACCTTCGAAGGCCCCCAGCAGATGGTGTGGGAAACCCTTCTCGATCCCACGGTCCTGGCCAGCGTCCTCCCCGGGTGCGAAAAGCTGGAACTGGTGGGCGAGGACGAGTACGAGGGCGCGCTGAAGATCAAGGTCGGCCCCGTCCAGGGCCAGTTCATGGGGAAGGTGAAGCTGGAGGACATCCAGCCGCCCGACTCCTACACGATGCAGGTGGACGGGCGGGGGGCGCCCGGATTCGTGAAGGCCACGGGGCACCTGAAGCTCCAGGCCGACGGGGCCAACACCCAGGTGACGTACGAAGGCGAGGCCCAGGTCGGCGGTCGCCTGGCCAGCGTCGGGCAGCGCCTCATGGAGAGCTCCGCCAAGGCCATCATCAAGCAGAGCCTCGACGGGCTCAACGCCGCGGTGAAATCCCGTGGTTCGGCCGCCGCCGCGGGCGTCGACGCCCCGCCGCCCCCGAAGGTGGAGGCTCCCTCCCAGGCGGAGTTCGCCGCCACCATCGCCAAAGAGGTGGCCAAGGACCTGATCCCCCCGTGGCTCCGATACGCCATCGGCGCCGCGGTAGCGGTAGGTCTGGCCTACCTCGTCTACACCCTGATCGGATAGCTGATTCCTCCAACACGGACCTGGTCCGTCCCCCGAAGGAGAAACAGACGTGATTCCCGGTGAATTCGAATACCACGCACCCTCGACGGTGGACGAGGCCGTGGCGCTCCTGGACCGGCTCGGCGACGAGGCGAAGATCCTGGCGGGCGGCCACTCCCTCGTCCCCGCCATGAGGTTCCGGCTGGCTCAGCCGGCCCACCTGGTCGACATCAACGGCATCGACGACCTCGCATACCTCCGCGAGGAAGGCGACCATCTGGCCATCGGCGCCATGACCCGCGAGTCGGCGCTGGAGCACTCGGACCTGGTCGCCCGGCGCTATCCCATGCTCGCCGACGCCGGCCACGTCATCGCCGACCCGCTGGTGCGCAACCGCGGCACGGTGGGCGGCAACCTGGCCCACGCCGACCCCGCCAACGACCATCCGGCGGTCATGCTCGCCTACGGAGCCACCCTGGTGGCCCAGGGCCCGGGCGGACGCCGCGAGATCGCGGTGGACGACTTCTTCACCGGGCTCTTCGAGAGCGCCATGGCCGCCAACGAGATCCTGGTGGAGATCCGCGTCCCGGCGCCGGGTGCCGGGAACGGCGAAGCGTACGAGAAGTTCGAGCGGAAGGTGGGGGACTACGCCATCTCCGCGGCGGCGGTCCGCCTGACGATGAGCGGAAACACCTGCACCGCCGCCCGCGTCGGCCTCACGAACGTGAGCGCCGTCCCCATGCGCTCCGCCGGAGCGGAGGCCGCCATGGCCGGGAAGGAGCTCACCGAAGAGGTGATCGAGGCCGCCGGGCAGGCCGCCGCAGGAGAGTGCGATCCCTCCGCCGACCTGCGGGGATCCGAAGCCTACAAGAGAGACGTGACGCGGGTGCTCGTGAAGCGCGCCATCCGCAAGGCCATGGCCCGCGCGCAGGGAGGTGCCGCATGACCACCAGGAAGAAGATCACGGTCACCATCAACGGCGAGGCGGTGACCCGCGAGGTGGAGCCCCGCACGCTACTGGTGCACTTCATCCGTGAGGATGCCAACCTCACCGGAACCCACATCGGGTGCGACACCACCAGCTGCGGCGCGTGCACGGTGCACCTGAACGGGAGCGCCGTGAAGAGTTGCACGGTGTTCGCCGTGCAGGCCGACGGCCAGAGCGTGGACACGGTGGAAGGGCTGGCCAACGGCGCCGAGCTCCACCCCCTCCAGGAAGGGTTCTGGGAGAAGCACGGCCTCCAGTGCGGATACTGTACCCCCGGGATGATGATGACGGCCAAGGAGTTCCTGGCCCGCAATCCCGACCCCACCGAAGAGGAGATCCGTTGGGGCATCTCGGGCAACCTCTGCCGGTGCACCGGCTACAACAAGATCGTGGAAGCCATTCTCTACGCGGCCGAGAAGCTGCGTGAGTCGGGAAAGGAGGCAGCGGTATGACGCACCTTGACGATAGCGTTCAGACGATGCACTCGGTCCCCGAGGGAAGCTCCGCTCAGGTCGAGACCACCGAGGAGATCCGCATCACGACGCCCGAGAACGTCTGCGGGATGGGCCACCGCATGAAGCGCAAGGAAGACCCGCGCTTCATCCGCGGTCAGGGCCGGTACGTGGACGACGTGAAGCTCCCGGGGATGCTCTACATGGACATCGTGCGGAGCCCCTATGCCCACGCCAAGATCCTGAACATCGACGCCAGTGAAGCGCTGGCCATGGACGGCGTGGTGGCCGTCATCACGGGGAAGGATCTGGAGGCGGCGGGAGGCCTCCACTGGATGCCGACGCTCATGTCGGACACCCAGATGGTGCTCCCCATCGAGAAGGTGGTCTACTTCGCCCAGGAAGTGTGCGCGGTCATCGCCACCGAGCGGTACATCGCCGCCGACGCCATCGAGAAGGTGTACGTGGAGTACGATCCTCTCGACGCCGTGGTGGATCCCTTCGAGGCCATGAAGGACAAGGTCATCGTCCGCGACGACAAGGAGAAGAAGACCAACCACATCTGGCACTGGGAGGCCGGAGACAAGGAGGCCACGGACAAGGTATTCGCCGACGCCACCACGGTGGTGAAGGAGAAGATGCACATCCCCCGCATCCACGTGTCGTCCATCGAAACGTGTGGGATGGTGGCCAACTACGACGCCACCATGGGGAAGATGCAGCTCTACATGACCACCCAGGCGCCCCACGCCATCCGTACGGTGTTCGCCCTGGTGAGCGGTCTCCCCGAGCACAAGATCCAGGTCATCGCCCCGGACATCGGTGGCGGGTTCGGTGGCAAGGTGCCCGTGTACCCCGGGTACGTGATCTGCGCCGTGGCCTCCCTGGTGACGGGGAAGCCGGTGAAGTGGATCGAGGACCGGAGCGAGAACCTCCAGGCGGATTCCTTCGCCCGCGACTACCACATCGAGGCCGAGATGGCCGCCGATGCCGACGGGAAGATCACCGGGATGCGGGTGAAGACGCTGGCGGACAACGGCGCCGCCGACGCCGCGGCCAACCCGTCGAAGTTCCCCGCCGGGATGTACTCCATCTGCACCGGCTCGTACGACATGAAGGCCGCCCACGTCGAGGTGGACGGGGTCTACACCACCAAGCCGCCGGGAGGCGTGGCCTACCGGTGCTCCTTCCGGGTCACCGAAGCCGTGCACATGGTGGAGCGGATGGTGGAGATCATGGCCCACCAGCTGGGTGAGGATCCGGCCGATTTCCGGAAGAAGAACTTCATCCAGCCGGACCAGTTCCCGTACAAGTCCCCCACCGGGTGGGAGTACGACTCGGGGAACTACCCCGCCGCCCTGGACAAGGCCCTGGAGATGATCGACTACCGGGCGCTGCGTCAGGAGCAGGCGGAGAAGCGCGCCCGCGGCGAGCTCATGGGAATCGGCATCTCGTCGTTCACGGAGGTGGTGGGCGCGGGGAACTCCCGGGACTTCGACATCCTGGGGATCAAGATGTTCGACTCGGCGGAAGTGAGGATCCACCCCACCGGAAAGGCCATCGCCCGCTTCGGAACCAAGTCCCAGGGGCAAGCCCACGAGACCACCTACGCGCAGATCATCGCGGAGGAGCTCGGCATCCCGGCCGCCGACATCGAAGTGGAGGAGGGAGACACCGATACGGCGCCCTACGGGCTGGGCACGTACGCCAGCCGATCCACGCCCACGGCGGGCGCGGCCGGCGTCATGGCGGCCCGGAAGATCAAGGCCAAGGCGAAGAAGATCGCCGCCTACCTCCTGGAGGTGGGCGAGGACGATCTCGAGTGGAACATGGATCGCTTCCAGGTGAAGGGCTCCCCGGATCAGCACAAGACGATCCAGGATCTCGCCTTCGCCGCCTACACGAACCATCCCCACGGGATGGAGGCGGGGCTCGAGGCCACGGACTACTACGACCCGCCCAACATGACCTTCCCCTTCGGGTCGTACATCTGCGTGGTGGACATCGACAAGGGGACGGGGCACATCAAGGTTCGCCGCTTCGTCGCCATCGACGACTGCGGGAACATCATCAACCCGATGATCGTGGAGGGTCAGGTCCACGGCGGGCTGACCCAGGGGCTGGCGCCCGCTCTGTACGAGGAGATCGTCTATGACGAGTACGGCCAGAACCTGACCGGAACCTTCGCCGACTACCTGCTCCCCACCGCGGTGGAGTCACCCAAGTGGGAGACGGGTCACACGATCACGCCCTCGCCCCACCACCCCATCGGGGCCAAGGGCGTGGGCGAGTCGCCCACGGTGGGCGCGCCGCCGGCCATCGCCAACGCGGTGGTGGATGCCCTCTGGCATCTGGGCGTGCGGCACCTCGACATCCCCATCACGCCGGAGAAGGTCTGGAAGGCGCTGCGGGACGCGGGAGTGAGCGACTGATCGGGGTCGCCCGACCCGTCGTCCCCCGGGACGGCGTCGTGGGATCGGGGCCGGGCGCGGAAGCGCCCGGCCCCTCTTCGTCCCCCGACGGGGTGGTTATCATTCGGAGTCCCACTCCAGAAAGCAGGTAGTACCATGTTCGACGAATTCTTCCACACGGCCCAGGAGCTTCGCGCCGCGGGAAAGCCCTTCGCCACCGCCGTGGTGGTGCGGGCGGAGAAGCCCACATCGGGCAAGCCCGGGGACCGCGCCATCGTCACCCTCGACGGCACCATGCACGGATGGATCGGCGGGAGCTGCGCCCAGCCCACCGTGGTCCGGGAGGCGCTCCGGGCCATGGCCGACGACACCAGCCGGCTCATCCGTCTCTCTCCCGACCCCGGCACGAATCCAGTCCCCGACGGCATCATGGAGGTCCCCATGACCTGCTTCAGCGGAGGTACGTTGGACATCTTCATCGAGCCCCATCAGCCGGCCACCCATCTCCTCGTGGTGGGGAGCCTCCCCGTGGCGCAGGCGCTGGCGCACCTGGGCAAGGCCATGAGCTACCGGGTCACCGCCGTGGATCCCACGGGGAGCGGGTCCATGGCCCACGCCGACGAGGTGCTGCGCGACGTCGCGGACATCCCCTCCCGGGTGACGCCCCTGACCTTCGTGGTGGTGGCGACCCACGGAGAGTACGACGAGCCGGCGCTGAAGGCCGCCGTGAACGCGGGAGCCCCCTACATCGGGCTGGTGGCCAGCCGGACACGAGGGGAGGCCGTCCTGGCGTCGCTGGCCCAGGACGGCCTCGGGGAAGACGGCCGGGCGGCCATCAAATATCCCGCCGGCCTGGACATCCAGGCCAAGCGCGGAGACGAGATCGCCGTGTCCATCGTCGCGGAGATCGTCCAGACCAGGCGGGGGATGGGGGCGCTGTCGTGGACCGGGGCGGAGGAGGAGGCGAAGGGGTGCTGTGGGGGAGGCTCCGGCGATGCCGCCGGCGCGGCTCCGGAGACCGCCCTCGACCCCATCTGCGGGATGACGGTGAAGATCGAAGGGGCACACCACACCTTCGATCACGAAGGACGGACGTACTACTTCTGTTGCGGGGGATGCCGCACGAAGTTCGCCGCGGACCCGGAGGCCCACCTGGCCGGAACGGTGTGACGCTGGCGTCGCGAGCGCGCCGGGCCCTCGTCGGAGCGGCCATCGCGCTGGCCACTCACGTGCCGGCCACCGGGCGGGGAGTTCCACGAAGCCTGGAAGAATCGCTCCGCCGGTACCGCAGGTCGGCCGAGCGGGGAAACACCGCGGTCCGGGAGCACGTCCACCGGTTGGCGAACAAGAGAAAGAGCCCCCCGGCGGCAGGCGCCGGGAGGCTCTTTCGTTCGCGGGATCGTGAAGTGCAGCTCTAGAGCTTCGTCACGTTCTCGGCCGCAGGACCCTTGGGGCCCTCGGTGATTTCGAACTCCACCCGATCACCCTCGTTGAGAGAGCGGAAGCCATCGGACTGGATCGCCGAATGGTGCACGAAGCAATCCTTGCTGCCGTCCTCGGGGGTGATGAAGCCGAAGCCCTTCTGATCGTTGAACCACTTCACGGTTCCGGTCGTACGCATCATCCAACTCCTGATACAGAAACGGTCCTGGCCGAAACGTCCGGTTGACCCGAACCGCCGACTCATGACCCACGTGGTGAAAACCCCCCACGCCGGGGATGTGGCACCGTGCCACACAAAAAACGCCGGGATCAACCCAATGTGACTGGCGGGTTCCCGGCGCTCCTATTCAGGTACTGCGAAGAAACTCTGTCACAACGGTCCTTACCCGACAGGCCATAAAGTCGCTCCTGCCCCCCGCCGGGTCAATAGTGGTGTCGACGAGAACCCGGCGCACGCCACTGTGGCATCCCAGAAGAGGGGATGGCAATATTGAGAAGGCAGCGTGTAAACCGTCACCCCGGGAGATGACCCGATGAAGAAGCTCGTTCTCGCCATGGCCGTGGTGCTCTTTTCGCCGTGGGCAATCACCGCCCAGGACAGCACCGCCGCGGACGACTTCGAGGCCACCCTGAACTATCGGCAGGGGCTCATCACCATCGGCGACGACCTCGCCACCCTGGACGTGCCCGAAGCCTTCCGTTTCCTCGGCCCGGAAGACGCGCGCCGCCTCCTGGTGGATGGATGGGGCAACCCGCCCATGGACCCGCCCCTGGGGATGATCCTCCCGGCCGACCTGAGCCCGTTGAGCTGGGAGGGGTGGGCCGTCGTGATCACCTTCGAGGAGGACGGCTACGTGGAGGACGACGACGCGTCCGACATCGACTACGCCGACCTCCTGGCGGAGATGCAGTCGGACACCCGGGAGAGCAGCGACTATCGTGTGCAGGAGGGATATCCGCCCATCGAGCTGGTCGGGTGGGCCGCCCCTCCCCACTACGACGCCGACGAGCACAAGCTCTACTGGGCCAAGGAGCTCGCTTTCGGCAGCGAGGAGGACCACACCCTCAACTACAACGTGCGCATCCTGGGGCGGAGAGGAGTCCTGGTGCTCAACGCCGTGGCCGTGATGGACATGATGCAGACGGTGGAGGCCGACATGCAGTCGGTGATGGACTTCGTGAACTTCAACGAAGGTCACCGCTACGGCGACTTCATGCCGGGAGCGGACAAGGTGGCGGCCTATGGCATCGCCGGGCTCATCGCGGGTAAGGTGGCCGTGAAGGCGGGGCTGTTCAAGGTACTCATCGGCCTGATGGTCGCCATGAAGAAGTTCGTGCTCGTCGCCGTGGTGGCGGTGGCGGCGTTGGTGAAGAAGGCGATGGGAGGGAAGGGGGCCGAATCCGAAGCGTAGCCCTCGTGCGCCCATGGGTGGCGCTCTCGGCACTGGGGCTCCTCCCGGCCGTGCTGACGGCACAGACGGGGAGTTCCGGCACCGCCGTGGGAAGCCGCGCCGACGAGACCGTGGTGACGGGTTTCGTACTCGACAACCTCACCCGCACGCCGGTTCCCGACGCCATGGTGGTCGTGGACCTGCAGGGGCCGGGAGCCGTCACCGACCGGGAGGGACGGTTCCGTATCGAAGTCCCTTCATCGTGGCGCGGGCTCGCCATCTCCATCACCGCCCAGCATCCTCGATACTGGAGCACCCGCGAGCCGTTGGTGGTCTTTCCCGGTGAGAACACCGCCCATCCCCTCCTCCGACCGAAGGCGTATCAGGACGGTGGAGGGTCCGGATATGCGGCGTGCGCCAACCTTCCCACCCACCTCAGTATCCCGGCATTGAGGTACTACCGTGAAGAGGGGCCCATACTGGCGGGATTCGTCGTGGACTGCGGGAAAGCCGGGCCCGCGGCGGGAGCCACCGTTTCCCTCGATGGATTCAGGATGGGGACGGCCACCGACTCGACGGGGTACTTCCAACTGCGCCTCCCCGAACCCATGGTGGGCCGGGACGTATCCTTCCTGGTGGATCTCCCGGGGGCCGTTCCCCGCAGCCGGTCCTTCACTGTGGCGCCGGGAGTCAACGCCTTCCGCGTCCTGACGTCCGCGGCGGCTCCCACCCTCGAACAGCTCTGCGCCTCCGATGTCGGTGCATGTCAGGCGGAGACGAGGAGGTTGGAAAGCGCGTCGGCGTTGACCGGCTCCGTCACCGACGAGGTAACCCACGCGCCCCTCACGGATTTCCGCCTCACGGTGAACGACTCCGTGGTGGCTCCCCTCCTCTGGGGTGAATCGGGATATCTCGTTCATCTCCCCGACCGTCTCGTCGGAGACTCCGTGGTCCTCGGCCTGGAGCGCGAGGGATACAGGGCATGGGTGGACACCATGACGGTGGGAAGGGGCGGGTACCGGGTGGACATAGCGCTCGTGACGGAGGAAGAGGCTGCGCGACGGGAGGCGTCGGAAGCGGGCCGGCGGCAGTGTGAGCTCGTCGGGTCCGGACAATACCAGATCCCGCCCCCACCTTCCGACACCCTCCCCCCGTGGATTCTCGGGCGCGTGACCGACGCGGGCATTGGT
>Ga0224501_10000031_pt1 | contig 160631 bp, 122 predicted proteins | sample SF_Oct11_sed_USG_4_FD_169105 | JGI IMG/M metagenome (GOLD analysis project Ga0224501, IMG submission 169105) | Sediment microbial communities from San Francisco Bay, California, United States - SF_Oct11_sed_USGS_8_1 | ecosystem: Environmental > Aquatic > Marine > Sediment | place: USA...
TATTATTCAAGATAGAGAACCAACAATATCAAGAAATATATTAAATTTTTTGCCTTTTCGTATAGACCATTATTTTGAAAATATTCCAATCGCTTCAGGGGGGTACCATCCTATTAACTCTCCCTTAAATTATTAAATTAGTTAGTTATAAAGGGTCGCCGTTTGAAAATTTATTTATTTTCCCTGTTTTTTTGAACACCTACCGGTTATAGATTGAAGAATCTGTTACCGATAATTTAAATAAAAAAATCCTGAGGTTAGAATGCAAAAGTCGATTGATAAAATAAATCAATTTATCGAATTTTTAAGAGTTTCGTTAAAATTTTTACTTTACCTGCTTCCCGTATTGTATTTATTAAATATTATATTAGGAAAAAAATTTATTTTTTTAAACAAAATAGGCAGTGAGGTAAAAGATTTATTAAAAACGGGTACTTCATCTCTTGAGTTAATTATTGCTTTAATATTATTTACTTACTTAATAAAAAAGTAAAAAACATACTTAAGGCAAAATAAATAAAAAAATTTGTTTGTTTTTCATTTGTTTATGCGTCTATTATATAAGAAACATAACATTGTTTCTTAAATGCCACCTTAAATAGCCTCCAATATCCCCTTTTTTACCGCCCCTTTTTAGGGGCGGTTTTTTAAGAAGCAGGTGGAAAATAAGAAATATGATGAACGGGGCCTTCCCAAACTATTATTTCAGTTATTTTAGTATTTTCGGGCAGTTTTTCTTTAATTTGTGTTTCTATATATATTGCAATATTTTCTGCGGTAGGATTTATATTTTGAAAGGCGCTCAGATTATTTAAACATTTATGATCTAGTTTTATTACAACTTCATCAAGAAGTTTTTTTATAAATATAAAATCAACACTTATCCCATTTTTTATAGTTTTTGACGCACAAAATAATTCAACCTTAAAACTATGTCCGTGTAGTTCTTCATTATCACCATTGGGATAATAGTTATAAAGAAAGTGAGCGCTTTCAAAACCGCCTTCAACTCTTACCGCAAATTTAACTGACATATTACATTTTTTGAGGCGCTGATACACCGAGCAAATTGAGACCATAGGCAATTGTATCAGCGGTAAATTTACATATGCTCAATAAAAATATTCCTTCATTTGGGTTGTTTTTTAATTTTTCTAGAATATGATTTTCTTTTTCATGATAAAAAGCCGTAAAGAGAGAAGCTGTTTGATAAAGATAAGAAGAAAGCCTGTGTACTTCTAAGTTTTTACTTATCTCATAGAGTTCTTCTGGAAATTTAAGCAGATAAAAAAGCAAATCATTTCTTTTAGCTGTAAAAAACCATTGTTCAGGAATTTCATTAAGAATGAGATTATCATTATAGTTAATCGTTGTTTCTCTAAAAATAGAATGAATTCGCGCGTGGGCATACTGAATATAGTAAACCGGATTTTGATTTGATTCAGTAAGAGCTAATTCTAAATCAAAATCAAGATGAGAACTTTGTGAACGTGTATTAAAAAAATAGCGGCATACATCCACGGGTATTTTTTCTGTTAAATCTTTCATTGTTTGAAATTTTCCTAGTCTTTTACTCATTACTATTGGTTTCTTATCTTCAATTAAATTTACCTGTTGTACAATTAATACCTTAAAATCATGATTTATCAATATTTCTAGTGCCTGCATTGCGGCTTTCATTCGCGCGATGTATCCGTGGTGGTCAGGACCCCACATGTCATAAATATTATCAAATTTTCTATCGGCCTTATTTTTATGATAAGCAATGTCGGCTAAAAGATAAGTGGGACGCCCGTCATTTCTTTTTATCACACGGTCTTTATCATCGCCAAAATCAGAACTTTTAAAAAACCACGCACCGTCTTTTTCATAAATTTGATTTTTTTCTTTTAGTTCCAGAAAAGTATTTTCAACGCTATTGTTTTCATGAAGTGATTTTTCTGAGAAAAAATTATCAAAAGAAACCCTAAAGTCTGATAAATCGTTTTTATGTGTATCAAGAAGTTTTTCAATACCTATGCAAGAAAAGTATTCCCCAGCCTGTTGTACCCAGCTTAAAAATAAATTTTCATCATCTGGTATATTTAATATGAATTCAGGTAGAGTAGCTTTGTTAATATTTTTTACAATTTCTGTAATATATTCACCCTGATAGCAGTCTGCTGGAAGAGTTATTTTCTTATATTAATCTCGGCGAACCTATAGGCAAATGATTCTCCTAAGAGTTTTACTTGATTTCCAAAATCGTTAACGTAGTACTCTTTATACACGTTATAGCCGCAGGCAGAAAGAACTCGGCAGATAGAATCGCCTACCGCCGCAGCTCTAGCAGAAACAATATTTAAAGGACCGGTAGGGTTGGCCGAAACAAATTCAAATATAAAAGATGGTTTTTCTTTTTTAGGAAAAAGGTTTTTAATATATTCAGAAAAAGAGAAATTACTATTCAGCAGGTTTTGCGGATAATATTCAGAAATGAAAAAGTTAATAAATCCCGGCCCTTCAATTTTAATTTCTCGTATAAGTTTTTTAAAGTCATTATTTTCAAGAAGTTTTTTTACTATATCTGAAGCTAATTGCCGTGGATTTAATTTGAAATAACGGGCCATATCCATAGCGGCGGGACTTGAATAATCTCCGAATTTAAAATCAGGAGGATATTCAACTTTATATTGATAATCGGCCGGTATTTCAATATTTAACTCGTTCTTTAAGTCATTAACAGTTGTTTTTATTTCATTTAATATAATTTCTTTTATAGTTTGAGGCATAATCACGAATTCGCAGAATTGTAAACGAATATACAGCGTCAATTATTAAGGCAATCTGTTTCTATTTATGCGCATAGGTTTATTATTATTTGATCTTTTCTCTTGACAGGCACTTTATGATTTTTGGTATATTCGATTAATAAAATATATAAGGTTTTTAAAGCCTCCAGTGGGGAATGTATGAGCGAAAAAATTTATTATCCCGAAAAAGTTAACCCGGATTTTGTATCTAAGGCCCGGTGTAAATCAATGGATGAATATAAAAAAATATATCATGAAAGTATTGCCGATCCCGAAAAATTTTGGAGCCGGCAGGCCGAAGATCTGTTAGACTGGCACCAGAAGTGGAATAAAGTTATAGAAGCTAATTTCGAATCGGCTAAAATAAAATGGTTTGAAGGAGCAAAACTTAATTTATGCTATAATGCCCTAGATAGACATTTAAAAACAGACAGAAAAAACAAAACAGCTATAATATGGGAAGGTGATTCTCCCAATGAAAATAAAACCTACACTTATGAGGAGCTTTATAAAGAGGTTTGCAAATTTGCCAATGTATTAAAAAAATATGACGTAAAAAAAGGAGACAGGGTTACAATTTATCTGCCTATGATACCTGAACTTGCCGTGGCAGTGCTAGCATGCGCAAGAATAGGAGCCATCCACTCTGTAATATTTGGCGGATTTAGTCCCGAGTCAATTAAAGATAGAATTTTAGACGCGAAATCTGATTTTCTTATAACAGCTGACGGCGGATACCGTGGAGGGAAAATTATACCTTTAAAACAAAATGCTGATAAAGCCTTAAAATCCTGTCCTGAAGTTCGAAAAGTACTAGTTATAAAAAGAACGGGCGACATTCCCGATGAATGGGATAATGACAGAGATATTTGGCTTCATGAAGAATTCAACTCTTCTGATATTTTAGATGAATGCGAGATAGAATTAATGAATGCTGAAGATCCTTGTTTTATATTATATACTTCGGGCTCAACGGGCAAACCAAAAGGAGTGCTGCATACTACAGCCGGATATGGTGTATATACATCACTTACTCACAAATATATTTTTGATATAAAAGAAGATGATATTTACTGGTGTACCGCTGATATAGGATGGATAACGGGGCATAGTTACATTGTTTACGGCCCTTTAATAAATGGCGCTACATCTCTTATGTTTGAAGGAATACCCACTTATCCCGGGCCTGAAAGATTCTGGCAGGTTGTTGATAAACATAAAGTAAATATTTTTTATACAGCGCCTACCGCGATAAGAGCTCTTATGAGAGAGGGGGATGAACCGGTCAATAAATGTTCTTTAGAAAGTTTAAGACTTTTAGGTACGGTAGGAGAACCCATAAATCCTGAGGCATGGGAGTGGTATTTTCGCGTGGTGGGTAAAGAACGATGTCCTGTTGTAGATACATGGTGGCAGACAGAAACCGGTGGAATTTTAATATCTTCATTACCGGGGGTTACACCCATGAAGCCCGGTTCGGCCACTCTTCCTTTTTTTGGGGTTCAGCCGGTTATTGTAAATGACAAAGGTGAAGAACTCGAAGGCGAAACCGAGGGTAATCTTTGTATAAAATTTCCATGGCCCTCTATTATGAGAGAAGTATACGGAGATTCACAAAGATTTTTTAATACGTATTTTTCGCAGTATAAAGGTTATTATTTTACCGGTGACGGATGCAGGCGCGATAAAGACGGTTATTATTGGATTACGGGAAGAGTTGACGATGTTATTAATGTTTCGGGACACAGGTTAGGAACAGCAGAAGTTGAATCGGCGTTGGTACTGCACCCAAAAGTTACAGAGGCTGCTGTTGTCGGCTTTCCCCATGATATTAAAGGTCAGGGAATATACGCGTATGTTACTCTTAAAATGGGTGATAATCCATCAGAAGATTTAAAAAAAGAATTGATTAACTTTGTGGCCAAAGAGATAAGCCCTATTGCCAAGCCAGATATTATTCATTTTACGGTAGCCCTGCCTAAAACCAGAAGCGGAAAAATTATGAGGCGAATTTTAAGAAAAATTGCCGCTGGAGAAACTGATAACTTAGGCGATACAACTACCTTGGCAGAACCTTCCGTTGTTGATCAATTAATTGCTTCAAAGCAATAAATAATAGATTTAAAATAGTTCTGTTTTTATATTTATTGTAAAGAGTTGTGTATGAAAGTAAAAATAAAAAAGCTGATTTATACTTGCGTGTTTATAAATTTATTTTATTGTACAAATACGGTGGAAAGCAATGATGATACAAATGGTTATAAATGTCCCGTCGCACAAGATATTGAAAGTCCCGCAGTTTTAGAATCATACAATTATGATATATTATATACAAAGACGCCAAATTTAGTTGTAATGAGCAGGAATTTATACCTTGGCGCTGATCTATCAATATTATTGAGTGCTTCTGAGGCAGATGCCTCTTTTTCTGTTCTAGGTAAAATTACAACCTTGTTTAATGAAATAATCAAAAGTGAATTTGTTATGCGCGCGCAAGGCATAGCCAGAGAAATAAAAGAAATAAATCCTGATATCATAAATTTACAAGAAGTTGAAATTTTAAGAACAGGAGTGCCTGATTTTTTATCTAATCCGGTTAAAAACGCTGATTGTATGGAGCTTGATTTTTTAGCTATTTTAGATAAGGTATTAACAGAACAATCTCTTTTCTATCAAGTAGCGCTTAAAGTTGAAAACGCCGATGTAGAGCTTACCGATATGACTAAAGATATCAGACTTACCGATTATGATGTGATTTTGGTAAAGCAGGGTATTTATTTCAGCGAACCTTACTCAAGAGTATTTGATGATTTTGAATCAGTATCTTTAGAGCCTATTGTTCAGGGGGCAGGCAGTGCCGATATTAAAAGAAGTTACTCAAGTATTCTTATTTCAGTTAACAGCCAGCCTGTTCGTATTGTAAATACACATCTTGATACTGAGCCGATACTTCAGGGAATGCAAATAGCAGAATTAGTTTCATATTTAAATACATTAAATGAGAGTGTAATATTAGCGGGCGATATCAACTCTATTCCTACGGGCATTAACGGAGGTATGTCTTTTTTAGATTCTTCATATGAATCTGTTATAAACGCTGGTTTTACTGATGCCATGAATACAAGTACCTTAACCTGCTGTTATCAAATTTTAAATGATTCAAACGCTTTATTATATTCAAAAGTTGATCATATCTTTTACAAATCATACGGTACTATAAGTTTTAGCGTTGAAGGTGAAATTATTACGGGGTATAATTCTAATGAAATGGTACCCAATTCAACATCTACTGGTTCTTTATGGCCCTCAGATCACGCTGGTATCGCTGTTGGTTTTACTATACAATAATTATAAAAATTAGTACCATTATCGTTGACAAAATGATAAGACTATAATTATACTGTTATTCAATATCATTCTAATGAAAATAATAAGAAGGTATTAATATGAGTAATTACGGCAGTTTTTCAGGCGATCCTAAAACAAAATGGCTATCAGAAAGTAACGAACCTGATAGATATATGGAGCTTTTAGAAGATTTTGTTTATACAGATGCCAATGGTAAAAAATGGATAGCAAAAAAAGGAACAAAAATAAATGGCGCCAGCATTCCCCGAGCTTTATGGTCTATAGTCGGCTCTCCTTTTGCTGGTGATTATCGAAGGGCTTCTATTGTTCATGATGCTGCCATCAAAGACAGCTCTATTGAAAGAGAAGAAGCCGATAAAATGTTTTATTACGCGTGTCTCGCCGGGGGATGTTCAAAAGAACAAACAGCTTTATTGTTCGCCGGAACAAGATTAAAAGCATATTATAATAAATCAAAAAATATAAATGAATTAGATGGCGCTAGTATATTTTCGTCTATAAAAGAAAAATATTTTGGTATTGAAAAAGAAATTAGAAATAAGTATTTCGAGATAGCTAAACCAATTAAAAACAATATGGCAAATAAAACATTTGAAGAACTTAGTGAATGGATGAAGGCCGCTATAGAAAATAAAAAAATAAAAAATAGAATATTTTCTTTTTTTAAAAAACTTTGGCCATTTTAATTTATTATTAAAAATCAAAAAAATAATTTTTAATTCTTTTTAATTAAAAACCAGCCTTACAAAAATAATGACAATATGTTTAATTCCTATGAATTGGATTAATAAAGAATGAATAAAAAAACAGCTATACTTACGTCTGGCGGTGATGCTCCGGGGATGAATTCGGCTATTAGGAGTTTTACAAGACGCGCTCTATGGGAAGGCTATGAAGTTTATGGTATAATTTCTGGTTTTGAGGGATTGATAAATGAAGAAATATTAAAACTAAAATCTCGTGATGTTGGTCTTATTATAAACCAAGGGGGTACTTTTCTAAAAACATCACGATCTGAAAAATTTAAAACAAAAGAGGGTTTAAAAAAAGCGGCAGATTTCTTATTGAAAAAAAAAATAGGCAGTTTATGCGTTATTGGCGGTGAAGGTTCTTTTAGCGGTTTGCTCGAATTATCACGTTATTATGATGGTCAATTAATTGGCATTCCCGGTACTATTGATAATGATATTCCCGGCACAGAATATACCATAGGATTTCAAACGGCGGTAGAAACAGCTGTTATGGCAGTAGATAAAATAAGAGATACTGCCTTTTCTCACGGTCGAATATTTTTTATTGAAGTCATGGGCAGAAAATGCGGTGAAATCGCGCTTGCTGTGGCATTGGCCTGCGGCGCTGAAGATGTATTAATACCTGAATCGCCAACCAATATTGATGAATTATCTGAAAGATTAATGAAAAATAAAGAATCTGGTAAAAGATTTTCTATTATTGTAGTCGCAGAAGGTGATGACGCGGGTGGTGCGTTTAAAATAGCTGAAAAAGTTGAAAAAAAAACAGGTTTACCCCATAGGGTAGCCATTTTAGGTCATATTCAAAGAGGAGGTCCACCCTGTGCCTTTGATAGAATAATGGCTTTAAATATGGGTGACAGGGCGTTTGAATTTATAAAAAAAGGATTAAACTTGGTATTTACAGCTGTAAAAGGAGGGCATATTGAACCCGCGTATTTAAAACAGGTAAAAGTAGAAACCAAGAGCGTAAAAGAAGCGGCTGTAAATACTGTAAGAATTATGGGTACTATCTGAAATAGGGTAATAAAATAATACATAATAGAAGGAAATATAAAAACCAATGTATAAAAAATTAATTATCTGTTTTTTAACGCTAATTTTATGTAGTGAAATTATTTTAGCGAATAAGAAAGATAATGAAGAAAGTCATGCTCAATTAAGAGAAATTATAGAAAATGCCTGTTCTTCTGAAAATATTGATATTTATTATAATCAAGCCTTAAAAATTGTAAAAAAACTTAGAGATAAAGAAGATTGGATAAAATCTGTAAAAGCAGTTGTTTATCCATCTTGTTTTTTAGAATATAGGTCATGGCTCTTTAAAATATCTTTTAACTTAGGTTATTACGGTATTAAGAATAATCTTAAAATTGAAACAGTAGAAAGTCTTACCAATATGTTAAGCATACAAACTTATGGTAAAAATGATTATTTAAAGCTAGGTCAGCTTTTTGAAAAAATCAAAAGTATGGGTGTTAAATCATATGATATTGATAATTTATTTAGCGAAGCAATTATTGAAGGATATACTCCTGAAGCAATAAAAGGGCTTGCTATAATATATATTTCAAACCGTCAGAAAAATATTGAACATATGAAAGCATTAAAAGACGCAATGTCATTGTCAGAGCCATTTAAAAAGAATAGATATGACGCTTTTATAGAAAAATCAGCTTTTGAGATTATAAATCCAATTAGCGAAGAAGTAGAAAATCCTGAAATAAACAAGAAATCAGCCGAAAGTGAGAATACTTTCTGGGAAAACAGCGAAAACTCTATTAACAATCACACAGAACATACCTATGTGCCAGAAAAAGAGTGGGATAAAAATAAATTAAATGATTTTATTACAAAATGGCTGGGTGCTCCCTATAAGTATGGCGGTTTTTCCACAAAAGGTATTGATGGTTCAGGTTTTGTGCTAAAAGCTATTTACGATCAATTTTCAGATGCCTTATTGCCCCGATCTGCCTACAAATTATCAAATATGGGCAAACCCAGAGAATTTGAAGAATTGACAACAGGAGATATACTATTTTTTAATGCTTCAGAAAAGAAAGGTAAAATAACTCATGTAGGTTTATATTTAGAAAATGGTGAATTTGTTCATGCGAGTACTAAAAGAGGAGTAACCAAATCAAACCTTTTAGATCCTTATTATAAAAATAGATATCAAAAAGCTATCTATCTTTTTGATTGATTTAAAAATGATTATTGGCGAACCGAGAAATTTTCAATTTATAAAGAACCTGCCCTCAGAATTTTTAATGCGGGTTTTAAACAAGCAAAATGAAACCAAGAAAGGTATTTGGTATTTTGTTGAAATACAAGAACAAAAATTAAATATTCTAAGTGAGTCTCAATTAGAAGAGGGGAACACATTTTTAGTTAAGAAAATAAATAATTTAACATTAAAAATAATTAAAGATGCTTCGCCAAAAAATACAAATAAAATTGATATTATACTTTAATTTGTCTTGGTATAGTTATTAATTATAAAATTAAAATATATATCAGTTAAAAATAATTAATACTAGTTAAGCTGATTTTATTACTTTAGGTTTTATTGAATTTTTAAGTGTTTTTAATATTGACTCGGCAATAGAATCGGGGTTTAAACCATATTTTTTATTTAAAGATAAAACATCGCCATGCTCTATAAATTTGTTTGGATATCCGAATGAATGGTATATTATCTTAAATTGCGGTATATTAATTTTTGAGAATAATGACTGTCCTATTCCTCTTTCAAGACTATGATTTTCAATTGTAAATATTCCTTTTTTGCCTTTTATTCTTTCTTCAATGGTTTTTAAGTCAAAAGGATGAATTGTTTTTAGTGAAAGTATTTCAGCTGAAATATTAGAGCTTTTTAATAATTTTTTTACTTCAAGCCCTGTCTCAAGCATAATGCCTTCAGTTATAATAAGTATATCTTCTCCGTTTTCAACAATTTCAGATTTAAAAGGATTAAATTTATTTAATTTTAAATATTTTTTCTGCCATTTTAGAAAGATGTCTGTATCAAAGTCAGCCTTAGGAAATCGAACACAGATAGGAGATTTATCAAAGTCTTTCATATAGTTTATCATGTTCATTAACTCTTCAGGAGAAGAAGCACTTAAAAGCTTCATATTAGGAATGCACGATAAAAATGAATAATCATACATCCCCTGGTGAGTTTCACCATCACTACCTACGCATCCCGCTCTATCTATAACAATACGTACAGGCATATTCATTAAGGCAATGTCTAAAATTAACTGATCATAACCTCGCTGCAAAAAGGTAGAATAAATAAATAAAAAAGGCTTAAGTCCTGTTTTTGCAAGAGCGCCCGCGAATGTAATAGCGTGTTGTTCAGCTATGCCTACGTCAAAAAAACGTTCCGGATGTGTTTGTGAAAAAGTTTGAAGCCCTGAGCCTTCTGACATAGCGGGAGTTAAGGCGCATATGTCTTTATCTTTTTCAGCAAGCAATGATAAAGCATTAGCCGCAAAAAAACTTAAAGGAATTTTTGAATTTATATTAAGAAGGCGGCCGGTATTTTTGTCGAAGGGTTTGGTTCCGTGAAAAAAAGTAGGTTCTTTTTCGGCTGGAGCATATCCCTTTCCTTTTTTTGTAACAAGATGAACAATCACCGGTTCTTCAGGATCTTTTAACTTGTTAAAAAACTTTACCAGTTTTTTAACATTGTGGCCGTCAAGAGGTCCTAAGTACCTAAAGCCTAATTCTTCAAAAAATTGATGTTCTGTTATTATTGATTTCATTGAGCTTTCAAATCTTAAAAGCAGCCTTTCGCTAATTGGGCCTATTATAGGTAGCCAGTGCAGGAACTTTAAAGAGCGGCGGCGCCATTTTCTAAAAAGTCTTGTGTTTATCGCGCTTGTTAAACTATAACTAAGCGCTCCAACGTTTTTTGAAATGCTCATTTCATTATCATTTAATAAAACAATAAGCGGCAGTTTCATGTGTCCCGCATGATTTAAGGCTTCAAAAGCGACCCCAGAAGCTATAGAAGCATCACCAATTACCGCTATTGCATGTTGGCTTTTTTTTGACTGTAGTTTAAATGCGGTTAAATGAGCTAATGCCTGGCTTATAGAAGTTCCGGCATGACCCGTATTAAAAGTATCATGTTCAGATTCTTCTTGTTTAGGAAACCCGCTAATACCTTTAAATTTTCTTATTGTGCTAAGTTTGTCTTTTCTGCCAGTAAGTATTTTGTGGGTATATGTTTGATGCCCTACATCCCAGCATATTTTATCATGCGGTGAATTAAAAACATAGTGAAGCGCTACCGTAAGTTCAACACTGCCAAGATTTGAAGCGAAATGTCCCCCTGTTTGGCTTACGGTATTTATTAAAAAGTTTCTAATTTCAGAGCATAAAAAAGGTAAATCAGATGTTTTTAATATTTTTAAATCAGAGATGCTGTTTATATTATTTAAAAACTTCATAAATTCTTATAAAAATTTAGAATTTGTTTTTTTTACTTTATCTTTATTCCGTTTTCGTAGATTAATATAGGTATATCGTCTTTGATAATATAAAATACTTTATTTTTAGGTTCAAAAAGTCCGTCTGTTAAAGATTCTGTAATCAATTCTCCAGAGATATCTTTTATTTTTTTAAGCGATATCTCTGCATTCAGTTTGTCTATAATACTTTTAGAAGCCTTCTCAAGTTTATTTTTTGTTAAGGGGCATACTAATATTTTTAAAAGTTCATTATCCATATAATTTCTTTACTGATATCGATATAAATTCAGGAAGTCAAGAATAATCGTTTTATTTTACTTATTTTTTAATTGATATAAGGTTGACGTCCTGTTTTCAATCTATGCTGTGAAGAATGCGTTCTGATATTATTAAAAAGGGTGTTGAAAGAGCTCCCCATCGATCTCTTCTTCGGGCTACGGGTGTAAAAGATGAAGATTTTAAAAAACCTTTCATTGCAATTGCTAATAGTTATATTGATATTATTCCCGGGCATGTTCACTTAAAAGAAGTAGGAGATTTGCTAAAAAAATACATTAAAGACGCCGGTGGCATGCCTTTTGTTTTTAATACGATAGGTGTTGATGATGGTGTCGCGATGGGACATTTTGGCATGAAATACTCTCTGCCTTCGCGCGAAATTATCGCAGATTCGGTAGAAACTGTCGTAAGAGCACATCAATTTGATGCGATGATTTGTGTCCCAAATTGTGATAAAATTGTACCGGGGATGATGATGGCAGCCGTTAGACTAAATATTCCGACAATTTTTGTTTCAGGCGGACCTATGGAAGCCGGTAAAACTCCCTCTGGTAAAAGTGTAGATTTAATAAGCGTTTTTGAGGGCATTGGTGAACTGAAAGAAGGCAGAATGACAGAAGAAGAACTCACAGAGCGAGAAAATTATGCGTGTCCTACTTGCGGCAGTTGTAGCGGACTTTTTACCGCAAATTCAATGAATTGTTTATGTGAAGCTTTAGGTCTGGCTCTTCCCGGCAATGGAACCATTTTGGCTACCAGCAAAGAGAGAATAAAGCTTTTTGAAAAAGCGGCAAAAAGAATTGTTGAAATGGCCAAAGAAGAAGAAGAATATAACACACAAAATAAACCGTATCCGTTTTTACCTAGAAATATTGTTACAGAAAAATCTCTTGAAAACGCGATGATTCTTGATATGGCAATGGGAGGTTCAACGAATACTCTTCTTCATACTTTAGCATTGGCCGAAGAGGCAGATATTAAAGGTTTTACCATGAAAAGTGTTAATAAACTTGATAAAATAACTCCCAATATATGCAAAGTTTCGCCTTCATCAGATTATCATATAGAAGATGTACATTTGTCAGGAGGTATTCATACTATTCTGGGACAAATTTTAAGAGATAAGAAAGACCTTTTATATACAGATTGTATGACAGTGACCGGTAAGTCTTTAAAAGAAAATATAGAAGATAACGATGTAAGGGGCGGCAAAATTACCATTGAGGCAGAAAAAATGACATTAGCCGCGGCAAGTAAAAAACTTTATACGGCGGGACTTTCTTATGATGGCTATATTCAGCCAAAAGACAGGGTAATGGAAAAATTAGGTTTTGATCCATATGATTGTATAAGAGAAGTTTCAAAAGCGTATTCACAAACAGGCGGATTAAGTGTTTTGTATGGCAATCTTGCTCCCGAAGGATGTGTTGTTAAAACGGCGGGTGTTTTGCCTGAAATGCATATTTTTGAAGGTAAAGCCATTGTATACAATTCTCAGGAAGAAGCCTGTGAAGGAATATTAAGAGGAGATGTATCAGCTGGCATGGTTGTTGTTATACGATATGAGGGCCCGCGGGGCGGACCCGGCATGCAGGAAATGCTGGCCCCGACTTCATATATTATGGGTAGAGGGTTGGGTTCAAGTGTGGCTTTAATTACTGACGGCAGATTCTCAGGAGGTACAAGAGGCGCGTGTATTGGACATATATCACCCGAAGCGGCCGAAGGCGGTCTTATAGGCCTAATTGAAAATAACGATATTATAAAAATAAATATCCCTGAAAATAGAATAGAAGCTTTTTTATCTGATGAAGAAATAAATAAGAGAAAAAAAAATTACAAGTCTATAGAAAAAGAAGTTCCTAAAGGATATTTAACAAGATATAGAAAGCTGGTAACAAATGCCGCCCGGGGAGCAGTTTTAGATTAATACGTAAAAATTACAAAAACCATAGGCATTATAAAAACCCCGTCTTTTAGTAACTCTTTAGGCGGCGGCCCAAAATTTTTAGAACGTTCAATAGATTCAACACATGATAAATCAAGAGATACAAATCCCATTGATTCCCAAAGAGTTATTTCTATAACATTACCTTTTTTATCAAGTATAAAGACAATTTTAATTTCTTGATCAGGAAAGGTCTGGAACTTAATATATCCGGGAGCGTATCCCATACGGTGAAAAGCTTCGGCATCTGTGGGTGAGGGCTGTCCTCCCGGGGGTGACCAGTTCTCTTTTATTTTATCAAACATATTTCTAAAATATTTATAATGCTTATAGTTTTTTGTGGGTATTATTGGCTCTCCCGCTTTATCCCATGAAAGCGCAAATTCTCTATTGAATTTATAATTTGAAGGTATCAGAGATTTTTTTTCTTTTCCCCATGTCGTTTGCCCCCCATAACCTATTTTATCTGCTTTTTCATCAGGAAAGATTTTTACTGAATATTTTTCATTGGCTTTTGTTTTTATACCATTTTTATTATAGTTTTCTTTTTTTAGTTTTTGACTTTCAATATTTCCCTTTTTAGCGAATGAAAGCTGGTTTTCTTCAGTTAATGCTTCAAAACCTTTATTTTTCGTAAGTTTACCGCTGCCGGTATTATCTTGATTTGAAAGAAAAACCATTTCGTCAGGTTCTTTTGTTTTGTTGTTTAATTTGTTTTCTAAAAGAACATTTACTACCTTTTGTTTTTTGGGGTTTTCTTCTAAACCCATAGAAGATATGAGAATTTTTTGGGGTAATTCTGATAAAAATAAAATGGTAAGAATAATCCATGAAGAAAGCGTATAAAAAATAAACCATGTTTTATTTTGATTATTGAAAGTTGAATCATTAAGGCTTTGTTTTGATAAATGACTCATGTTAAAAGTATATAATATATATTTATAAATTTCTATTTAATTATTTTATGTGATTTTTTTACATATAAGTTTATTTATTTTTAAAATAATATTCAGCGAATTTTTTATCTGAATCGTTTATATGTTCAAGAATCATATTATTAAAAAGCTCTATTATGTCATTAGTAATTTCTATTTTATCATCAAAATAATCATTTTTTATTTTCATTATTTTATCAGTAAAAGCTTTATGTTCTGTCTTATGCTCGGTTGAAAACTCATAGCTGAATTTATCAAAAAATATTTCTTCAAGTCTAAAGTGTGTTGTTGTGTATAAAATTAGTGTATGAACCAATTGTTTTATTGTATCTTTAGATGTTTCTTCTAAAAGAGCGGTTTTTAGATTGTTTAGTATATTTACAAATTGAAAATGCTGATCATCAATTTCTTTAATTCCTAGTTTTATATCATCATTCCAATTTATTGAATTCACTAGTAACTAGTTAAGAGTTTTATATAAATAGTAAAGTAATATTATATCTTTTATTAAATAATGGGTTCAATTATTAGCATAGATTAATTAATAAGAAAAAATATACGAATTTTACATGTAAATTTAAAGAATCTTACTCAAAAGCCTTAAGTATTTTCTGGTAATTATTGAACGTTTAAAATGTTTTTCAAAAAAAATACGGGCATTTTTGCCCAGCTTTTCTTTTATTTTAGGGTTATTATAAAGATATTCAATTTTATCAACAATGCTTTTTATATCATATTGTTTTATTGCAAAACCGCATTCAGATTTTTTTATAATTTGCGCGATTTCGCTTTTTTCGTTTGTAATTGCAATGACAGGTCTTCCGCTTGCCATAATTGAATAGAGTTTGCTTGGCATACATAATTCTTCTACATTTTTTTCAAGAGATATAAACGAAATATCAGCAGAAGAAAGAGAGTACGCCAAATCTTTTTTATCCAGATAATTAAGAAATATTATATTTTCTAATTTTCTTTCTGTAGCCATTTTTTGTAATACAGGTTTTTTCCCCCCGTCTCCTATAAAAACCAATAGTAAATTTTTATTTTTTGAAAACCAAACAGCCTCAACAATAGATTCTAAGTCTTGAAAAAGTCCCAGATTGCCCGAGTACATTAAAATAAATTTATTTTCAAAGTTATTATTTTTATAAAACCAGTTATCTTTGCGCGGAACGGGAAAAATTAAATTTTCATCGGCCCAGTTAGGAATAACTGAAATTTTATGTTCTATTTTTTTATATGTATTTTTTAACTGATTTTTCATATCTTCACTTAAAACAATAATAGAATCTGCTTTTTGATATATTTTTTTATTCATAAAGCGCCAAATTCTCGCAATAAATCCCCTGCATTTAATGTAACCCAAAACTTCAGCAATTTCTGGATAAATATCATGAACTAAAATAACATATTTCTGCTTAAATAATAGTTTCATTATATATCCAACAACCATTAAAAAAGGAGGATTCGTTACTATAAAAAGAAGACGCTGCTTATCTTCGAATAAAATTCGAAAAAATATAAATTTAACAAAAGCTATAGATCCTATTATTCTTCCTGATTTTTTGTTTTTTGAAGTATTAAAAAAACTAACTCTACGAATTTTTATATTTTTGTATATTTCTTTTTTTCTTAACTTTTCTCTATTACCATTATCATTTAAGCCGCAGAAAACTTTAATATTAAATTTAAATTTTGCCATGTCTTCGGCCAGTTCTGTAAGAAGCTGTCCGGTTGCAGCCGTATCTGGATAAAAATACTGTGATAGTATGGTTATTTTTTTCTGGTTTTCAATGTTTTTCATTAATTCTGCGCCATTTTTTTTTTATAAATGTGAAAATCAAATGATTTATTTATAATATTATAATGAAATAAAAACTTTAAGCCATTAAAAAATAATAATTGGTTTACATCCTGACAGAAAAAAGTGCCTCATAATTAATGCAATTACCAAAGATAACAGTGGTAACGCCTTCTTTTAATCAGGGTGACTTTTTGCGCGAAACAATCGAGTCGGTTTTAAATCAAAATTACCCCAATTTAGAATACTTTATTATAGACGGCGGCAGTACCGATAACAGTGTTGAAATTATTAAGCAGTATGAAGATAAAATTGACTGGTGGGTAAGCGAAAAAGATAAAGGTCAAAGTGACGCTATAAGAAAAGGTTTTGAAAGAGCTACAGGACAGTTGCTTGCATGGCTAAATTCAGATGACGTTTATTTTCCCAACGCGTTGATAAAAATTGGTGAAGCTTACATGAAAAACTCCAATGCCGCTATTTTTGCCGGCGGACTCGCCGTGGGAGAAATTAAAGATGGTCCTATAAAAAAATGTTCTTTGCCATCAAAGGTTCCGAAGTTTTTTTATAAATATGGGATGATAGGTACGGGACAGCAAGCATCATTTTTTAATACCGATGTATATAAAAAAACAAAGGGTATTGATATAAATTTATTTATTCGTATGGATATGGATATTATGTATAGAATGCTGAAAGAGAATCCTGAAATTTGCGTTATAAAAGAGATGGTCGGATTTTTCAGATGGCATGAAAAAACAAAAAGTACTAAATCTGCAGAAATTTTTTACAAAGAATGGAATAATTTTTATAAAGAAATAAATGTATCAACAAGAAAAATTAAATTTACGATATTGCTGTTAAAAATTTATAAAATATTCAATATGATATATTTTAAATCATGGCTAATGACTATATTCTTAAAAGGAAAATATATGAAAGATGTTTGGAAAGAACACACAAAAAAATAAGATATTAAAGAATATAAAAGTTGTAATGGTTGGTCCGGCTAACTTGGGTCCGTATCATTACGCGAGATTTAAAGAAATTACAAAGTTACTACCCAACTTTGTATATATAAAAATAAATATAAAAGAATTATACCGGCCATGGCAAAAAGATACTAAGGAAGAAGAAAGTTCTTATAACATTATTGGTTTGTATAAAGATAAAAATATTAGTGCTGTACTTAAAAAAGAAGATCCTGATATTTTATTTGCAATTGGTTATAATAATTCTAAAATAAGAAGAGCAGCTTTATGGGCAAAGCGAAAAAAAATCCCTGTAGTTATACAAACTGATTCTACATATGATGATCAGAAAAGAAATTTTATAAAAGAGGCTGTTAAAAAAATCTTAGTAAAGTATTTATATGACGCGGCATTTACCGCAGGAAAAAGGTCAGCTGACTATATAAAAAGTCTGGGTATGTCTGCGAATATGATTTGGCGGGGTGTGGATGTCATAGATAATAAACATTTTTCTAAAAAAAAATCTGCAAAGCAAAATAAAAAATTGCCATCAAAATATTTCTTATCGGTTGTGCGCTTGTCAAAGGAAAAAAACATCCAGGGGCTTGTGAAAGCTTTTGAAATATATAAAGAAAATAAAGGCAAGTGGAACTTGGTTATAGCGGGCAGCGGCAAGGATGAAAAATTTCTTAAAAATATGGTGCCAAAAGATTTAAAAAATAATATTCTTTGGTATGGCTGGGCTTCTTATGATGAACTGCCTTTGCTTTATCAAAAAGCCTCCTGCTTTGTTTTGCCAAGCACTTCTGAACCGTGGGGTTTGGTAGTCAATGAAGCTATGGCCGCGGGGTTGCCGGTCTTAATAAGCCATAAATGCGGTTGCGTGCCAGAGCTTTGCGTTAATAATGTTAACGGTTACAGCTTTAACGCGAATGATACAGCTGAACTGGCAAATTTAATGTTTAAAATTTCAACTGATAGTAATCTTTTAATTAAATATAAAAGAAACTCTTTAAAAATAATAAAAGAATATACTACCGAGAAAATGGCTAATACCATGTATCATATGGTAAAAATTTTAACTGTGAGACAATAATGTTTGTAGCGTTATTAAGAAAAATAAAATGGAGCTTGTATTTACCTTTTTTAGCATACTTAAAAAGTATACTACCGTTCCCTAAAAAAATTAAAAAGCCTGTTTGTTTTATTGTAGGGTGTGGGCGCTCGGGAACCACAATTTTAGGAAAGTTAATAAGCAAGCATAAAGACGTATTATACTTAAATGAACCGGTGCATTACTGGTACGCGATAAATAAAAAAACAGACTATACCGATATTTTTGGCAGAAAAAATGGTAAATGTTTTTTAGATGAAAATGATGCCAGCAAAAGAGAGATTAAAAAATTTAACAGGCTATTTGGAAAGAAGATTTTATTCAGCCGAAAAAAAATATTGATTGAAAAACTTCCCATTAATTCTTTTCGTATTAGGTTTCTTTTGAAACTAAATTCTAAGGCGAAAATTATTCATATTATAAGAGACGGCAGGGCAGTGGTTCAATCAATAAAAAAAATATCAGAAGATAATAAATATAAAATTTTCAGGCTCCCTTTAAATTTATGGTGGGGAAGAAATAATTATAAATGGAAAACACTTTCTAAAGAAGCAAAAAATAAAAAGTATTTTTCAGCGAAGCCCGATAAGTTAGAAACATTTTCAGATTACGGCGCATTTGAATGGATAACCAGTATTGAAGAAGTTGACAATATGAAAAAAATAATTCCTAAAGAACAGTTTCTTGAAATTATTTATGAAGATCTTATTAAAAATCCTGAAATAATAATGAATAAAATACTTTCATTTTTAAATTTATCGTCTTACTCAAAATATAATAATATTGTTAAACAAATGGTTTACTCTAAAGAAAGAGAAAACAATAAAATCTTTCTATCAAAAGATATTATTAAACCATTTAAAAAACTTCAGTTAAAGTTAAAATATCCCGTATCATCTGTTGAATTAAATGCAGAAATAAAAAAATAACGCATAATGCAAAAAAAAAAAATAAGAATATTATTTGTGACTCCCGCGTATGAAGCAGGATGGAAATACGGCAGTGGGGTAATAAGTTCTTTATCAGCCTTATGTAAGGCATTAGCTGGCTTAGGTCATGAAATTACCGTATATACAACAAACGCGAGCGGAGAAAAAAATCCGCATGATGTGTCTTTAGATACGGCTTTAGATCAAGAAGGCGTTACGGTCTTTTATTTTAAATCAACCTTTGGCAGTAAAAGCAGCTTTGCTTCACGGGGGCTCTCAAAAAAAATAAAAAAGACAATACATAATTTTGATATTGTTTATATAGCAGCTTTGTGGCAGTGGATAGGAATATCAGCTTCAAAATACGCTTTTAAAAATAATGTTCCTTTTATATTGGGAATTCACGGTGGTTTTTCGCAAAAGCTTAGAAAGAAATCTTTTTTAAAAAAAAATCTATTTAAAAAATTATTTTTAAATAGATTTTTACAAAAAGCTTCTGGTATTCATTTAACCGGAAATGCTGAAAAAAAATATGCGGGAAACTGGCTTGAGTCTCTTCCCTTGTTTTTTGTTTCTAACAGCGCAGATTATAATAAATATAAACCTATAAAAAATATAAGAAAGTCTTATAGAAAAAAATGGGAAATTCCCCAAAAAGCTAATGTACTTATTTGCGCGGCAAGACCTTCATGGGAAAAAAGAATAGATGTATTAATAGAAGCAGTAAAAAAAACAGAAAACTGGTATTTTATTTTCGCCGGAGATGACAAAAATATAAAAGCTCAAGAATGGAAAAAGCACGCGAGTAAACTTGGCGTTGCCAAAAAAGTTATCTGGCCAGGGTATTTATCCAATGAAAAATTGTGTGAGGCATTTTCTGCAGCCGATTTATTTGGTATTGTAAGCGAGAATGAAAATTTTGGCATTGTAGTTATTGAGGCAATGCTTTGCCAGCTACCCATATTGATATCTAAAGATGTGGGTATATGGGAGAAAATAAAGAATAATGATTTTGTATATACAGTAGAAAAAGAAAGTGAAAAGATAGCCGATAAATTAATAGAGTTTGAAGAAAAGAAAGAAATAAATAAAAAGAAAATAAGAGAGTTCGCTATAAAAAATTTTTCTACTGAAAAAATAGCGAAAGATTTTATAAAAGAAGTAAGAAGAATTTTGTCAATATGAAAAAAAAAGAAGAATTAAGTAATAAAGACAGATGTCCCATAGCAGTTATTATTCTTACCCATAATGAAGAATTAAGCGTTTCAAACGCTGTAAACAGCGTTATACAATGGGCCGAGCAGGTTTTTATTTTAGATTCATACAGCACCGATAAAACAGTAAAAATAGTACAGGCTTTGGGAGCCAAAGTTTTCAAGAATAAATTTAAAAGTTTTACCGAACAAAGAAACTGGGCGCTTAAAAATTTACCTGTAAAATGCGAATGGGTACTATTTTTAGACGCCGATGAATATTTATCTGAAGAAATAAAAAAAGAAATAAGCGGTGTGTTTGAAAAAGAGCTATGCAATATAAGCGGATTTTACAGCGATATAAAATTTATATTTTTAGGTAAGTGGCTAAAGCACGGTGATATTTACCGTTCTTTAGTAAGAATATTTAAAATAAAAAATGGTAAATATATTAAAACTACAGGATGTCGAGAGAAGCTTATTATTGAGGGTAAGCTTAAAAAATTAAAAAATCATATTGTTCATGATGATAAAAAATCAATTATAGAATGGGTTATTGAACAAAAAGAGAGAATAGTTTTAGACGCCGAAGAAAGGTATAAAGAAAAAAATAAACATAAATTAAAAAAGGCAGATAAAAAAGGAACTGTTGAAGGTAAAAAAAGCCAGTGGATGAGAGAAAATATCTTAATGCGTTTACCGGGTCCGGTCAGACCGTTTGCTCAATTTTTATACAGGTATATTTTTAGATTTGGTTTTCTTGATGGATGGAAAGGATTTATATATCATTTTTTACTTCAGTTGTGGTATCCTGTTATGGTTGAAGTTTTATATTTAGAGATGAGTATAAAAAATAAAAAAAAATAAAGTTTATGTATTCTGTTTTTCAAATTTTTTTGAAAGTACGGTAGTATATAAGCCATAGTAAGGAAAAATCGATCCTAAAAATCTACCTATTAAAGGAATCCCCCAGCTGCCCCCATGATTTTTTATTACCTTAAATCCGTGTAAAAAAAGAAGTTCATTCATTGCTCTTGGCATGAATAGACGTAAGTGCGTTTGACCTGGTGCTTCTCTTTTTTGCCCTTTGTATTTTGATAAAGGATTACCCAGTGAATAATATAAATCGCTTACACAGTTCATAGGCGGGTTTATTGTTAAAAGCATTAAGAAGATAAAAGCAAGAGCTCCTTGATTTGGCACAGAAACAAGAAAAATTCCATTTGGTTTTAAAACTCTGTGCGCCTCTTGAATAAAATGATCCGTGTTATAAATATGTTCCAAACACTGATTTGAAACAATTATATCAAAAGAATTGCTTTTAATTTTCCATTTAACTCTTACATCCTGCTCATAGCATTTATAACCTAAGTTTTTACAGTGTTCCGCAACACCCGCAAATTCAAGAACGTATTTATCTTTATCGTTAATATGGCGCAGTGACTGTAATATTGGCTGATATCCGGGGCCTATTTCAAGAATTTTGCCTTTATGCGGCTTAAGTAATTTAATAATTACATCTCGGTTTATTTGCACTGCTTTCGTAAAAGGATTCGTTATTAGATTTTTTAATATTTTCATAGGTTTAATTATATTATCAATTAATAAAAAATAATATTGCTTGTATACTTAAAAATTATTTTAAATAAAAAACATGAATTATAGATAAATAGACATCGAACTTACAAACTGATATATTTCTCGAATTAAAATCTTTTTTATATAATTATTTTATAATAAGAAACTGTACAACTTGAAATATTATTTTTTTAATGTCATGTTCAAATGAATAAAAAATATCAGATAAAAAAACCTGAAGATTATTATACTTCAGGGGAGTATTTTAACTCGCATAAAGATTCATGCTCAGATATTAAGATTGATTTAGTTATCCCTTTTCTAAAAAAAAATAAAATTGATGTTAAACAAAATACAAAAATTATAGAAGTAGGCTGCGGTTCGGGAGAGTTTTTAATGCCATTAACGAAGTTTTTAGAAAGTAAAAATATTCAGTATAAAATAAAAGGATATGATATATCTAAACCTGCCATTGACATGGCCAATAAGAAAAATAAATATAAAAATCTTATGTTTTATGTTGGGTCTGTAAAAAATATTAAAGAAAAAACAGACTTAATATTTTGTATGGATGTAATTGAACACGTTGAAAATCCTTTTGAGTTTTTAAGAAGTTTAAACGGTAAATCTAAATATATTGTACTTCATCTGCCTATTGAGCATAGCATTGGGCATCTGTTATTAGAAAAAACACAAAAATCAAATGAAACGTTTAAACACATTCATTTTTTCTCTTTGCAAACGGCTCTTATTTTAATTAAGGAACTTCCCTTTGAAATACTTGATTATCAATTTACGGCAGCATCAATGGCAGCTATAAAAATAAAGGGAAATATTTTTATTAGATTTTTAAGAGTTATTCGATTTTTTATGTATAAAATTAGCAGTAAATTTTCATCAATAATGGGCGGCGGTAGTGTTTTATTTTTATTAAAAAATAAGAAATAAGATTTTTACATAATAAAGTTTTTTAATTTTTATAGGATTAAACCAAAAAAAAGAATTATTATCTTAAGGTTTATAATTAACCGGAACATAAAAAGAGCAATTTTTGCATAGTTTGGGGATATTACCATTATGAAAATCGATTTGTAATGATTTTATTTTATTTTGGTTTTTAAGTATAAGATTAGATAGATTCTTATAGTCTTTTATATTTCCTATACAAAATATATCACTTGGTGTGTCGATAGTAGAATCGTATCGGCAATTGCAAATTCGAACCTCTCCGTTAGATTTAACAGCCTTTGTTAATAATCGATAACATAGATTTACTTTTTTAAAAGGATACAATGATTTGATAGGATTTATTTCTAACTTCATGCCTTTTTTTAAATCTTTGTTTTTAATCTCGCCGCTCCAAGAATCAAATATCTTAAGGGGATCGCTTAAGATAATTTTATCACTAATATATTTTAATACAAATTCTTTATAAAAAACGCTATTTTTAATTTGTTTTTTTGATAAATAAGTTCTTGGTTCAAACCTTATAGTAACATTCGATTTAAGTTGTTTATGATTTTCTAATAACTGCGTAATAGATTTTTTAAAATCATTAAATCTTGTTGTCTGATAAATTTCTAAAAAAATAGATTCTTCAAAACCAGGAAAAGAAATAAGCAGATCAGTTAATCCTGAAGTTAATAGTTCTTTTATATTATGTTTGTATAATAAAATACCATTTGTATGAATTTCAATTTTATTGAAGTTTGCTTTTTGAGCTTCTTTAATCATTGGTACTGCTTTAGTATGTAAAAAGAATTCTCCTCCCATTGATGTTAAACCGAGTTTATTTATTCCCATATTTTGACATGATTTTATAATGTTTTTATACATAGAAAAATCCATTAAAGTACCTTTTCTGTAACCCAGTTTATAATTGCAGAAGATGCATTTTGCATTGCAAATACTTGAGACTTCTATGGATATCCATTTTTCGTTAATGTTATCATATTTTAAGGGGAAAAAAATATTTCTAATAGATTTTAAAATCACTCTATATGGTTGATGATAAATTAAAAAATCAGTAATTTTATTTTTCATTATAATTTAATTATTAATCTAATTTATTTAACTTCATATTTCTTTATAGTTTTTTTCATCTTCAATCTTTTTTGTATTTATAATATATAAACCAATTGCTGTACCGAAAATAATGGCATCTATATTATGAATAGTCAAGAAACTGTCACTCATTAAAAAACATATCCAATTCCATATCATAATGAGTCCCGCCAAAATGCTTATAAACTTAATTACTTCAGAATTTGACTTCCATAATTCACGTGAGATTTTTATAATTTTAAAAGGGAAGTAAAACGAGTAAATAAAAAGGCCAATAATACCGAATTGGGCCAAAGTTGTTATATGTCCCAAATGACCCCAGGCAACTCTAAATGAACCATAGGTTTCATCAACAAAGGGCATATAAAATGATAGGCCCTTGCCAAAAATTAAAGTACCTTTCATATATTCTTCCATTTCTCTTTTATAAGACAACTGTCTAGTGATTGTAGACTGGGCGCGATCGCTTTCTTCAATTAAAGTACTTATTCGGCTTGTGATAATGTTGTCTACATTGAAATTAGGAAAAATATAACTCGAAAGAGTCTGCATGGCCATATATAAAAAAAAGATAGAAAAGGGGATAAGTAAAAGCTTTATTGATGATTTCTTCTGAGGAAATAAAAATATTAACGGTATAAGAGAAAATATTGACGCTATCCATATTGAACGGGTTTGATTTAGCAGTGTGCTGATCGCAAAAAGAAGCGCCGCCAGCCATATATATATTCTGTTAATAGGTAAATTTTTCGGCAGATAAAATAATCCTGTTAATAATATCCATAATCCCGGATTTCGAAAAGCAATAGTTCTGTATAAGTTTATATCGTGCGAAGATACCTCAGATAGGGATATCTTTTCTTGCACAAAAATAATATGATTTAGCGCAGAGGCAAGTGATCCAATAAATAGCACAAGAAGAAATAAATTAATTTTTTCTTCTTTATCTATTATGTTTACAGCAATAATCATATAAACCGGTAAAGAAACGGCCCATCTTAAAGATCTAATAATTTCATACTCCCAGCCTATTATAATTATAGATTGAAAAAAACCAATAAGTAAAACTATAAATATCCAAATAACAATGTTCGGAATTATTAGCTTTTTATTATAAACAAAAATATGAGCCGCGAGAGCTATAATTCCAATAAGCAGACAAGCGTCATGAGCGTTAAAAAAAGGGCCCAGAAATGAAAATCTAGTTAAGGTAAATGCGGCGTAATCGGCCGCGGCGTTCCAAAAAACGATATAAAGAAATCCATAATATGGTTTTATAATTATAAGCAATATACCCAAAAAAAGTAAAACGATTAAAAATTGAGAAGAATATCCTTGAAGTTCCATTTATTTTTTATTTAAAAATAACCGGTTTTATTTTTATTTGAGAAGGATACGCCAAAATATGTCTGTCAAATAGACAATCTGATTTAATATTGCCTTTTATATCAAAAAACTGATATTTAGCCTTTCTTAGAATTTTTTCTACTTTTTTGGCAATATCATGTGAATGGGTTTCAATAATAAGTTTAGGAGCATTTTGGGATGATAATAGATTTTTTGCGCCCTCAAGCATTTCAACTTCAGCTCCTTCAATATCAATTTTTATTATATGGGGTACAGTTTTTTGTTTTTTAATAAAGCTGTCTAAAGTGACGGTTTGTACTTCTATTTTTTCATTAGTTTCTTCATTAGATGTATTGATATGCGCTAAACGCGCTGTAAATGTATTTGGTTTTCCCTTTAGGGTTTTAGGCAATATAAATAAGCTGTTACCGTTTTTATTGCCGAGAGCAAGATTAAAAGGTTTACATTGGTTTAAATTATTTAATTTAAATTGTTCCTGAATGGCCGAAAAGTTCATGGGTAGCGGTTCAAAAGAATAAACCCTGCCGCTTTTACCGGCTATTTTGCCGGCTATTAAAGAAAAAAAACCCGCATTGGCGCCAATATCAAAAAAGATATCTCCTGATTTTAATTCTTGAGCGATTCGTTCTTGTATTTCAAATTCATATATCCCAAGCCAATATCCGTTTACGTATCTTTTATATCTTTTCCATAGCATTCCTTTTGCCCGGCCCCTTCGAATGCGAACAACGGATCCTTCTCTATAAAGTTGAGCGAGCTTTCTTGGCAGCCAGCTAAAAATTTTTATATTACCTAGAACAGATATAAGTTTTAGCTTTTTCATTTTCATTTAAGCCCCAATATTTATTCGGTTTTCAACGCGATAAAATTATTTATATGACTGTTTTCAAAAGAAAAATCTTTGGTCAGTAGTATTTTTTTCATATTATTAAAAAAATATATTTTATATCCAAAATTTTCAAGAAATTGAATTAAATCTTCACATGTGTAATTAAATCTTTGGGTTAAAAAATCTTGCATTTCAAATATTATCGCGGACGCTTTTTTATCCGAAAGAAGTTTTTTACTCCCTTTTAATACAAGCAGTTCAGCGCCTTCTACGTCAATTTTTATGAGGTCTACTTTATTAATATTATTTTTTTTAATGAAATTATCAACTGTATCTATATTAACCTTTTCGTATCCGGTTATTTTTTTTCCCGGATATGCTGTATTCGAAAGTGAGCTGTATACTTCTTCTCCTTTTTCGTATTGAGAAAGTTTTGCTTTTCCTTTTTTTTCACTTAAAGCTAATTGATTTACTTTAATGTTCTTAATGCTGTTTAATGAAATGTTTTTTTTTAGTTCAACAATTATTTGATTATTAGGTTCAAAAGAATATACTTTACCTTTTTCACCTACTTTTTTTGAGGCCAATAAAGAGTAGTATCCTATATTAGACCCAATGTCAAAAAAAACCATGCCGGGTTTTAAAAAGGTATTGCAAAAGTTTGTAATATCGGGTTCAAAATATCCAAGAACATATAAAGCTTTGCCTAAAATATCCCGCGGATAAACTTGAATCTGAAAGCCGTTTTTTAATTTTGTAACAATAGGTTTGTTCTTGTTTGGTTTTTTTTTGATATCCCAAAAAATTGCCTTTGGATGCAATTTGTATAGTCGGTACTTTAGAGCTTTTTTTATTTGTTCTAATGATTTCATATATTTATTATTATGTTAAGATAATTATTTTTGACTTAAAAATATTATACTCCTTTTAATATAAATAAAGCTAAAAATAGATATTAAAACAGCTGTTAAAATGATAGATAAAACCTTAGTGACATTTAAGTATTTTAAAACAATATGAAAAGATAAAATTGAAATTCCCGCAAATGCAATTTTCATGATAACATCTTTAATATAATCGAAAAATTTATAATTTATTATTCTTAAAGCTATCATAGGAATTTTCCAGTTATTTGTTATCAGTTGAGCCGTAAATATTGAAACAGCAGCCCCTAAAACACCTAGCAGGGGTATTAGAAAAATAAAAAGAAGAATTGAAATAAAACCAGAAGCTAAAGTATATTTATAAAATGAAAGTTCTTCTGCCGCGATGTTAATTACGTTAAGCATTCCATGGTGAGCCTCTAAAAACATCATAAGCAAAAGAAAAAATAAAACGGGATAGCCAACAAAATGATTTTTATCGAGCCATAAGCTGAAAATTTCTTCGCCGTAAAAACCAATAAATAAATATATCATGATGAGCAGGTTTAATGCGAGAAGTGTTAGTTCGCGGATGTATTTTTTTATGTTATCAATATGGCCGGCTTTAAACATTTGTGATATTAAAGGAGTTATAACGAATACCAGACTAATAAATAAACTTTGCAAAAATGATAACGCGGTAAAAGTGGCTACATAATCGGGAACAAAAGAAGCTCCCATATAGTATCCGATAAAATATCTTGCCGAACCTGTTAAAAAAAATGTTCCTGCTACGGCAATCCACCATTTAAGGGCAGGTTTTAGCATTGATTTAAATTCAAGCGCCTTCCATATCCCTTTTTTTTCTTTTATCCAAGAATGTTTTTTAGTAATTATATTCCATCCGATCATTCTTAATAAAATGCCCCGAAAGAACCATATAAAAGAAAGCGCTATAATTCCATATCCTAAAAAAAGAGATATGTAACTGGCTGCCAGAACAAAAAACCATAGAATGGTATTGATCATATTTGACCAGCCGATATTACCCATTCCGTTAAGAGAGGCCTCAATATACCATCCCCACATACTGGCCGCATAGCCAAATGACATTATTATCCAGGCCGTATATATTTCATTCTTTAGAGATTGGTTTATATTTAAAAAATTAAAATATAAAAATCCTCCCACTAATAATAAAATAAAAACAGAAAGACTAATGATGTGAAATATTCGTCTTGAAGTGGCTAAAAGATTTCGAATCTTCTGCTTTGAAACTTCAGAAAGTGCAATATCAGGATTTTCTCCAAAGCGTCCTTTTACGAAAGCGATTCGTCTTTGCAGGGTTTGCCCAAGGCCAAAATCAAAAAATCCGGTGACCATTTGGGCGCCAATCATTAAAAACCAGATACCCAAGATTTCTTTGTCTAAATAGACATAAAGAAGTGGAATTAAAATTAAGTTGATGCAGATAACAATGAATTTATGAACCCATACCGCAGAGACGCCAAATAATATTTTCTTGTTTAGACTATTTAACTTTAAGTCGTATATTTGTTTCTCTGCGATAGATTTGTTCATAAAAATAAGATATGGTTATAAAATAATAATAGAAGGTATTGTAAATTTATTTGTTATAATTTTATAAATGTCTATAACGACCACCATTTAAAAAATTGACTATGTAATACGTAAATAAAAAAAGTAATCATATTATGAAAATAAAATCATGGACACCATCATATGTATTAAATCGACTAAGGCTTTTTATAGAACAAAAGCGGTTCCCAGAGGAACCATGGCTTACGAAAAAGGCGATTCAGTTTCTGGATAATTTTCTGAAAAAATCTGACAAAGGTCTTGAATTTGGTATGGGTAGAAGTACATTATGGTTTTCAAAGAGAGTTGCTTCTTTAGTATCATATGAAACCGATAAAAATTGGTTCGAAAAAACAAATAAACTACTAAAAGAAAAAAATATTAAAAACGTAAAAACGGTTTGTGTCGAAGAAAATGAGTTAAATAAAAATTTAAAAATAAAAAATATTAAAAATAACTCTCTTGATTTTATTCTTGTAGATAATAAAGGCGATAGGTTATCGCCTGTTATTATCTCAATTCCTTTATTAAAAAAAGGCGGTATTCTTATTATAGACAATATAAACTGGTATATGCCGTCAAAAGACACTGGGACAATTGATTCTGTAAAAAATACTATGAAAGAATGGACAAAAGTTGAAAAAACCTTATCGGTATGGCGCAGATTTTATACTTCAAACGGAGTTTTTGACACGGCAATTTATATTAAACCGAACTAAAAATTTTTTTACTTAGGAAAATAGCGTCTATTTGAAGAAGCCGCGTGTTTTTTCTAACCGGATTATAAAAATCTAAAAGTTTATAGCCAAAAGAATCAAGAAATTTAAGATATTCATGAAACTTATTCTGTTCTTTATAGGTTTCGGCTATTATGATTTCAGTATAAATTAAGTCGATAGACTGGTTCATTAGTAATTGTTTGGCTCCTGAAAGCACCTTAAATTCTGCGCCTTGAATATCAAGTTTTAATATATCTATTAAAGTTATTTTATTTTCTTTTGAAAATAAATCTAATGTAGTTGTATTGATTTTTTCTTTTGAACTTGTTTCTAGCAAATTTTCACCCCATACTTGAATTCCTTTTTTATCGGTAGCAAGCAGAGAATTCGTTGCGGCGAGTTTATTCATATTAAACCATGCTTTTTCTTTTTTGTTTGAAATACCAATATTATAAGAAAAAATATTTTTATCGCCTGCAACTTTCTTTTGTAATTCTTCAAAAGACTTGGTATACGGCTCAAAACAATAAATTAAGCCAGATAGAAATAGTTTTCTATACATTAAAGCCGTATGACCAGTATGGGCGCCAACATCAAAAATAATGGGTTTTTGCTTTTTAATAAGTTCTTTTTGTATACTATAACAGTTAATTTCTTTAGGTTTTAATTCATATCCCCAGAATTCAAAAGTTTTTTTTAATAGTTTTTTCATTTTAGATAAAAAAGGTGTATTAATTGGTTAACAAATTTTTATAAACTAAACTGAAAATAATAAAATAAATTTATTTATTATAATTTTAAAAAATAGGTAAATGAAAATCCATTATGTCAAACATTTGACAGGCTGAATTTAAATACCGGTTTGACTAATGAGTTCAAACGCTGGCAAGCTTCTTGATGATATAAATAATCTTAAAGCCGAAATTGAGACAAATATTAAAACCGCAAAAGAAGAAAGCTCTCTTGAAGAAATTCGTTTAAGCGCTCTGGGTAAAAAAGGAAAACTAACTTCAATATTAAAGGGCCTTGCGTCTTTATCGCCTGAAGAAAAATCTGAAATTGGCAAGGCGGCCAATGAACTAAAATCATATGTTGAAAATGAGCTTTCAGCTAAAAAAGAAAGTTTTGAAGAATTGTATTATGAAAAGCTTGCTAAAGATGAATGGTATGATGTTACCGTTTTTCCCCCCCGGTTTCCTGAAGGTTTTCTATGTTCAAAAGAGCGAGGACGCATTCATCCTATAAGTATAACGCAAAACAGGCTGGAAGAAATTTTTACGTCAATGGGTTTTAGTATTTTAGATGGTCCCCAGGTAGAAACTGATTTTCATAATTTTGGCGCGTTAAATTTTACCGACGATCATCCCGCGCGAGAAATGCAGGATACTTTTTATACCGAGCAAAACCATCTTTTAAGAACTCACACATCGGCGGTACAGGCAAGGGGATTAAAAAGCTTAAAACCTCCCATGAGAATAATAGTTCCGGGCAGGGTGTTTAGATATGAAGAAGTTGACGCTTCTCATGAGCATACCTTTTATCAGATGGAAGGCATGATAATTGATAAAGAAGTTAGTGTTTCGCATTTATTGTTTTTAATGCATACTCTTCTTGACGAAATATTTAAAAGAAAAGTTGAAATAAGGCTTAGGCCGGGATATTTTCCTTTTGTGGAACCGGGTTTTGAACTTGATATGAGATGTCTTGTTTGCGGCGGGGATGGATGCCCCGTTTGTAAAAAAACCGGCTGGGTAGAGGTTTTACCATGCGGATTAGTGCATCCGAACGTGATTAAAACAGGCGGCCTTGATCCTGAAAAATGGCAGGGTGCGGCTTTTGGGCTTGGCCTTAACCGGCTTGTTATGATGGAACACGGTATTGAAGATATACGGTATTTTCAAAATACCAATATGTCTTTTTTAACACAATTCAATTAAAAGAATATGAACTTATCGTATAACTGGCTTAACGAATTTATTGATTTATCAGAAATAAAACCTGAAGATCTCGCCAATTTATTAACTATGAAAACTTGCGAAGTCGAAAAGTCAGAACCCTTTATGCCGTTATTAGATAATATCTATGTGGCTCAGGTAAACAAAGTAGAAAAACATCCCGATGCTGATAAACTTTTTGTGTGTCAGGTTGATTATAAAAAAGAAAAAGTTCAGGTTGTCACGGGAGCGCCAAATGTTACCGAGGGTAAAAAATATCCCATTGCTCCTGTTGGTTCTTGTTTGCCAAATGGTATGGTTATGAAGCACGCCAAACTTCGCGGATTAGACAGCTTTGGAATGCTTTGTTCGGTGTCAGAACTTGAACTTGAAGATTTTATACTCGCCCAAAATGTTGCCGATGGAATTATGCCCTTGCCTGATGATTTTACTGTGGGGATGTCTATACGCGAGGCGCTTCATTTAAATGATACTATTATTGAAATTGACAATAAATCGATAACTCACCGTCCCGATTTATGGGGTCATGCGGGCTTTGCTCGTGAACTTTCTGCCATATTAAAAAGACCTTTAAAATTTAATCCCTTTGAAGATTATAACGATAAAAAAATAACAAAAGATGATAATCTAAAACCTGTTTCAGTTGTTATAGAAAATAATTCTGCGACGGCATACGGTGCGGCTGTTCTTAAAAATATCGTAATAAAACCTTCTTCATATAAAATACAGGCTTATCTTTTAGCCGCCGGAATGCGGCCCATAAATAATGTGGTAGATGTATCTAATTATGTCATGCTTGAGTTAGGGCAGCCTAATCATGCCTTTGACCGAAATTTTATTAAGAAAAAAATAAAAATATCTTATTCAAAAAAAAATGAAAAAGTAACAACATTAGATGAAAAAGAACACACATTGCCTGACGGTCTTGTTTTAATTAGAGATGATAATAAACCAATAGCATTAGGCGGGGTAATGGGCGGTCTCGAAACCGAAGTAAGCGAAAGTACAAAAGAGATATTTCTTGAATCGGCCTCATTTCACAGAAAAGATATTCGAAAAGCTGTTTCGTCTTTAAATATTCGCACTGAAGCCAGCCAGCGTTTTGAAAAAGGGCAGGATCCCTTAAACGCTGAAAAAGCAATATACCGGTTTGCGTCTCTTCTTAAAGAAACATGCCCTGAAATTGTGTTAGGTAATGTTGAAGTAGTTTATGATGAACAAATTAAAGAAAATATAATTGAAACAAGTTACGGTTATATAAAAAATAGATTAGGCAATATCAATATATCAGATAATGAAATAAAAAATATTTTAATTTCTTTGGGAATGAAATGCGAAGAAAAGTCAGATAAGCTTTTTGTGACAGTGCCCGGATATCGTTCTCAGTTTGATTTAACAATTGCCGACGATATTGTTGAAGAAATAGGGAGAATGGCCGGTTATGAAAATATTAAAACTGAGCCTTTTATGGTATCATGTGAAGTCCCTCAATATGAAAATAAAATAAGAAAACTTCAAAACGAACTGATTAAGACATTTGCCGGTACATATCAATTCACTGAGGTTTATAATTATGCTTTTCAAAGCGCTGAAGATATCGCCGTAGATACAAGACATTCAAAAGAGGCGATATCTCTTCAAAACGCTATTAATGCCGAAATGACCCATATGAGAATATCACCCTTAACAGGGCTTTTAAAATGCATCAAGCAAAACCAAAAAGAATATTCTAACTTAAGATTTTTTGAAGTAGAAAGAATTTTTCTTCCCGTTAAAGAAAAAAATACAAAAGGTTTAGAAAAAGATTTACCTGAAGAAAGGCATTTTATAGCGGCTGTAATTTCTTCACAAGAAGAGCCCGAAAAAATATTAAATACAATGTCTTCGGTAATTTCTGATATTTTAACACGTCTTGGACTAACTTACTATAATCAAAAGTGGGAAAGAGGTGCAGATGAAATATTTCATCAGGGCAGGGCGGGGCGTGTAAGAAACAAAGAAGGTACAGAAACATATTTTAAATGGGGAGAGGTGCATCCCAAAATAATAAAAAAATACGGCATAAAAAGAAGGGTTTTTTATCTTGAGGCCTTTGTTGAAGAACTTATTAAAATACAAAAAGAAAGAAATTATATTCCACTTTGCAAGTATCCTGCGGCAGAATTTGAATGTACCATATTAACTGATGAATTTACTGAATTTGCTGAGATAGCAAAATCTATTGGTATCCCAGAAAGTAATTTAAATAAAACAGATAAAACTTATCTAGAAAGTTTGGAGTATTTAACTGCCTATGCCGGTGATCCCATCCCTAAAAATAAAAAGGCGGTTTCTATTAAAGTAAAATGGAGAAACAGAAGCCGCACCATTGACCATGAAGAATTTAAAAAATTGCAGCAGAGTCTTGTTTTTAAGTTAAAAGAAGCTGGCTTTCCGCTTAGAGCTTAAATGGGCCTAAAGTTTTTTTACCATTTTAAGCCGTGTTCCGGCGTCAACCGTGGTATCGTAATCAACATAATCCATTAGTTTTTCCATAAGAAATACACCCAGACCGCCATCCTGATATTCAGACATATCACGTGATTTAATTTCTGAACGCGGAACTTTTTTGCCATAATCTCTTATAATAATTTCAAGCCGATCATCATATCGATAGAAATCAAGATTTATAGGCATATCGGTTTTGCCTTTGTACGCGTGTTCAATTACGTTATTTAAAGCCTCAACAAAAGCCGCTTTTATATTAACCGCGTCACGGTAAGCGAATCCCATATCAAGAGCCAATTCAAAAAGATATTTTCTTAAGAAGCGAATGTATCTTGGATGCGAGGGTACCGTATGTGAACATAAGGGTTTTAATATCGCGTTAGCGGTAATATCTGGTTCTGTTTTTGTTTCTTCCATTTTATTTATTCTCTTTCACAATTTTTTTTAAATATATTTATGCATATTTAGGATAATAAATTGTATTATTAGACGCTGTCAATAGCATATTTACAACTAAAAAACCTATTAGTGCTGTAAAAATTTATTATTTTCAATAATTTATCCTTATATTATCGGTTTTTTTATTATGAAAACAAAAAAAAGTTGACTTGGTTATATTGATTTTTCTATATTAATTATTCAGGGTTATTAAATAAAATTCAATAAAAAAGGGATATTAGAAATTTTTTAAGAGTTTTTTTTGGAAAAAAAATAAAATCATATTATAATTCATTCAGGAGAAGTTATGAAAGATTCATACAAAAATAGGTATAAATTTGGTTCAAGTGAAAGTTTAGAGGATGAAGTTGAAGATGATGATGAAAACGAAGATTATGATGAAAATGAAGAAGTTATAATCAGTTATGCCTGTGAAGATTGTGATTATAGATGGGAAGTAACAGTTGATGAAGAAGATATCGAATATGATAATTTACAATACTGCCCCATGTGCGGTAGTATGAATACTACCCAAATTTAATTGCAAAATTAGTTGTAAAAAAATATCTATTAAACAAAAAATGTCTTTTAGACTTTCAATTCTGGGAATATTTTTAATTTTGTTTTTATTGGTTTTATTATCAAATAATCAAAATATTATGCTTCAATTTTTTTTTTTGAAAATTGAAGTCCCTTTATTTTTTGCTATAGCGGGGGGATGTGCATATGGTATACTGCTTTCAATCGTTTTTTTTTCATTTAAATCTTATGATAGAAAAATGAAAAATAAATTATTTAAGTTTAAAAAGTTAAGTGAAAAGAAATCGGAAAAGAAATAACTTAATCAAGTTCGCCGTCTAAAATATGCAGGTCTTTTATTTTCCTGTCTAATGTTAATCTGTTTATACCTAAAAGCCTGGCTGTTTTGCTTTTATTGTAAACTGTTCTTTTTAACATAAGATGAATTAAGTCTTTTTCAAGTGAAGATAATATACTATTATAGTAATTTCCCGGTTTTGTTTTGCTAAGCTCATTTTTTATCCATGATTGAAGATTAAATTCAGTTTCTGCTTTTATTGAGGGTTCTTCTTTTGTTTTTTCTTCTTTTTTTATTTTTATTTCTGGTTTTGAAACGTCGGATAAAAAATGTATATCATCTTCATCTAGCTGAGTTTTTTTGCTAAGAACTATCGAACGCTCTATAATATTTTCAAGTTCTCTAATATTACCCGGAAATGGGTAGTGCTCTAGTTTTTCAAAAAAGGCCTGTGTTACGCCTTTTATTTTTTTTCCTGTTTGTTTGGCTATTTTTTTTATAAAATGTTCTATAAGAATTGCTAAGTCTTCTTTTCTGTCGCGCAAAGGGGGAACTTCAAGACGAATCACATGCAGCCTGTAATATAAGTCTTCTCTAAACTTATTATCAGCAATATATTTTTCAAGATTAGCGTTTGTCGCGGCAATAATACGAACATCAACTTTATAAACCTTATTTGATCCTAAAGGTGAAAATTCTTTTTCCTGAAGAACTCTTAAAAGTTTAGATTGAAGTTTATAATCCATTTCGCTTATTTCGTCTAAAAATATTGTGCCATTATGAGCTTCTAAAAATTTTCCTTTTTTATCGGTATCTGCACCTGTAAAAGCTCCTTTTACGTATCCAAATAATTCACTTTCTAATAAATCAGTTGGAATAGCGGCACAGTTTATTTTTATAAGAGGATATTCTTTTCTTGTGCCGTTGTGGTGTATGGCAGAGGCAATGAGTTCTTTGCCTGTACCAGATTCTCCCGTAAGTAAAACTGAGCTTGATGCATCAAGTACCATTTTCATTTTTTCAAAAAGTTCTTTCATCGCGGGGCTTTTACCTACAATATTTTCAAAAGCGTAATTAATGTTCAGCTGTCTTTTTAAGGCGATATTTTCGCTTTGTATTTCACTCTTTTTTTGTTCAATTAAATCGTGAATATGAATTGCCTGAGATAATATGGAAGAAAGTAAACGTACAAGAAATGAAGAATCTTCAAAATTTGAAGCCGTATTATAGGGCACTTCAAGACTAAACACCCCTTTAGTTTCATTGTTTAATATAATGGGAGAGGCAAAGAAACTATATACTGTGTTATCTCTTTTTCTTCCGGTTTTATTTAAAAAGTTTTCATCTTCATTAACATTTGGTATTAAAATTGTTTTTTTTTGCGAATAAACAGTTCCTGTAATACCTTCCGATGGACGAAAAACGCCTTTTGCTATTTCTTCTTCACTATAATTAAGACTGGCAACAATATATAGTTCGTTTGTTACTATATCATGCATATGAATAGCGGCTCTTATTGCGCCTATTTTTTGGCTTAATAGGGTTATTATTTCTTTAAAAAGGCTTTTAAAATCAGGATATTTTCCCAATAAGGAAGTTATTTCAATCAATATTTCAAGTATTTGCGTGCGGTTTTGAAGATGGCTCAATGTATACTTGCTGGTGAAAATTTGAGCCGCGTAACTCGCTAAAAGCTCTAAAAAATCTTTATGTTCACTGTTAAAGGCGTTTAATTTTGAAGAGTCTACAGAAATAACTCCAAATGTTTTGCTCCCTATTTTTAACGGGGTAGCCAATTCAGAGCGAATATCTGAGCGTACCTCAATATAGTAGGGATCTTCGCTTGTATCTCCTACGTTTCTTGTTTTCCCCGTTAAAACACATCTGCCTGTGACTCCCTGACCAACTTTTAATTTTACTTTTTCTCTTACATCACCCCCTAAGCCGGTAGAAGCCTTAATTTCAAGAAACTTTCGATTTTCATCTAATATGGCAATACTGCCATAATTTGCCTTGGTCTGCTCTATAGCCTGTTCTAATATTGCCTCTAGCAAATTATCAGGATTTTCTTCAGAAAGAAGAACTAGAGTAATATCATGCAGCGCCAAAAGGGGATCATTAAAAGTATGCAACATGTTATAATTATAAACAATATTTTTTAAAAGTCAAGAAAAAAATATTTTAAATTCATATCTAATTTAGCACAAGTAAGTTGACGTCCCTCAACGATTTTTTAATGTATCTCATCAATGAATATAGTATCGCAAAAACCGGGTGCTAATCAGAATATTCAGGCAAAAGAAGTTATTATTGCTCAGGGCAGTATGCCCACAAGTCTTGTAGTTTTGAATCAGGGTAGAGTTTCGTTTAAAATGGCCACAGGCGGTAAAGAACAGAATCTTTTGGCTGCCGCCAAATTATTATTTTTAAATCAGGGGCCAGCCGTATTAGGCGGGGGTAGTTTGGCTTCGTCTTCTGCGTATCCATATTATGTTGTAGCAGAAACGCCATGCGTGGTATCTGTTTATCCATCAAACAAAGAAAATCTGTTAGCGTTAATTCAAAGTAAACCCAGCGTAGCGGTTTTACTCTTAAAATCTTTACTAAAAGAAGCTATGGAGTCTTTTCAAAAGATGAATATGGCCAATTCGTTTCTTTCGCAAATTATGAAAATGCTTTATTCTGTCTGTCTGGGATATTCTGTAATTGATCCATCGCAATTTCAAGAGAGAAGTGAAAACTTAGCTGAAAACGGCTCAAAAGGCGGATTTTTAGATCCTGTTTTACCTCAGGCCAGAGTTATCGTAAAAGAATTTATTGAGCAGGGCGGCGCTATTCCTGACAGGTTAACCAGTCAGTTTATGTATGCCGATCACACCGGAATTACCGGACATACATACGATCCTGAAATAGATGAAGTAAAAAACGAAATAAATTATGCCAGACATTTCATGTCGCTTCCTCCCGAACTTATTGCGGGTATCGCGCAAAAAAGTCCAGCGTTTCTTGTTCTTACCGCGCAAAAAATACAGGGGGTTTATAAAATTATTCTTGATGATATTTCGGGAATAAGCATGCAAATACGTGATGATCTTGAAGCGTTAATGTCTGGTGAGTATTCATGGCTCTCTAAAATTTTACTTCAGGTAGAACTTTTTGAAAAAAAAGCAAGCGCTGTGTCTCATGAAAATATCTACGCGATGTCTTATTTTATTGTAGATGCCATTTCTAAACTATCCCAAAATTATCAAAAACTATGGTATGCTCCCGTACCGCCTATGAATAATGACGCGTTTCAAAAAGTAAAAATGTCTTTACAGAAAAAACCCCAGCAGCAGCCCAAACCGGTAGTTTCAAGCGTAGCTGGTGTTGACAGCGCGAAAGCTCTTGGCGAACTGCAGGGCTCAGCGCAAAAAATATTTTCATGGTGCGGATTGTCCAAAGAAAAGTTTGCCGAGTATAACCAAGGTATAATGAAACTTAAGGCATTAAGCAATCCGCTTGATTCAGATTCAGACGCTCGAAAATTAAGACGCGTGTTAAACGCTCTTTTTTGGGAAGCCTATGAAAAAGGTATGTTAAAATACGTAAAAACTAAAGAACAAATGCCAAAGTTAATGCATATGTTTTTTAATTTTGGATTTTTAGACGAAACGCTTCTTGAAGAAGAGCACCTGGTTTATTTATACGCTAACATGGTAAAAGATGAAAACTCAAAGTATCCTGTTTATACCGCGTTAGAATGGCTAACAATGATATATGAAAAAAAAGTACCTACTAGTATAAATGAACTTGGATTAACTTTTTTTGAAATATTAAAAAATGAACATAAAGATTCAAAGTGGAAAAAAGAAACCGATGTACCCGATGATATAGATACGCCAGAGGCGCGCTTAAAATATGAATTGAAAAATATGATAGAACCGTGTTCTAAGCTTACTTCAGGTTCTGTTATGAATCATTTTGCTATTCTTTCTAAGTATCAAATTACGCAAGGTATAGACCGTTCTTTAGTTACAAAAAAAATATTATCAGAGCAGATAGACGCTTTGTTAGAAAAAGACTTTGGCGTGTTTCATCGGGAAGTTTTATTTGAAAATGAAGAAAGCGGCATAAGCCGTGAGTTTGTTCAAATAAGAGTTGTTCCTAATATAATCTTAGTGCCTTCTGCCGGTCCTATTTTTCAGCATTGGCAGGAAAGAGAGGGTAAAAATAGATCTTCTAAGGGAAGGCTTATTTGTCCTCATTTATCAATGGCCGATTTATATTCAATGCTGTTAAACGCGGCGGGAACATACAGGTGGGAGATGTTAAAAACAACTCTTGGTATAGATTGGAACAATGTGTCTCAGTCTTCATTAACCGCTGATTATGTAGATTACGTGCAATTTTTCAAAAAAAATAGGGAATTGTCGCCTGAAGTTAAAGAAAAACTCGGCGCAGAATTTAAACGTTTTAGAGATGATAGATCCCGATTCGTTCATGATTATGGAGTATATGTAAAATTTGAATCCGAAGGAACTCAAAGACTAAACAAAGTAGCCAGAAAGATTTTTACAAAGCATGTTCCCTTTTCAAAAAAATACAGAGAGCATTTGCTTACATTGCCAAGCTATACAGATATGGTATCAAAGTCTCAAAATATTAAAAAAAGAAAAGCAATGGAACTTGAACCTCGATATAAAAAATACCAGCAGTCAACAGGCGAGCTTCCACAAGAATTAAAAGAAACGCTAAAATATTATTTGGGAGATTATTAAAATTTATGATATATGAATACGAAGGTAAAATTCCTGAAATAGCCGGCGATGCCTTTATTGCTCCTTCTGCAGAAATTATAGGCGAAGTAAAAATTGGTAAACTTTCATCTATTTGGTTTCAGGCTGTGGTAAGAGGCGATATATATCCCATTCAAATTGGCGATTATACAAATGTTCAAGATAATGTTGTTGTTCATGTTCAGGAAAATGAATTTGATACCAAAATAGGAAATTATATAACAATAGGCCATCACGCCGTAATTCATGGTTCTACTCTTGAAGACTACTCTTTTATAGGTATGGGCGCTGTTCTGCTTGATGGAACTATAATACGTCCCTACGGATTTGTAGCAGCGGGAGCCTTGGTGCCGCCGGGTTTTGAAGTTCCCGAAAAAACATTGGTAGCTGGCGTTCCCGCCAAAATTATACGAACATTGAGTGAGGCCGAATGCCGTAATATAGAAAAATCGGCCGAAAAACACGCGAAAAGAGCGCGAGATTATCTTCAAAAGCTTAAAAAATTATAAGCTTTTAAGAATTAAATGGATATTCTTTTATTTGTTTTTTTAATCATCTTATCTGCTATCTTCTCGGGAAGTGAAGCCTCTCTTTTTTCGTTTGAAAAAAGTCGTTTAGAAAATCTAAAGAGTAGAAAGCCTGAAAAAACAAAATGGATTGCCCAGTGGTTGAATAATCCAGAAAAAACTCTGCTGGCCATTCTTTTAGGAAATCTGGCCGTTAATATGATAATCTCAGAGATAGGCCATACGCTTATAGGTAAATGGGCAGCGGGATATTTTGAGAATATATCTTTAATTTCACTGATAAGCCTTACTCTTGTTTTATTAATTTTTGCAGAAATTTTACCTAAGATAATTGCTCTAAATCTTTCTCAAGTTTGGATTTTTTTCTTTCTTCCTTTACTTAGGTTCTGGTTTTTTATATCAAATATTATTTCTGTACCTATGCAAAAACTTACAAAGTTTTTTACATCAAAGCTTAGATCTTTAAAAATATCGTACAAAGAAAAAGAATTAACCGAAGCCGTGCGAATAGCAGAAAAGCTGGGTATACTACCGGCAGAAGAAAGAAAAATATTACACCGTGCCATTGCTTTTTATCATGATACGGCATACAGCGCCATGATCCCTGTCTCTAAAGTTTTCATGATTCCACATAATCTTTCTTTAAGTAAAGTTAAAAAAAGTTTTTTGGAACAAAAACATCCATTAGCTCTGGTCTATCATGAAAAAGAAGGGAATATTTTAGGCTCGCTTCACGTAAGAAATTTTATATCGGCCATATACAAAAAGAAACTGTCATTTAGACATAAAATACAGCCTATTTTATTTTTGCCCGAAACAATGCCTTTAAATGAAGTGCTACAGACTTTCATAAAAACAAGAAATCATGTTGCCGGCGTTGTAGATGAATCAGGAGAATTTTCGGGCATTGTTACTTTAAAAGACGTACTTATTCTTTTAATGGGAGAATGGGAAGACGAATACAGCGGTGAAAATGGAGACATGATAAAACCGGCGGGACAAAATATTTTTTATGTTTCAGGCGAAATAACTTTGCATGAATTTAATGAAAGATTTAAATGTCTGTTTGAAAGTGAAAATAGTGAAACTTTGTCGGGGTATATTATAGAAAAAGCGGATGGTTTTCCCAGTGAAGACAGTTCAGTATTCGTAAATAACATGGAATTTTTTAATATTATAATAAAAAATTATAAAATACAAAGTTTAATGCTAAGATTATTAAAATGAGTTTTGAAATAAATATAATAATAATTATGCTTGTTTTTTCAGGTTTTTTTTCTGGAATAGAAACAGCTCTGTTAGGCTTAGGTCCGCTGGACATTGTAAAAGATAAAAAAAATAAATTATTATGGCTTCTAAATCATAAGAAAAAAATTTTATCAACCCTCCTAATAGGCAATAATTTTACTATTGTAGCTGCGGTGTTGGCCTTAGACCGTTTTCTTTTAGATATAAATGATTATTTACTTAAAGCCGCTGCCTTAAGCGTTCAAATTTTTATTTTCTTTCTTTTAGGTGAAGCTTTTCCCAAAGCTATATACAGAAAACTAGGGATACGTTCACTTTTATTTTTATATGCGCTCATTAAATTATTTTATTATCTTTTTTATCCTTTGAATTTTATTATATTATGGCTAGTAGGTTATATGCAAAAAATAATACCTGATAGGTCTAAATTAAAAAAAGAAGATATTTTTTATTTTGTTGATATGCATGTTCCAGAAAAAGAACCCGTGGCCCAAAGTTTTTTAAAATTAAAAAAAACGACCGCCAGAGAAATTATGCAGCCCTTGCCAGAAATAAAAGCCCTTGAAAAAAATATGAAAATAAAAGAAGCAGCCGCGCTTACCGATAAGTTTTCTTACACAAGGTATCCTGTATATGAAGAAAGAGGTGATAATATAATAGGCTATGTTAACGTATACGATTATCTTTCGCATAAAGAATCTTTGAAAATTCAAAATATATTATATCCGCCTGTATTTATACCAGAAACTTTACCGGTAAATAAAGTTCTAAGTAAAATGCAAAAAGAACAGCTTTCTATGGTTTTTCCTGTAAATGAATATGGCAGCGTGGTAGGTCTTATAACGTTTGAAAATCTGGCAGAAGAAATTGTGGGAGATATAATTAGCGGTGAGCAGACCCATGAAACTCTTGATGTAATTCAATCGGCAAAAGGCCGTTATTTGTTAGATGCCAATATGGATATAGATGATTTTAATGAATTTTTTTCTCATCAAATAGTTAAAGAGGGATTTGAAACTTTAACAGGATTTATCATAAAAAAACTGGGAAGAATTCCAGAAAATAATGAAAAATTAAATTTTGATTTTGGTGTTTTTATTATTACAAAAGCGGATAAAAAAACAATAAAAAGAATAATGTATGAACCAAAATAAACAAATAGATTTTGATTTTGCTGTAATAGGTTCAGGTTTTGGCGGCAGTGTTTCGGCTCTTCGTTTGTCTCAAAAGGGATATTCTGTTATTGTTATCGAATCGGGAAAAAGATATGAAAGTGAAAATTTTCCTAAGACAAACTGGTCGTTGCGTAAATTTTTTTGGATGCCTAAACTTTTTGCTTATGGCATACAAAGAATAAAAATATTTAAAGATGTTTTTGTGTTAGCTGGCTCTGGTGTAGGCGGCGGCAGCCTTGTATATTGTAATACTTCTTATATTCCGCCTGATATTTTTTTTGAAAATAAGAAAGTAACACAAATGGGCGGCAGAAAAACCCTCTTGCCTTTTTTTAATCTGGTAAGAAAAATGCTGGGTGTTACAGAAAATCCTCAAATGACAAAACAAGATACTTTGCTTTATGAGACCGCGAAAGAATTTAAAAAAGAAAAAACATTTCAAAAAACACATGTGGCCGTTTGTTTTGGCCCTGAAAAAAAAATAGAAGACCCATATTTTTTAGGGGAAGGACCCGATAGAGCAGGCTGTAATTTTTGTGGCGGATGTATGGTAGGCTGTAGATACAACGCAAAAAATACTCTTGATAAAAACTATTTATTTTTTGCTGAAAAGCTGGGCGCAAAAATAATGCCAGAAACAAAAGTCGTTAAAGTTTTACCATTGTCTGAAAATGGATCTGAGGGGTATGAAGTTATCACAAATTCTACTACAGGGTTTATGAACTTATCGCACAAGAAAATCAAAGTAAAATCGGTAGTATTCGCTGCAGGTGTTTTAGGTAATTTAGAACTTTTATTGAAAATGAAAGAACAAAAAATACTGCCTAACTTATCAGAAAATTTAGGCAAAGATGTTCGAACAAATAGTGAAGTACTGCTTGGCGTAAAATCTAAAGATAATGCAGCCGATTTTACTAAAGGAGTTTCTATAACATCAAGTGTTTTTCCTGATGAATATACGCATATAGAGCCTGTTAGATACTCAAAAGGTTCAGACGCAATGGGACTTTTAGCCGCTTCTTTACTTGTAGACGGCGGCGGTAGAGTTCCCAGAGCATTAAAATTTTTTGTTAAAATTATAAAAAACCCGTTTGATTTTATTCGTGTATTAAATTTTGTTGGATTCGCGAAAAAAGTTATTATACTTCTTGTAATGCAGACCAAAGAAAATAAAATAAATATAATAAGAAAAAGAAAAATAATTTGGCCATTTAAAAAAATACTGGTTTCATCATCTGTCAGAAAAGATAAAATACCAACGTATGTACCTATTGCTAATGAGTTTGCACGAAAGCTGGCCAAAAAAATGAATGGGATACCTTCTAATGCCATAACAGAAGTGTTGTTTAATATGCCCTTAACCGCTCATATTTTAAGCGGATGCGCTATGGGTAAAAATTCAAAAGAGGGTGTCATTGATTTTCAAAATAAAGTTTTTAGCTATGAGAATATGTATATTTGCGATGGTTCGGTAATGCCCGCGAATCCGGGTGTTAATCCCAGTTCTACAATAGCGGCTTTGGCTGAAAGGGCAATGTCTTTTGTGCCAGCTAAGGCAAAATTTAAGCATTTAAAAGTTGAAAAAAAATGGAAAGTTGAAAAATTAATAAATCCCCGGATTATGAACAAAATAAAAAAAACAAATTGACTTAAAATAATATTTATTATATAATAGATAAATGGCCGTAAGAAAGATACTTACAATACCTGATAATAGACTTTATAAAATATCCGTAGAAGTTACGGAATTTGATAAAAAATTAAGAGATCAGGTTCGCGATATGTTCGACTCTATGCGAAGCGCGAGCGGTGTAGGGCTGGCGGGAGTACAAATTGGAATATTAAAAAGAATTATGGTTATTGATCTTGAAGAAGCCGGGTTTATAAAAGGAGTTTTTATAAATCCTGTTATTGAAGAAAAATCAGAAGAAACGCAGGAAGGTGAAGAAGGATGTCTTTCTGTGCCGGGTATTACCGCGCCCCTTTTAAGACCAAAATGGATTAAGCTGTCATATCAAAACTTGGCGGGTAAAAGAGGAACTATAGAGGCAGAGATGTTGTTTGCCCGCGCTGTTTTACATGAAATGGATCACATGGATGGAAAAGTATTCATTGATTTATTAGAGCCGGATATAAAAAAAAGTTTGAAAAATGATATTGAACTGGTTAAAAAAGGGAAATTACCGTCATCATATAATGAACCCGAGTACAGAAAAGATAAAGTGAATGTTTAAATCTTTGGTTCTTTTTTCCTTGACTGTGTGATTCTATTGAAAAAATAAAGACTATATGAAAAAAATAAACGATAAAAAAACTTATAAAAATATTCTTGGTATATCTCTTGGCGCTTTATTAATTACTCTTGGTACATGGGGTCAATTACAGGGTACCGCAAAAGGTGATGATATTTCTGACCCTGAACTTCATGAATTGTTTAATACTGTATTATATCATATTAAAAGTGACTATGTTGAAGAAACAAAATCAAAAGAACTCTGGTATGGCGCGATAAGAGGTATGTTAGCTTCTTTAGATGACGCGCATACGCGTTTTATGGTGCCTGAAGAGTTCAACGAACTTCAGGTTGAAACCTCTGGTAAATTTGGCGGTCTTGGTATTGAAATTTCAATGCGCGATGGAGTTTTAACTGTTGTATCACCCATAGAAGATACTCCAGCGATGAGAGTAGGGCTTCAACCCGGTGATAAAATTATTGAAATTGAAAAAAAATCAACCCGCGATATGAGTTTAAATGAAGCGGTTAGTATATTAAGGGGTACTCCCGGCACTTCTGTAAATATCTCAGTCGCCAGAGAGGGAGAAGATGAAATCTTATATTTTGATATAGTGCGGGAGATAATTAAAATAAAAGTTGTTACCGGTGATTATATTGAATCTGAAGGCATATTGTTTATAAGATTAAAACAGTTTTCAAAAACAGCTGCTAATGATATAAGAAATCTAATATCAGAATATCAAAATAAAAATCCGAAAGGTATCATTCTTGATTTAAGATGGAATCCCGGCGGTCTTCTTGATGCTGCTAATGAGGTTGCGAATATTTTTATAGATAATGGCGTAATTGTATCTACCCGTGGACGTAAAAAAGAGCAAGATAGAATTTTTATGGCAGATTCTTCAAAAGCTATCGCGGCGAAAATACCAGTAGTTGTACTTGCCAATCACGGTTCAGCATCGGCAAGTGAAATTGTAACAGGAGCGATAAAAGATCACAAAAGAGGAAAATTTGTGGGGTCTAAAACTTTTGGTAAGGGTTCTGTACAACATGTAATTCCTCTGCCTCATAATACGGCCATAGCGCTGACCATTCAAAAATACTATACACCTTCAGGAGTCTCTATTCATAAAGTAGGTATAGAACCTGATATTGAAGTAAAAGCGCTTGAATTTACTAAAGAAGATAGAAAAAATTATAAAGAAATTCAAGATAAAAACATTTTAAAAGATTTCGCAAAAGATATGACGGAATATAATGAAACAAATGTTGAAGCATTTAAAAAGCTATTAAATGAAAAAAATCTAAAACTTTCAGATTATGCGATGAGATTTATTTTAAAACAGCATATCAATAGAAATGAAAAAAGATCTGCGTATGATTTAGAGTTTGATGTTCAGTTAAAAAAAGCAATTGATTTATTGACTAAAAATTAAGTAAATCTTTCAATTGCCTGTACTATTTTCTCATTCACGTTATGCGCGGCAAATTGCGCGGCAAATTTTATAGCGTTTTTTACGGCTAGCCCCCCACTTGAGCCATGGCCAATTGTCGTTACCCCGTTTGCGCCTAAAAGTGGCGCGCCGCCGTAAGAAGAATAATCCATTGTATTTTTAACAGCCAAAAAAGCGGGTTTTAAAAGAAGGGCGCCTGTTTTTGCTAAAGAAGATTTTCTAATATTTTCTTTTAAGATATTAAAAATACTTTTAGCGCATCCCTCGATAGTCTTTAAGGCAATATTGCCCACAAATCCGTCACATACAATTACATCTACATGTTTTCCGGCACCGAAAAAGTCTCTTCCTTCAACATTGCCTGATATATGATAGGGTAGTTTTTTTATTTTTTTTAACGCGGCCAAAGTTATCTCGTTACCTTTTGAATCTTCTTCACCGTTTGATAGAAGACCTATGCTGGGATTTGTTATTCCCATAACTTCTCTGGCGTAAATTTCTCCCATAATAGCAAATTGTACCAGATATTCGGGTTTACAGTCAACATTGGCTCCAGCGTCTAATAAAAGAGATACTTTGCCGTCTTCTCTGGGTATAGGGGCGGCAATGGCTGGTCTTTTTACGCCTTTTAATCTGCCTAATATAGTTAAAGCGGCTGCCATGGTGGCTCCTGTGTTACCGGGAGAAAAAAAACCAACTGCTTTTGAATCTTTAACCAGATTTGCGGCAATAACTACCGATGCGTTTTTTTTTGTTCTTATCGCCTTGGCCGGCGAATCTTCCATTGTTATAATTTCAGTTGATTCTATAATTTCAACATTTGATTTCACGTCTTTATAAAAATCAAGTTCTCTTTCAATCTTTTTAACGTCACCAACAAGAATTATTTTAGTATCTAATTCACGAATAGCTAAAGCGGCTCCTATTACGGCGGGTTCTGGTCCGTGATCTCCGCTCATTGTATCAACTGCTATGCGCATAACGGTTATGATTGTTAATGAGAATATTTTAGCAAGCGAAATTTAAAAAAAATAATTGACGCATTTAAGGCAGTTGATATGTTTATTTGAAAATGTCTATACTTAAACTAAAAGATATATTAGTAAAAACCGCCAACCCTGAACAGGCAAAAATTCACCAGCGTTTTTTTAAAACAGGAAAAGGTGAATATGCCGAAGGTGACTTGTTTTATGGGATTAAAGTTCCTGTTCAGCGAAAAATAGCAAAAGACTTTTACAATTTGTCATTATCAGATACTCTTATATTGATTCAGTCAAAAATGCACGAAGAAAGGCTAATTGCACTTTTTATATTAATACAAAAGTATAACAAAGGGGATGTAAAAATAAAAAAAGAAATTTATGAAGCATACTTAAAAAATACAAACTATATAAACAATTGGGATTTAATAGATACTTCAGCGGAACATATAGTAGGAAATTATCTTATTGATAAAGATAAAACCATACTTTATAAACTGGCAGAATCCAAAAGTCTTTGGGAAAGACGAATCGCAATTATGGCCACGTTTCATTATATAAAAAATAAAAACTATAAAGAAACTTACAAAATCGCAGAAATTTTGTTAAATGACGATCACGATTTAATACATAAAGCGGTCGGATGGATGCTTCGCGAAGCGGGCAAGAGAGATTTTAAATTGGAAGAAAACTTTTTAAAAAAGCATTATAAAAATATGCCCCGTACAATGCTGCGATATGCCATTGAAAAATTCCCTGAAGAATTAAGACAGATGTATTTAAAAGGTAAAGTTAAAACTTAATAAATCATAGAATACAAGGGTTTTATTGAAAAAATAATTCAAGGTACATTCTATTAATTAGCTTAACAGAAAATAGAATACCAGTATGATTAATCATCTACCGGTGGTTAGCTTCGCTTGCGATAAACTTGATATGGGTATGTCTGAAAAGTTATTTATTTTCCCTACTTTTTGAACTCCCACCCCCCAAAATGAAATACATCCGCATAAAGATAGACACCTTGTTTTTATATTATAAATTGGATTATGGCTGTTTTAAGAAAATTTAAGGCAATTAGGCCCCAAAAAGAATTAGCGAAAAATATCGCGTCGTATCCCTATGATGTGCTAAGCACAGAAGAAGCCAGAGAGCTTGCAAAAGATAATGAATATTCATTTTTACATGTGGTCCGTTCAGAAGTATCTTTATCTGAAGATATTGATTCTTACTCTAAAGAAGTGTATGAAAAAGCAAAAGAAAATTTGCAGAATATGATAAATCAAAAATGGTTAATTCAAGACGAAGTACCAAAGCTTTATCTTTACCGGCAGATTATGAATGATCTTGAGCAGCATGGTATCGTAGGATGTGTTTCAGCAGAAGATTATGAAAATGGTAAAATAAAAAAACACGAACTTACCCGAAAAGCAAAAGAAAATGACCGTATAAATCATGTTTATACCACTAATATAAATTCTGGCCCGGTTTTCTTAACGTATAAAAATAAAGATTCTATAAATAAAATTGTTGAAAAAATAAGAATAAACGAGCCAGAGTATGATTTTACAGCAGACGATGGAATAAGGCATACTGTTTGGTTAATTGAAGATGATAATGTTAATAATGAAATTGTAGATGAGTTTTCAAAAATTGATTCTTTTTATATTGCCGATGGGCATCACAGGGCAGCTTCTGCCGCGGCTGTAGCGAAAAAAAGAAGAGAAGAAAACGATAATCATACCGGCACTGAAGAATATAATTATTTTTTGGCGGTATTATTTGCCGATAAAGAGCTCACTATTCTTGACTATAATCGCGTTGTGACAGATTTAAATGGTTTAAGCGAAGAAGATTTTTTTCATAAATTAGGTGATATTTTCAGAATAGAAAAAAAAGAAAAAAAATATAAACCTCAAAAGAAAGGTGAATTGGGAATGTATCTTGAGGGAGATTGGTATAAGCTTGACTTTATAAAAAATATTGATGATGAAATAAATCCGGCTGAAAATTTAGATACATCAAAACTTCAAAAATTTGTATTAGAACCCTTACTTGGTATTGAAGATCCCAGAACAGACGAGAGAATTGATTTTATAGGCGGCATTCGCGGATTATCTGAACTTGAAAAACTTGTTAATTCAAATAAATTTAGAGTTGCTTTCGCATTGTACCCAACGTCTGTAACCGAGCTGATGGATATTGCTGATTCAGGCGGAATTATGCCGCCTAAATCTACATGGTTTGAACCAAAACTTAGAAGCGGTCTTTTAATTCATGATTTAGAATAATTTTATGTCTGAAGAAAATGATATTCAAACTGTCGCGGTAATAGGCGCGGGCGCAGTTGGCGCTTTTTATGGAGCGAAACTTCAGGCCGCGGGACTAAAAGTAGAATATCAAAGTAAAAAAGCCGCGTCTATATTAAAAACTAAAAAGCTTAAAATAAAAAGTATCTGGGGTGATTTTAACATTCAGGCAAATTTTTATAAAACACCTGAAGAAATGAACAAGGCAGATTTAATTATTGTTTCTTCAAAAGTTTTGCCTGACATTGATTTTTTTAAGCTAATAAAACCCGTAATGCATTCTAAAAGTATTATTCTAATGATGCAAAACGGAATTAATGAAGAAGAAAAACTGGCGCAAAAAATAAAAAAAAATATAATACTAGGTGGGCTGGCCTTTACGTGCATAAACAGAAACCATCCGAATGAAATTGTTCACTTAGATTATGGGTTAATTAGAATAGGGTCAATAGAAAAAAAAGACTTAGCAACCGCTCAAAAAATTTCTGATATATTTATAAAAGCAGGGATAAAGTGCGAGGCGGCTTATCCTCTTAGGGCTATACGGTGGCAAAAACTTTTGTGGAACGTTCCTTTTAATTCTTTATCAGTAATTTGTGGCGGCGCTGATACGAAGGTGCTTACTTCGTCAGATGATGCTTTGATTTTAGTAAACCAGCTTATGAAAGAGATTCAGAAAATTGCCAAATCAGAAAAGGTTAATATTCCTGATAACGATATTACTACCATGATTACTCGTACTAACAAAATGAAACCCTACAAAACATCTATGCTGTTAGATTTCGAACAAAAAAGACCAATGGAAACTGAAACTATTCTTGGCGAGCCTTTGAGAATCGCACATGAGAAAAAGATCAATGTTCCTGTTTTAAGTACGGTATATCATCTTTTAAAAACTATTGAAAAAAATTATATATAGCTATGGAAAAACATAGCTATTAGCGGTATGTTTTTGATTTTTAGGGGTATTACATCAATATGAGATGTAAAAAACAACCGCTAGGAGCGAAAATTGAAATAAAAAATGTATGGGAAGTGCGAATGGATTTATTACTTTGGGATAAAGTTATTCGTACAGCAAAATTGCGTAAAAAAACATATTCTTGGATTGTACGTTATTGTGTTTTTGAGTTAGCACGAAAAAAGAGTTTAAGATGGACTGAAAAACTTCAACAAATTGATAAAGAGATTAAAAGCAAAAAGTCAGAAAATCAACATAGACATATGCTTTGCTTATATGGGGATGACGAATTTTTATTGAGAAACAGCGCATTAATTTTAGGTATAACTGTTTCTCAACTCATAAGAATTGCGCTTGAGTTATTCTTAAATCGTGTATTAAATGGGAAAACAAGTGACAAAAATCTTTTTTGGCGTGGTATTAAGCTTTTTGCTCAGATAAAAATATTTAGAAGTCTAAAAAAAAATAATATAGCTATGGTTTTTCATAGCTATATTATTGTAGAGAAGAAACAATATTGGGGTTTTACCTAACCCCTTTTCAAAAAATCAAAAAAATCCATAAAAACCATTAAAATTAATTGCCGAAACAAAAGATTTTTAATAAATAAATGTCATACAATAAGGCAAATATATTGCCCAATAAAATGATATTGAGAGGCGTTAATAGATCGATAAAACCTCTGTTATTTGTTAAGGAGAATACTAATCATGAAAAAATCAGAAGAAGAAAAATCAGCTGTACAGATAAGTTTATTAAATAAACTTAAAATTTCGCAAAAGTCGTTAATTAATACGGCTATACTTATAGTTCCATTGATAGTTGTCACATATGTTATGATTACTTCGATGAAAGAAATAGGCAGCGATTTCGCGAAGAAAGAACTTTTAGGTTCAGAATATATCAAGGCTATAAGAGGTCTTTTTGAATATGTGCCTCAGTACAGGGGCATAAACAATGTCTTCTTAAACGGAGATAACAGTCTAAGGGGCAAACTTATTGAAAAAAGAAAACAAATTGAAGATGCAGTAGACGTTATTGATAAAACGAATGAAAAATTAGGTGAAGAACTTGGCGTAACTTTATACTGGAAAGAACTTAAAACAAAAATCTCAAAAAACATAGAGATTAACGAAAATGCCGACCCACAGGTAAAATTTAATGAACTAAGTGATCTTATTAAAGATATATATTCTATGGTAGATGAAGTGGCAAACAATTCAAACCTTACTTTAGATCCTGAAATTGAAACATTTTATTTAATGGATGTTTTTACCCAAAAAGCGCCGCATCTAATTGAATTCTTGGGACAAACAAGAGGCGGCGGTAGTGGTATTCTAGAGAGAAATCAAATTACAAACCAAGAAAGAACTAAATTTAGCGGATTATTAGCTTTAATTAAAGATATAAATCATGGCTTGGATGAAAACCTGAAAAATGCTTTTAAAAAATCAAAAGAAACGGAAGTAAAATTAAAAAATGATTTTATTAAAGCTGAGCAATCTGTGGTAAAATTTATTGAAATGACGGATAAAAATATTGTAAATGCCGAGTTTAATAATAATTTAGAAGTAGGTGAAAATAAACTTGATTCAAAAGAATTTTTTAACGCTGGTACCGAAGCCATTTCTCTTGTTATGGTTTTATATGATAAAACAATTCCGGCGTTTGAAGATTTAGTGCATCAAAGAATTGATAATTTAGAAAATAAAATATGGTATACCCTTATGGCCGTTTTAGGCGGTTTGATTATAGCTGTTGTATTTTCATATGTTATTAATAGAAGTATAACCGGCGCTTTGTCAAAAACACAGGATTACTTTGAATCTATATCAGGCGGCAACTTAGAGCGTGAAGTTATTATAGACAGAAAAGATGAGGTCGGAGATTTATTAGCATCGTTAAAAGATATGCAGCAAAAATTAAAACAGACTTTGGGAGAGGCGCTTCGTCTTAAAGTTGCTCTTGATAATGTTTCTACCAATATTATGATGGCCGATGCGAATAGAAAAGTTGTTTATATGAATAAGGCTATTAAAGAGATGTTTAGAGTTGCTCAATCAGATATTAAAAAAGAGCTTTCATCTTTTGATGTTGAAAACATTCTTGGTTCAAATATAGATATGTATCATAAAAATCCAGATAAACAAAGCAGGCTTTTATCGTCTTTTACGGCAGAATATAAAACGACAATTCAAATTGGCGGCAGAACGTTTGATTTAAATGTAAACCCTGTAATAAATGAAAAAGGAGAAAGACTTGGCTCAGCTGTTCAATGGCTTGATAAAACCGAAGAGCTTAAAATTGAAAAAGAAGTAGAAAATGTGGTACTCGCAGCGGCGAATGGAGATTTCGCGCAAAGATTAGATTTAGCGGGAAAAGAAGGCTTTATGAAAGTGTTAAGTGAAAATATAAACAAACTTGTAGAAACTAGCGAAGTAGGCTTAAGTGATGTTGTAAAAGTTCTTGGCGCTTTAGCCGATGGTGATTTAACAAAAAAAATCTTAAACGAATATCACGGATTATTCGGAGAGTTAAAAGATTACACAAATAATTCAGTAGAAAAGCTTTCAAAAGTAATAGGCGATGTTTTAAATAATGCTGAGTCAGTATCTTCGGCAGCTACTGAGCTTAGTTCAACCGCGCAAAGTATGTCTCAGGGTTCTAATGAACAAGCGGCCAGTGTAGAACAAACCACCTCATCTCTTGAAGAGATGTCGGCGAGTATTTCACAAAATACAGAAAACGCAAAAATTACCGATGGTATCGCGACTAAAACGGCCAAAGAAGCCGCCGAAGGCGGTAAAGCTGTTAATGAAACCGTACAGGCAATGAGGCAGATTGCAGAAAAAATTACTATAATAGAAGAAATCGCCTACCAGACAAACCTTCTGGCCCTAAACGCCGCCATTGAAGCGGCCAGAGCCGGTGAGCATGGTAAAGGCTTCGCTGTGGTTGCTTCAGAAGTACGAAAGTTAGCCGAAAGAAGTCAGGTAGCCGCGCAAGAAATTGGCTCTCTCGCGGGCGATAGCGTAGATATAGCAGAAAAAGCCGGTAAACTATTAAATATCATAGTGCCTAATATTCAAAAAACGGCCGATTTAATTCAAGAAATAACAGCGGCTTCTGAACAGCAAAACAGCGGCGTAAATCAAATAAACGGCGCAATGGGCCAGCTTGATAAAGTTACCCAGCAGAATGCTTCAGCAGCCGAAGAGCTTGCCGCTACTTCTGAAGAACTAAGCGGCCAGGCCGAGCATCTTCAGCAGACAGTTTCTTTTTTTAGAATAGATGAAGTTGTAAGACAGCAAAGCCGAAAATTAAGTAAAGAAGATATAATGGCAAAAGCGGCTCATTTATTAGAAAAACAAGATCAAGAATCTATAAATAGAGAAGGCAATGGTAGCCATGGCGCCAAAAGAGAAAGCAACGGCGGCAGTCACTTGAAAAGAGAAGGTAATGGATCGCATGTGCCTATAGAAAAAACAAAAATAGCGGGCGATTTAGCGTCAAGAGATTTTGTAAAATTTTAATTTTGCCAATTATGTCTCCTGCAAAGGCGTATCTTTTAAAAAAAGATTAAAGATACGCCAAAAAATTGATAATTTGTTGAAGAAAATTAATAAATTTCGTATAAATAAAGAATATAAATAAACTTACAACGAATATTTAAATTTAAAAAGAGGTAAAAAGAAAATGTTAAAGAATATTAAAATTAAAACAAAACTAATTATATTGTTTTTATTGGCGGGCGTACTGCCAGTAACATCGGCTGGTATTTACAGCGCCTTTCTTTCTGAAGACGCGCTGGAACAATCGTCCTTTAATCAATTGGTAGCTATTAAAGAAACGAAAAAGAAATGGATAACGGGTTTTTTTGATGAAAGAAAAGGCGATATAAATGTTCTAACAGGTGCTGAAGATATACACTTGGTTATAGAAGAATTGGATCCTGTATTTAAAAAAGAAGGCATAAACAGCCCAAAATATAGAGCGCTTGAAAAAATAAGAAGCATATGGCCACAGGCGTATCAAAAAGAATACGGATATTATGATGTTTTTATCATTAATCTTGAGGGCGATGTAATTTACACTAATGCTAAAGAAAGCGATTTGGGCGAAAATCTTGTAAAAGGTAAATTAAGAGACAGCGGTTTGGGTAAAGCTTTCAAGCAGGCCATGGAAACAGGTTTCGGCTTTGCCGATTTTCAACCCTATGCTCCTTCAAATAACGAGCCTTGTTCGTTTATTGCGGCTAGAGTTAAACAGCATGACCACCAAGGAGGCGGAGATTTAGGTGTTGTGGCGCTTCAGTTATCGCTTGACGCTATTAATGCTATTATGCAAGAAAGAAGCGGCATGGGTCAAACCGGCGAAACTTATCTTGTAGGGCCCAACAAACGCATGAGATCAGATTCATACCTTGACAAAGAGGCTCATAGTGTCAAAGCCTCTTTCGCGGGCACGATAGAAAAAAACGGCGTAGATACCGAAGCTTCTCGTGAGGCCATAGCCGGTAAATCGGGCGCCAAAATTATTAAAGATTATAACGGTAATTTCGTTCTTTCGGCTTATTCGCCTTTAAATCTTTATGATCAGGTAACTTGGGCCGTAATTGCCGAAATTGACATGGCCGAGGTTGATCTTCCCGTTGATAATTTAATTAACAGCATTATACTTTTTGTTCTTGTGGCCGCGGCCATTGTGGCAATAGTTGCCTTTTTGGTAGCTATAAGTATCGCAAAACCGCTTCAAAAAACGGCCACATCATGTGAAAAAATGGCCGGCGGCGATTTTACTGAAAATATAGATGTTAAATCTAAAGACGAAATTGGGCAGGTTATGCAGTCTTTAAAAGATATGCAGGCCAAATTGAAAAAGACTATAGCAGACGTGCTAAATAATGCCGATTCTGTGGCGTCGGCGGCAACAGAACTTACTGCTACCGCGCAGAGTATGTCGCAGGGGTCCAATGAGCAGGCCGCTAGTGTAGAAGAAACTACTTCATCACTAGAAGAAATGTCGGCCAGTATTTCACAGAATACAGAAAACGCTAAAATAACTGACGGTATTGCCACAAAAGCCTCAAAAGAAGCGGCCGAAGGCGGCAAAGCTGTTCAAGAAACTGTGCAGGCCATGCGTTCCATTGCCGAAAAAATAAGTATTATTGAAGAAATCGCATACCAGACAAACTTATTAGCGTTAAACGCGGCCATAGAGGCAGCCAGAGCGGGTGAACACGGTAAGGGTTTTGCCGTGGTAGCTTCAGAAGTAAGAAAACTGGCCGAAAGAAGCCAGGTAGCGGCTCAAGAAATTAGCTCATTAGCAGGCGACAGTGTAGACGTAGCCGAAAAAGCGGGCAAACTTCTTGAAGTTATTGTGCCAAACATTCAAAAAACAGCCGATCTGGTGCAAGAAATTACCGCGGCTTCTGAACAGCAAAACAGCGGCGTAAGTCAAATAAACTCGGCCATGGGTCAGCTTGATAAAGTTACACAACAGAGCGCTTCGGCCGCAGAAGAGCTGGCAGCTACCTCTGAAGAATTAAGCGGCCAGGCAGAATATTTACAGCAGACTGTTTCATTTTTTAATATAGGCGAAGAAGCCAAAAGTCAGGGTAAAAAATTCGCTAAAAGGCAAGATTACACAAAATTAGCCAATGCCCAGCACGCTCAAAATAAAGTTCTATTGGATCAAAAAGACGATAAAGATGAAAAACCGGTACCTTATAGAGAACCACAAGAACCCAAAACGCCTCCCAAAGGCGGTAAAACACCGGTAGATTTAACATCCAGAGACTTTGTGAAATTTTAAGGAGTATAATTAAATACAAACAATGGAAACAACTACAGAAGAAGAATTTGATATCGCGGCTTTAGCTACTGAAAGTGTAGAGCGATCAAAAGAAGAATTACGCGAGGGAACGGTTAATGAACAGCAGTTTTTAACCTTTACCATCAAAAACGATCTGTATGGCATAGATATTTTACATGTAAAAGAAATTCTAAGCCATATAGAAATCGCCAGAGTTCCTATGACGCCTGAATATATTAAAGGCGTCATGAACTTGCGGGGCAATGTTGTTCCGGTAATTGATTTGGCTAAAAGATTTGAACAAAAAACCTCACAAATAACCCGGTTAACCTGTATAATTGTAATTGAGTTGCGGCAGGAAGGCTTAGAAGAAAAAACAGATATAGGTATTGTGGTAGATACAATTGATCAGGTTGTTGGTATAGCAGAAAATAATATGGAAAAATCTCCTGAGTTTGGCGCTAAAATACGTCCTGAATTTATTGACTTTATGGGTAAGGTTGAAGACAGCTTTATTCCCGTTATAAATATCACTAAGGTATTAAATATTGAAGAATTATCTAATTTTGATATTGCTAAAAATAAATTAAATACCGAAAAAAAGAAATTAATAAAAGAAGCTGAAAATAAGGCTTTAAATCAAATAGAAAATAAAAAGGACGATAACGAAAATACTCAAGATATTAAAGACATTAAAGATACAAACGATCAGAACTCTGCCGAAGACGAAAATTAAAAAAGGCGATAAAATATGAAAACATTAAAAAAAGAAAAAGCAAAAGTAACTATAAAAGGCATGGAACAGCAGTTTTTAACTTTTAATTTGGCAGGCCAGTTGTTTGCTATAGATATAGGCAACGTTAAAGAAATAATTGCGTATGGTGGTATTAGTTATATTCCATTGGCGCCTAAGTTTGTAAAAGGAGTTTTAAATTTAAGAGGCAATGCTGTTCCTGTTCTTGATTTATCTTTTCGTTTTAAGAAAATTCAGGCAGATATTACAAAAGTTACCTGTATAGTTATTGTAGAGGCAGAAAAAAATGGAAAAAAGATTGATATTGGTCTGGTTGTAGACTCTGTAAATGAGGTTATAAGCCTAAACAAAGAAAATATAGATCCATCGCCTGATTTTGGTACAGATGTTCATATTGATTTTATAGATGGTATAGGTAAAGTAAAGGGCGAGTTTATAGTTATAATAAATGCACAAGCAATATTAGATGTAAAAGATTTTTCAGCGCTTGAGAAAACAATTCAATCGGGAGGTCAGTCGTTTGCGGCTGAAGGTAGAGAACCGGTAACAGGCGAAGCGGGCGATTATTTGAAAAATCTTTTTTCAGATTTAGATACCGAACATGGAACAATTCTTGCGAAAGCAAAAGCCGCCGCTATAGCAGCAGCCGAGGCTGCCGCGAAAGCGGCTGCCGTTGCTGATGCCGCTCAAGATATAGAAACCGGTTCTGCAGAAAAAATTGCGAAAGCAAAAGAAGAGGCAGAAAAAGCCCTAAAAGAAGCTCATGAAGCAGCGCAAGAAGCCATCGAAAAGGTAGAAGAAGTGCAAAGTAAATCTAAAGTAGAAGCAGAAATAGAAGGAACTAACTAATTTATTTTTTTTATATTAGAGAAGTGTCCATTAAATATAATAAAATGAAGAGGGCATATTGTGACACCAAAAGAAAATTATGATTATCATAAAATACAACTTAAAGACCATGAATTTAAAGGATTCAGTGACTTAATATATAATCTGGCGGGCATTCATATGTCCGATGGCAAAAAAGCCTTAATTGCCAGTCGTCTTCTTAAAAGAATAAAGTTTTACCAGTTAAGTAGCTATAATGAATATCTTGAACTGGTAAAATCTCCTAAAAATCTGGATGAACGCCAGATAATGGTAAATCTTCTCACTACTAATGAAACTTATTTTTTTAGAGAGCCCCCTCATTTCGAATTTTTAAAAAATGATATAATACCCGCTATAGAAACCACCGGAGTTTTTAGGGTCTGGAGCGCCGCGTCCTCTACCGGCGAAGAAGCCTATTCTATTGCTATGGTTTTAGATGAATTAATGGGCTATAAATCATGGGAAATAATGGCTTCAGACGTAAATGAGGTTGTTCTCGAAAAAGCCCGCCTTGGAGTATATAATATAGAAAGAACAAAAGATATTCCCGAAAGATATCTTAAGCAATATTGCTTAAGAGGCATAAATGAACAGTCGGGAAAATTTCTCGTTAAAAAAGAATTAAAAAATCGTGTAGAGTTTCGTAAAGTAAATTTAATTGAACCTTTACCCCACGTAGGTAAATTTGATGTTATTTTTTTAAGAAATGTTTTAATATATTTTGATAATCCCACAAAGAAAAAAATTGTAGAAAGTTTATGCGCAACCCTTAATAAAGGCGGTTTTTTTATTGTGGGACATTCTGAAACATTAAATAATGTTACGAACATAATGAAACAGTATAAACCTACAGTATATAGAAAAGCATGAACACACCAGATTTTATAGTTGAAATATTTTTGCAGCCCGGTGAGTTCTTCTGGGGAGATTCTGACACGCGAATTAGAACTATTTTAGGATCATGTGTATCTATTTGCTTGTGGCACCCTAAGTTAAAAATTGGCGGTATGTGTCATTATTTATTAGCATCAAGGGCAGAAAGAAAAACAGGTGAAGCTTTAGATGCACGTTATGGTGACGAAGTAATGCAGATGATAATGAAAGAAATTGATAAGTCAAATACCAGACCAAAAGATTATCACGCCAAATTATTTGGCGGTGGTAATATGTTTGCAAATTTACAAACCGATAGAGTCGTAAAAGTAGGCGATAAAAACGTGGCATTAGCAGAAGAATGGCTTGAGAAAAATAGTTTTCAGTTAATGGGAAAACACGTAAAAGGCGAAGGTCACAGAAGTATTGCTCTTGATTTATGGAGCGGAAACGTTTGGCTAAAAAAACCGGAAAAATAAAACAAATAGGGGAAAATATGGCTCAAAAACTAAAAGTATCTATTATTGATGATTCCGCGGTAGTTCGTCAGGTAATTAGCGAACTATTAAATTCTGACCCCGGTATTGAAGTTATTTCGACAGCTTCAGATCCTATTTTTGCCATGAATTATCTAAATAAAGAATGGCCGGATGTTATTGTTCTTGATATAGAAATGCCGCGTATGGACGGTATTACCTTCTTAAAAAAAATAATGATTGAACATCCAACACCGGTAGTAATATGTTCTACTTTAACGCTTGAAGGCGCCGAGGTAACCATGCAGGCCATAGCGGCAGGCGCTGTTGAAATAATCACAAAACCTACTCTTGGTTTAAAGGGTTTTCTTGAAGATTCAAAAAAACGTTTAATTGACTCGGTAAAAGCGGCGGGCTATGCTCAGGTTAAAAAAATAAAAACAATTGAAAAACTTATTGTACAGCCTAAACTATCTGCTGATGCTGTTTTATCAGGGCCTTCAAGAAAGGCAATGGATAAAACAACCGATCAGGTAGTGGCCATAGGCGCGTCAACCGGCGGTACTCAGGCAATTGAATTTATATTAACCAGAATGCCCAGAGTATCTCCCGGTATTATTATTGTTCAGCATATGCCCGAACATTTTACGGCCGCTTTCGCGCAACGGCTAAACGGTCTTTGCGAAGTTGAAGTAAAAGAAGCAGAAAACGGCGACAGGGTCATTCCAGGACGGGTACTAATAGCTCCCGGTAATTTACATATGGTATTAAAAAGAAGCGGCGCTCAGTATCGTGTTGATGTTGTTGACGGGCCTCCCGTAAGCAGACACAGGCCTTCAGTTGATGTTTTATTTAGATCTGTTGCCAGAGAAGCCGGTAAAAACGCGCTTGGGATAATTATGACCGGCATGGGAGATGACGGCGCATCTGGTATGCTTGAAATGCATGAATCAGGTTCCTTTTGCGTGGCCCAGGACGAAGCCTCTTGTGTAGTTTTTGGAATGCCGCAGGAAGCCATAAAAAGAGGGGGAGTAGACAAAGTATTATCTCTTCAACGAATTCCTGAAAAAATTGTTTCTTTTTTAGAGTGAACTTAGAAGTTAATATTCAAAAGCCTTAACAAAAGAGCCATTCGGGTAAATAAACCGTTTTTGGCCTGATCAAAATAAACGGCATAGGGCGTATCATCTAGATCAATTGAAACTTCATTTAAACGGGGTAGAGGATGCATAACAATACAGTTTGAAGAGTATTTTAAAACAAGTTCTTTATCGATTACATAATTATCTTTAAATTTTTCAAAAGTCTTTCGATCAATAAATCTTTCTTCTTGAATTCGCGTAACGTATAAAACGTCAGAGTCTTTTATATCATTGATATTTTCGGTCTCGTAAAAAGAGATATTTTGGTTTTTTAGTTCATTTTTATAAACATCAGGTAAAGAAATCTCAGCCGGGCTAATAAAAACAAATTCTACATTAAAATGTCTTAAAAGATATATCAAAGAATGTATAGTTCTTCCATTTCTTATATCGCCAATAAAGGCAATTTTTAATTTTTTTTCATCTAAGGGTTTATGCTTTTTAATGGTATATAAATCAAGTAAGGCCTGTGTTGGATGTTCTCCCGCGCCGTCTCCCGCATTTATAACCGGTATAGATATGTTTTCTGCGGCTAAAATAGAAGCGCCTTCAACCGGATGCCTTATAGCGCAAATATCTGCGTAAGCTTCTACCATTTTTAAAGTATCAAAAAGCGTTTCGCCTTTGGCAAGTGATGAGAACTGCATTCCAACCGAAGTGATAACTTTACCACCCAGCCTGTGCATAGCCGATTCAAAAGAAAGTCTGGTTCTGGTAGAAGGCTCAAAAAACAAGGTGGCTAAAATATATTCATTTAAGAGAGGTATTTCTTTTTTTGTTTCAAGGGTTTTTTCTATTTTTTTCGTGGTTTCTAAAATTTCTAGAAGATCATTTCTAGAAAATTGTTTGGCCGATAAAATAGATTCAGCGGTTTTTTTGCTCATTAGCCAAAATGGCTCTTTTGTTTTTCTTGCAAAGCAAATAAAATAGTATTTAAAAAAAATATTTATTTTATCGGGTGCATAAAGTTCAATATAGTCTGCAAAAGAATTTTCTATAATAAGAAAATTATCTTCATTATTGGCTAAGTCTTGAAGTTGAAGATGGTACCAGCGCGCTGTTTTTATATATGTAGTCGGTTTTTTTAAATATTTTGCTTAATTCTAATTAGAATTTTTATTTGTATAGAATATAATCGACAAAATTTAAATTTTGATTTGACAGTAGAAAATATTTTATAATTCTTAACTAAATCGAATATGGAAGATATTGGAGTGGGGATGGAATTTATCCCGCCATCGGAAGATATGGCGGCGCATATCTCGGTTTTTAATTTTACAATATGGCAGAAAAAAGATTTACCGCTGCCGGCAAAGTCGGGACCTAAAATAGCCCTTTGTATTTCAAACACTGAAAAATTTCAATCTATACAAGATAGTATTAAGAAAACAGTTCCTCAGATAGCTGTTGTAGGGCCGGTAACTGTTCCCTATCAGGTTTGCGCTGGAATAGAGAATCTAGAGGTAATATTTTGTGAATTTACCGAAATTGGATTTTACAGACTGTTTTCGCAGCCTGCCTCTTCTCTAATCAATGGGTATATATCTCTTTTGGATGTTTCAATTCATTTTTCGCAGATGCAAAAAGAGAATACGAGCAAACTTCTGGCTGATCTGCGCGAAGCAAGAGACAACAATGCAAAAAGAAATATTATTGAAAATTATTTGCGAATGGTAAAAAAGCTGAGGCTGCCAGCGAAAAAAACAGAAGCCAATCTCGAAATTCTGCAAAAGGCAATCTCTCTGATCAAAGAGTCAAAGTCTCAGATAAAAATTCAGAATATCTGTCAAAAACTAGAAATCAATGAGAGAACGTTAGAACGATGGTTTCAGAAAGTCACAGGAATAACAATCAAACAGTTTATCAACATATCGCGGTTTACCTTGTTGTTTGAAGTATTTATGCAAAAGGAAGGCAAAGAACTACTACAAGAAGTCTATTATCTAGGATACAGTGACCAGGCTCATGCAATACGAGAGTTTAAAAAATACTCCGGCTTCAGTCCCGGTAAAATCGTTCTAGATAAATTTGAATTTGCAAACAAACTTTCAGATCCGTTTTGTAAAACCATCCGAAGCAGTCCTAGTTCGTTTTCTTAAAAAATTAAATTGGTTATTTTATGAGAGTTGATCCGCCTAAGCATCTTAAACCATTTATTAAATCATATAATATTTTAGAATACAACTTTTCAAAAGAAGAGATAAAAACTTCTGATATATATATACCGGCATGGACAAAAAATTTCTTTTTATTTTTTTGTAAAGATATTTGGGATGTTGAATTATCAAACGGAAAATATTTAACCGGCTATGATACGATGTTTACCGGCTGTATGACATATGGTTTAAGATACATACGAAAAAATCCAAATGCTTACATTATAGCCATAGAGTTGCAGCCAGAAACATTATATCATATTTTAAAGAAGGATATTTCATTTATGACCAATAATTCAGTTTATGCAGAAAAAATAATTCCTAAATCAGGTGAAATATTAATTCAACTTAAAGAAGAAAAAAAAACAAAAGATAGAATAGAAATATTAAATCATTTTTTATAACAGGTTTTTCAGAAGATTGAATACATTGAAAATATATATATTCGTAAATTCTTTGATGAATATGAAGATAAGTTTATTAAAAAAGGCGAAGACTTTTCTTTAAAAAAACTTATTGAAAACCTTGATATAAGCGAAAGACATTACAGGCGCTTATTTGAAAAAATTATAGGAATAGCTCCAAAGCTTTATTATCGAATTAAAAAACTTGAATATACATTGCTTGAATTGCATAATAATCCTGAAGAAAAGTATTTAAATATATTAAGAGGCTATTCAGATCAGTCTCATTTTATAAGAGACTTTATGCGATTTATGGGGAAAAAACCAACAGAATTGCAAAATTATTTTAAAGATATTCAATTGAAAAAAGTATATAATTATTTGTAATCTTTTTATTCAATATTTACTTGTTTTTAGCCCTGGTTATGAGCGGAAAAAAATCAAGTAATAAATTTGCCTTTTTTAAAAATAAATATAAAAAATATATATTTTGTCGGATTTATTCTATACAAAGCTAAAATAATGTGTTTTAATTTCATTTATAGAAACATATAAAAAATGTATAATAGGGTATTAGTACTGTTAGCAAATATAAATTTATATGTTAAAATATTATAATTTCAAATTAACTATTGATATAATAGAGATAAAAGAGCAATTTTTTTTATTAAAAATAATTGTCTGAAAGGACAATAGCAAAAGTTAACGTGAAAAGAATAATATTTTATACAAAAGGAGATAATTATGAGTTTCAAGAAAATATTTTATGCGGTTTTAATAACAGCTTCTATGATTTCATATAGCTGTTCTACTGAAACCGTAAACCAGATGAATAATATACCTGTTCCGGTTTGCGGTAACGGAACTGTCGAAACAGGTGAAACCTGTGATGACGGCAATACGGTGACAGAAAGATGTGCTTACGGTGAAACAGCGTGTCAGGTTTGTAACGGGTCATGCAACTTCGCGGCGGGTGAAATTTCTTTTTGCGGCGATGGGGTACCTGATGGTTCAAACGGCGAAGGCTGCGACGACAGCAATACAACAGCAGGCGATGGATGCGATGCCGACTGCAAGGTAGAAACGGCAAATCCTGTTTGCGGCAACAATATTGCTGAAGTTGGCGAGGGTTGTGACGATGGCAATACTTCAACAGAAAGCTGCGCTTATGGCGAAACTTCTTGTATAGTTTGTGATTCAAACTGCTCGTCAGCAGCTGGTGCGGTAACCGGCTTTTGCGGTGATGGTACAGTAAACGGCACAGAAGCTTGTGACGATAATAACGCGATAACAGAAGCCTGCGCTTATGGTGAAACTTCTTGCACAGCTTGTGACGCATCATGTAATTTAACAGCTGGTGCGGTAACCGGCTTTTGCGGCGATGGTGCAGTAAACGGCACAGAAACCTGTGACGATAGCAACACGATAACAGAAAGCTGCGCTTATGGCGAAACTTCTTGCACAGTTTGTGACGCATCATGTAATTTAATAGCTGGTGCGGTAACCGGCTTTTGCGGTGATGGTACAGTAAACGGCACAGAAACCTGTGACGATAATAACGTGGTAACAGAAGCCTGCGCTTATGGCGAAACTTCTTGTACAGTTTGTGATTCAACCTGTAATTCAACAGCAGGCACGGTAACCGGATTTTGCGGTGACGGTGCGATAAACGGCCCAGAAACCTGTGACGATAATAACGCGATAACAGAAGCCTGCGCTTATGGTGAAACTTCTTGCACAGTTTGTGATTCAACATGTAATTTAACAGCTGGTGTGGTAACCGGCTATTGCGGTGATGGTACAGTAAACGGCACAGAAGCTTGTGATGATAATAACGCGATAACAGAAGCCTGCGCTTATGGTGAAACTTCTTGCACAGCTTGTGACGCATCATGTAATTTAACAGCTGGTGCGGTAACCGGCTATTGCGGTGATGGTACAGTAAACGGTACAGAGACCTGTGACGATAGCAACACGATAACAGAAAGCTGCGCTTATGGCGAAACTTCTTGCACAGTTTGTGACACAACATGTAATTTAACAGTAGGTGCAGTAACCGGCTTTTGCGGCGATGGTTACGCAAACGCGGCTGATGGCGAACAGTGCGATACAAGCGGTACAGATACAGCGTTATGTAACGCCGGTACTTGTCTAGCTTCGTTATGCGGTGACATTTATTCAAACGCGGCAGCCAGTGAACAATGCGATACAAGCGGTACAGATACGAATGTATGTAACGCTGGTACTTGTCAATTATCATCGTGCGGCGATGGTTACGCGAACGCGGCAGATAGCGAAGAGTGCGATGACGGTAATACATTAGATACAGACGCTTGTTTAAATACATGTACTGTAGCCTCATGCGGTGACGGATATATTTATGTCGGTGTGGAACAATGCGACAACAGCGGTACAGATAATGCAGTATGTATAGGCAGCACCTGCCAGTATTCATCTTGTGGTGACGGTTATATAAACGCGGTAGCTAATGAACAATGCGATACAAACGGTACAGATACGGATGTATGTAACGCCGGTACTTGTCTAACTTCGTTATGCGGCGATGGTTATCCCAACGCGGCCGATGGTGAACAATGCGATACAAGCGGTACAGATACGGTGTCATGTAACGCCGGTACTTGTCTAACTTCGTTATGCGGCGATGGTTATTTGAACACGGCCGATGGTGAGACCTGCGACAGCAGCGGTGTCATTAATGCGGTATGCATAGGCACTACATGCCAGTTGTCGTCATGCGGCGACGGTTACATAAACGCGGCAGCCGGTGAAGCCTGTGATGACGGTAATACCTTAGATACAGACGCTTGTTTAAATGCCTGCGTTGCAGCATCATGCGGCGACGGATATATTTATGCTGGTGTGGAACAATGCGACAGCAGCGGCGCGATTAATGCGGTATGCATAGGCACTACATGCGAGTTGTCGTCGTGCGGCGACGGTTACGTAAACGCGGCAGCCGGTGAAGAATGTGATGATAACAACGCGGTAACAGAAGAATGTAACTATGGAGATACCTCCTGTACTGTATGCGACTCATCTTGTTCGTCAACAGTCGTTGCGGGTTCGTATTGCGGCGATTCTGTTTTAGACGCAGGTAATGGCGAAGAATGTGACGATGGCGGCGTTCAAACATCAACCTGTGAATCTGATTGTACCATTCGTTTATATAGCATAGGCGGCAATGTAAGCGGTATGAAAACAGGCGATACTCTTTCTCTTCTAAATGGAGCAGATAGCGTCAATGTGACTGGTAATAGCGCTTTTACTTTTTCTATGTCTATGCCGTTAGATTCATCATATAATGTAACACTGCTTAGCGAACCAATAAATGTAGAGTGCACCGTAAAAAACGGCAGCGGAACCATTGATATTTCAAATATTACTAATATTGAAGTATCTTGTGAATCAAGAATAAAATATTTTGCGGCAAACGACGGTTTTACCGGACGTGAACTTTATAAGACCGACGGTACCGAAGCGGGAACAAATTTGGTGAAAGACATCGCTCAGGGAAGACCAAATTCTGATCCTGGTCAGTTTATAGAGATGAATGGAATAACATATTTTACTACGAGTGATGCAGTAAACGGATCTGAATTGTGGCGTACAGACGGCACTGAACTCGGGACTTATATGGTAAAAGATATTTGTACGGGTTCATGCGAAAGCTCTCCCTATAGTTATGTTATCATGAACGGAACTCTTTATTTTGGCGCATCTACCAACGCCGAGGGTACAGAATTATGGAAGAGCGACGGCACAGAGGGTGGTACCGTTTTAGTAAAAAACATCTGTGATGATTCTTTGGGACAATGTAATGGTTTTTATGATTACCTGACTGTTGTAAATAACAATCTGTTCTTTTCAGGCTATACTGATGCGAACGGTTATGAGCTGTGGATAAGCGACGGCACAGCGGATGGGACTGTCATGGTAAAAAATATCTGCGATGATTCTTTGGGATATTGTGATGGAAACCCTTATAATATGACATCGGCAAACGGTAATTTGTTTTTTACGGCATATACCGACGCAAACGGCTATGAGCTATGGAAAAGCGACGGCACAGAGCTTGGTACTGTCATGGTAAAAAATATCTGCGATGATTCTTTGGGAACATGCGGTGGTCAACCTGATTATATTACCGTGTTTAATAATAAGGTGTTTTTTAGCGCTTATTCTGATCCAAACGGTATAGAATTATGGGAAAGCGATGGCACAGAGGGTGGTACCGTCATGGTAAAAAGTATCGGTAGTCCTGCATATATAACCGCTGTAAATAATACGCTTTATTTTAGCGCATCAGATGCTAATGGTACTGAATTATGGAAGTCTGACGGTACGGCAGATGGCACGGTATTGGTAAAAGATATTCATCCTTCAGGCAGCTCAAATTTATATGGCGTTGGCACAGATGGAGTAAATAAGTTTGTATCTATGAATAACATTATTTACTTCGCAGCATTTGATGGTTCTACTTGGTCTATGTGGCATAGCGACGGCACAGCGGATGGAACCATTAAAGTACCTGATTCGCCTTTTAGTAGCTATTTAGGTTTTAAAAAAAATGGTCTGGTTTATTTTGTAGGTTATGATCCCATCCACGGTAAAGAATTATGGAAAACCAATGGAACAAGCGCTGCTTTAGTAAAAGATATCAACAGCGCCGCTGATAGACTTCCCTCAAATCCTATGAGTTTTACGGCTATGGGAGGCTATACATATTTTATAGCATGGAGTTCAACAACTGCTTTAAACGATACTGTTGGTCTATATAAAACAAACGGTGTAGATAGCACTGAGCTCGTAAAAAGTTTTACTAGTATGACTAATTTTAATTTAGCCGTTATGGATGGAAAATTGTATTTTAACGCGTGCGATAGTACTAATGGATGTGAATTATGGGAATCTGACGGTACAACAACCGGCACTGTTATTACTCAAGATATAGAATCAGGTTCTGCGTCATCAAATCCAAAAAATTTATTTGTTTTTAACAGTACATTATTTTTCGCGGCGGCGCCATCCGCGACCGGTTTAGAACTTTATAAGTACACAACCGCGGGCGGCGTTGAATGCGTATATGAGGTTTATACGGGGACAACGGGTGTTTTGAATTTGCATGGATTTACCGCTTTGGGAACAGACGTTTTTTATATGGCGGGATCTGGCATGTATAAGACAAACGGAACAACCGCCGGTACAACTCGGGTTCAATATGGCGCAGGAATAGATCTGGCATGGTCTGGCGCTCAGGCTGATAATGCCAGACTAATAGTCATGGGCGGTAATTTCTATTTTAATTGGAAAAAAGATACCACCTATGGTGAAGAATTATGGCAATATGACAGCATAACGCAAAAAGCTGTCTTCCTGAAAGATATTTATACGGGCGCAAACTCATCTTCACCGGCAAACTTTACTCTTGTGGGTAGTGCGATATATTTTAGCGCCAATGACGGTACAAATGGCAGAGAATTATGGAAGACTGACGGCACAGCGGGTGGTACTGTTTTAGTAAAAAATATTAATACCAATGCGGGTCAAGATTCTTTGCATACATCGTATTCACACTTTACAGAATATAACGGCAATTTGTATTTTTCAGCGCAGGAAAGCTATGAAAGCGGTTATGAACTGTGGAAGTCTGACGGTACAGCGGGCGGTACTGTTTTAGTAAAAGAGATTAATTATGATCTTAACTATACTGGGTCTTACCCATGGTATTTTACCGTATTAGGTTCAAATTTATATTTCTTTGCCGGCGATAAAACTGCTCTAAGTAATAACTACGATGCTTTTAATTATTTAGATTACAAACTCTATAGTTTAGACGGCACCGGGGCAAATACCATCAGCATAAAAAATATAGATAACGGCGCAAGTGGTGCCGTAGTATTAAACGGTCAAATTTATTTTTCGGGTGATGACGGCCCCTATGGTCAAGAACCATGGGTCTCTGACGGCACTGCGGCAGGCACAAGAATGTTGATGAATATAAATGTTAGAAATTATGATTCTTTTGGCTGGTAATAAAAGATACCTTAAAAATTTCTAAAAAAATATAAATAGATGAAAGAGAGCAGATATTTTAATCTGCTCTCTTTTTTTATCAGGGCGCGATTTGTTGTTTTGTTTTTTAAAAAAAACTCTATATATGTCCGATTTATTCTATACAAAGCTAAAAAAATGTGTTTTAATACAAGAACTTATAATGTATATTTAATCGTACATGGGTTTTTATCCGGTTGGCAATTAAAATTTACGTTATAAATTAACGATTTCAAATTAACTTTTAGAAAAGTAGAATTAAAATTTTGTCTCTTTATAGACACTAAAGAAAAACTATTAATAATTAAATTAATAGTTAATACTAAAAGTTAAAAGTAAAATCAATTCAACAAAGAATAAAAAGGAGATAAATATGTGTCTTAAGAAAATATTTTATGCGATTTTAATAGCAGCTTCTATGATTTCGTATAGCTGTTCTACTGAAACCGTAAACCAGATGAATAATATACCTGTTCCGGTTTGCGGTAACGGAACTGTCGAAACAGGTGAAACCTGTGATGACGGCAATACGGTGACAGAAAGATGTGCTTACGGCGAAACAGCGTGTCAGGTTTGTAACGGGTCATGCAACTTCGCGGCGGGCGAAATTTCTTTTTGCGGCGATGGGGTACCTGATGGTTCAAACGGCGAAGGCTGCGACGACAGCAATATATCAGCAGGCGATGGATGCGATGCCGACTGCAAGGTAGAAACGGCAAATCCTGTTTGCGGTAATGGCTCGGCAGAAACAGGGGAGGGCTGTGACGATGGCAATACTTCAACAGAAAGCTGTGTTTATGGTGAGGCTTCATGCACTGTTTGTGACGCATCATGTAATTTTACGGTAGGTGCGGTAACCGGCTTTTGCGGTGATGGTACAGTAAATGGCACAGAAACCTGTGACGATAATAACGCTGTAACAGAAAGCTGCGCTTATGGTGAAACTTCTTGCACCGTTTGTGACGCATCTTGTAATTTAACAGTAGGTGCTGTAACCGGCTTTTGTGGCGATGGTACAGTAAATGGCCCAGAAACCTGTGACGATAATAACGTGGTAACAGAAAGCTGCGCTTATGGTGAAACTTCTTGTTCAGTTTGTGACGCATCTTGTAATTTAACAGCAGGCGCTGTAATAGGCTATTGTGGCGATGGTACAGTAAACGGCACAGAAACCTGTGACGATAATAACGTGGTAACAGAAAGCTGTGCTTATGGCGAAACTTCTTGTACAGTTTGTGCCGCATCGTGCAATTTAATGGCCGGAGCATTAACGGGTTATTGTGGTGATGGTATTATAGATGGTTCAAACGGTGAAGGTTGTGATGACAGCAATATAACAGCAGGCGATGGATGCGATGCTGACTGTAAGATAGAGGCAGCCATACCGGTATGCGGTAATGGCGCAGTAGAAACCGGTGAGACCTGTGACGACAGTAACACGATAACAGAAAGCTGCGCTTATGGTGAAACTTCTTGTACGGTTTGTGATTCAACATGTAATTTAACAGCTGGTGCAGTAACCGGCCATTGCGGTGATGGTACAGTAAACGGCACAGAAACCTGTGACGATAATAACGTGGTAACAGAAAGCTGCGCTTATGGCGAAACTTCTTGTACAGTTTGTGATTCAAACTGCTCGTCAGCAGCTGGTGCGGTATCTTATTGCGGTGACGGTTTTATAGATAATACAAATGGCGAGGCCTGCGATAGCAATGGTGCCGATAACCTTATGTGCATAGGCAGCACCTGCCAGTATTCATCTTGCGGTGACGGTTATATAAACGCGGCAACCAGTGAACAATGCGATACAAACGGTACAGATACGGTGTCATGTAACGCCGGTACTTGTCTAACTTCGTTATGTGGCGACGGTTACGCAAACGGGATAGCCGGAGAACAATGCGATACAAGCGGTATAGATACGGATGTATGTAACGCCGGTACTTGTCAACTATCTGAGTGCGGCGATGGTTATTCAAACGCGGCAGCCAGTGAACAATGCGATACAAGCGGTACAGATACGAATGTATGTAACGCTGGTACTTGTCTAACTTCGTTATGCGGCGATGGTTACGCGAACGCGGCAGATAGTGAAGAGTGCGATGACGGTAATGCATTAGATACAGACGCTTGTTTAAATACATGTACTGCAGCCTCATGCGGTGACGGATATATTTATGCCGGTGTGGAACAATGCGACAACAGCGGTACAGATAATGCAGTATGTATAGGCAGCACCTGCCAGTTTTCATCTTGCGGTGACGGTTACGTGAACGGGGCAGCTGGTGAACAATGCGATACAAACGGTACAGATACGGTGTCATGTAACGCCGGTACTTGTCTAACTTCGTCCTGCGGCGACGGCTATGCAAACGCGGCAGCCAGTGAACAATGCGATACAAACGGTACAGATACGGTGTCATGTAACGCCGGCACTTGTCTAACTTCGTTATGCGGTGACGGTTACGCGAACGCGGCAGCTGGTGAACAATGCGATACAAGCGGTACAGATACGGTGTCATGTAACGCCGGTACTTGTTTAAGTTCATCTTGCGGCGACGGTTACGCGAACGCGGCAGATAGTGAAGAGTGCGATGACGGCAATGCATTAGATACAGACGCTTGTTTAAATACATGTACTGTAGCCTCATGCGGTGACGGATATATTTATGCTGGTGTGGAACAATGCGACAACAGCGGCGCAGATAATGCAGTATGTATAGGCAGTACATGCCAGTTCTCATCTTGCGGTGATGGTTATGTGAACGGGGCAGCTGGTGAAGATTGTGATACAAGCAGTATAGATACGGCAATGTGTAATGGCGGCACTTGCAGATTTTCTGAGTGCGGCGATGGTTACGAAAATACGGCCGACGGAGAGGCCTGTGACAGTGTTACAGATACGGTGTCATGTAACGCCGGTACTTGTCTAACTTCGTTATGCGGCGACGGTTACGCAAACGTAGCAGCCAGTGAAGAATGTGATACAAGCGGTATAGATACGGTGTCATGCAACGCCAGCACTTGTTTAAGTTCATCTTGCGGCGACGGTTACGCGAACGCGGCAGCCAGTGAAGAATGTGATACAAGCGGCATAGATACGGTGTCATGCAATGCCGGCACTTGTTTAAGTTCATCTTGTGGTGACGGTTATATAAACGCGGCAGCTAGTGAACAGTGCGACGATGGTAATATCTTAGATACAGACAATTGCTTAAATACCTGCGTTGCAGCCTCATGCGGTGATGGTTTTGTTAACGCTGGTGTAGAAGATTGTGATGACAGTAATACAGTAACAGAAGTTTGCAATTATGGTGATATCGCATGTACGGTTTGTGACTCTTCTTGTGCTTCTATAGCGGGAGTTACATCGTATTGCGGTGACTCTGCTTTAGACGCGGGTAACGGTGAAGAATGTGACGACGGTGGTATTCAAACATCTACTTGTGAGGCCGATTGTAAAACACGTTATTACAATATTGGTGTAACCGTATCAAACTTAAGCGGGATTGGTCTTGTTCTGCAAAATAATGGGGGGGATAATATAAATATTTTATCTGACGGCTTTATTACTTTCTCGACTGGTATGCAGTATAATGACACCTATAATGTTACGATTTTAACTCAACCTACTGATTTAAATCAAACATGTACAATAACAAATGGTACGGGTACAGTAACTTCAGATGTAACAGATATTACGCTTGATTGTACGCCTTATTTAATGGGCGGTTCAGTTCAGGGTAGTGCTATTAGTCTCTTAAATGATGTTACAACTATCGCTGGTAATTTTCCCTATGGGCTCCCTATTGACGATGTGGGCTTAAACGCGAAGTTTGGCAGTATGGAATATGTTGCATCAGATGGTACTAATATATACGTGGCAGATACTCCAAATCACACTATTAGAAAAATAGAGATAAGTACAAATACGGTTACTACGTATGCAGGTTCAGCCGGTATTTCAGGTTCAACTGATAATATAGGTACGAACGCAAGGTTTAACGCGCCGCGGGGTTTGGTAAAGGTAGGTTCTTCTCTATATGTATGTGATGCTAATAATCATACAATAAGACGAATTAACCTTGCAAGCGGAGCCGTAACAACGATAGCGGGTTCTGTTGGTATTTCGGGTTCTGCTAATGGCACGGGTACAGCCGCGACATTTAGTTTTCCAACTGGTATTGCAAGTGACGGAACAAATTTATATGTAATAAGCGCGAAGCAAATAAGACAAATAGTTATTTCTTCGGCAGTTGTAACGACATTAGCCGGTTCAAGTGCGACAGGCTCAGTAGACGGTGTAGGCGTAGCTGCGAGTTTTAATTTAGCTTATGGTATCATACATGCCGGAGGTAATTTGTATGTAGCCGATACTTATAACGATAAGATACGAAAAATTGAAATTTCATCAGCAACTGTTTCAACTTTTGCGGGTACAGGTACTTATGGTTTTCAAGATGGTACGGGAACAACGGCTGTAAAATTTGCAAGGCCCTATGACATAGCTACCGATGGAACTTATCTTTATGTAACTGACTCGGCTAGTCCCTACAGTTATATTAGAAAAATTGAAATTTCATCAGCTGTGGTAACGACAATAGGCGGTAAAGGCGGCGGCTATAAAGATGGTACGGGATATATGGATTCTATTTTTTATGAACCCAAAGGAGTGGTTATAAACGGTACAGATCTTTATATTGCTGATTCTTCTAATAGACTTATTAGAAAAATAGATACAACTACAAATACGTCGTATACTATAGCAGGAACTTTACCACATGGATCAAATGATGGTATAGGTACAAACGCCAGTTTTCGTAGACCTGACGATGTTACAACTGACGGTAAAAGTCTTTATATTACCGATTTTAATAATCATATTATTAGAAAAATGGATATTGTATCGGGACAAGTTTCAACTTTGGCAGGTAAAGTCGGCGTATCGGGTTCTCTTGATGGTATAGGGAGTGACGCAATATTTTCTGCTCCAAAGGGGATAACAACCGATGGCACATATTTATATGTAGCAGATAATGGATCCCATGTTATTAGAAAAATAGATATAGCAACAGCTCAGGTAACCACTATAGCGGGCTGGGTAAATAGTGCGGGTTATGCCAATGCTACTGGTACTAGCGCGAAATTTAATTATATTTCTGGTATAACAACAGACAAAATTAATTTATATGTTGCTGATACTTCTAATCGTGTAATAAGAAAAGTTGATTTGACAACATATGATGTAACGACATTCGCTGGCGCCGATGCGCCTACTATATTGTCGGGAGATGTTGATAATGTTGATAGCACATTGGCAAGATTTAATAATCCATATAAAATAACAACTGATGGTACAAACCTTTTTGTTGCAGATTTGAGTAACAATAAAATTAGAAAAATAAATATTGCCACGCGAGCAGTATCAACCCTTGCTGGTTTAGGCAGCGGGAATCCGGGTTCTATTGACGGTGATTCTGCTACAGCTAAATTAAATATGCCGTATGGTATTACATCAGATGGCGCTAGTTTGTTCGTTGTTGATACGAATGGTCCTATTATAAGAGAAATAGATATTGCAACCGGTTATGTTACAACTATTGCCGGCACAGCCGGAGTATTTGATTATGTTGACGCAAACGGCAGTTTCGCGCGGTTTTATGAGCCAAAGGGAATTACAACTGATGGCACATCGCTTTATCTTGTTGATTATAATACCATAAGAAAAATCGATTAAAGAAAACTTACAAAAAGTATAAAACTTAAAAAACCCCGGCATAAAAGACCGGGTTTTTTTTTACTCTAAAAATATTCATCCACAAGATATTGCATATTTTTAGGCTTACCTAAAATCACCAGTGTATCACTGGTTTGTATTGTGGTACTGCCGTCAATAAGTGCCAGCATTTCACCCTGTCGTTTTACGGCTAATATAGTAACTGAATATACTTTGTTTAACCTAAGTTCAGCTAGTGTTTTACCTGTCATTTTATTGTTTTTATTAATAGTTAGAGAGTTTATTTTTATTTCAGAGAGAAAATCATGAATTCCTATGGGTTCTGCCGGTTTTTTAGCGGCGCTTCTAAACATTTCGTAATTATCAAATCTTATTTCATTAATAAACTTTTCAATTTCATCCTGCGGTACCAGATATTTTATCAATACTTTGGTAAAAATTTCTATAGAAGTTTCAAATTCTTCAGGAACAACCTCGCTCGCGCCTAGAGCGAAAAGGTCTTTCAGTTCTTTTAAATATCGCGTGCGCACAATTATATAAACGAGAGGATTAATGCTTCGAATTGTTTTTACAATTCTTCTGGTCGCGCGCGGGTCTGAAATCGCTATAACTACTATTCTGGCGTCATCAATATTTAAATGATGAAGAACAGCTTCATTGGCCGCGTCGCCAAAATAAATATCTGTTCCCTTTGTTTTTTCTTCTTTAACGGTCTCTGGGTTTGTTTCTACAACTGTGTACAAAATTCCGCTTTTTTCAGCCGCTCTTGCCAAATTTCTGCCGTTTAATCCAAAGCCTACAATAATTAAATGGTCTTTTTTCTTTGTCCATTTTTTACCGCTTACTATCTGCAAATCTCTTTTCCATTTTTTAGGAAAAGGAAACCTTAAAAGCAAATCTGACATCTTTGGCGCGAAAGTTAAAATAAAAGCCGTGGTAGACATCGATAAAATGGCCACGGCAAGAAAAGTCTGATAAGAATCCATACTTAAAATATTTAAATTAAGTCCCGTCTTTACTAAAATAAAAGAGAACTCTCCCACCTGGCTTAAAGCTACGCCAACCATAATACCGGTTCTCAGTGGGTATCCGAGTATTAGTGTAACTATACCGGCAATAAAAGCTTTTAATAATATTAAACCAAAAGTAAGCCCTAATATTTTAAAAGGAGAACTGAGAAAAAAATTTACGTCTAACAGCATGCCTATAGAAATAAAGAAAAAACTCATAAATACGTCTTTAAAAGGTAAAATATTACCGAGAGCCTCATGACTATATTCAGATTCCGAAATAATGAGTCCGGCTAAAAAAGCTCCTAAGGCAAGAGACAGCCCAATGCTTGAGGTAAGCCATACAATTAAAAGGCAGATGGCAAAAATACTTAAAAGAAAAAGTTCTTTTAACCGGGTTTTAGTTATTTGAAAAAGCAGGTAAGGCACCAGCCATTTTGTAGCTGTGTATACAAAAATAACAATAAAAAGACCTTTTAGAAAAAGAAGCCCTAATGTAGAACCAACGTTTATGCTGCCGCCCGATAAAAATGGTATAAAAAGCATCATGGGCACAATAATTAAATCTTGAAAAATTAAAATGCCAAATGTTGTTTGCCCATGGGGGGTATCCATTTCGGCTCTTTCTTGTATAAGTTTTAATACTATGGCGGTACTGCTGAACGAAATTAAAATGCCCATTAAAAGGGATTCTTTAAATGAAAGACCTTGAGCTTTCTCTAGAAAAAAGAACGCGACTATGGTTAAAAATACCTGTAAAAATCCTCCCAGTAGAACCGATTTTTTAAGTTTTAGTAAATGCCTGAAAGAAAATTCAATGCCAATAGCAAAAAGAAGTAGAACAATGCCAATTTCGGCAAGTACATCTACTTCGTGAACTTTACTAATAACCGCCAAACCGTAAGGTCCCGCGATAATTCCCGTGGCAAGATAACCTACTACTGCCGGTATTTTTAGTTTATGACATATAAGAAGAACGCCTACAGAAAGCGCGAAAATAATAACAACGTCATTTAAGAGAGGTATATGCATGGTTTTATTATATTATAAAAATAATTTTCTGTATATTTATTTTAACGTATAGTTTCAAGAATTTATTTTAAAATTATTTAAATTTATGGTAAATTCTGTAAATTCAAATCACAAATTTAACCGCAAAAAGCTTTACAATATAACCAGAAATCGATAGGGGGTTTTGTATGGTTAATATTACTGTAGACGGTCAAGAATATTCAGTAGACGAGAAAAAAAACCTTATAGACGCGTTAAAAGATGTTGGTATTCATGTTCCCACGTTTTGTTATCATCCTAAACTTAAAGTAGCCGGTTTGTGCCGCTTGTGCCTTATTGAAATAGAGGGCGTTCCTAAATTACAGGCCGGATGCGCGACACCCGTCAAAGAGGGCATGAAAATTCTGGTTTCAAGCGAAAAAATAATAAAAGCACGTGAAGCCATGATGGAATTTCAGCTTATTAACCATCCGCTAGATTGTCCGGTATGTGATAAAGCCGGCGAATGCAAGCTTCAAGACTATTCATTTTCAACCGGTCAGGCTTCTACCAGATACAAAGAAGCAAAACGCTTTATATCTCAAGAAGTTGTAGGCGATAATTTATTAATTAATCATAATCGTTGCATTCTTTGTTTAAGATGCGTTAGGTTTTCAAAAGAAATATTAAATGAAGAAAGTCTTGAAAGAACCCAAAGAGGCAATAATACCGTAATAGCTTGTGTTAAACCCGGCGAAAATGCTCTGATTTCTCATAATTACCAGGGGGCGTTATCTGATATTTGTCCTGTGGGCGCGTTATTAAATAAAAACATGTTATTTAAATCGAGAGTCTGGTGGTACGAAAAAACGCAGACAATATGCCACGGGTGTTCTACTTTATGCAAAGTAACGGCAAATGTTAAAAATAATGAAGTTTATAGGTATATGCCACCTGAAAATAAAGAAAAAGACGGTTATTTTATCTGCGATAAAGGACGTTTTTCTGCGCCCGATTTTAGTAAAAATCGATTGTATCATTTTATGATTAATGGTAAAAAGAAAAAATCAACAGAAACATATGCCGAACTTTATGAACGCTTTAAAAAATCAGGTAAAGTATTAATTATAGGCGGCACTACAGAATCTAATGAAGATCTACAAAAAATTAGCGAAGCGGTTAAATTATTTGAAAAAAATAATAAAAACACGGTATGGGAATTTAAAACCGAAGATTATATGTACAAGGGTGATTGGAACTCTCAAATAGATTTCTTACTTACCTCAGATGTACGGCCAAATAGTAAAAAAGCAAAAGAGATTGCCGGCGATAACGGGGCTGATAAAAATTCATTAAAAAAAGCGGTTAAAGACGCAGATATAATATTTGTAATAAATGAACTATCTGCTCCATTCTCTTATAAAACTGAAGATGAAAGCGCGTTAGCTGAAAATATGGTTTTTCAATTTCTTGAAGAAAACAAAGGGTGGGATAAAACAGTACTTTTAACCACACATAATAACACAGCCGCGAAAAAGGCCAATATTGCATGGCCCATTCAATCTTTTGTTGAAAAAGATGGTACATATACAGATAAAACAAACACAGAAAAAAAATCAGCAAAAAGTGTTAAACCGCCTGAAGGGTTAAAAAACAGCGGAGAATTATTTGAAGCATTTATAGAAACTTTAAGTCAAAAAGAGGCAATAGCCTGATATTTTTGGAGTTTATATGGCGACAGTAAAAGTACACGATAAATATAAATGGAAGTGGTATCAAAAGTTTTATTTTATTTCAATAACATCGGGAATGTTGGTTACTTTAAAGTATTTTCTAAAGTGCGCCATATTAAGACAGCAGGCAACAGTGCAATATCCCGAAGAACAGCGCGGGTATTCTTCAAGATTTAGAGGCAGACACAGATTAAAAAGAGATGAAAAAGGCAGAGAAAGATGTACAGCCTGTTTTTGTTGTATGTGGGTTTGCCCCGCTAAATGTATTCATATTGAAGCGGCATTAGTACCACCAGAAAAAGCGAACCTTTATCCTGAAGATAAATATGCTAAAGTTTTTAATGTAGATCATCTTCGCTGTATTTTCTGTGGATTATGTGAAGAAGCCTGCCCAAAAGGCGCCATTTATCTTGACGGTGATATTCCCAAACCTTTTGATAATAGGGACGATTTTTTAAGTACAAAAGACACAATGCTTGATAAAGAAGGCGGACCTATCATAGGCACAAGGCTTTAAAATCTTTTCATAAAATATTGCCGTGGATAATAAAAACATAGAAAATATTATTTCAAAAGCTTTTGATTCTGTTTCAAAAAATCCAGAAATTGTAAAAGAAAAAGAAGTTAAAGACGCGGTCATAGAAGCCATAAAGCTTCTTGATGAGGGTAAAATACGGGTCGCGGCGCCTTCAAATGATAATGCTGAAAGCTGGCAGGTTAATATTTGGGTAAAACAGGCCATATTACTTTATTTTAGAATTGCACAAATGAAGGTAATTCAATCTGGCGATATAACTTATTGGGATAAAATTCCGTTAAAAACTAATTATGATAAAATAGGCGTAAGGGTAGTGCCTCCCGCCTTGGCTCGATACGGATCGTACATAGAACCCGGCGCTATTTTAATGCCGTCTTATGTTAATATAGGTGCTTATGTTGCTACCGGCAGTATGGTTGACACATGGGCCACGGTGGGAAGCTGTGCGCAAATAGGCAAAAATGTGCATTTATCGGGCGGGGTAGGTATTGGCGGTGTTCTGGAACCTCCGCAGGCAGATCCCGTTATTATTGAAGAGAACGCTTTTCTTGGTTCAAGGTGTGTCGTGGTAGAAGGTATTAAAGTAGAAAAAGGCGCCGTACTAGGCAGCGGAGTTATACTTACGGCCTCAACAAAAATTATAGACGTAACCGGTAAAGAACCGGTAACCATTAAAGGAAAAGTCCCGCAAAATTGCGTTGTTATACCCGGCAGTATTCCTAAAAAATTTCCCGCCGGTGAATATCAAGTTCCGTGCGCCTTAATCATTGGCAAAAGAAAAGAATCAACTGATCTTAAAACCAGCTTAAACGACGCTTTAAGAAAGTTTGAGGTTTCTGTTTAAAACTGACAGGGGGCGCACGGCTTAAATCCGCCTTTATCTGAATTTACACTAAAAGTCTTTTTAATAAGATATCTTCAATATTTCTTCGAGAATCTAAAACAGCTAATATGTATACATTATTGCCTTCAGTACGATAAATAATACGCCATGATTTAATAATTATTTCTCTGTAATTAATGATAAAAAAATATTCTAATTCTGGAACAATACGACCTCGTTCTGGAAAACTATTTAACTCGAGAGAGGCTTTTTTAATGGAGTCATATATTTTTTTGGCATTTGATTTATTATCTTTTAAAATATATTCAATAATAGAAATTAAGTCTCTTTCTGCGATTTTTGACCATAATACATTAAATTTATTTTTTGACATTATTGAAATATTTATTTTCAATGGATTCAAATACTTTCGATTGCTCAATTAAATTATTATTCTCAATATTGGTTTCACCTTGCGATATTAGCTTCAAAATACCTAATGCGTTTCGCATATTTTCATAGCTTTCAGTATCAATAATTACACCTCTTGCTTCACCATTTTGAGTAATATAAATTGGCCGTTGGGTGTTGTTGATTTGATTTAGGATATCGGCAGTATGACTTTTTATATATGAAATAGGCCTAATATCTTCTTTTGATCTCATGTTCTATCTTCCTAAATATAATACCAAATATAGACTGGTTTGTCAAGAAAAATAACCAGATTAAGAAAAATCAAAATATTGAAATCAGAAATAAATCCTGTTAATCCTGTCTGATTCCTACAAATAACCCGCTATTTGTACCGCGTTTAGCGCCGCGCCTTTTAGAAGCTGATCTCCCGATATAAAAAGATCTAAACCTGTTTCAGGGTTTGAAATATCTTTTCTTATGCGGCCCACAAGACAATCGAACTGGCCGCTGGCTTCAATGGGCATGGGAAAGTGATTTTTTTCTCGGTTATCTACTAGTTTTAAACCGGGCGCGTTAGCTAAAATATCTCTGGCTTCTTCTACAGAAGGGGCCTTCTCTGCGAATTCAATATTTATAGCTTCTGAGTGCGCCCTTAGAACCGGTACTCTTACGCAGGTGGCGGTTATTTTAAGATTTGGATTATGAAGAATCTTTTGAGTTTCTTTTATCATTTTAATTTCTTCTTGATTGTAGCCGGTTTCATTTATAGGAGTATTATGAGAAAATAAATTAAAAGCGTAATCATAGGCTAATACCTTGGGTTCAAATTTTTTATTCTCAATACTTGCTTTTGTGCTTTGAATGAGTTCATCCATAACGGCCCATCCGCCGCCAGATGCCGCCTGATAAGTAGATACCACAATTCTTTTTATGCGATATTTTACATGAAGCGGAAATACAGCCAAAAGCATGATTATAGTAGAGCAGTTAGGGTTCGCTATGATTCCGTCATGTAAATTAATATCCTGCGCGTTAACCTCGGGAACAACCAGAGGAACATAAGGATCCATTCTATATGCCGATGAATTGTCAATAAGAACACAGCTTTCTTTTATAACATCCTGAGCAAATTCTTTAGTAACAGAACTGCCTGCCGAAAAAAGAGCGATATCCATATTTTTAAAAGAATCAGGTTTTAATTCTTCAAGAATAATTTCTTCATTTTTAAACTTCATTTTTTCACCGGCGCTTCTTTTTGATGATAAAAGTCTTAAATTTTTTACTGGAAAATTCATTTTTTCAAGAACGTGAATAAATTCTCTGCCAACAGCCCCCGAAGCGCCCGCTATGGCAATATTTTTTGGCGATGTAGGCAGTTTATAATTTTGCATTAGTCGGAATGTTGTATTTAGACAACATGTCAACTTTTCTATGGTAAAGAATAGATTTTGTCATTTATTTTACTTTGCTTTTTTGTTTATTAGATTTTTAATATAAAAAGCCTATTTATTTTTTAATAATTTGTTATGTATTATCCAATTCTTGGGAGCAAAACCTGTTTTTTTTTTAAATGCTGCGTAAAAAGCCGAGGGGCTGTTGTAACCCACTTCATAGCAAATATTAATAATGTTTTCTGTAGGATTCTCTACAATTAAGTTTTTCGCCTTCTCAATTCTTTTTGAGTTGATGAATTCTGAAAAATTTTGATTTAAATGCTGATTTAAAAAAGTAGAAAGCTGATGATTGTTTATATTTAACTCTTTTGCCAATGTCTCTGATTTGAGATCATCTTTTTTATAAATTTCTTTTTTATTAATTAAGATGTTCATTGCTTTTTCTATTCTTTTAATATCAGATATATCAAGGTATTGATTAAAATATTTTTCGGTATGAAATGTACTGGTTGAAAAATAAACTTTGCCGTATTGTGTATAATAGGGCCAAATTTGAACAAAAAGATGAGCAATAAAAAGTGATGAGAAAAAAATAACGTATTCTATTAATGTGATTTCTACTATATTAAAAGATAATAAAAGAATTTTAATAAAACCATATGTTCCTATTAGTACAAATCCCATAAAAAATAATCCTGAAATCTTAATTGTAGTTTTATACTTTGGGGCCGCGTTTTTTATACTATATTTGTTTTTTACTTTAATTAATGCGTACAAAGCAAGAAATGAATTGCAGATCAATTGAAGAAGTAAATTAAAATGATGACTAAAGTGTGTTATTTGATTTTCTGATATTACTTCTTTAATTAAAGTAATCTTGTTTTCATAAGAAAGTAAAAGATATGGAATAAAAAATACAAATTGAATAAAGGGGTATAATAAAAATAAATAATGTTTTTTCTCCCATTTAAATTGTTTGTTTAAGACACTCTCAAAATTAAAAAAAATTGCAATACATCCCAGAGCATTTATTATTACATCTGATCCGAAAAGTTCAGGAATTAATAGAATATGTTCAGATTTTACCAGTCCCGTATAAATTGAGACATACCCGAACGCAATAAAAGTAGCTCCCAAAGATAATCCGGTAATATCTTTTTTTCTGAATATATAAAAAAGGCTGTTAACAATATATAAATAACCAATTAAATATAGTGCTCCCGCGTAAACCATTTGATAAATATAAAATATTCTAAATATTATGGAATCACCATAACGTATATGGTTTTTCTACTCAAGAATGTTTTGCATAGGAATACAATGTCAAGTGTTTTTTGAAAATAGCTTACTGAATAAAAACGAATTATTATAGGTAAAATATATTTTAAATATCAAATATTTTCACAAATATCAAAAAAAAAACAAAAAAAACAAAAAAAACAGGAAAATATTTGTTCGGATTTATAAAACCGGAAGACAACAGCTTTTTTTTGTGTTAAAAACTTAATCATAAATTTAACAGATGTTATTATTTAACCTTATAAATTGGGGTATAAAAAATTTTTATGAAGAAGGAGCGAGAAAAACAAAAATGTTAAGAAAAAGTAAAAAAGAACAAAAGAGAGCTAAATTCATATCTTTACTGATATGTTTAACATTAATAACTTTTTTTGCGGGCATTAGCTGTAGTAAAGAAGAGGCCCCCAAGTTAGAAAACAAGACGGTAGTAGATAACAATAATCAGGATGACACAACGAATGATGATAATCAAGATCCAATTGTAGATACCACGATATTCGAAGCTGTATTTTCTCCCGCTAATAATTCAATAATTAGCGATACTATGCCCATTGTGGTTACTTTTTCTAAAGCCGTAGATGATACTTCTTTGGTATTAACCGGTACAATGGCTTCTTCAGCGCTTATAAGCTGGGACACATCAGGCAGCGTATTAACGTTAACTCCTGCAGCAGCATGGCCAATTGGCGGCGGTCAAACACTTGTTATTGACTGCAGTGATCTTCAGGGAGTAGCATTAACAGTAAATATTACATACACTGTTGATACAGTAGGTTCTTTAACGGCAGTGCCTTCTATAGTTACGGGTTCAACTATTACTGGTAATGAAATAATACAAATATCTTTTTCGCGTTCTATGAATGCTTCAACTTTAAGTTTGTCAGGAGCTTTTGCTTCAGAGACAGCCGCGCCTATCTGGTCGGCTAATGATACCGTTGTATCCCTTACGCCTATTTCAAGCTGGTCAGAAGGTATATTAAAAGATCTAATTATAGATTGCAATGATCTTTCGGGTGTGTCTTTAACAACATTAACCTTAAATTATACGGTGGATGGTACTGCTCCTTCAGGTAGTTCATCGGTTGTAGACGGTTCAACTGTATCAACTAGTCAGGCAATTGTAATTACATTTACTGAACCAATGGATACAACGTCACTGGTACTTAGCGGAATATTAAGCTCTGAAGCAGCAGCGGCTGTATGGTCGGCAGGCAATACTGTTTTAACTATTATTCCTATTGTAGCATGGTCCGAAGGAGCGGCACAAACTCTTGTTATTGATATTTCAGATTTAGCTGGTAATGCGTTGCCGCAGTTAAGTTTAAGTTTTATTATTAACGCGAATGTTCCAACGGCTGTGCTAAGTCCGGCAGATGGTTCTACTATAGGACCGGTTACTTCTATTGTAATTACTTTTTCACAAACGATGAATCCTGCGACATTAAGCTTGTCTGGCAGTATGTCAACAGAAGCAGGAGCCCCCCAATGGAGCGTAAGCGATACTGTTTTAACAATAATGCCTTCAACAGCCTGGGCGGGGGGCAGTCAAGATATTATTGTTAATTGTTCTGATCCATCAGGCAATGTATTGCCAACCTTAAATTTAAACTATTTTGTAGATGCCGCGGCGCCAACAGCAGTAAATATAACTCCTGCGTCGGGTTCAATAATAGGACCTAACGCTTCTATTGAAATTACTTTTTCAGAAACCATGACACAGGGCTCTTTGAATTTAACCGACTTAGATATGTCAACAGAAGCAGGAGCCCCCCAATGGAGCGTAAGTGATACTGTATTAACAATAACGCCAACTACAACTTGGTCGGCCGGAGCTCGAACTTTAACGGTACAAGCAACCGATTTATATGGTAATTTAATTTCTATACCTTTCAATTTCACTGTAGATGCTACCGCGCCTTCAGCTATGGTTTCTCCTGTAAATACTGCCACAATAGGAGCCGATTGGCCCATTGTAATTACTTTTACTAAAACAATGGATACTTCTACTTTATCTCTTGCCGGTACTCTTTCTTCAGAAGGCAGTTTCGCGTGGTCAGGTTCAGATACTATTTTGACAATTTCACCTGCGACAACGTGGCCAAATGGAGCCGGTGGTTTAATTGTTAATGCCAGTGATACTGTAGGTAATGCTTTACCTACAGTAAACCTAACGTATTCTGTAGACGCAGTTCTTCCGAGTGCGGTAAGTGTTTCTCCTGCGTCTGCTTCTACAATTGGTACAAATACTCCTATCAGTATTACCTTTTCAGAATCAATGGATGTTGGCAGTCTGGCTTTAACCGGCGATATGGCCGCAGAGGTAGCGGCTGTCCAGTGGAGTGTAAGCAATACTGTACTGACAATATCTCCATCGACTACCTGGTCGGCGGGTGTTTCAAGAACCTTGACCGTAGATGGTACTGATTTATATGGTAACTTTGTTTCTCTTCCATTAAACTTTACTGTGGATGTCGCATTATTAGCGGGGGCCGCATCGCCCACTGGCGGTTCTACCATTAGCCAAAGTGAAAACATTGTTATTACATTTACACAACAAATGAATACGGCTGCTCTTTCGCTTACTGGCACTTTGTCAGCAGAAGCATCTACAGCCTGGTCGGGCGGTGATACCATTTTAACTATCTCACCGGTAACAACATGGACAGGCGGCAGTCAAACTCTTATTGTAGACGGAACTGATTTATCCAGCAATGTTTTGCCTACAATGAGCTTAACTTATTCTGTAGACGCTACGGCGCCAACGGCCTTAAATATATCTTCGGTTGATGGTTCAACCATTGGTCCAAATATGTCTATAAGTATTACTTTTTCTGAACCGATGACCCCGGGAAGTGAAATTCTTTTGGGAACTTTATCGGCAGACGCAGATAATGTACAGTGGAGCGCAGGTAATACAGTTTTGACAATGTCTTCTTCAGCCGGATGGACAGCCGGCGCCGGTACATTGACAGTAGAAGCCGAAGATTTATACGGAAATTTAATTTCAATACCGCTTAGTTATACTATTGACGCGACTTCACCTACCGCGATGGTACTGCCTTCAAATGGAGCCACTATTGGCGTAGATACGAATATAGAAATTACTTTTTCAAGAGCGATGGATACCTCGACTCTTTCGATGTCGGGTATTTTATTTTCAGAGGGAAGCATTGCGTGGTCAGGCGGCGATACCATTTTAACACTTTCGCCTGCAACGTCATGGACAGGCGGCACGGGAAAAACACTCGTAGTAAACTGTAATGATACACTGGGCAGCTCTATCACGACATTAAATTTAGCATATACAGTTGATTCTACTTCGCCCACTGCTGGCATATCTGTGCTTAATAATTCTACAATAGGCGCAGAGACTTCAATTGTTTTTACATTTACAGAATCTATGAATACGGCCGGTTTTTCAGTAACCGGCGATTTGGCTTTAGAGATGGGAGCTCTTCAGTGGAGCGCAGGGGATACGGTTTTAACTATTATTCCGGCTACGACATGGTCATCCGGAGCTTCAAAAACTTTAATTATCAATGGAACAGATTTATATAATAACCCGATTTCTACTTTAAATCTTACTTATAATGTAGATGCTGTTTATCCTACGGCGATAGAATCTCCGTTAAGTTCAAGCACAATATCGGCTGTAACTTCAATTGTAATAACATTTTCTAAACCCATGGATACCGCCAGTCTGGCTGTAGGCGGCACCTTATCTGTAGAAGCTGCTGTTCCGGTTTGGTCAGCGGGCGATACTGTATTGACCATATATCCTTCGGCATTATGGGGCGAAGGCGCGGGCAGAACACTTATTGTAGACGCGGCCGATTTATATGGTAATTCTGTGGCTACATTAAATTTGAATTATACTGTAGATGCCACCGCGCCCACAGGCTCGGTTTCTCCTTTAAGCGGGGCCGTAATTTCTACTGAAACTTCAATTATTATTAACTTTTCTGAAGCAATGAATACCTCAACAGTAAGTGTAACCGGAGATCTAAGCGGCGAGATGGCCGCGCTTCAGTGGTCAGCGGGCAATAGTGTACTTACTGTAAATCCTTTAGTAATTTGGACAGAGGGTTTAAGCAGGTCTTTAATAATAAACGGTGAAGATCTTCAAGGTAATGCTCTTTCTACCATGACACTATACTATGATATTGCAGGTTATGTTCCGCCGGTTGTTTTTCCTGTAAGCGGTTCAACAATTGGTACACATTCAGAACTAGTAATACAATTTAACAGTTCAGTGAATATTACATCGGTAATAATAGGCGGTACCTTATATTCTTTAAGTGACGGCGGTTTGTGGTCGTCAACGGTTTACACAAATGATACTCTTACAATTCGTCCTTCAACAGCATGGAGCACGGGTACCGGGCAAACAATCACTGTTGACGCTTATAATATGGCGGGAGAAATAGAAAACGTAAGCAATTCTTATAATATAATTGATATTGCTATTTACGTTCGCGCTGACGGCGATGATGCGTATCCCGGCTCAAAAACACAGCCTAAAAAAACCATACAGGCAGCTATTGAATCGGCTGTTCAGTATGATATGCCTATTGTAGAAATTCATGTCGCGGAAGGTGTTTACCAGACACACTATCAGGCAGGTGATTATCTGATGCTCTCTGATGGTATTTATCTTTATGGCGGATATTCGGCATCTGACTGGTCGCTAAGAGACAGCGTGCTATATGAAACAATTATACAAGATACCAGTATAGCGGGAGGTTTAAATACTCCTGTTGAAATTCAAAGCGTTCAATATTCATTAATAAATGGTTTTACAATAAAAGCCGGTAACGGTTATAATTCTACGGCTATTTTAATTTCTGGCAATGCTTTGGTGTCAGATAATAAGTTTGTACTAGGTAATGCCTTTAATACGAATTATGGAATTTTTGCCGCAAATTCTTCTATTATTAAAGATAACCAAATCATAAACCAGCAGTTAAATGAAACTGTTTATGGTATTTATGAGATATCGGGAAAATCAATGATAACAGGAAATAGCATAGATTTAGGAATAAATGGTAATTCAAATTCTTATGGAATTTATACAATATCAAGTTCTTATATTGCCAATAATCAGATAAATTCAGGCAGTAATGATTATACTTATGGTCTATATTGCAATAATGCTTCGCCTACAGTTCTTGGTAATATTATAGACGCGGGTACAGCGGCCTTTAGTTCATACGGTATTTATAACAACTCTTCAAAACCCGCCGTTATAAATAATGTAATAAACGGAGGTTCTGCCGCTACAAATTCTTATGGAATTTATAATCTAACATCTTTTTCTTACTTTGTGCAAAATAATACTATTATAGGTGGCCCTGCTCAAAACTCATATGGTATTTTTAAATTAGAAAAACTCAAGATTGATAATAATATTCTATTAACACAGGGAACCTCGGTAGATGTATGTTTGTATGAGGCTAATTCTACGGATGATCCTACAACGGTAAGAAATAATGACTTATTCAGCTGTACAGTGTACCGTGATTTTGATGCTGCCTGCACGGGCAATGCTGACGGCGATTCGCAAAACAGTACCTGCGCCTTAACCGAAGCAGAAGCGCTAACAGATGCGCTTATCTCGGGGAATGTTTCGGTCGATCCGTTATTTGTAAATCAGGCGGGAGGTAATTTTAATTTACAGGCCGCGTCGCCTGTTTCTGTTACTGCCGGCGGTCTTGATGGCGCGGCAATAAACTGGCTTTTTAATATCGATATTCTCTCAGTAACAAGAACCGGAGACGGTTCAACTGGTTGGAGCATGGGAGCGTATGAATATTAGGTAATTAAATTAATTAAAAATGATAAAAAAGAATTAAAAAATAAGGAGATTAAAATGAAAAAAGTTAAAAATACAAAAAGGAACAATAAAAATAGAAATATATTCATGTATGTTTTTATTTTTATTTTTGGGGTAATTTCTCTATGTTCAGATGAGAAAACAAAAACCACGAAATTAGAGCAAAATTCATCGTTTGAAGAATTAGACATAAATTTTGCTCTTATAGGTACGCCAACACCGTTAAACGGCCAGGCGATAGGAACAAGTATTCCTATAACCATTTCTTTTAATGAGACAGTTGATATTACTTCAACGGTTATTAACGGAACAATGCAGGCTGAAAGTGACGGCGGTATTTGGACCTCAAGCGTGAGTACAAATGATACTTTGACCATTTCGCCAGGTGTAACCTGGACACCGGGCAGCGCCAGAACTTTAACAATTGATTGTAATGATATGGCTGGCAATCCATATAATTTAAGTTTAAGCTATGACATTATAGATCAGGTTTTATATGTAAGAACTGACGGGGTTGATACCGCGCCGGGTTCACAAACACAGCCTAAAAAAACAATTAAGGCCGCTATTGATGCTGCTTTATCAGAGCCGTCTGTTACAGAAATTCATGTGGCAGAAGGTATTTATGAAGTAAGTTATCAGACAGGTACACATGTAAACGTAAGTAGCGGTATAATGCTTTTAGGCGGTTATTCGCCGGTTAACTGGAGCTTGAGAGATACGGCTGTATATGAAACTGTAATTCAAGATACAAGTGTAGCCGGTTCAAATAACACGGTTTTAATAAATAATTCAGAGGGTAAGTATACATTAATTGACGGTTTTACTGTTAAAGCGGGTTCAGGTTATAGCTCGACGGCTGTAAGCGCCAATTCAGCAGGCGGCGGACCGGTTACTATCAGTAATAACAATCTGGTTTTGGGAACGGCAATGAATGAAAATTATGGGGCCTATTTAAATAGTGAAACTATTTTTAACAATAATACTATTTCAGGTTCTAGTTATAATATAGTTTATGCTGTTTATAATAGTGGTAATGCCAGTAAAATTCAAAATAATACAATAACTTTGGGAACCGGAACCATGGGTGATGCCGCGGGTTCAAAATCTTATGGGATTTTTACGAACCAATCGGCAATTATTACAGGAAATTTAATAGATCCGGGTAGTAATGAACTAGCCACGTATGGTATTTACAACATAAATTCTGCGTCAACGATTATGCAAAATACCATTAAAGGCGGAACTTCAACTATGACTTATGGCATTTATAATGACAACTCAAGACCGGGCATTGTTAATAATTATATTAGCGGCGGTTCGGGTTCAGGGACTAACACGTATGGGATTTATAATACCGGGGCAGACTCGTCGTCTTTTGTTGTTTATAACAATACGATACATACAGGTTCAGGAAATTCCGATGGAATTAACGGGTTAAATGATTTAAAAATAATTAATAATATTATTTTTGCCAACTGGTGGGATGGCACGGACTACTGTCTTAGAGAAGCAAACGCTACAGATGATCCGTCTTTAGTTCAAAATAATAATTTTTTTGGATGCAATAAGGTTTATCGAGACTGGGATGCCGGGTGTACAACAAATGAAGATGGAGATTCACTTAACAGTACCTGTACATTGAACGAAATGGAAGCTTTAACTGATATTACCGTTAGCGGCAATATTTCTGAAGATCCTATTTTTGTAGATCATTTTGGCGGTGACTGGCGCCTGAACTCAACCTCTCCTGTAGCGGTAACTGAGGGCGGTTTAGACGGTTTAGCTGTTAGCTGGCTTTTTACGTCTGATGCCGCGGGAACAGTTCGAACAGGCGACGGTACAACAGGCTGGAGCATGGGCGCCCATGAAATTGACGGCGCTGTTGGCGGCGGTTTTGGTCTCGATAGCTATGAATATGATAGTACATTTGATGACGCGAATAATATAATTATTAGTGGCGCGGCGCAAGATCATACAGTGCACCATGTTTCTGATGCTGATTATATAAAATTTACTGTTACATTTGCTGCTGATTATGATATAAACATAATTAATGTATCTGCCGGTTTAGACGCAAGTCTTGAACTTTATGATGCAGCATTTGCGCAGGTAGGTACAACTGTAAACGCGGCTGGCGCTGGCGTTGGCGAGTCTATCGCCGCCGTAGCTTTAACGCCCCAGACATATTATGTTAAAGTAACGTCTGTAAGTACGGGTTCGTATCAGGTTCAGGTTCAAATTGTACCGGATGTAAACGAAGTTAATGATGATTTTGCGTCAGCTTCGGTTATTGTTGCAGATGCGGCAGCACAAAGTTTGAATTTACATGATATTAATGACGTTGATTTTTTAACATTAATAGTGCCAACTGATAGCTTTTATGGCATTTTGCTTAATAATGTCTCTTCAAGCCTTGATATAAGTTTTGAGTTTTATGATTCTACTTATACTCTGATAGGAGGCCCATATAATAGCGGAGGAGCAGGAGGTAATGAAGAGATGTTTTCGACCTATTTGCTTACGGGTACTTATTACATAAAAGTTATTGGTGATGGCGTAAATCCTGGAATCTATGACGCATTTGTTTATCAAGGCGATCTATTTGAGCCCAATGATAGTTTCGGGACAGCATCTGCGATTGTTATAAATGATCCCGCGCAAAATCATTCGCTTGATACAGCAACAGATATAGATTATATTCAATTTGATGTAATAGATCCGGTTGATTATAATATAAGTATTGCCGGAGTAGATCCTGCTGTAGATATAAGTTTTTCACTTTATGACTCTGCATTTGCACTGGTAAGCGGCCCAATAAACTCTGCTGGCGTTGGCGCAGACGAGATTTTAACTGCAATTGCCTTAACGGCCCAAACTTATTATATAGAGGTACAGGCTGCAAATTCAGCTATTGGAACATATTCTATAGTTGTTGAAAAATCTTGTGGTAATGGTGTTGTTGAAGGTGCTGAAACCTGTGATGATGGCAATAATATTGACGGTGACTTTTGTTCGGCAACTTGTCAAATTGGCGATGGTATAATAGGTTTTGAATCGGGTATGCCGGCCGGTTTTACGGGCAGTTGGTATGTTACTAGTACAACTGCTTCTGCGGGTACATTAAGTATGAGAGCCAATGTTATTGGTAATAGTTCATCGACTTGTAATGACTATGTTATTACAGGCTATAGTTCTGTCTTTTTTGATTATAGTACTTCATCCGAATCATTAGATAGACTAAGCTTTTATATAAATGGCGCTTTGAAGTTTTCTCTTGGGGGTAATATACCCTGGACAACAAGCTTAACATATGCTTTAACAGGTGCTACCGATACAGTAAGATGGTGCTATGTAAAAGATGGTAGCGTATCTATAGGAAGCGATACGGTTTATGTTGATGAAATTAATTTTATCAAGTAGCGATAATATTAATTAAAACAATAGACTAACAGAAAAAGTAATAAAAAAGCCGGTTTTGCCGGCTTTTTTTTATTGGTAAGAGATGCCCAAATAAAGAGCTGTCATTGATGGTATAAATAGAAAAATAATTTTCGCTAAATAGGGGTCTTTTTTTCTAATCAGTAAATCGGCATATCCTGCTGCTAAAGAAGAAGCCAGTGTCATAATACCCGCGTGTAATAAATTAAAATTTAGCTGGTAAATACCAAAACCTAAGCCTAAAGAGAGAGCCGCGTCAAGAAAATCATATTTTGTGGGCTTTTCTATAATTACTAAAAATATTGACTTTAATTTACTATATAAATTTAAAAATTTATTTTTATAAGAATTAATAATTTTTTGAAAAAATCCCTGAAGTTCTTTTACGTCTTTGCTAATTTTACGGTCAGCTTTGCCAAGAAATTCAGTAAGTATGCCGTAATTGCCGCCTATTAATCGAAGCACTTCGGTATCGGGCAGTGAGCTTATTTCAATATGTCTTTGGTGAATTTCGTTTTCAAGGTTGCGATTTTTACCGTTATTTAAATCACGCTCTCTTATAATTACGCCATTGCTTATTACCGCGTAAAAGCTGTCATTTTTTAAGGTGTCGATTATAATTTTTACTATGCCTTTAAGTCTGTTTACCTCAACGCGAATTTGCTCTTTTTTCAACGTATCTAAAAAAAATAATTCGGGGAAGTCTCCCTCTCTTGAACGTAGATATTTCCAGCTGTATTTCATTTGTAATTTATTTATCGGATAGTTTGCAAATATTCAAAATTAAAAATCTTTGTGCCCTCTGTGATCAGCGCTTCGCGCACTTCGTCTCCGAGGCCTTTTTTATACCTTTGTCTATACTTGATTTACAGTTACATTTATTCCCCTTTTTTTAAGTTCTGAAAGATAAATATCGGTTGGTATAGATTCTTCCTGCGTTAGTACGCCTGTTTTTTTTATTTGTTTTTTTGCTATTAAGCCGGCAACTATGGCCAGCGAAAAACCAGTTGTTCTCATCATGGCCGTAAGTTTTGAAACTGGATCGTAATAATCAATTAATTCATATATTTCGGTTTGCCGCTCTCCTTCTTTTAAGCCAGAAACAGTAACGCGCATGAGAATAACATCTTCAACAATATCTTTTTTTAGTTTTTCGTCTAAGATTTTTTCAAAGAATTTTCTAGGCGAAAAATTATTATCTGAAAAAGTAACAGGCGCTTCGTTTGTAAAACCCAGTTCAATAAAAGATTTCATTATTAAATGATGATTAGAATAGCGGATGGTTTTATAGTTAAGCTCGTTTATTTTACCTTCATAAGTTTTTGGCAGCGTAGAAGATCCGCCCGATGTAATAAAAGCTTCCATTTTATTAAACGGATAATGAAAAGTAATGCTTTCAAGTTCACTTAGCGAATCGACTTCTATAAATTCTCCGTTTCGTAAAATTCTGGCTTTTTCAATATATTCGTTAATTAAACCATGAACCGACCAGGTTACATTGTAGTTTAAAGGGGGGATAGGGTGCTGCGGTAGACCTCCCACACGCATGAGTACTTTATCTACACTATCAAAATTTTTAATTCCATGAGCCGCTATAATATTTACCATGCCGGGAGCAACACCGCCGTCAGGAATAATGGTAATATTTTTTTCTTTGGCTTCTTCTGCTAATGTAAACTCTTTATCTACAATCTCTACGTTTTGACCCAGATCACAGTAATTAACACCCGCTTTAACGGCGGCCAACGCAGCTAAATAGTTGTATTGATACGAAACAGCGCTTATTACGCAGTCAATATCTTTCATTAGTTCAATAAGTTTGGGTGTGTCTTTAACATCAATTTCTACAGGTACGATATTTTCGCTGTTGAGCCATTTTTTTAAATCCCGCGTTTTTTTTATGTGACGGCTGGCCAAAATTATTTTTTCAGCGTTTTGATAATGTATAAGATCATAAGCTATTGCTTTTGCCATTTTACCCGCGCCTAATAATAAAAATTTCATAATATATTTACCTCTAATTTAATCGCCAAATTTTATTCCCTGTGCCAAAGGCATTTTATTAGAAAAATTAATGGTGGTTGTTTGCCTTCTCATGTAGGCCTTCCACGCGTCGCTACCGGCTTCTCTGCCGCCGCCCGTGTCTTTTTCGCCGCCAAAGGCTCCACCTATTTCGGCTCCGCTGGTTCCTATGTTGATATTGGCAATGCCGCAGTCTGAACCCTCATGGCTTAAAAATGTCTCGGCGTTTATAAGAGATTTGGTAAACATAGCCGATGAAAGTCCCTGCGGTACATTGTTGTGAACTTCAATGGCTTCTTTAATATCTCTAAAGGCAATTAAATACAAAATGGGCGCGAAGGTTTCTTCTTGTAAAATAGGCATCTCTTTTTTAGCAAGCACAAGAGCCGGTTCTACAAAATATCCTTTTTTGTTTTTTAATCTGCTACCTCCATAAATTATAGATCCCCCTTGATTTTTTATTTTTTCAAGGGCAATCATCATATTATCTACCGCTTGTTTATCAATTAAAGGACCCATTAATATGCCTTTTTCAAGAGGGTTTCCTATTTTTATGCTGGCGTAGGCTTTTTTAATTTTATTTGTAAGCTGCTCTAAAATATTTTCTTGAACGACGAGCCTTCTGGTTGTTGTGCATCTTTGACCGGCGGTGCCCACGGCGCCAAAAACAACTGCCCTTACGGTAAGATCAATATTCGCGTCATCCATAATAATAGCAGCGTTATTGCCGCCCAGTTCTAGAATCGTTCGTCCTAATCTTTCGCCTACAACAGAGCCAACCCGTCTGCCCATTACAAAAGAACCAGTCGCGCTTATTAAGGGAATTCTTTTATCATGAATTAAATATTCGCCTATAGTTTCGCCGCCGCCGATAATTAAATTCATAACACCCGCAAAGCCGTTTTTTTCAAGCACCGGATTGATAATATTTTGAACGGCAATGGCGGTTAAGGGCACTTTGGCCGAAGGCTTCCAGATGATGGTATCGCCGCATACGGCGGCTATCATAGCGTTCCATGCCCATACGGCACCGGGAAAGTTAAAGGCGGTTATAACCCCTATGGCGCCTAAAGGATGCCATTGTTCGTACATCCGGTGTTTTTCTCTTTCGCTGTGCATGGTAAATCCGCAAAGCTGCCTTGAAAGACCAACCGCGAAATCGGCAATGTCGATCATTTCTTGTACTTCGCCTTCGCCTTCAGCTAAAATTTTACCCGTTTCAAGAGAAATAAGCGTGCCCAGAGCTTTTTTATGTTTTCTAAACTCCAATGAAATTTGCCGCATAATTTCGCCTCTTTTTGGCGCGGGATACATTCTCCATTTTGAAAAAACTTCAAGAGAATTTGAAACTACTTTTTCATAATCTTTTTTTGAGGCAGATAGAACAGCAGCAATTTCTGTTTCATTATAGGGATTTATCGAAACTATTGTATCTCCATCAGGTTTATTAATCCAATGACCCGCATAAACCCCTGAATTTAAAGTTTTTATACCCAGTTCTTTGAGTAATGTTTTCATTTATATTTTAAATTTATGCTATATGAAAATAAATGTCTATAAAATAATTTGAAAATTTAATAGAAAACTTAAATATAGATGAAATTTTAGAAATATAAATCTTTACGTCGTTGCATAAATATAAAAACTGCATTAATGATAGGTGCACCAGAAAGGATAAAAAACAAAAAAAAGAACCTGCTGGTTTTATTTTTGGTATTCCCACTAATTTTAATGTTCATTGTTTGTTATGATTTTGAAGTAAAAGCTCCTCAACCCATGCAAAAATCGCATTATAAACCATCCGAAGGCGAATTATCAAGTATTTCAATTCCAATTAATATAAGCTTATCTGAGGTAATTAATGAACTAAAAAATATAAAGGGAAAGTCAATTTCAGATCAAATAACCGTAAAAGAACTCCCGACATTTCTATCCATGCAAAAAATTGAAAAAATGGGGATTAAGAAAAAAGATAAAAAACAAACAGATAATAAAGAAATTAATACAGAAAAAGTTTGTACAAAACTAGAAACGAATTGTTCGCAGACTCAAATTATAGAAAAAAGCATTTGCAAAAAATTTATAAAACTACCTGTAATAGAAAAACGTATTTGTCAGGAAGAAGAAATAGTCAAAGAGATAAAATGCATTGCTGAAGAAAACGTTTGTGTCAAATGGGAGAATAAGGCATCTATTAATAAAAATGATAAAAAATCTGAAGAGGATTTTAATAATATCAAAAAAGAAGAAATAAAAATTATTGAAAAATTATTAAAAGTAGATTCTACTTTAGAATATGACGCTTCGATATCTTCTGTAGATGTAGAAGCAAATAACAATGCATTATCAATACTTGTTGATATTGATTATATGGTAAAAATTATTCCTGACTTTAATAATATTGATAAAAAATCGAAAATTAAAGTTAATGGTTCTGCCAGTTGCGGTTATAATGGGACCAGAAAAAAAGCTCGTTTAATTTATAAGGCAATATTACATACAAAAGATGGTCCTGAAATTACAATATCTGATATTTCAGAATCGATTGATTGGCAAAATGACGAATGTAAATTAACGGCTTTTAAATTCAACTTTAATGAAGTTTTAAAGTTTACCGCAATTCAAAAAGTTGTAGAACCCATAGTAGAAAATACTATAGATAAATTATCAAAAGAATTAAGGCTTTATGAAAGACTAGAATCGGTTCTATACAATGTAAATAAATCTCATACAATAGATGAAAATCTTCAAATAATAACAAACATCGAAGAAATTCAAATGTCGCCTTTTTCAGGGAACGGACAAAATATTTCGGTCTCATTATTTGCTAAAGTAAGACCAAAAATTTTATTCTCAACCGAGATGCCTCCATTAAAAAGCTATTCGAAAGATATAACTTTAAGTTCTTCTGGGCCAATTTTTAATATTCGACTAGATTCAAAAATATTATATAATGACGCTAGAGATATAATATTAGAAAATTTGAAAAGAAAAGAAAATCTTTCTTTTACTATAGATAAAACAGATGTATTTGCATCTAACGAAAAACTTATTGTAGCAATAGAAATATCAAAACCGGCAAAAGGTATACTTTATTTTGAGGGGACGCCTGAGTATAAGTCAGAAAAAAATGCCGTTATAGTTCCTGATATAAATTTTACCAAAGCTTCAAAAAACGCGCTTAAAATAATTAATAATAATAATTTTCAAAATCAGATATTAAATATACTCAAAGAAATTTTAGTTTTTGATATTGATTTAAAAACAAACCAAATAATAAAACTTTTGTCTGATAAAATTATTAAGATAGATGAGGAAAGTGAACTGATTATAGAAACAAACGGGGTTAGTAATAGTGAAACATGGGTTTCATCTGACTCAATTGTTTTGGCCCTATTCATATCTGGAAGCTCTAATGTTAAAATATTAAACAATAATATTCAATAAAATATAAATCTTTATGTAGCCTCATTAATATAAAAACTGCATTAGGGACAGTTGTGTCTAAAAAAGAATATATCCGTATACACAGGTTTTTTTTGAATCGTTGACTTTAGCCGCCGTTGTAAAAGGAAAGCGGGTTAAAAAATTAAAACCAATTATCGGGTTGAGGTTCCTTCATTAAAAAAAGATGCTTGTAGGATGTCCGTTTAGGCGCAGGTGTTCAAAAGAGTGAAAAAAATGCGCTTCTTTTTTGAAGAAGCTTCTCCTGAGGGTGAAAAAGTAAATATTACAATTAATAATAAAAATAAATAATAGGACATAGTTATTCATAATCGCGGAATAATTCTTGTTTCTATACGTAATGGATTTTCGGAATTTGATTTCTAATCTGGGTAATTAGATTTAAATAGATAGAACTTGATTTACAATATATTTCAAAAAAAATCTGCTGAGGTTAAAAAAAGAAAGTTACTATAAAATCTATGAAATACTTGCAAATTAACAGAAAACGGTTTTCGATTTTGAAAAGTCATTGTTTTATACTATTCTTTTTTATCATCAATTTTAATTTTTTACATGCTAAACCATTTACGCTTTCAAAGCATATGGAAGGCGTTCTTCTAAATGAAAATATATCAATTTATAAAGATAAAACCAGAAAGATGAAGATAGAAAATATTTTAGAAAATAAGCACCTTTTCAAAAAAAATGAAATTAATTCAAAATGGGATTCGTATCCTGATGCTTCTGTCTGGCTTCAATTAACGGTATTGAATTCTTTTGATGAAGATATTAGGTGGATAATAACCCATGAAGCTACATGGCTAGATCAAATAGAGATATGCATCGAAGATGGTGATGATTATATAATTAAACAGGGCGGCGACTTAATACCTTTTCATCAAAGAGAAATCGCCTACCGAAAAAACTCTTTTTATGTAAACACAAAAGCAAAATCGACAGAAACTATTTATATTCGAATGAATTATAAATATTTAGATTCTATGTTTTTAGATACTTTAGCTTATACAGAGAAAGAGCTGTTTGATGAGAAAGCATTTGAAAATTTAATATTTGGTATATTAATTGGCGCATTTTGGATATTTGCTCTTTATAATATTATAATTGGGTATTCTATTAGAGATATAACATATTTATATTTTGCGATTTATCTTATAAGTAATTCTTTCTTTTTATTGTTTCATTTTGGCATAGGCTTTCAGTACATATGGTCAAATTCTATGTATATGACAAGCAATGGACTTTTTTTAATTTGGAATACTGTCATTATCGCTGGCATAAAAATGATGCAGAATTTTCTAGAGGTATCAAGAACAAAATGGATGAAAAAAGTTAGCGATATATGGATTTCTTTTACTGCTATTACCATGTTAATAGGCATATTAGGATTTTATAAGGTAGCCTATTATTTTTCCTATCTATCAACTTATTTCGCGGTTATATACACTTTGTTTTCATATATTCGTTGGCGCGAGGGCATGAAAGACGCCAAGTATTTTTTAATCTCATGGATATTCTTTTTTATTGGTCTTTTTACCAATATTGCCAGAGAATTAAGTTATTTACAGCCTTCAGGATCTTCTATGTGGGCTTACCCCGTGGGATTTCTTACTCAAGCATGCTTTATATCTTTGGCTTTTGCCGGAAAAGTAAAAACTCTTCGCGAAGAAAAAGAAAAATTATTTATTGAAAAGCAGGAACTTCTTGAAAGTTCCAAAAAAAAGCTTGAAAAAGAAGTTGAAAAAAGAACGAATCAGTTAAAAGAAAGTGAACTAAGATATGAATTACTAATTGAAAATTCTCCTGACGCTATTGTTGTTCATGATGGCAGAAAACTTATTTTTGTAAATAAGTCTACAGTAAATCTTATTCACGCTAAAAATAAAGAAGAGATTATAAATCGTCCCATTAAAGACTTTATACATCCCGATAGTCTTAAATCAATGAAGAGAAGATATAAGTCTGCTTTTTTGAAATCTGATAAAATTTTAATGCCTGAAGAACATAAATTAATAGGCTTAGACGGCAAAATTTTAGATTTTGAATCGGTAGATGTTTTATTTTCATATGATGATAAACCTACTTTTTTAAGTATCATTCGCGATATAACCGAAAGAAAACGTGTTGAAAGACTTCGAAAAGATACCGAACAGATTCTTCGTCATGATATAAAAAATCCTCTATTTGCCGTTACGGGATTTTCAGAACTTCTTCTTGATAAAGAAATGCCTGAAAATGTTCGAGATTACGCTTCTAACATATTTCAAGCGGGGCAGCAAATATTAGATTTGCTAACCAGCTCTATGGATTTATTTAAAATGGAAGAGGGTACATTTGTACCAAAGAATGAAAATATTGATATTATAAAAATTATAAAAGAAGTTAAAAAAGAGTTTGTGCCAATTTTAGAAAGAAAATCAGTTTTATTGGATACTTTTTATAATAGAGAAATATTTTTAGATGAAAGTGCAATTTTTATAAACGGTCAAACACTTCATATTAAAAGTATGTTTCGCAATTTAGTAAAAAACGCGATAGAAGCTTCTCCCGAGGGTGAAAAAGTAAGTATTACAATTTATAATAAAAATAAACAATATGACATACTTATTCATAATCGCGGAATAATTCCTATTTCTATACGTAATAGATTTTTTGAAAGATATAGTACAAGCGGTAAAGAAAGCGGTACGGGACTAGGAGCATACAGCGCTTTATTAATAGCAAAATCTCATAAAGGGAATATAACATTTTCATCTTCAGAAAAAGATGGTACTAGCCTTTTAGTGACACTACCCAAAAATATATTTCATAATTGAATTAAAGTAAATTAAATATAATTAATTCGCTTTTGAGTTTATATAAAAAAAATTTAGCCAAAAAATAAGTTTTTATTTTCTAGACTTTTTTAACATTTTTAATCTAAAAAAACTTTCGCGTTCACGTTCGTTAAAATATTGAGAAATAAATTTTATTTCACCTAAAATTTTAGGTATTAACTTTTCTTCTAAGATACGTATTCTTCTGGTTATTTTTAATATTTCGTCACCCAGTTTTTTTACTTTTTTTTCGTAAACAGCCATTTCAATAAGTAAATCTATAATCTGGCTGAATTCATCGGCGCTTTGTTCTACCTTAATAGAGGTAAAACGATAATCATATTTTTTTTCTTCCAGCGTTTTCGCAAATGAATGTTCGGCTGAGATACTTTTGTATTTTAATCCCCAAATGCTTTCTTCTTTAATATTAATTTTCAGATCTTTTTTTGAAACAGGTATAATAGAAGCGGTAAAATTTTCTGTTTCACGGCCAAGACAAATAAAAAAATCTTGAATGGCTTTTTCATATTTTTCGCTTATTTCGTCACGGGCGTTAATTAAAGGCAGGGTAGTTTTCATAAACTCTTGAATTAAAGCCTGCCTTCTGGCTTTTAATATTCCTATGCTTCCTTTAACAGAAATGATTCGGTCTTTTAAATAAAGAAGATTTGTTCTGGTGGGGTTTATCATGATTAATCTAAATTAAAACGATTCATAAGCTCAAGAGCTAAATCTAATGTTTGGTCAATACCGCGGGAGTTCATCCCCTGATTTATAAATTCTTTTTCAAACGTAAAAGCGAAATCTAAATACAGGCGGTCTTTTTCTGACATGCCGTCTCGGCCTACAATGGCTTCTAGTTTTCTATGTTCTCTGCCTTGCGCGTAATGCCGGTAAAGTCTGTTTGAAATTTGACGATGTTCTTTACGGGTTTGACCTTCGCCTATGCCTTTTTGCATGAGCCTTGAAAGACAGGGTAAAACATCAATAGGCGGGAAAATATCATTTGAGTGCATTTCTCGGCTAAGCACAATTTGCCCCTCTGTAATATATCCGGTTAAATCGGGAATGGGATGCGTAATGTCATCTTCGGGCATGGTGAGTACGGGCAGCAAAGTAAGAGAGCCTTCAATATTTTGAATACGTCCGGCTCGTTCATATAAAAAGGCGAGATCAGAGTACATATATCCGGGGTATCCTCTTCTTCCCTGCAATTCTTCACGAGCGGTAGAAATTTCTCTTAGAGCCTCGCAGTAATTTGACATATCTGTTATAATGGTTAAAACATCCATGTTTTCTTCAAAGGCAAGGTATTCGGCGGCAGAAAGAGCTATTCTTGGGGCTAAAAGTCTTTCCATCACGGGGTCGTCGGCAAAATTGATAATAGCCATGTAATCTGCCTGCATTTTTTCAAGCGCTTTTATATAGTATGAATATTCATTATGCGTAATACCCAAAGCGGTAAAAATAACAGCAAATTCTTTTTCGTTTTTGCTTAGCCTTACGTTTCGTAAAATTAAAGTTACCAATTCTTTTGAAGGAAGTCCCGCGCATGAAAAAATAGGGAGTTTTTGGCCCTTAACCAGAGTATTCATTCCGTCGATGGCCGAAACTCCCGTTTCAATAAATTCTGATGGATTTGCCCGAGCCGAAGGATTAATAGGATAGCCTGTTATTTGCCTCCAATTTCCAGAAAAAAACATGGGTAAATCGTCAATGGGATTAAAAGATCCATTAAATTTTCTACCCAGCATTTCTCTTGAGAGAGGTATTTCTTTTAACGAGTCTTGAAGAATAACTTTTGTGTGTTTTATATCTAACCCCTGCGTAGAACCATAAACCTGAAGAAGAGCAGTGTTGTTATTTATTTCTAAAATTTCAGCTTCAATATATCGTTTATCGGGACTTATAATTACGGCCATCTCGCCAATTTTCGCTTCAATAAGATTCTCAACAAAAACCAACTGGCCGGTTATGGCAGATATGCTATTGTATTTATGCTCACTTAGTCTCATCTTTATTTTCACCTGCTTTTTCAGTTTTTAAATCATTTGCTCTTTTTTCTTTAAATGCTTCGTTTAAAGAAAGACCTTGTGTAAGTTTTTCTAAAATTTTCTCATGTTCATTTAATATATTTTCAATAATTTTTATGGTTTCATTAGGATGCGAGTAGGCGTCTTCAGAATAGGCGTTTTGCGCTAAAAATTTTGTTCGTATTTTTTCTGCCGTTTGAAGAAGAAGTCTATCTGAATCTTGCATTCCCGAAATGCCTACAATTTCTGCTACTTCACGAAGAGTTTCTTCTTTTTTTAATATTTCGCGGCAGCGGTTTCTTATTGTTTTCCAGTTGTTTGAAAAATGCTCACAAAAAAAATCATCCAAATTTTCCTGATATAAAGAATAGCTTTGAAACCAGTTAATAGCGGGAAAGTGTCTGCGATGAGCAAGGCCGGTATCAAGCATTAAAAAAACACCGGTATTTCTAAGAAGAGCCTGTGTCACGGGTTCGGTAAAGTCGCCGCCGGGTGGAGAAACCGAAAGTATCATGGTTAATGAGCCGCTTAATCCGTTTATGCAGTCTGTCACGCCGGCACGTTCGGTATATGCGGCCAGTCTTGAAACAAGATAAGTAGGGTAGCCCTCTTCTCCGGGCATTTCTTCAAGTGAGGTAGATATTTCTCTTAAAGCCTCTGCCCATCTTGAAATACTATCTGCTAATAAAAGAACGTCATAGCCATTGTCTCTGTAATATTCAGCAATGGTGACTGCGGTAAAAATTGAGGCTTCTCTTGCGGCCACGGGCATATTTGACGTATTTACCACAAGAACAGTTCTTTCAAGCAGAGGCTTATTGGTTTTTTGATCTTTGAGTTCTCTAAATTCTTCGAGAAGTTCGGCCATTTCATTGCCTCTTTCTCCGCATCCCACGTAAATTACAATATCAACATCAGCGAATTTTGCGATAGATTGTTCAAGAATGGTTTTGCCGGTTCCAAACCCGCCCGGTATTATCGCCGTACCGCCTTTGGCCAATGAAAATAAAAAGTCAATATTTCTCTGGCCGGTAATTAAAGGCTCATATGTTGAAATTTTTTTCTTAAAAGGTCTGGGTATTCTAACCGGCCAGCTTTGGTATGCTTTTATCGTTTCACCATTTTCAAAAGTTATGAGGCTGGTATCTTGGGTAATATTTTCGGTAATGATGCTTTTTATTTTTGAATCAATATCTTTGCTCGAATAAATGTAGTGATAAAAATTTCCTTCTTTAATTTTCCCCAGTATTTCGCCTTTTGTAATTGTATCTCCTATATTTTTATTGGGAATAAATTCAAAAGGTTTATCAAATTTAAAAATCTCAAATACTTCTGTAACATCAACAGTTTTAATAAAAGGACCTGTTTTTTCCTGCAGAGTTTCAAGAGGACGCTGCAGGCCGTCATAAATAGAAGATAACATTCCGGGACCAAGAGTTACAGAAAGAGGTATATCTAAGCTTTCTACTTCGTCACCAATGCCAAGACCGCGTGTATCTTCATAAACTTGTATAACAGCTCCTTTTGAGTGAAGGCGTACAACTTCGCCTGTTAGTTTTTTTACTGTTACCCTTTCGTATAAGCGAAGGCCTTGTAAATCGGTATGAACGGTTGGACCGCATATTTTAACAATAGAACCTTTCATTCTCTTAATCTTATATGATATCCTACGGCTTTAGATATGATACGAGAAATATAATCTTCTTCACTAACCTTGCTTTTTTTAGGCATAGGCAGAACAACAATTATACCCGGCCATGTTTCATCTAGTTCTTTTATTATTTCTTCATTATCTTCATCAATAAGTCTTTCGTCAATCATTAAAAAAATATATTTTGGTTCTTTTACCAGTTTATAAAGAAGAGATGATAAAGTATTGATACTGCTTGAAATTTGATGTATTCCGGCAAGTCGAAATCCAAAACCGGTTTCTTGCGGCGTAATTACAACAGCTTCTTTCATAGGTTAAGCTCGTTTTGTAAAATGGATTTTTCAATGTTTTGCCCGTAAATTATAAGAGATGAATATTTTGCTTCGACTAGTACAAGAGTAATATAGTAAAGTATAAAGCCAATATCTGAATACTGGCGGTAAAGCTGTGTTGATTTTTCAAGCAGACCATTTAATAAAAAATTTTCAATATAATTTATATCATACTCTTCTAAAGCTCTTGGTCTAAATAACGCGCAAATTTTTTTTAAATCTTGATAAGAACCTTTTTCTAAGGCGGTATAAAACTTGTTTATATCAATAAAGCCGCCCTTTATAAACCGTATTGTTTTTTCACTATAACCAAGAGATTTGTATAAAGCCAGAATATTAATAGAATCAATATTAAAGATTAAATATTTTTTTACTGCCGGATGTATATTTATTTTTTTTATAGAATAAAAAAATAATTCATATAATGCCTGTTCTATCTGTTTTTGAAAATAGGAAGATTCAATTATTTTAAGAAGTTTTTCATATAAAGGAAAACAATAGATTAAATACGAAAGAAGATTTTTTATAGTATAGTCAAAAGAATTTTCATCTGTAAGTAAATGTTGAACTTGTTTAGACAAAAGACTATATTTTAAAATATTTTGTATTCTATATTTTTCTTCTTCAGATTGTTTTAATCTTAAGCAGGCGATTATTTTTCTAAGTTCAAAATAAAAAAATAAAGGGAAAAAGTTTTGACGCAATTTAAAATTCATTTGTTTATAAAGCCAAAAAAGCTCTTTATTTAAAAAGTCTTCAGATATATTTTTTGATGTTTCATGCATTAATTTATATCGTGTTAACAGTAAAGTATCTGCCGGGCTGTCAGATGAAAGAATAACATCCCATTTACGCGTAATATTAGTTTTTCTGCCTTTTAATCTGGCAGCTAAATATTCGTATGGCAGCTCTGTTTTTATAAACTGACGAAATATATTTTTATTTTTTATTCTTTGCATGGCTTATAATTTATAAATAATTATTCTTCTTTTTTAAAGGGTTTAAATTCTTTGCCGCCTGTTTCAACAAATTTACTAAAAAACTCAACGTAATGAAGCCTTAAAGAATGAATGGCTGGTGAAAACATTCCCAATACAATATTTAGTAAATGTATTAAAACAGCAATTAATACTCCTGTAACTACATTACCTGTTAAGCCTGAAAATTGATTAGCAACTTGCGCGAGTAAAACCGAAGAAAGTCCTAATGCCATAATACGTGTATAAGAAATTATATTGCCAAAGTTTTTTAATAACTCAAGAGGAGCCAAAAATCCGCCGGCTATTATTAAAACGGGTATAAGAATAATAATTGCGGTAATAAGCGGTCCTTTTAATACTTCAGGATAAAACCCAAATAATGATACAATTAAACCTGTTACAAGTATAATAAGAATAATATTTAATATGCCTATTGCCGCGTGACTTTTAGCTTTATTTTTTATATCTTTAATTAAACCTAATATAAGCCCTAAAAGAACATGCGCTATTCCTATAGATATTGCGAAAAACATCATGGGAATAATTTCAAATTGTCTTTCTATCCACAATGATTTTAATCCCCAGTACTTATGGCCAATATCGCCAAAATATTCGCCGTATAATACACCAAAAATAACCGTATAAACCGAAGAAATCATAAATATTTTAGCAGCGCTGGATACAAAGTTTTTGTTTTTAAAGCGTATAGATAAAAATAATGAAAGTAAAAAAATGATAAATCCGTAACCCGCGTCACCTAGAATAATACCAAAAAAAATGGGAAAAAAGATTCCAATAAAAGGGGTAGGGTCATAAGAGGTATATAAAGGCAAAGGTAATATTCGGGTGAAAATTTCAAATGGTTTAAAATAAGGGGGATTTTGTAAAAGTACAGGGGTTTTATTTAAATCGCCCGTTTTAACTTCGGTTTCTTCAAGAACTATTTTTTCTTCAAATTTATTTTTAAGTTCATTAGAAAGATTTTGAATTTCTTTTGTATTTATCCATCCGAATATAAAAAAGCACATTTTAGAATGAAATATACAAAAGTATGCCTTTAAGATGGTTAATCGTTCTCTAATATATTCAAGAATACAATTGTAAATAGAACCCCATTGTTTTGCAAACTGTAAAATTTCATTTTCGTAGTTTTTTATTTTTAAATTTAAGTCTTCAATTTTTTTATTAGCCGCAAGAAATCTTTCGCTTAAAGATAAATCTTTGCCAAGGTTAGAATAGTCATGTTCGGGTATATGGCCGCTGCTTAAAGTTTCACGTACTTTTTTTGATAGATTTTTATCAATTAATATTAAGCCTACAGTTGAACCATCGGGCGCTAAAGTCGTTGAGAATTCATAATATCCGCCGGTCGTTTTTTCAAGAAGCTGTCTTAATTCATTTTCGTATTCAGGTTTTTTTAGGCTTATTCCTATATATTCAAAGTTTTTTGTGAATCCGTGCGCATTTTGAAGCGTTTTTAATGTTTCAAGAATTACCAATTGTTTTTGTAATTCTTCTTTTTCTTTTATAAACAGTTCTTTTTTAGAACTCAATTCATGTACTGATGCTAAATGTTTATCTAAAAGTTTCGCGATAGAATTTAAAACAGGTTTAGGATTTAAATATCGTTTTTGCCATAATAATACGGGGAGCATTGAAAAAAGTTCTTCAATCTTTTTCTTTAAACCCTCTGAAAAAGTTTTTTCAAAGGCTGATTTTTCTGTACAGAAATTTTCCCATGATTTCGCTTCTTTTTCTTGCGCTAATAATACAATATTTTCTTTTTCAATTTGAAGGTTTTCTTTCGTCATAAGAAAAGATAATACCTCGTCAAGCATGGCACTAGGGCCTATTATTTTTACTTTTGACATTTGAACTATCATACTTTTTTATCGGGTAAAACTCTATTTAAGTATTTGTTTATAATTTGCAAAATATTTTTATCTGTGGTTGCGTTTAGAAGATTTATTTTTTTACGGGAATCTTTTAGTAATTCTTCGGCTTTTAATAAGTATTCTTTTTCGGCTCTATTTAATTCATCTTGATTTTGTTTTTGAATTTCTATTATTTTGTTATTTTTTTTATCTTCTAATTCTTTAAGAGATGTTTGAAGATACACTTCAGCTTTTTCTTTTTCGCGCTGAATATTCTTCTCTATTTCTTCTTCAACCTTTTCAATATTTTTAAAAATATCTGAATTCATAAATTAACCTCTAATAAAAAATCCGAGCGTTTTACTGTTCTCTAGCCATCCCTTTCTTTCTAGTGCCTTTATTATTTCAAGAACCGGTATAATCGTTAAAGCTAACGAAATAATTATTATCCAATCGTCTGCTGTTAAAGAGAAAGTTCCAAAGGGTTTATGTAAAAAGGGAATATAAACAATTAAAAGAAGAAGAAGCATTTCCCATAGTATCGCCATGTTCAGCCATTTATTGGCGAATGGCTTTTTAAATACTGTTATTTTATCTGATCTAAAATTATAGGCTTTAAAAAACTGTATTAAAACAAGAGATACAAATGTCATTGTCATTGATTCTTCTATGCTTCGGCCAGAGTTTAATGCCCAAATAAAAAGAGAAATATTAATAACGGTAGACCAAATTCCTCCTATTACCATAAGAACAACAACGGGTTTTGTAAAGATGCCCAATTTAGACTCACGAGGTTTTTGCTTCATCAGGTTTTGTGAGGGCGGGTCAACCGCTAAAGCAAGGGCAGGCAGACCGTCTGTGGCAAGATTAACATATAATATTTGAACGGCGGTTAACGGCATTGGCATACCCAAAAATGTTGCTGCCGCAATCAGGCCAATTTCACCTATATTAGATGATAAAAGATACATTAAATATTTTTTTATATTATCAAATATTCCCCTGCCTTCTTCAATAGCAGCGACAATAGAAGCAAAATTATCATCAGTTAAAGTCATAGATGAAGCTTCTTTGGTTACATCGGTTCCGGTAATTCCCATCGCGATACCAATATCGGCTTTTTTTAATGCCGGCGCATCGTTTACACCGTCTCCTGTCATTGCGACAATATGCTCTTTTTTTTGCAAAAAAGTAACAACACGTAATTTATGTTTAGGAGAAACACGCGCGTATACTTCTATATTTTCAATATTGTTTTCGAATTCTATATCTGACATTTTGTCAAGTTCTGTGCCTGTGATTATTTTTCCCGTTTGTAATAAGCCTAATTCTACTGCAATAGCCTTTGCCGTAAGAGGATGGTCCCCGGTTATCATAACCGGTTTTATACCAGCCAGTTTGCAGGTTTCAATCGCGTTTTTTACTTCGGGCCGCGGCGGGTCTATAATTCCAATTAAACCTAAAAAAATCATATCTCTTTCACAGGTTTTTATATTTGCACTTGGTTTATACGCCACGGCTAAAACACGAAAAGCTTGCGAAGCCATTTCTTGGGCTTTTTTTAATAATTTGTTTTTTTCATTAATTGATAATGTTTTATTTGTTTTTTTTGTTAGAAAATGACTACATGAATTTATGATTATTTCAGGTGCTCCCTTTGCATAGGCAGTAATTTTATTTTCTTCTTCATGAAGTGTACTCATTCGTTTAGATTCAGATGTAAACGGTATTTCATTAACGCGTTTATTTTTTATTTCTAAATCTGTTTTACTTAAACCGCTTTTAGCTGCGGCAACAACTAGCGCGATTTCTGTAGGGTCGCCTTTGACCTCCCAGCCCGTTTCTGTTTCATTATGAACAATGTATGCGTCTGAACATAAAGCAGCGGCTTTCAAGGTTTGAATTATAGATTTTTCTGGTAGAATTTGTTTGTGATTTAAAAAAAATTTACCGAAGGGTTTATATCCTGACCCTGTAATATCATAAGTCATACCCGCGGTATAAATTTTTCGGGCGGTCATTTCATCTTTTGTAAGAGTTCCCGTTTTATCACTGCAAATATAACTTATGCATCCCAGAGTTTCTACTGCGGCCAGCCGGCGCATTAAAGCGTTTTTTTTCACCATTTTTTTAACGCCTAAAGCTAAAGAAATGGTAACAACGGCCGGTAATGCTTCGGGAACAACGGCCACAGCCAGAGCAATGGCAAACAAAAGCATTTCAATAAAGCCTTTTCCGTGCCATATACCCATAGCGGCAATAATTATAACCAGAATAAAAGCAGCTTTCGCCAGCTGAGAACCAAGCTTATCTAAATTTTTTTGAAGTGGAGTTTTCGCTTTTTCAACTGATTCAAGCATAGTGGCTATTTTGCCAAATTCAGTATTCATGCCGGTTTCAACGGCTATTCCTTTGCCGCGCCCATAAGAAGCTGTTGTACCGGCGTAAACCATATTTTTTCTATCGGCTACAGGTATTTCATTCTTTTTTAGACGGTCATGATTTTTTTCAACAGAATTTGATTCGCCGGTTAAGGCGGCTTCATCAACTTTTAAATTGACTGCCTCTAAAAGCCTTATATCGGCCGGTATTTTATCACCAGCTTTTATAAGCAATATATCGCCCCGAGCAATTTGAGCGGCAGGGATTTGTTTTTCTTTATTCTCTCTTATGACAGAAGCAACAGGCGCCGCCATTTTACGCAAAGCTTCAATGGCGTTTTCTGCTTTATATTCCTGAATAAAACCTAAAATAACGGCAAAAAATACAATTATGGTAATGGCGGCGGCTTCTATACCATGGCCCAAAAACATAGAAACAATGGTTGCCGCTAAAAGAATAATTATCAGTACATTTTTAAACTGTTCTAATAAAATAGAAAAAGCTGATATACGAATAGGCTTTGTGAGTTCATTTGGTCCATATTTCAATAGTCTTTTAGTAGCTTCATTTTCAGATAAACCTTTATTATTTGATTTTAAAGCAGAAAATATTTCATCATTTGACAAAATATGCCAATTTTTAGATTCATAAATTGTATTTTTACTCATAGTTTTCCTGCAGATTAAACTTATCAAGTAAAAGAAAATATATTCATAATTATATATTATAAAATTTCTTTGTAAAGTTCTTTTATAATTAAAGGAATTAATTGTTGTTTAATTTTTTCAATTCTTTTATTTAGGGTATTATTTATTTCAATTTTTTCTTCATTATTTATAGATATAAGTCCGCCATAAATATTTTGATCCTTTTCTATTTCTGATTTTGTAAAAATATTTTTAGCGGTTTCAACATCGTCAGGATGTACCATTATCTTGTTCCAATTGATTTCAGGCAGTTCTTTTGCCAGTAAATTAAAATATTTTTTTTCTTTATCTTTTTTATATGATTCTGAAACACTCTGAATCATTAAACTTAAAATACGGTTAAAAAGTTCAGTTTCACTTTCTAACTTGTTCTTTTTTATTTTATGCCTTGTTTTTGAAAGAATTTCTTTTTGAATAATTTTTTTTTTAAGGTTGGTTTTTTCTTCTATTTCTATTTTTAAATTAATTATTTCGTTATTTATTTTATCTTCTTTTATATTAATTTCTTCTTTGGCGTTTCGCCATAAGTCATTAATTTGATCTTTTTCTTTTGTTTTAAGACTTTCAACTAGTTTTTCGTACGACATAACCTTATCGATATAAGATCATCGCGGCCACAACAAATCCGATAATTACCATAGTTTCGGGTATGGCCACAAGAATTATTATTGTACCCGAAAGTTCCGGTTTTTCAGCAAGGCTTCCCGCTCCCGCTGCTCCTATTTTAGATTGAGCCCACGCTGTAGCCAAAGCAGGAATCGCAACCGCAATCGCGGCTGCTAATGCTGTTAATGCGTTCTCCATAAGGTGTCTCCTTTTTTATAACTTAAGTTCTTAAATGCAAGTTTTTATCTTTCTAATAAAATATAACTATCGGGTTTAAATTAGTAAAGGGATTAGAAAAGTCAATTGTTTTTGAATATTATTTATTATAGAAAAATATCATCTTAATTAGCTAATGTTAAAAAAAGATTATTTTTTTAACATTTTAATTCTTTTTTTCTTGACGGTAGAAGAAATGTCAGGAATTTGTAAAATCGTTAATAAAATTTATAGTTAACGAAAAGGCATAATTTATCAAAACAGTAGTGATAAAGTGATATGCCATAATATTAATAATATTATTAAAAAAAAGGAGATTAAAAAATGAAAAAAATTTTTGGATACGCGTTCGCGGTATGTTTAGCGGCTATATTTATGTTTGCTCCCACTGAGCAGGCAAACGCCACAAAAGATTTAAAGAAAAAGCATGAATCTAATAAAGATTTAGCAAAAGAAGTAGGTAAAATCAAATGTGATTTTTGTCATCATGAAATTGATGGTAAAAAAGAAGGTAAATTACCAGCTGATATAAAAGCAAAAGGTAAAGGCAAATGGTCAAAAATTAAAAAATGTACAGAATGTCATGATCCCGGTAAAGAAGAAATAAAAGAATTTGATAAACTTCCTGAGAAATTAAAATTAATTCATGAAAAATGTAAAAAATGTCATGAGAAAAAAGAATACGCTCAAGAAGGCGATAAAAGAAGAAAAGCTTTACCAACGCATCTTAAAAAAACAAGCGGATGCAAAGTGTGCCATAAAGGCTAATTCGCTATAAAAAAATTAAAATAAAAAAAACCGCCCTCAGGCGGTTTTTTTTATTTTAAATCAGCAAATTACTATAATTTAATATACAAAGTTCTAATTTATGATTGTTCTTACATAATTATAAATTAGCTAAATATAAACTTAGGTTAAAACAAATAGAAAAAAATTAAAAAATCATTTGACATTCTAATAAAATACCGTAGGGTGTCATGCTAATAAATTTAAGGTGATAGGAAGGTATTATGAGTACGAAAAAAACGATTACAGTAAAAAACAAATTAATAAAATTTGTTTTAGTAACAATATTGGGGGCCGGAGTTTCTTTTCTTTTCGCGCAAGATGAAAAAGCAAAGATAGACTTTGACGGCGAAGTATCGGTGCGGCCAGAACTTTCAATGTATCCGTGTACTGATTGTCATGACGGCAGTGTAAATAAAAAAATAAGAAAGCTGGAAGACGAACATGGCGACATTGAGTTGAAACATCATCAGGAGGGAAGATGGTGTTTAGACTGTCATAATCCGACAAAAAGAGATTTTCTAAAACTTTCAAACGGCGATTTAGTACCGTTTGAAAAATCATTTAGACTCTGCGGGCAATGCCATGGCAAAATATATAAAGAATGGAAAATTGGCGTTCATGGTAAAAAACTGGGCAAATGGACAGGAGAGGCAACGTATATTCATTGTACGAATTGTCATAATCCGCATAACCCAAAGTTTAAACCGCTTGAGCCAAAGCCAAGACCAAGAAAACCTACAGAGATAAACGCGCATGACCCAAGTACAGAAAAATCTCAAAAATCTGAGAAAAAAGAAGAAAAGAAATAAAGGGGCTATAATATGAAGAAAAATAATATGAGTAAAAAAACGGGTAATAAGGCAATAAACAGAAAAAGCTTTATAGGTAAAACGGCCGCTGGGTTAGGCGCTCTTGCCATTCCTTTTAAGAAAGCAGAGGCTTCTTTTTTTGATACATTCTTTCAAAACCATTATGTAGAAATGAGTAAAGAAGAAGTAAAATCTGTTATCGATAGAATGGAAAAAGAATATTCTGAAAAATACGGCAAAAAAGTAACTATTGATACAACGGCTCCGCTGCCGGGGGTTAAATTTGGTTACGGATTAGATTTATCTAGATGCGTAGGATGTAGAAGATGTGTGTATGCTTGTGTAGATGAAAATAATCAGTCAAGGGATCCTCAAATACATTATATTTCTGTTGTAAGAATGAAAAAAAATGAAAAAGGCGTAACCGATTTAGAAAACGGTACTAAATATTATGAACCAGAAAAAGTGCCTGAAGAAGGGTTTATGTATGTGCCAATTGCCTGTATGCAATGCGAAAATTCGCCTTGTACAAAGGCATGCCCCACACAGGCCACATGGAAAGAAAAAGACGGCGTTGTGGCCATTGATTATGATTACTGTATAGGATGCCGTTTTTGTATGGCAGCCTGCCCATATGGCGCTAGAAAAATGAATTGGGGTAATCCTTATTTGCCGGCAGATGAAGTAAATCCTAATATGCATTATCTTGGCAACAGACCCAGACATAAAGGATGTGTTGAAAAATGTACATGGTGTCTTCAAAGAACCAGAAAGGGATTATATCCCGCGTGTCATCAGGTATGTCCGGTGGGAGCCAGAAAGTTCGGCAATATGTTAGATCCAAACAGTGAAATACGTTATTGTCTTGATAATAAAAGGGTATTTCGATTAAAAGAAGAATTAAATACAAAACCAACATTCTTCTATTTCTTTTCATCTTAAAAAGGGGAGTAAATTATGCAGACAGCAAAAACAATTATTTCAAGTTTATTTAAGGGCGGTAAAGGATATTACATTTGGATGGGAACACTTTCTGTGTTCGTTTTAGCGGCGCTTGGCGCGTATGTTGTTCAGGCGCAGGAAGGGCTTATTATTACCGGTATGCGTGACCAGGTATCCTGGGGACTTTATATTGGTAATTTTACGTTTCTTGTGGGTGTGGCGGCTGCAGCCGTATTACTTGTAATTCCGGCATATGTGTATCACTTTAAACCAATTAAAGAGATTGCCTTATTTGGTGAGTTAATGGCAATTTCTGCTTTAGTGTTATGCATTTTATTTATTATGGTAGACGTGGGTAAACCCGCTGTATTTTGGCATTTAATGCCAGGAATCGGCAGAATGAACTGGCCAAGTTCAATTCTTACATGGGACGTGATTGTATTAAACGGTTATTTAATATTAAACGCAAGCGCGGCAGGATATGTAATTTACAGTAAGTTTCATAAGAGAGATTATAAAATGTCAATTATGCTACCTATTGTTTTTATTTCAATTCCGTGGGCATTTAGTATTCATACAGTTACCGCGTTTTTATTTAACGGATTAAACGCGCGTCCGTTTTGGAACACGGCAGTATTAGCGCCAAGATTTATCGCTTCGGCTTTATGCGCCGGTCCGGCTTTAATGATTTTGGTGTTTCAGATAATAAGAAAACACTATAAAATAGAGATTACTAATGAAGCGCTGGGAAGAATAGCAGAATGGATTGCCTACGCGATAGGGCTTCATTTATATCTTTTTGGCGCCGAGGTATTTAAAGAATTTTATTCAGATACTTACCATGTGGCTTCTATAGAATATTTATATTTTGGGCTTCACCATCATCATAAATATGTTTTTTGGATGTGGCTGGCAATGTTCTGTAACTTCGCCGCGTTTACTATATTTTTAGTACCTAAGCTGCGTCGAAACTATAAAGTCTTAAATGTGGGATGCGTATTAATCTTCTTAGGTGTATATCTTGAAAAAGGGGTTGGTCTGGTAATTCCCGGCTTTATTCCCGGTACTCAGGGTGAAATCTATGAGTATAACGCGACATTCTTAGAGTATACTATTATACTGGGTATATGGGCGTTTGGCGCTCTATTATATACCGCTTTAATACATACCGTAATGCCTATTTATAAAGGTGAAATAGTATCAAAAAAATTACGATCTTAAGATTTTTAATCTTGCGATAAATTTATTATATGCACATTTTAAGGCTTATTGTTTACGGCAATAAGCCTTTTTTATTTATAAAGAAGGCTTATTTATTAAGAAATTTTTTTTCATGAATTTTTTGAAAATGATATTTTCTCCTGTTTTTTCGGGTGGTAAATGGTATTTTATCTGGATGGGGTTTTTATTATTTCTATTTTTTTTAGGTTTATATTCCTATTCAAATCAGATTATAGACGGCTTAATTATAACCGGTATGCGAGATCAAATCTCATGGGGTCTTTATGTTGGTAATTTTACTTTTCTGGCGGGCATTGCATCTGCCGCGGTTTATCTGGTAATACCGGCCTATCTATATCAATTTAAACCAGTAAAAGAAATTGCTTTGTTTGCTGAACTTTTGGCTATAACAGCCTTAATTTTATGTGTTTTATTAATAATCATAGATTTAGGAAAACCATTTGTATTTTGGCATTTAATCCCCATTATTGGCAATGTTAACTTTCCTCATTCGGTTCTTGTTTGGCATTTTATTGTAATTATGGGATATTTGATGATTAATATAGGCGCTGTGTTTTATGTGCTTTATAATAAATATAAAAATAAAGAATATAAAATGTCGGTTCTCTTGCCCATTATTGTATTTTCATTACCCTGGGCCTTTGGAATTCATACCGTAACAGCTTTTATTTTTAACGGATTAAACGCCAGACCATACTGGAATACAGCGGTTATAGCCCCTAAATTTATCGCTTCGGCTTTATGCGCAGGCTCTTCTCTGATGATAATAATACTTCAGGTTATTAGAAAATTTTATAAAATTAAAATTACAGATGAGGCCATTGATAAATTAGCTGAACTGGCAATTTATGCTATAGCATTTCATCTTTTTTTATTTGCCGCAGAAATATTTAAAGAATATTATTCCGATACAAAACATATTGCCACCATTGAATATTTGTATTATGGTCTTGGTGAACATAAAAAGCTGGTTTTTTTTATGAGGTTAGCTTTATTATTAAATATATTATCATTTGTTATATTTCTTTTTCCACAATTTAGAAAAAAATTAAAAATATTAAACATTGGCTGCCTATTTCTTTTTGCAGGTGTCTATCTTGAAAAAGGTATTGGCTTTGTGATACCGGGATTTATTCCCGGAGCAATGGGAGAAATTCATGAATATAACGCTACTTTACATGAATATTTTATTGTTGCCGGAATATGGGCCTTAGGCGCAATTATTTACACATTTTTAATAAAAATTATTATGCCAATTTATCAAGACAAAGTAAATATAATAAAAAATTGGTGAATACATATAAAATAATAATTATATTCTATCTATGAAAATAATAAAAAATATTATAATTAAAAATATAGCAAAATTTTTAATTATAACTACAAGAAATACAATCGGTTTGACGGGTGTTGTAGGAACGTCTATTACAGGTTTTTTCAGCGTATTGTTATGGTTTTTATATTATTTTGAAGTCATTGAAAATCCCTATATGGGAATTGTCGTGTATTTAATGCTTCCCGGTGTTTTTTTCTGTTGTCTTTTTCTGGTTGCCGTTGGTTATTATTTAGGTTATAAAAAAATACAAACAGAAGAATATAAGATAAGAATTTTTCTTATTGCGGCCTTAACATTATTAAATATTTTAATTGTTGTAGTGGGGGTAGGCGGTGGTGTATCTTATATGAATACATCAAGTTTTTGTGGTGAAGTATGTCATTCAGTAATGAAACCAGAATACACAGTATATCAAAATTCAGCACATTCAAAAGTAAAATGCGTTGAATGTCATAAAGGCGAAGGACCTTCATGGTTTGTAAAATCAAAAGTATCGGGATTAAAACAGATTGCCGCGATTTTTTTAAATTCATATAGCAGACCGGTAGAAAGTCCCGTGCATCACTTAAGACCAGCGCGAGATACATGCGAAAAGTGTCATTGGCCGGCTAAATTTCATGGTGATACAAGAAAACTTATTACAAAATATGATACAGATGAAAGCAATACTCCCAATTTTACTATACTATATATGAAAGTAGGCGGACAGAGAGTATATGATGGAGAATATGAAGGAATTCACTGGCATGTTAGTAAAGATTACAATATAAAATATAGAGCATTAGATAAAAGACGATATAAAATAGGATGGGTAAGGGTAACAAAAAAAGATGGTAGCGTTACTGAATATATGTCAGAAGAGTATACAAAAATTGAGAATAAAGAAGAACTTGAAGAAAAAGAAATGGACTGTATTGATTGTCACAACAGGCCTACGCACCAGTTTGAATTGCCAGAAAAGGCTTTAGCAGATTCTTTAACTTTGGGTTTGATTGACAAAACATTGCCTTTCATTTACCGCGAAGGGCTTAAAATCTTAAAAGAAGAATATACAAGCGGTCAGATAGAAAAAAATATTTCAACGTCTTTAAGAAGTTTTTATGATAAAGAATATCCGAACATTGTAAAACAAAAAGCCGCCGCAATTGAAAAGGCATCACAAGAGTTAATTAATATTTATAAAAAGAATGTTTTTCCCGAAATGAGTCTTAAATGGGGATATCACTTATCTCACATAGGGCATAATAATACACCCGGCTGCGGCAGATGTCATAATGCTGAGATGGTTACAAAAGAAGGCAAAAACATAAGTGATGTAGAGGCTGACTGTGACAATTGTCATGATATTGCCGCAGAAGAAGAACAAAACTTTTGCAGCATACAAAAATTATTGCATCCAGGTAGCGCCCTTGATTGCGAAGAATAGAAAATAAGTTTATTTTTAAGAGTTGACAAATATTCTTTTATTTTTAATAAATGTAAAAAAGACATTATATGTATTTTAAATATTCTAATTTATTAAACAAAAAAATTATAATAATATTTTATCTCATTAGCGCGGCTTATATTTATAGTGAAAATAGTGAAAAATGTATTGAATGTCATTATGATGAAAATGAAATTTTACTTAATTCTCTTCATGCCGATGAAAAATGCAGTTTTTGTCATGGCGCGGTATTTTTTACAGAAGAAGGTGATGAAGCTCATCCTGAAGGAGTATTAAAAGCTGAATGTAGCCAAAAGTGCCATGAAGACTCTATTGTAGACCATAAAAAAGGTATACATGCCATAGAATCGGCTTTGCTGGTAAGTGAGAAAAAATCATGTGCCTATTGTCATGGCAGCCATGATATACAATATGCCTTAGAAGAAAACTCTAAAGTTACCCGACTAATTAAAGAAAAACTTTCAAAATCGGTGCATGCAGATTTACAATGTGCAGATTGTCACGAATCTTTTCAGGCAGGTAAAGAGAGACCTTTGCCGCAATGTGAAAACTGTCATTCAGATATAGCCGACGAGTACTCGAAAAGTGTTCATGGTAAATCAAATGAAAATAGAGATGCCGCTTTATGTTATGACTGCCACGGATCGCATTCAATTTTGCCGTCAAGTGATCCGGCTTCTATGGTTTTTCAAACAAGCCTTCCTTTAACATGCGCAAAGTGTCATGCTAAAAAACAAATTACTGAACTTTATGAAATAAAACAACCTGACGCGGTAAGATTATTTGAAGACAGCATGCACGGCAGGTCTCTTTTAAGTTTAGGCCTGAAAAATGCCCCTAGCTGTAACGATTGTCATGGCGTACATAATATACAAAATCATTTTCATCCTCAGTCACCTATAAACCATAATAATATACCACAAACCTGCGGAAAGTGTCACAGGGGTATTCAACAGACTTTTGAAAAAAGTATTCACGGTAAAATTTTAGCTGAAGGTGACCCTAAAGGGCCCGTTTGTATTACATGTCATACTTCACATGATATAAATTTAACAAAAGATGTTATTTCTTTTAAAAGAAAAAGTGATGAAATATGCGGTAATTGCCATCGTGATAAATTAGAAAAATATCAGGAAACTTATCATGGTAAATCAATAGCTTTGGGTTATGGCAAGGTCGCGGCATGTTTTGACTGTCATGGTAAACATGATATATTTTCATCTACTGATTTTAGGTCTAAACTATTTAAAGGAAAAATGCCCAGAGGCGGTGAAACAAATAATCTACTTCAAACTTGTAGAGAGTGTCACCCAAATGCCGAAACGGGGTTTACTGAATATTATACACATTCTGATCATAGTGATAAAAAAAATTATCCGGTTTTATACTGGTCATTTTTGTTTATGACCACTCTTTTAATTGGTGTCTTTGGTTTTTTTACCCTTCATTCTAGTATGTGGATGTTAAGAACTCTTCATGTGTTTTTTAAGAATCCAAAAGATTTTCTAGAAGAAAGAAAAAAGATTAAAGAAGATAAAGAAATATTTGTTCGTTTTAAACCCGTTGATAGATTTATTCATGCTCTTATAATTATAAGTTTCATTTTATTGGTAATTACAGGTATGCCCCTGAAGTTTTATGAAGCAGGCTGGGCCAAGTTTTTATTTATGATTATGGGCGGTAGTGAAGCTGCTGGGTATATTCATAGAGTAGCCGCCATAATCACGATATTTTATTTTTTACTTCATATTATAACAATGATTTATAGAATAATGAACGGATTAAAAAAAGAAAATAGAAAAGAAAAAACAGTTTTAAAAAGCTTAAAAGATATGATCTTAGGGCCAGGTTCTCCTGTACCCAACAAAAACGATATTCAAGATTTTATTGCTAATCAAAAATATTTTTTTGGTAAAGGACCAAAGCCGCAGTTTGATTACTGGACATACTGGGAAAAATTTGATTATTTAGCAGTTTTTTGGGGGGTTGTTATAATAGGATTTTCAGGTTTAATTATGTGGTTTCCTGATTTTTTTACTTCTTTTCTACCGGGATGGAGCATCAACATAGCTTTAATAATTCATAGTGATGAGGCTTTGTTAGCGGCTGGATTTATTTTTACTTTTCATTTTTTTAACGTGCATTTAAGACCTGAAAAATTTCCCATAGATTCGGTAATTTTTTCAGGAAGAATTACAAAAGCCGAATTAGAAAATGAAAGAGGCAGATATCTAAAACGGCTTGAAGAAAATAAAGAACTTGAAAAAATAAAATATAAAGATGACTGGCCAAGCTGGAAGAAGGTAATTCATCCTTTGGGGTATTTAGCTTTAGCTATTGGTATTATTTTGGCATTATTAATATACTGGTCTATGGGTATTCGAATATTTGGATAAAAATATGATGAGAAGATATAAAATATTTATGATCTTAATAATGATTTTGGGCTATGGCACAAAATGTAGCTTTGATAATAAAGAACTATTTGAAGCTGTAAAAAAAGGAGATTTAAAAGCTGTTCAAGAAATTTTTAAGAAAAATGATAAAATTTCTGAAGAAAAAAAGGAAGAACTTTATTTTACTGCCATAAAAAATGGAAATATTGAAATAGTTAAATTTTTTCTTAATAATAAAGTTAATATAAACGCAAAAGATGAAAAAGAAAATACAGGATTAATTATAGCGGTAAGAAATAGTGATCCTGAAATGGTAAAACTTTTGATAGAAAAAGGCGCAGATATTTATTTAGAAAATAGCGATAAATTAAACGCGCTTCAAGTAGCGAACAAAACAGATAACCGCTATATTTTGCGGCTCGTGAGTTCACAATATGCTGCTTTAATTGATGCGATACAAAAAAACGAATTAAATATTGTTAAAGAAATAATTAATTCAAATTTTAATATCAATATTCAAAATGAAAGAGGCAAAACGCCTTTAATGCTGGCATCTTCTTTATCTAAAATTCAAATTATACAAGAATTAATTAACGCGAAAGCCGATATAGAGGCTTTTGATAATCAAAAAAGAACAGCATTGATGCTGGCCGTTACGCGGGGCAATATCGATGCTGTAATGCTCTTATTAAAAGCAGGCGCGAAGGTAAATGCGCAAAATGAAGAAGGTAATTCTATATTATTTGAAGCCGTAAAAAATAATTTATATGATATAGCAAAAATATTATTAGAGAATAAGGCAGACATTAAAATAAAGAATAAAGCCGGTTTAACAGTCGTCGATTTGGCAGAAGAAAAACATTTTCATAAAATTTTAAAATTAATTTTTGATCCAAATGAAGATATTATTAATGCTTCAAGAACAGGCAATGATAAAATTATTAAAGAAGCAGTTTTGCAAAAAATATCTTTTAACTTTCGGGATAATGAATTAAAAACGCCATTAATATTGGCTGCAGAAAACAAACATTTTGAAATTGCTAAAAAAATAATCGAAAATAACGCGAAAATAGATATTGTGGATAAAAAAGGAGAAACAGCATTAAACGCGGCCATAAAATCGGGCAGTGAAGAAATCGCCAAATTATTAGTTAATAACGGAGCAAATATTAATTTGAATAATACTTTAGGTAGAACACCTTTAATTTATGCTGTTGAAAAAGGTTACCATGAATTGGTTAAATTGTTAATCAGTAAGGGAGCTAATGTTAACCAAAAAGATAATGATGGTCAAAGCGCATTATACATAGCGTCAAAAAACGGAGAAGAAGCGATTGTAAGTTTACTATTAAATAATGGGGCGAATGTTGATGATAGTGAGTCAATTTTTAACCGAACTCCTTTAATTATTGCGGCAAAAGAAAATCATATAAATGTACTAAAAATTCTTCTTAAATCAAAAGCTAAGGTAAATATTAAAGATCATAATGGGGTATCAGCTTTAATGGAATCTATTCAATGTGGAAACATAGGAGCTGTAACACTTCTAATTGAAAATAATTCTGATTTTAATACTGTTGATTCATTAAACAGAACGCCTTTGTTTTTAAGTAAAGAAAATGAATATAATGATATAACAACTTATTTAAAAAGTCTTGGCGCAAGATAAAAAAACTTTATTATCATTATTTGCTTTTTAAATTATTTTTTCCCAGTGTTTTCTTTAGTATTCCTGCGTTAATTTTGGCCCAGTTCACAATTTGCTTTATTTCTTCGTCAGTTAATTTCGCTTCAGGATGATTTATTGTATAGATAAATAGAGGCATTTCTTTTTCTTCTACTTCTTCTGCGACTTCTTCTAGTAAATGAATTTTATCTTTATCTTGATATTCATCCCATTTAGAGAAATTTAAATGGTCTCTTCCTCTTACCACATCAAATTTGACAAGCCATGAAATAGGAGCGATATAACTGTACCATGGCCATTTGGTCTCATTTGAGTGGCAGTCATAACAGGCTTTTTTTAATACATTTTTTAGACTTTCTGGTGTATGTATATCAGAAGTAACAGGGGGGTTATCTCTGGAAAAAGGTATTAACTGAGCTACTATAAATAGTACTAATAACCACAAAGCGTATTTTTTCATTTTTTCGGTCATGTTATAATATTATTAAAAAATAAGTTATTTGACAAAATTATTAAGTAACATATAGCGTTAAAAAAAGTGTAAAGACACAGGAAGATATAAAATAATTATAAACTAAGTGTTATTTTATGGAATATAAAGAGTTAAATGATAGTAAATAATTCAATATACATTAAATATGTATAATGAAATAATTGAAGGAATAAAAAGAAAAATAAAAAATAAGTGACCGATTATTTTTTCATTATGTATATTTAAATAAAGAATTAAAGATATAAAAAAAAATGTGAGAGGTAATAAAATGCAAGTAAGAAAAAAGTATACTTATTTTTTTATAGTGTGTTTTTTGGGAACATTTATTTTTAAGCCTTATGACAGTTTATTTGCTTCTAAAAAACTACAGGATGCTCATGAAAAAAATATTAAGAAAAAAATGCAATGTAAAGACTGTCACCATAAAATAGATGGTCAAATGGATAAAAAAATATCTGGTGAAATAAAGAAAAAAAACAGTAAATATATAAAAAGCAAATACTGTTCAGAGTGTCATTTTGAAGGTAAAGAAGAAATAAAAGAGTATGACGCACTGCCAAAAGAGTTAAAATTAGTTCATAAAAAATGCAGAGAATGCCACTTGAAACCAGAATATAAAGAAAAACAAAAAGAAATAAACATAAACATAAAAAAATATTTAAAAAGTAAAAGCGGCTGTGTACTTTGTCATAAATAATAAACACCGTAGTTTTTTATCTTATTTAAAAGTACATTAAAGATTAAGGTAAAAAAAAGGGTATAAATATATATTGTTTTGCCTAAGATGCTTTTTAAAAATCATAAAGATAATTTATTTATAATACTTGACAGATAATAGATAATCTAAGTATTATTTATATTAATGAAAAGTGTGTTATCTAAATTTAAAAGAAAAAAAGATATAAATTTAATTCATATTTCTGTTGAAGAAGCGGTAAAAGAGATACAAAAAGGACGTATGCTTATTGTTACTGATTCTGAAAACAGAGAAGATGAAGGTGATTTGGTGATGAGTGCCGAAGATGTAACATCAGAAAAAATAAATTTTATGGCAACACACGGCAAGGGACTTATTTGCGCTCCTATAACGAATGAAAGAGCAGCTACTTTAAAATTGGACCAAATGGTAAAAGAAAATCAGGATGTTCATAGAACTGCTTTTACAGTTTCTGTTGATGCTAGAAAAAATATTACAACCGGTATTTCAGCAAAAGACCGTTGCGAAACTGTCAAACTGTTAAGTAATGACTTAGCGGCTGCCGATGATTTTGTAAAGCCCGGCCATATTTTCCCCTTAGTTGCGCGAGATGGAGGAGTTCTTGTTAGAGCAGGTCATACAGAAGCATGTATAGACCTTATGAAGTTAGCGGGTAAAAAACCGGCGGGAGTTATTTGCGAAATTATGAATATTGATGGTACAATGGCGAGAATGAATGATTTAAAAGAGTTTGCCGTAAAGCATAATTTAAAGCTTGTAACTATCAAAGATTTAATTGAATACAGGCGAAAAAGTGAAAATCTGGTTTCTCTTGAGGCAGAATCACAAATTCCCACAGAATACGGCTTATTTAATGTAAAAGCTTTCGCGTGTAATCAAGATAAAAAAATTCATCTGGCGCTCGTTATGGGTAGCTGGCAAAAAAATGAACCGGTATTAACCAGAGTACATTCTGAGTGTTTAACCGGTGACGTATTTCATTCATTAAGGTGCGATTGTGGAGCACAATTAAATGCCGCTATGAAAAAAATAGCTGAAGAAAAAAAAGGCGTAATATTGTATATGAGACAAGAAGGCAGGGGAATAGGAATCATTAATAAATTAAAAGCATATCGCATTCAAGATAAAGGATTAGATACCGTGCAGGCCAATGAAGAATTGGGCTTTGCTCCCGACTTAAGAGATTATGGCATAGGGGCACAAATTTTGGTACAGCTTGGCATAAAAAAACTAAAACTTTTAACTAATAATCCGCGTAAAATAGTAGGTTTAGAAGGCTATGGTATTGAAGTAGCTGAAAGAGTTCCAATCGTCATAGAGGCAAATCCGCACAATGAAAATTATTTAAAAACAAAATCAGCAAAATTAGGGCATCTTTTGGGAGAATAAAATGGCGGTTTTTCATGAAAGGAAACCAAGAAAATTTCAGCAGATAAATGATTCTAATAAAATAGAAGAATTTATTGATAGATTTTTATTAAAAGAAACCTTTTTTTTAAGAGGCGTTTATGATTTAACACCGGCAAAGATAATAAGCAAAGAATCTGAAAAAGAAATTTTAATAGAAATGGACCGTGATGTTGAAAATGAAATTTCTTTGTATAAAGTAATTGAAAAATATGTAGAAATTGCATGCGTCATAAAAGAAAGACAAAGCAGAAACTTATATCTTATTGAAATTATAGAAATTAAAATTGCCCTAGAAGGTAGAAAGTATCCCAGACTGCCCATTGAAAGAGATCGCATTATGATAACCAATGTTCGTGCGTCAAAACATGTAATTTCATCTTCTCTTTTTACGGTACCTACATCTGTTAAGGTTTATTTTAAACAGTATGAACAAAAACTAAAAGAAAAAGCCGATACCGTTCATATTGAAGTTTTTGACAGAGCTAACTCAAAACTGGAACTTATAAGAAAAACTGGCAAAATGCTCTATATTTCAGATACCCAGGATGAATATTCATATGCTTCTGAAGATCCAAAAGAATTTGTAAATTACCGTGAAAATATAGAAGATGATATACAAAAAATTATGTTTGATTATAAAAATAGAAATATTGGTTCAGAATTAATAGTACCTATAGTATTTATAGGCCATGACGGTAAACATATTCCTATAGGTTATATTCAATTAATTAATAAAGAAACACCGGTAGAAGTCTCATTAGCAGATGAATTAAAAGAAATGGCAGCGGGTATGATTGAAAAAATAAGAGAAGCAAACGCTATTTTTATTCATTCAAAACAAGGTGTAAGAAATATTTCAGTAGATGGTTTAAGGGTTTTAATAAGTGATTTTGAACTGAAGAAAAATTTAATTCAACAAACCGGTTTTAGTTTTGATATATTATTCAGCGGCCAAAAACCTATTAATGTTTTTTCAGAGATAAAATATTTTGGCACAAATCCGGCTGGTGACGCTTTAATTGGCGTTAAAATTAACGGTTTCTCGGGCGGTAAAGAAGAGCACCAGAGATATTTAGAAATGATAGACGCCATGACCCCAAAAGAAAGAAAAAAAAGATAAGATACATTATCAAATAAAAATATATCCGTTTAAAAATCTACTGCTTTATTATTTGAAAGATTTTATGTTTAAATTTTTCTCCTTTAATTAAACAAATTGAAGATTTTGGCAAATTAAAATAATCTGCTAATAAAATTTGAACTTCTGAATTTGCCTTTCCTTTTTCAGGAGGACTATGAATATACGCGTGAAAAATATTTTCTTTAATTACCAATTTTTTTTGCTTCGATTTTGGATGGGCCAAAACTTCAATAGTCATAATGACTTCTTATTGTTTTTTCAATATCACTTAATAAGGCTGGTTTAGAAATCATGTTATCAATACCAGATTGTAAACACTGTTTTTTAATATCTTCTGTTGCATGTGCCGTCATTGCAATAATGGGAATTGGAGAGTTATATTTTTTTATTTTTAATAGTTTTCTTATTCTCTTTGCTGTCTCAAAACCATTCATATTGGGCATTTCAATATCTGTGAATATAAAATCAAATGATTTTTTATGTAACAAAGAAAGGGCTTCTTTTCCCCCGCTGGCATGTTTAACCTTATGACCCAGATTTTCAAGCTGCATAATACATAATTTAGCGTTTATAGGATTATCTTCAATTAGCAAGATATCAAGACCTTTTTCAATTTTTATCTGTATATTTGTATGATGCTGTATAATTTCTATTTCTTTTGAATTTAAATTTGCTTTTTGAAAGACAGCCGTAAAATAAAAGGTTGATCCTTCATTTAATTTACTTTCTATCCATACTTCGCCTTTAAAAGCCTCAGTTAGTTTTTTTACAAGAAATAATCCAAGTCCCGTGCCGCCGTATTTTCTTGATGTTGAACTATCGGCCTGATCAAAATCATCAAATATTCTTTTATAGTTTTTCGGTGATACTCCTATGCCTGTATCAGCAACAGAGAAAAGCAGCGAAATTTGATTTTCTTCAATATTTTTTATTTGATCATTATTATGTATTTTTAATGTTATCCCGCCTTTATGGGTAAATTTTATAGCATTACCTATTAAATTTATAATAACCTGTCTTAGTCGTACAGGGTCGCCTATTATATAGGCGGGTAGATCTTTTGATATTTCTGATTTTAGAAACAAATTCTTTTTATTTGCCGAATGTTTTAAAAGCTTAATAATTGAATTTATATTTTTCCGCAAATCAAACTGTATTTCTTCTAATTTAATTTTGCCGGCTTCTATCTTAGAAACATCTAATATATCATTTATAATGCTAAGCAAATGTCTTCCTGAATCATATATTGTTTCAACATGATCGTGAAATTCATTTTTATCAGATTTTTCTCGTATCATTATTTCTGTTAGACCGATAATAGCATTTAATGGGGTTCTTATTTCGTGACTCATATTGGCTAAAAATTTACTTTTTGCCTGAGCTGTAGCCTCGGCTGTTTCTTTTGCTATTTTCATTTTTTGAGCGGTTTTTATTGCTGTAATATCTTGCAATATAGCTTCATAATAAATTAATTCATTATTTTCATTAAAAACGCTTCTTGCTCTCATGCAAATTGAAATTTTACTTTTATCTTTTTTAATAGCGTTAAAAACGAATTTAGTTTTTTTCTTTTTATCAAGTAATTTTAAGAGAATATTAAACTTGTTTACATCTAGAAATAAGTGATTTTTTATGTTTTTAACCGCTTTATGAACTTGATTAACAGACTCATAACCCAATAATTGAGCAAAAGACAAATTTTGCAAAAGTATGCGTCCTCTTCTAGAAAATTGAATGATTCCCTCAGATGCGTTATCAAAAATATTTCTATATTTAACTTCAGCATCACGTGAAGCAGCAATTAATATTGTTTTTTCAATAGTTTCTCTTTGAAGTTCTTTTCTCTGGTTTTTAATTAAGTTAAAGGCGTTTACATGATATTGGTTAATGTAAAATGATTGAAAAATTATAAAAATGAAAAATCCAAAACCTGTTAAGTTTCCTGTATTTATAATTTGATTGTTATATAAAATATCATTAATCGCGCACCCAAAAGAGAAAATAAATCCAGCTAAAAGTAAAACAGTCCCTTTCTTCTCCATTTTAATCGATAAAATAAGTACATATAGTGTATAAAAACCTAAAATTAAAGTTATAAAATGAAATATTTTTACAAATAATAAATTAGATAAAAAAATAGGATGTATAACACTGCCTATAGAAAATATAATTCCTATTGATAGCGCTGCATAAGCGGGAAGTTTCTTATAAATATCAGGAAGTAAATTTAAAAAAAAGAGACTAAAAAAAGGAACCCCTAAAAATAAAGTTAAATTTTTTATTTTAAGCTGCCATACAATATCTGTAATATTAAAAAAAGATAACAGACCGTGATTTAAAATAAATGTTCGGGTAAAGACCATTAGACAGACCATACTGAAAAATAAAAGATATTTTTCTTTCAGGTCCAAGCCATAGTAAAAAAGATAGTGAAGCGCCATAAAAAATATGGCTCCCATTACAAATATGGTAAAAAGCATATCTTTTTGAATTCTGTTTTTAATCATGTTTTCTGTACCAAATAGTATTGGTTTATCAATACCTGTATACGAGAAAAAATGATTTGATACATTAATTATAATTTCTATTTCTGGTTTTTCTGAAACAAAAAAAATCTCTGATAAATTCTTGTTATTATTTATTGAGTTTTCATATATTATACCATTTATAAAGACAGTATAATTGCCAAGAATACTATTAAGATGAATTCCATAATTTTTTTCTAAACCTGATGTTATTATTTTTAATCGATATATTCCGCTTTTTTCAGGAGCTTGGCTGAGTTTATTGTTTAAATTCGATAATGAAGGTACATTTATGTATTTTTTATTATCGTAGTTCACTTTTATATCATCTATATTTTGCGCTTTATTTTCATAATGAAAAAAATCCCATTGACCATTTAAAGATATAGAGCCGTTTTTCTCTAAATTCCATTGGCGAAGATCCAAAACTCCGCTTTGAACAAGAGGAGCTGTTTTTATGGGTATATTAAAATCATTATAATAAAAAGAAAAGGTTAAAACTATAATAGATATCATAGTTAAAAGAATAACTTGTTTTAAAAGACTGTATTTTTTAATTTTCTTTACATTTATATTTTTTTCTTTTTTTGATTTTAAATCTAACCAAAAATTTCTAATTTCAGGAGAAAAATCTTCATGAATAATATTTGCGTATTTTGTTTCCATTTTTTAAATAAAATATATGTTGATATATATCCTGTATTTATTATTTAATTAGACGAGATAATTAAGGTTTTTTATACAAAAATAAATGATTTAATATTTTATTAAATTATTTACAAAAATTTATTGCTATAAGAACCCGCCTTGTTTTATATGAAAAATAAGACGGGTATTAAAAACTTAAATGCTGGTTTCAGACGCTAATTCTGATATTGTATCAGGTAAATAGGGTCTTTTTTTTAAATCGGCAATGGCAATGTCTTCGGCGTTAAGTATTACTTGAGAACGAATCTTGCCTTCATCATTTTTCCAGCGTTTATGTAAAAGTTCACCCTTTACTAAAACTTTCATCCCTTTTTGTAATATAGGCTGGAATTTTTCTGCAGCTTTTTCCCATATTTGTACGGGTAAAAAGTTAGAATGGCTGCCTTCAGAATCTGTGGATGTTCTTGTGTTGTAAGCAATATTAAATTTTAATATCAGCTTACCCGTTTTCGTTTCTTTTAGTTCGGGGTCTTTTGTGAGACGTCCTACTATTTGATGAATCTGCATTTTGTTATCGTACATTTTTATTCTCCTACTTTTTATTATTACTTATGTAATACCCCTGAAAATAAAATATATACCGCTAATTTTAAATATTTTTTAAAAAAATTACCGTTTACATGGTTTCTTAGCAAAGAATTTTGACTTATGTCATCTATAATTGAAGATATTCACGCAAGAGAAATTCTTGACTCAAGGGGAAATCCTACTATTGAGGTAGAAGTTTTTTTAGAAAGCGGCGATTTAGGCAGGGCCATTGTACCATCCGGAGCGTCTACGGGAATTCGTGAGGCATTAGAGCTTAGAGACGGTGATAAGAATAGATACCTTGGTAAAGGTGTAACAAAAGCAGTTAAAAATGTAATATCTCAAATTCAACCTAATATCATAGGCACAAACGCTCTAAATCAAAGAGAAATTGATAATATATTAATAGAATTAGACGCGACAGAAAATAAAAGTAAGCTGGGAGCCAATGCTATACTAGGTGTTTCTATGGCTTCGGCTCATGCTGCTTCTTCGTACTTAGGGTTGCCTCTTTTTAGGTATTTAGGCGGCCCATTTTGCCGAACTTTACCGGTTCCCATGATGAATGTAATAAACGGAGGAGCTCATGCCGATAACAATATAGATTTTCAGGAATTTATGATTGTGCCGGTAAAATTTTCGTCTTTTAAAGAATGTTTAAGGCAGGGTGCCGAGATTTTTCATTCATTAAAAAATGTACTTAAATCGAAAAACCTAAATACAGCAGTGGGTGATGAAGGAGGTTTTGCTCCCGATTTAAAATCAAATAAAGAGGGTTTTGAACTTTTAATAGAAGCAATAGAAAAAGCCGGATACAAACCCGGTGAAGACACTTTTTTAGCTATAGACGCGGCCTCTAGTGAGTTTTATAAAAATAACAAATATAAATTAGGCGGTGAAAAATTAGAACTTAGCGGGCAGGGGCTTGTAGATTTGTATTCTGAATACGTAAAAAAGTATCCCATTTTTTCAATTGAAGACGGTATGGCAGAAGAAGACTGGGACGGATGGAAAAAACTATCTATGGCTTTAGGCGAAAAAGTTCAGCTGGTTGGCGATGATTTATTTGTTACTAACAGTAAAATATTAAAAAAAGGCATAGAAGAAAAAATAGGTAATAGTATTTTAATTAAAGTAAACCAAATAGGTACTTTAAGTGAAACAATAGAAACAATGAATATGGCCAAAGTAAACGGGTATACATGCGTGGTTTCTCATCGTTCAGGGGAAAGTGAAGATGTAACAATAGCAGATTTATCCGTTGCGGCAGAAGCAGGGCAGATAAAAACAGGTTCTTTAAGCAGAACAGACAGGCTCGCGAAGTATAACCAGCTATTACGAATTGAAGAAATGTTAGGCGATGACGCTTTTTATCCCGGTAAAAATATTATTAAAAAATTTAATTCACGTTGATATCTAAGCTAAAGTCTTTTATACATAGTACTAAAAAACATTGGTTGTTTTGGCCCTTCTTTTTTCTTGTGCTGCATATATTATTTTATAATTATTTTTTTAGTAAAAATGGTTACTTAGAATATAAAAATGAAGTAGCGAAGAAAATAGAAATAGAATTAGACATAAAAAAACTCAAAGAGAAAATAAAAACATATGAAGAAAAAATTGGAATACTAAAAAATGATCAAACAGCTCTTGAAAATTTTACAAGGGAGTTTTTACTATACGATGAAAACGTACAAATATGGAAGTTTATAGAAGAAGGAGAATCTCAGGAGTTAGAGCAAAAATTACTATATGATATAAATTTTTATCGAAAAATCTATATTATATCAGGAAGCATTTTAATAGTACTTTTTACACTTATATTTTATAAATTATCCTTAGCAAGAGAAGATGAAAATAAATCAGACCTATAAAAAAATAATATTTATTACTTTATTTTATTTTATAGATAGTCTTTTTGTGTCAGGGGAAAATAATAAACAAAATAATCAAGATTCAATGAATATATTGTTAAAAGATCAAATTGTTGAAGATCTAGGTTCAGCCGATTCTGAGGTAAGATTAAAAGCTGTGAAAGAAATAATTAAAAGTAAAGATGATTATTATTTAAGATATATTTATCAAATTTTAATAATTGAAACTTCAGATAATATTATTCAAGAGATTTTAAGTTTTATAGAGATTGAAAAATCACAGTCACAATTCGCTCCTTTATTTATATTCTTTAAAAAAACCGTAAATGTTGCATATAAAAATAAAGCACTTAGTATATTAAGAGGAATAAATTCAAGCAGATTGTTATATGAATTATCTAAAATCTTTAAAGAAGAAAAATTAAAAATAAATTTTTTAATTTTCGCCAAAATAGTTTCTGAGCCTTCATCTGAAGAAAAAGAATGGTTTCAAGAAACATTCTTAAAATATGAAATAGGAAATTATTTATTATCATATTCTCAAAAAGAAGATGCTGAAATTGTTCAAGCTTTATCAAATTTTATTGTTCTAAATGATCTTGTAAAAAGTGATAAATTATTTAATATTTTTTGGGCATATATGTTAGACGATATCAAATCTGCAAATAATTCAATAGATCTAAATATTACCGATTTAATACAAGAAGTAGAGAAACTGCCGCCGCATAGAATTTGGCAGGCGTTAAATTTAATACAGAAATATTCAAATAAGAGTATAAATATTAATTTATTTAATATATCATCTTCTCATATCATAAAAAGCTGGATATACGCGAACAAAATAAATGAAAATAAAACCATTGAAATTAATAGTGATGAACATAATTCAATTTCATCATATTGGATAATAGCTTCTAAAATAAATAATATATCGCAAAATGAAAGAAAAGAATTTATAAATCTCTGTGAGACTAATATATTATTCATTGAGCCTTGTTTTCGGGCTTTTTTAGTAATGAATTTAGAATCGACTTATGAAAAATGGAAAAAAATAAATGAAAATAATAAAGTATCCGTCTTTAAAAAGAACTACACTCATATTTTTAAAAACCAAAATTTTAATAATAAAAAATTTTTAAGATGGTTTTTGGGTAATAATAATGAATTGGTAAAGATACAGGGGATTATGCATATACCTTCTTCGTGGATTAAAGAAAATATTGATATATTTTACGCATATTATTTAAGCGAAACTAATAAATTTATCGGCCGCTTGATATTATACAGATTAAATGCCGAAAATGAAATATCTATTTTTTGATTTTAGTAAAACAATCTATGCTATTTACCAAAAAAATTAGTCAGTCATTTGTAAATTTAGTCATAATAATTTTTATTTACAGTTCATTTTTTGAAAATGGTTTTTATGCTACTCCTTTAGATAAGTATGAAGATGCCTTAGATGAATATGAAGATAAAGAATGGGATGACTCTGAGAAACTTTTTTTAGAATTTATAAAAGAAAATCCATATGAATATGAAGTAAGAGACGCTTTATTTTATCTTGGTGAGATAAACAGGCATAAACAAAAGTACTTAGAAGCAATATCTTACTATAATAAACTTCAGGAGAGGTTTAAATATAACCGTTATAAAATTAGTTTATTATTTTTAACAGGAGAATGTTATTATAATCTAAATATAACCAAAAGAGCTTCGTTTTTTTTAGAAGAATACATAAAAACAGAAAAAACAAATGACAATAAATTTTATTTAATAAATGCTAATTTATATCTGGCAGAATTAAACGAAAACACAAGACAATGGAATAATGCTGTTAAGTTTTATCAAAAAGCATTAAGACTTTTAGAATTAGAAAAAATTAAGGATATAACTGAAGAAGAACATAAAAAATTGAAATCTAAGACATATTATAAATTAGGTCTTTTATACGCTAACCGTTTTAGACAAAATAAGTTAGCGTATTCATATATCTTAAAGTCTATGCAATTAGGGCAGGTTGAAACGCCAAAATTAAAATTTTTAATGAGAGATTTAACTCTCGTTCACTTAAGTGATAAAGATGGTCTGCCAGATAATGCTATTGCCGATATAAGCGTAGATGGTGACGATGTTTGGATAGCAACATGGGGTAGGGGGCTGGTAAGATTTTCAAGATCGCGGGAGATATTTTCTAATATTTCTTTACCTTCTAGTCAGCTTCGTTCTATATATGTAGATTTTGATAATGTGTATATTGCAACATATGAAGGAATTTATATTTTTGATAAAAGAAGAAGTAGAGTAAGCGCTTTAAGAAATGAAGAAAGTATTTTTAACTTAGCGCAAAAAGTAATAAAAGATGACAGATATATTTATTTTACAACTCTGTCTGAAGGCGTTGTAAAATATGATATAATTAAAAAGAATTTTGAGATTTTAGGGAAAGATTCATTTATTAAAACAAATATGGTTTATTCAATAGTGGCCGATCATCAATATATTGCATTTGGAACCATAGAAAATGGGGTTGTTTTATATGATAAAAAATTAAAAGAATATCATTATATTAATTCACAAAAAGGGTTGTTGAAAGATAATAATATAAAATCTCTTATAATTGACGGCCGCTATTTATGGGTGGGGGTTCACAATGTGGGTGTTTATCAATATGATATTGTAAATAAAAATATAAAATTTTTCGATTGGCAAATTCCGTTTCCTACTACGATTGTGAAAAAAGATAAAGAAATATGGATAGGAACTTCAGGTAATGGTATTAGAATATATAATAGAGAAAATGAAACTTTAACTAAACTGAGGGTAATAGAAGGGCTTAGCTCTAATGAAGTAACAATGCTCAGAATAGAAGGGAATTTTGTGTGGATAGGTTATTTAGACTCTGGTATAGATATAGTCTACAAACCAAATATAGAAGGCTTTTAATTAACTTAAAATTTTTAAAAAAAGAATAAAATATAGTTTTTTAAATTAAATTTATTATATTAAATTACAGAAATATATAAAATGATAAAAAATTGTCCGGTATGCAAGGGAAATAACCCCTTAAAAATAAAAGAAAAAGAAGGTCGAAAAATAAAGGCCTGTAATAAATGTAATGGAATGTATCTTCATAAGGGAGATTTGAATGCTTTTGTCCCTCATTATAAAGATTTTTATCCAAGAGAAGATGTTGAGTTATCATCAGTAGATCATGATCCCCATTCAGATACTCATTCGTTAATACCCTGCGCGTATTGTGATAATTCGAAAATGATTAAGATAAATTTTTTAAGTATGTCTAACATAATATTAGACTATTGTGAAAAATGTGAATCTTTATGGGTTGACGGTGAAGAAATAGAAAAAATACAATCTTATTGGCAAAAGGTAGAAAATGGCTCAGTAGAATCTCATGATCCATTAAATATTCAAGTATTAAATTTTTTACGTTCCATATCATTATTATTTTTTAAATGGGTAATTATATTTTCGTTGTTTATAATACCTATTAAAATAAAAGCCAATAATCTTATAAAAGATTTACAACATAAGTTAAATGCCTTTAATTCAAGCTTTATAGCAGATATAAAGTACACAACTTCTTCGGGTTTTAATAAACAAGGTAGAATTTCATATGAATATCCAGATAAACTGCACATTTCACTATCTGATAACAGCGTTATCGCAACAAATGGCATGTTTTTGTGGATTTATAATCCTGAAACACAATTATGCGCGAAACAAGAAGTTGCCGAAAATTCGGGAGGATTATTTTCTTTTTTAAAAGATTATGAGGGCCGTATAAGTGAAGAAGAAGATACTTTTATATTTGAAAATCCCGGCAATACTTTTCAAGAAATTATAATAAAAGCCAATGATGAAATATTAACTGAAATAACACTAATTTCAAATGAAGTTAAGCATACATTTCAATTTTTAGATATGAGAGTGGGAGCGGGTATTAAAAAAAGTTTGTTTAATTATAAACCGCCGCCAAATGCACAATTAGTTGAAAATCCCTTAAATATGTACCCATCCTTGCCGATAAATAATGAGAAAGAAAAAAGTAATTAAGTTATAAAAAAATATAAGTATTAAAGGCTTAAAAAAAACAGGAGAATACTATGATAACAATGGAACAATTAGAACAACTTGAAGGCCGTATCGTAAAAGCATTAGACGTAATTTCTGATTTACGTATGGAAAATTCACATCTTGAAACAGAAATAGATAAAATAAAAGCTTCGAATGATCAATTAAGACTTTCTGCCGAAGAAAAAGAAAAAGAAGCAAAAAAACTAATGCAGCAGCTTGAAGATGCGACATTAGAATTGAATAAACTAAAATCAAAAGAAAAAGATTTAGAAGGTAGAATTGTTCAAATTATATCAAAGTTAGATGATTTAAAAGAAGCTAAATCTGGAGGTGCTTCATCTGCAAGCACGGTTTCAGCAAAATCAGATGCGGCACCTGCACAAGAACCAGTAAGTGAGGCGCCTGAAGCAAATATATCAGATGATAGTGATGATGCTATTATCGTTGATGAAGATAGTGATGAAGAAGAAATTACAGAATTGCAATCAGAACCAGAAGTTGAAATTAAAGATGAAGAACCTCAAGAGCAAATGACCCTGAAAGAGGGAGATCCCGATGATGAAGAAGTTGAATTTAAAGCAGATGAAGAAGAAACTGAAGAATCTGATGATGAAGATATCGTTTTGTTAGAAGACGATGATGAAGAAATAGTAATTACTGAAGAAGAACCATACGAAGACGAAGCACAAGATTCTCTTGATGAGATCAAAGAAGCAGCTGAGAAGAAACCTGAAATATCTGAAAAAGATGAAGAAATTGTTATAGAAGAAGATGACGATGTATTAGGTATATTTGACGAAGATGATGATGAAGATTTTTTAATAGTTGAAGAAAATGCTAAAGAAAAATAAAAAACTATGAGTTTTGAAAAATCAAAGTCAATTTCTAAGGCTAAGGTAGAAATATCGGGTAAAAACTATACCCTGCTGGGCGATGTGGATGCTGAATATATGTTATCAGTAGCCAAATATGTGAATGAAAAATATAATGATCTCAAAAATAACACAAAAGAAACCGAAAGGGAAAAGCTAATACTATTAGCCGCCTTAAATATTGCTGATGAATTAATGCAGCTAAAATCACAGGTAGACAACATAAAAGCGGGTTCTGAAGATTCTACTCTAGGAGAGCTTGGCGAAAAGACCAATAACTTAATTTCTATTTTAGAAGAAGGTCTTATAGGTAAAATATCAGCCTAGAATAGTATTTTTGCCTCTAAATTAAATTCAATTGTTATTTTTTCTGCCCCTTCTTCAATTATTTCATATGCGGTTAAAAAATTAAACTTTCCCATTACGTTAGCGTGAAGATTGGCATCTATAACATTATTAATAACATATCTATCTGAAGGTTTTTTAGATAATGCGTCAATATCATAGTCATACCGGTTAAAAGAAACGCCGGTTTCTATACGATATTTGGGATGATATTTTAATCGAAGGCTGGTCAGGTTCTGTAGAAAAAGTTTTAACCATGGCCATTCAGTTTGGTATGTAAATAAAAATTCATAAGTAGTATCTTGTTCTTTAATTTTTTCATTTTTAGAAGCAATATTATCAAATATAATTTTATCTTCCTGCGGGTTTTCTAAAATATAATTCTTATATTTTAAGTTTCTAAAATAAAGAGAAAATTTAAAAGATAAATTTTTTGATACATTCTCATCATTTATCCATGAAAAAAATATAGTATTTTGAGGGGCATAAATATCGTTTACTTTGTTATCTGTTATAAACATTTGGTTTTCATAAGTAAAACTAAAATCATAGCCAGAAAGGCGTCTTTTTTTTTCGGCCCAAAACCAAAAATTAAAAATTTTCATTAAATCATAATATTGTTTTAAAGATGAATTCCATTTAACCATTTGAATCGGCAGAGAACTGGAGGAACTTCGTTTGGTATCTTGTGAAATTGAAGTATCTGTTCTTAAAGTAAGGGGTTCCCATATATCCCAAAGTATAAATATTCCTGCGTTTTCAGTAAGAGAAAGTGAATTATTGTAAATAGAAAAAGCATTGCCATAAGATGTTTCAAAATCGGGTTCATATGAGTTGTTTTGAACATAGGTACGTCCGTTTGCATAATTACTTTTTTTTCTACCGGCAGATTGAAAATAATACCAAAAGGGATACTTTATTACGTTATATGTTCTTTCAGCAAGGGGCGGCAGAGTTCTTTTTAAGCCTAATTCATCGTCATATAATTCTGTTTTTTTAGTAAAGGGAACGTGCTGTTCATTAAAAATAATTTCTCTTGAAAAACTTGGTTCAATAGATTCTAAAATACTTAGAAATGGCAGTTTGTTTTTAAAGTTTAAGGGTATTGAAAAATTTAATTGGGTTTTTGTGCTGGGTTCTTTTTGACGCTGGAATTTTTCTAACTCGAGGGTTTCAGGGTTATCTTTAAAAGATGTTTCTTTATAATCAGCGGATAGTTTTAAAGTAGGAGAGAATATCCATAATTCATTATAAGATGAGGATAGTTCATATTTTGCGGTTCTGCTTCTATATCTAAAATCATTTGGAATTTCAAACCAAGGAAAATAAAAATTCCCATGAACTTCTTCATAATTTGTATCATCTATAAAAGTTTTTTTTAGTAAAACCGTGCGGTCTAACTGATATAGAGGCGCAAGGGAAAAATTGCCTATGTTTATCTTTAGGCTGTTTTTATTTGTTTCTAACTGTTCTTTTTCTTTTTTTTCCTTTGCGTTACTAAATATATTATCAGTAGATTCTATTGAAGTAACTTCTTCTTGGTGAAGCAGGTTTATATTAGTTTCAAAATTATAAACTATTTTTGTATAAAAAAATTCAGGAAATGTTTCGGTAATATTTAATTTAGGATTGTAATTTTTTTCAGTATAAACAATTTTTTGACTGCTTTCTGAAATAAATTCTGCGATTTTTTCATGTCTTTCGTTTTTTGCGTTTGTGTAAACATAATTCGCGTTAATCACGGGAAGAGAAAAATTTTGAAAATTAAGTATATGTCCGGTGCTGTGCGTTAACATTGTATAATAGTCATCTTGAGAAAGTAATTCAGAATGTTCTCCTTCTTCAGATATTAATTCTTCTTTATTATATCTGTAATCGGCCTTCCATAAAGGAAAAAGGGAGCTTTGAATCATCCATTCTTCTTCATTTTTTTCAATATTTTTTTCAGCTTCAGATAGCCCTATAGAAGAAAAATTACTATCTTTATGAAGTTTTTTATAAGAGGTAGATATGTCAGAAATTATAGGCACGCCTGATTCTGTTGTGTATAATGGTTTTAGAATTTTAACAGAAGCTTGATATTTATAGGCTTCGGCAGATTCTATTTTAGTACCCGATGTAAATATATCATTAACCCATATAATCCGTTCATCGTTTTGACTTAAATTAGTGCCTCTTTTTATTCCTACATTTAAGATATTAATTTTTTTTAGGTTAACATTACCTTTTGTTTTTTGAGGTTCAGATAATGCAAAACTTATTTTTTGCCATCCGGTTTTACTGATAAGTTTAGTAAATTCATAGTAATCATTATTACTCGAACCTACTCGAAATAAAAAATAATCAGAGTTAGCTGCTTCAGTTCTTGAATTTATCCATACATTTATTTTTTCATAATGCTCTAAATCTAAAGGCTCTATAAATGTTTGTTCCGTATAGGCAAGTTCATATATGTCTTGTAAATTATAACTTAATTTAAGAGCTCCTTCATATGTGCTGGCAAATTCAGTATTTGTTTTTTTACCGTGCAGGGTTTCCCATTCATCTCTTTCTTTAATTAAAAATGAATTTTCTTGATATTCTTCTTTAGATGAATAATTGTTTATACTGGCAGCTCTGAATATAAGTGGATCATAAATATCAAATTCTTCGATTTCAGAGTCGTTTATTCTCTTCGCCCGCAGGTTCCTCCATTTTGTTCCTCCAAATCGTATAGTGTCTATTAATAATTTCCCTTTCGCGTTTTCTGAACCGGCTTCTGGGGTAATGTAAAGTCTTATGCTTTTAACATCTCTTAAGGCAAGTTTTTGCTTATCGCTTAATGAAGCATGGTTTATGTACACGCGTACTAACTTCCAGCTTTCAGAAGATATTATATTTGAACTGTTGTTTTCATAATATAGATAATTATTTAAAGAAGAATCAGAGTCAATAGTTATGGTTTTTTCTTCGATATCCAGCTTGCCGTTGCCGTTAAAATCTTCAGTATTAATAACGGTGTTTCCTTTTGTGTCAGGGTACCCCTCTATATTGGGTCCCGCGCCTACAATAGTGTCAGAAGATTGGCAATCTGGCGGATTAAATTTGTATCCTATATCTTCGGTTTTACCTGTATTGTTATTTCGGTTAATTTTTCCGTCTCTTTCGCCTTCGTCCCATTTTTCATTAGCATCTTGTTGATTGTTTTGGTTTATATCTGCGTCAATTAAGTCTAAGCCGATATCTTCATTATCAAGCCAGCCATCTGAATCTGTGTCTTCATTAATAACTCCTATATCAAAGATTACTTTTATTCCAGACGTTAGGCTGTTTGTATCTTTAAGTTTCGCGTAAAATTCAAAATAAGTAATATTTGAAAAATCTACACCTGTGGTAGAATAGTTTCTGGTATTAATGGCCGCGAATTTTTGGCTGCCAGAATTTGTTTTTGAAAAATCAAAATCCATAACAAGCGATACTTGTTTTTCTGCCTGGGATATTTTTAACTGAGAGGACTCTAAGTGGCCCTCTGAGATGTTATATGGTCCTGATAGTTTTTCATAAGGCGGCTGGGCAGAAGGTGTAAACGAAAAATCAAGAAGTCCTCTTTCAAAATCAGAAGGATCTCTGTAGTATTTATAATAAAGAGGAGCCCTGTCGCATTGTACAGCGGTAGATAAATAAGGTGGAACAGCCGATAACACCCAGTCTTTTTCAGAAATTGGTATATCGCGTGTTTCTTCACTAGATTCCATATCATCTATTAAAGCTAACCCAAAAGTATTTTGATTATAAAAACTTCGGGCATATTCAAAATAACCGTTTGCCTGAACGGGAAGAAGATCAAAGTCAAATACGGGGATAGTATTAATTAATTTTGTAATTTTTTCTTCATTTAAATTTAATTCAATGTCATTATCAAAAACCAAACGGCTAACCGGTTCAGCGCCAATTTGAGGAGCTTCTGCCGGTTCAAATTGTCCGTTATACAATAAGACGCTACCTAATCTTAAATTTTTACTGGCCTCATAGTCGGCTCGAACTCCCGCTATGTATCCTTGTTCTTTAGCCCCAAAGGGCAGGTAATCATAACTTACTTCAACTGGAGTTTGGCTGGATATAGAGGGGTTTTGACTGTCTAAAAATTGAAAAAATCCGGTTTCATAGTCAATATAATAAAGTTCAGGCGAAATGGTTTCTCCGCTAACTTTAACAACTTCTGATCTTGGAATAATGTTAAAATGTTCTAATTGATAGCTGTAAATAGTACCTAAAAAATCAAACTGTAAAGAAAATACTGAATTTGTAGAAACATAGGAAGGCTGGTTTTCTGTGTATATTGTTGAACTTTCTAAATCTTCTAAATAAAAATTTCCCGATATGTCTTTAAGGTTTTTAAATGGCTCTCTTAAATTAAAATAAATAATACCGTTTTCATAATCAATAAATTTACTGCCTAGCGTATTCATTTCATTTACGGTGTCAAAATTTTTCTTTATAACTTTAAACTTAAAGCTAGATTCAATTATATTTATTGTAGCTAAATCATATATACCTCTTACTTCATATATATCAAGATTTAACTTGCCGTCATCAATAATAATAACGTCTGCTGTTCCATCATGATTCGTATCTTCGTGAATTGTTTTGCCAAATTTAATAAAGGTTTCTATTTTACCGTTTTCTATTCTCGCCGATGGATCTGTCGTATTTAAAGAGCCTCCGTCTAATGAATAACGAACAAAAACACTATACTCTTCATTAATAGGCGTAATGAAGGTAATTCTTCCTTTTTTAGCTTCAAAAGTGTAATCTCTGCCAACACGAAGAAGGTGATAGTTTCCCACGTTTTTTCCGTTAACAATTTTATTTACAGCTCCCATACTTTGATCAGTTAATGGATTGTTATCATCAACATAAATTTCAAGAGAAGATGTATCAATGTTAACTGAAGCAGGAGTATAACTTTCGGCGTTATTTATATTAGAAGTCAAGGTTATTAATGAATTAGAGTTTTTTCTGTTGTAACTTTCGGCAGAGATAAGAGGAATAGAAGTGAGTCCATCGTAATAGGTAAAAGGTTCAAGCTGGTAATATTTTCTATTAATAAATTCATATTCAGAAATTAGTTTTCCCGTTTTTTTTGAATTTCCCGTAAAATTTTGAATATTATGTTCACCCTGAGATAGAGCGGCTATCGCCTGAAGTTCAAGTTTACCGCGCTTCATTTTTGATTCAATACCTAGTGTTTTCTTATTTTGCTGTTCAAAAACAATAAATTCTCTTTTTGGGAATTTTAAGTCAATATTACCCATTGTGACTTCCTGCACAAATTCTCTTTTTCTTAAGGCTTTATATTGTACTTTAAATGTATTTTTAGACTCGTTTTCATCTTTATCATAATCAACATCTACCGTTATTTTTTTACCTATCTTGCCTTTAATATTAACCTGAAGACTTTTTTGATCTATAGGCAGCTCAGAATAATGATTTGGTGAATTAGTATCATCAGGTTCTTTTTCAATAAAATAAGTATATTTATAACCTACTTTAATATCATTTTTACCGTATATATATAAATTTAAATCATCGTTTTTATACTTGAAAGGACTTTTCTTGTCGGGCTCAGCTCCTTCTAACAAGAAACTTTCATCTTCTAATAATAACTGATTTTTTTGATATTCTGAGAATGTTTCAGGAGAATGATCAATATCTTCTATTTTGTTTATATTGCTGTTTTTTATTGTTAAGCTATTATTTGAAGCATTATTAAGGCTGATATTGTTTTCTGTATTTTCTCGCAGTACTTCTTTAAAATAATGGGTGCCTAATGATTCTGTATGAACAAATTTAACAAAACCGTATGAAAGTAAAATAGAGGCAAAGTATATAAATAAACCATAAATTACATTATTTTGAAATTGGTACATGTTGAATTAGGTTCAGGCTTACCTGTTTAGTAAGCCTGTAAAGAAAATGTTTTAGTTTTAAATGGGAAATTTAGAATTAAATTCTTCATTCGAAAGCATATTAAAATATCCTGATAAACCGGCGACCTTGAAAACTTTTTCAATGAGAGGTTTCGCGCCGGTAATATATAACCGGGCATCAGACCCTTTTATCGTATTGGTTATTTTTATTAGGGTACCAATACCGCTTGAGTCTATGTAATTTACATTTGACATATCAAGTACTACAGAATTATCTTTAACGATATCCAAATTGTCAAAACTGCTTTTGAGTTCAAGAGATGTGTAAATATCAAGACTGCCGAATATTTGAATTACAATGTAATTTTTATTTTCATGTACTTTAATTTCCATCTTATTTTTTTATTTTACTATATTTTTTTTGTTATTTAATATGAAAGTATTACTTTGTATAATAAATATATTTATTTAATATGTCAACAAAAACTAAATATGAGAGTACTTTTTTTATTAGATATTGACGGAACTTTAATAAATACTTCAGGAGTTGGAAGACGGGCGGCTGAAAAGACTGTATTTGAACTGACAAATGAAAAAGTACCGCTTTCGGCTAAAGATGTAGCCGGCAGAACAGATTTGTTCATTTTCAATCAAATATTAGAAAAATTGTCATCATTGAACGGATACAATATAAACTTTTCAGAAATAAAAAATTTATATCTTAAAAATCTGCGTTTAGAGGTTGAAAAAAAGTCTATAAATTCTCTGCCGGGGGTAAATGAATTTATTAAAGATATAGAGAATAATTCTAAACATGTTCCAGCTCTTTTAACGGGAAACTTTGAAGAAGGCGCGCAAATTAAACTTGGTCAAAGGTTTCAATCTTTTGAGTTTGGGGCCTATGGCGATTTAACGCAAGATAGAAATAAACTAATGCATTTTGCTATTGATGAATATCAAAAAAAATATTATACATCTCCCCAAAAAATAATTGTAGTAGGCGATACGCCCTTTGACATTGAATGCGCCCGCGCCGGCGGCGCTTTTGCCGTAGCGGTTACAACGGGACCCTATACGGCCGATGAACTTTCTGCGGCAGATATGGTGCTAGATTCTTTGGAAGACTGGCCTAAAATAATGAAAGCTGTTTTTTAGACAGGCCTGTATTGCAAGCGCAGCTGGCCGCAGACGGTAGTGAAGCATATCGAAATGATTAACAGGATTTTCAGGATTAATAAAAGTGGCACGCAGATAAACGCTGATAAAAACGCAGATGAGCGCAGTTAATCTCCATTTCTCTTAGCGATGCCGTTAACGACATCGCTAAGAGAAGAATTTAATTTCACTCTCATAAGTTGAGTTTTCATGATGCGTTTTTTGATTTTTAATATAATTAAAAATCTTATTAAAAGATGTTTTATCTACAGTAAACGATGAATATCCTTTTTGCCAATATAATTCTTCTATTTCATGAGATGAAAATCCTTTTATATGATTTACAACTTTAGAAACACTTAATTTCGATGGCAAAGATAATAAGATATGAATATGATCTGTCATACCATTTACTATGTGAATTTTAAATTCTAATGAATCTTCTTTTTCTTTAAATATTTTTCGTAGTTTTTGATAAACCTTTTTTGTTAAAAAAGGATATCTTTTTTTTGTACAAAATACAATATGATAATCATTTCGATTGAAAGAACGGCCCCTCGAAATCATATATTCATATAATTAATTAATTTTTCTGTGTCAATAATTCTTTTTATCTTAGCGATGTCGTTAACGGCATCGCTAAGAAAAGAAATAGCTATTCGAAAATATATTCTTCTATCACAAGTTCTCCTCTTCCCGTGTGTACCCAGTTGCCTTCAAATTCATTCTCAGGATCAGGAGTTTGATTTGTATACTTTTCTAAAACCGTACATTCCTTATTTTTATATTTTTTTTCTCTAAATTCAGTTAACTGGGTCCATTTTTCTTTGTGACATAGAGTGATTGTATTTTCTGTTCGGGTATAATTGCCTCTTATTATGGGGAAAGCCGGCGCTGGATGACCGCCGCCATATGGTGTTAGATAGTCTAGAACCTCTATATAGGTCCCGTTTTGTAATAATATATATCTGGCAAAAGCTTCAGTTCCTGAACGGCCCCGTCCTTCCATTATTATTATTGTTTCGCTTGGTCTTATATTTTTATTTAGAATACAGTATAATTTATTGTTATACACAATATGCCATCTCATAGCATAAGGTGAGTTCTCATATTTAGCTGTAAAATCGACTTTTCTGATTTTAGTCATCATATTTAACATTATTACTTCTGAATTTGCGGGAATAGACAATCTATTTTGGTCTACTCCTATTTCCCAACATTTTGATAAAGAAGTTTTTGTAATAATACCTTTGGGAAAATAATTTTTTCTTTTTAATAATTCAGTGAGAAACGGTTTTTTTCTTTTTCTATAATCATCACCAATTTCTTTTCGAGTAGGTCTCTTTTTTGCTTCTAAACCTTTTGCAATGATTAATAGCAAAGATAATAAAAATAATATTTTTTTCATTTTAATAATCTCCTTTTAATAGGTATCATTTTGACCATTAAATCCCACGTGAACATGGTAAATTCACCGCAGAGGCGCAAAGTACGCAAAGGAAATAAAAAAATAGCACGCAGATACCTGTATCTGCGTGCAAAGCTGGCTGCAAGCGGTAGGCTATTGCCGTATCGAGATAAACGCTGATACATAGCAGATACACTCAGATTATTATATCTGTGTTTATCCATTCTATCTGCGCTATCTGTGTCCTATTGTTACTCGAATATAAATTCTTCTATCACAAGGAGACGATTTTTCATATTTATCCAGTTTCCTTCAAGTACGTTCTCAGCATCTGGAATTTGATTTGTATATTTTTCTAAAACGGTACATTCTTTGTTTATAAATTTTTTTTCTTTATATTCAGATAGTTGCGCCCATTTTTCTTTCATGCATAAAGTAATTGTATTTTCTGTTCTGGTGTATTTACCTTTTATTATCGGGAATATTGGCATAGCGGGCCCTCCACCAAATGGAGTTAGATAGTCTAATACTTCAATATAAGTCCCGTTTTGAAATAAGATATATCTTGCAAAAGCTTCCGCTAATTGTCCGCGACCTTCCATTATTATTATTGTTTCGTTTGGTTTTATATTTTTAATTGGTATACAAAAAATTTTATCTTCGTATAATACATGCCATCGTAAGGCACGCGGTGAATTATCATATTTATCTGAAAATCTATGTTTTCTGAGCTTATTTTTTATATTTAACAATATCACTTCTGTATTTGCAGGAATAGACAAACTATTTTGCTCTTCTCCTATTTTTTGAGTACATATTGATGTAGAAGTTTTTATAATAATACCTTTAGGAAAATTATTTTTTCTTTTTTTTAATTCTGCAATGTAAGGTTTTAATCTCTTTTTATAATCATCATTAATTTCTTTGTCAGTAGGCATTTTCCTGGCATCTATACTTACAACTATCAGCATAAAAACAGATAATATGTAAAAAATATTTTTCATAAAAAATCTCCTATTAATTTTTAATCCCATCCGGCATGAATATGGTTAAAATGGTCGACATCATAGTCCCATGCTTTATCCATTTGCGTCATACAATTTAAATATTCGGGACTAAAGATATCACTACTTATTTCTGAACAATCATAATTACCCCAATCCCAAATATACTCAAGGCCATCATTAGGATCTGTATACTTACTTTTCCATGGTGAAAGAATTTGTAAATCAGAATATTCTTGATGTTCATCAAAAAAACTTGAAAATATGGCGGGCATTGAAGGATTTAAAGTGGCGTTTAAATCCCCACCGGTGCCGTTATTCATGCGAGTTTCATTTAAATAATTAATATCAAAAAATCTGCCTGATGGATGAGAGTCTACATTTCCATAGTCTCGCCATGCTGAACTTAAAGTTATAGAATTTAAACCTGATGTTTCGTTAATTGTCTTTAACAAACCAGCTATAGAATTTTGTTTTAAACCCCCAATAGCACTGGTTTCCCACGGGTTAAGTTCAGTAATTTCAACGAGACCTGCTATATCTTTAAAATAAATAGTTATAGTATTATTGTTATACAATATTTCCGCTTTATAAGCTTTTATTTCATTTTCTGTTCCTTCATTAAATGTGTCACGGCTAGTACTCGGCATAAACGCTGTGGCGCAAAGTACATAGATTTGTTTGCAAAAATATAGCACGCAGATTGCGCTGATAAATAATGCGGATGAACGCAGTTAATCTCCATTTCTCTTAGCGATGCCGTTAACGACATCGCTAAGAAAAAAAATTGTTACTCGAAAATAAGCTCTTCTATTACTAGTTCTAATCTTTTAGGATTTATCCAGTTGCCTTTAAGTTTATTATTGTAGTCTGGAATCTGATCCGTGTATTTTTCTAAAACAGTACATTCTTTATTTTTAATTTTTTTTTCTCTATATTCAGATAATTGTGACCATTTCTCTGTCATACATAAAGTAATTGTATTTTCGGTTCGAGTATACTCACCTTTTATCACAGGATGTACTGGCGCGGGATAACCACCCCCCATGGGGCCTATGCTCTCGAGTACTTCAATGTATATACCGTTTTGTAATAAAATATATCGAGCGAAACCTTCTATTTCACTACGCCCACGGCCTTCCATTACGATTATTTTTTCTTTGGGTTTTATGTTATCGTTTGGTATACAGTATATTTTATTTTTATAGATAATTTGCCAATATTTAACAGGTTTTTTTTTAATAAAAATATCGAAAATATTTAACATTTTAACATTTGCCTCGGGAGGTAAAGATAAACTATCCTGTTCAATGCCAATTTTATAGCATTTCGATACAGATGCTTCTGTTGTTATACCATCAGGAAAATAATTTTTCCTTTTAATTAGTTCTATCTCAAATGGCTTTAATCTTTTTTTATAGTCTTCTTCAATTTCTTTATCTGTACGATATTTTTTGGCTTCTAAATTTGTTATAAAGAATAGTATCAAAACTAAAATTAACATTGTTTTTTCCATTGTAATAATCTCCTTTTCTCTTAGCGATGCCGTTAACGACATCGCTAAGAGAAGAATTTAATTTCACTCTCATAAGTTGAGTTTTCATGATGCGTTTTTTGATTTTTAATATAATTAAAAATCTTATTAAAAGATGTTTTATCTACAGTAAACGATGAATATCCTTTTTGCCAATATAATTCTTCTATTTCATGAGATGAAAATCCTTTTATATGATTTACAACTTTAGAAACACTTAATTTCGATGGCAAAGATAATAAGATATGAATATGATCTGTCATACCATTTACTATGTGAATTTTAAATTCTAATGAATCTTCTTTTTCTTTAAATATTTTTCGTAGTTTTTGATAAACCTTTTTTGTTAAAAAAGGATATCTTTTTTTTGTACAAAATACAATATGATAATCATTTCGATTGAAAGAACGGCCCCTCGAAATCATATATTCATATAATTAATTAATTTTTCTGTGTCAATAATTCTTTTTATCTTAGCGATGTCGTTAACGGCATCGCTAAGATAAGAAATAGCTATTCGAAAATATATTCTTCTATCACTAATGCTCTATTTTTACCAATAACCCATTTTCCTTGAAAATCTTTAGAATTTCCTGTATATTTTATTAAAACGGTACATTCTTGATTTTTAATTTTTTTCTTAAAAAATTCAGATTGTGACCAGTCTTCTTTAATACACAAAGTGATTTTATTTTCTGTTCTGGTATATTCGCCTCTTACCGTGGCATGAAGCGGCACAGGATAACCGCCGCCATAAGGGCCTAAAGTTTCAAATACTTGAATATATGTGTCGTTTTCTAACAATATATATCTTGCAAAAGCTTCTGAGCCTACACCTTTACCTTCCATAACAATGATTTTTTCTTTTGGTTTTATATTGTCATTTGGTATACAGTATATTTTATTTTTGTGCATGATTATCCAGGATTTTACAGATTTTCTTTCTTCTCTATAAATAGATAGAAAATTTATCATTTTAACATTTGATCCCGATGGTATTGATAATCCATCTTGTTCAACACCAATTCTATAACATTTTGATATAGAGGTTTTAGTAATTGTACCCTCAGGAAAATAGTTTTTCCTTTTAATTAGTTCAAGAACAAAGGGTTTCAACATTTTTTTATAGTTTTCTATAATTTCTTTATGTGGGGGTCTTTTTCCTGCTTCTAAATTTGTTATAAAGCTTAGTAGTATAGTTAAAATACAAATTGTTTTTTTCACTTTAATAATCTCTATTTCTCTTGAGCTGTACCGTTAACGGTACAGCTCAAGAGAATGATTTCACTTCATTAAATCAACAAACTCTTCTTTTTCAGTAAGAATTTCAGCAAGAGACTTATCTCGTTTGATGGGAATGCAATTGTAACTGGGTATTGATCCTGACTTATTTCTGTAATATTTTTCAAGCTGTTTATAGTCCCACGTATAATTTTCAGTTAAGAATTCGCTTGAAATGTAATGTTTACCGTCAATAAAAAGACCGCTTTCAGGTTCGCAAACAGGTACCTGAGTTGATTTTTTACAAGAACTCACTATTATAGTTAAAACTAAATAAAGAATATATTTTATTATTTTTTTTTTCATTTTAACTTGCGTTGGTCTATTATATATTAAATATACTAATGTATATCATAAATTTAATATATAATTTAAATAATAATATATAATCGGCTCATGGATGTATTAAAATTGAATTTACATTGTGTTTGAAGAAAGAAACATAACTGTATAATTATAATTAAAACAAATAATTGACAAAAAAATACCGGCAGTACTTCTAAAATATAAGAAAAAATGAAAGATATAATTTGGAATTTTATAAATAAATTTTTTGGTGTTGATAAACTTGAGAAAATATCCATTGTTTTATTTTTATTCATATCATTTTTTGGCGGTATTTTTTTAGGCATAGTGGTTACAGACGTAGAATCGGGTAACCTTTCTAAATTATTTCATGCGTTTGAAGATGAAAGCAAAAAAGAAAAACAGGAATTATCTGACATTCAAAAATTAGAAAGTTTTCGCATGGCCGTTCCCACGCGAATTTATGATATTAACGGCACCTTAATTGCCGAGCTTTTTCAGCACAAAAGAGAATTGGTAAAGCTAGAAGAAATACCCCGCCCGGTAGTAAACGCTTTTCTTGCGGTAGAAGATACATCTTTTTATGACCATTTTGGAATAGATTTTATTGCCATACTAAGAGCGGCATGGGAAAATATAAAATCTGGTTCTATTGTTCAGGGGGGATCAACAATTACACAGCAGCTTGTGAAAAGCCTATATACTGAAGGAGAAAAAACCCTTGTTCGAAAATTGTACGAAGCGGTATTGGCCTTGCAGGTAGAAAAAGTTTTTTCAAAAGACGAAATACTAGAAATGTATTTTAATCAAATTTATTTGGGCCACGGAGTAAAAGGTATTGCTACCGCATCAAAGCTTTATTTTGATAAGCCAATTCAAAAATTAAATTTTATTGAAGGAAGCATATTAGCGGCTCTACCAAAATCGCCCCACACATATTCACCGTATAAAAATCCTCATAGATGCAGAGAAAAAAACAAGATAGTACTAAACAGGATGGTAGAGTTAGAGTATATTTCTAGGGAAACTGCAGATAAAATGTACGAAGAATTTTGGCCAAAGTATTGGGATAAAATTACAACTACGCCTTCGTCAATTACAGCGTTTGGTCTTAGAAAAGACAAGGCCCCATACTTTACCGAGACCGTAAGGCAGGAACTTATAGACATATTTGGTGAAGAAAAAGTTTATTCAAAAGGCCTACAGGTTTATACGTCTTTAGATTTAGATCAGCAATCTATAGCTGAAGAGATTTTATCAGAGGCCTTGAAAAAACAAGATGCTACTGCTCAGGCCTCAAATCAGGCTTATCGTAAAGATATAGATACAGAATTATTTTTATTTTATGACACGCTAAAAAGTATTCTGCCTTTGCCAGAGATACAAACCAGTTATTCTATTCGAACAGATTTTAGAAAAACATTTAAAGAAAACTCATCTGATTATTTTGAACTTTTAAGCCTGATTCTTCCCGCTGCTGAAGTCAATGAAATTTCAAAAGAATTCAGTAAAACAACAAGACAGTTTAAAAGGGACATTCAGGTTCAGGGCGCTTTTTTGGCCATGGAGCCAAATACCGGCAGAATAACCGCTATGATAGGGGGTAGAGAATTTAAACCTTCTGATCAATATAACCGGGCTTTGCATGCCAGAAGACAACCGGGAAGCGCGTTTAAACCGTTTGTTTATGGCGCGGCAATTGAAGATAGAGCTGTTCATTATTCGATGGGATTTACTGATTCTCCGCTTATGAATGTAAGGCCGGATGGTTCTATTTGGGCCCCCAGTAATTATGAAGGCAGTTTTAGAGGATATATTCCATTAAATAAAGCATTGGCTCAAAGTAAAAATCTTGTTTCTATACAGGTTTATGATTTAATAGGTCCTGAGAAAATTATAGATTTTGCCAGCCGTTTGATGAAAATTTCGTACTCTCGGTTTCAGCCAGATCCTTCGTTAGCGCTGGGATCTTCAGAAGTCACTCCGTACGAGTTATTATGGGGATTCTCAATTATTGCAAATGAAGGTAAAGATATCGTCCCTCATTCTATTATTTATGTTAAAGATAGAGATGAAAAAATGTTACATATAGAGAAGAAAACTGTAGAAATCTTAAATCGAAAAGAGAAAAACAATAATTTACAGATTATAGAACCTGAAACCGCCTGGATGCTTAAGAAAATGATGAAAGAAGTGGTTAAAAACGGTACAGGTACCCGGGCCATTGTTGAGGACAATGAATTTTACGGTGATGCAGCCGGGAAAACCGGAACAACTTCATCATGGAACGATGCCTGGTTCGCTGGTTTTACCAAAGAACTTGCAGGTGTTGTCTGGGTGGGTATGGATAAAGGCGCAATGACGCTGGGTAAACACCAAAGCGGAGGAGTTATATGCGCTCCTGTCTGGGGAAAATTTATGAAAAGACTCTATGATTTAAAAAAAGAAAAACCCGGTCAGTTTGAAAGTGAAATTCCTGAAAAAGTTGAAACAAAAAGGGTATGTAAATTTTCGGGTAAATGGTTTAATGAAGATTGTGATATTGACGAAGAGACAATGACAACATACACTATGCCCAAAATAGAAAAAGATTTCTCTAAGTTTGATGAAAAGCAGATTGAAGATGAAGAAAAAATTAAAAAAAATTATGAAACAATATGTGATTGTAACCATACACAGACCAGAAATTTTCTGGAACTTTTGCAGGAGCAAAGTGAAATTACCGATGAAGAACTTGGTAAAACTAAACATTTTTCAGGCCGTTACGGAAACGATTAAAATTGAATTTATATAAAATTATCCGTCCTTTTTTGTTCGCGCTTAAGCCAGAGAGGGCTCATGATGCCGGTGTATTTTTGTTGAAAACAACTCAAAAGATATTACCAAAGGCAAAAAAAAATATTTCTTTTTTAGCGCAAAAAATATTTAATAAAGAAATATTACATCCGGTATGTATGGCAGCCGGATTTGATAAAACAGGTGAAGTATTCACTGGTTTAATAAAACTGGGGTTTTCTTTTGTAGAAATAGGTACATTTACCCCTAAGTTTCAAGCGGGAAATGACAAGCCCAGAATATTTCGTCTTCCCAAAGAAAAAGCGGTTATAAATAGAATGGGATTTAATAATCCGGGTATTTTAACGGGTCTTCAAAACGCGCAAAAGCTTATAAAAAATTCTAATAATAAACTAAATATCGCCATAAGCATAGGAAAGCAAAAAGAGACACCTTTACATAAAGCATTTGATGATTACAGGACTCAGCTTATTGAAATTAAAAATAATAAAGATATTGTTCAAAATTGTCTATACGCAGCTGTAAATATTTCATCACCAAATACCCCGGGATTAAGAGATTTACAAAATAGTAAATATCTATCTGAGCTTATTTATTTATGTAAAGAAGTAACTGATTTACCCATCGTCATAAAATTCGCGCCAGATTTTGAAAACATGAAAGATTTTCAAAATTTAGTAAAATCTGTTTTAAAGTCTAAAGCTTCAGGTATTATTGTAACCAATACATCAACGAAATTGATTAATGAACCTTATGTGCCTGAATATATTAAAAAGAAAGGGGGGGGGCTGTCGGGGCTGCCTTTAACAGAAATATCTGAAAAATATCTGCAAGAAACTATTAATATTGTACAGCAGCAAATTCCCGTAATATCCAGCGGCGGCATAATGAAACCTGTGGATATATGGTTTAGACTTTGTATGGGAGCTTCATTAACGCAATTATACACTGGATTTATTTATAATGGTCCTTATTTAATAAAAGATTCGTTAAAATATTTAGAAAAAAAATTTAATGAGTACAATATAAAAAGTTTTGAAGATTTTCAAAAAGAAAGAAACTATATTTGTAAAATTGAAAAAATAAACAGTAAAACATAAAAAAGCCGATATTTAATAAAAGCGTATAGAAAAACTGCAAAAATAATAAGCAGTGTATGAATTAATCAATAATAAGACCTGACAGGATGAACATGATTTACAGGATAGATGAATGAATCGAAGCCAAAATTAATCATGTCTAATCTTGTAAATCCTGTCTAAAATTCTTATAAATTAATAAGCGCTTTAATAACACTATGGGGATACTGAAAATTATGAAATCTATTTTTAAGTATAAACTAAATTTAATAATTATCGCGTTATTATTTATTAACAGCATAAACGCAGAAGAAAATGAAAATAAGTATTATCCCCAACTTGAAGATGTAAATCCTCAGGCTGCTGATGTATTATCCTTTCCTCATTTTAGTATGGATTATAAATATAAAATAAATACGCCTGAAAAAAAATATGAAATATTCAGCGAAAAAAAAATTATAGATTGGGCAAGAGCGCAGGGTTTCATGATTACCCGTGACCATAATTTAAATGGTTTAAATTATAAAAGGGGAGCCGTTTTCTTTCCGCCGGGTTTAAGTTTTAATCTTTATGTTCCTAAAAATGATTTTGACGACATAGTTCCTTTCGGATGGACCCTTGTTATAGATATGGGTTTTTTAAAATCTATGGATAAAATTGAAACCTTATCAAGCGATTTTTTATATTATCAAAATATTTTAAGGTATGATATCTATATTGATAATATTCACTATAAAACAATTGAAATAGGCTATGGAAAAACACAGCCTTCTTTAATTCAAATCTCTATACCTTTCATTAGAGATAAGGAAGGTAAAATTTTAGTTGATATTAAAATACCAAATACACACAATAGTTTTGGTGTTTTATATGACGCGATATTGATAAAAGAAAAAATATAAATAAAAATTATTTTTTAGATTCAGCTGCTTCTTCTTTAACTTTTTTAACACGCGGTATAATTACCTGCTTGCCATTGTAAAATCCGCACGAAGAACATACTCTGTGTGAGTATCCATAAGTGCCGCAATTTGAGCATGGTCTTAAATTAGGTTTGCCTATAGCATGATGCGCTCTTCGGTTGCCTCTGCGATGAGATGATTGTTTTCTTTTAGGTACTGCCATACATCCAGACTTTACTTGAAAAACAGCCTGTCAATTTTTTTCTTGTAAAAATGAAAGCGTGAAGTAATATGTCTGTAAATAGCATAAAATATTGTTGTAGTTTTCTAAAAAGAAAGAAAATTAGACAGAATTTACATGATTTTGATGAGAAGAAAAATTAAAATAATCATTTCGTTTTTATTGTTTTTAAATGTTGCTGGCGAACTTGCGGCGAAAAAACGTGATCGCGGTGACATGGTTAAGAAAGAGCCTGATACGGAATATCTCGATGAAAAAGATAAAATAAGGCTAAAAATAAGAAAAGTAAGCCAATCTTTAATAGGCAATAACAGACGAACAATTAAACTAAACGGTAAAACATATCCAAACGACTGCTCAGGTATGGTAAGAGCCGTATTTGACAGCATTGGTGTAAATGTATACAAAAAAGCAGATACCGCTCCAAGAGGAGCAAACGGTGTTAGAATTATTCATCATTCTTTTAAAGATAGAACATGGGATGACGCGAAAAAGAGAATGCCCCGCACAGGTGATTTAATTATTTTTAATAATACGTACGATATGAACAAAAACAAGAAGTGGGACGACAAATATACTCACGTATCGGTAGTAACCGGTGTTGAAAAAAATGGTACCATCGCTTTTATTCACCATGTAAGTCAGGGAATACAGCGTTATCGAATGAATCTTTTTAAGAATACAGTGTACAAAGAAGGTGATGTTAAATACAATGATTTTATACGCAGACGACCTAAGTCAGATAAAAACAAAGAAAAGTATTTATCAAGTAGCGCTTTTTATACATTTATTGATGTTCTTGGCGGTGAAAAAGTAAGTTATACAGATACCGAAGTTTATGATAAAGACGAAAATAATTCAGAAAATAAAAAAATAAATCTGCAAATTAAAGAAGATATTCAAAAATTATTAGTTAAATATGGCATATCTGAAGACGATTTGGTTGAATATCTGCAAAGTCAATAATAAATAACGTAAAAACGTTGCAAAAACCCCTTTCTATACGTATAATATATAAGAAGTTTAAGCTAAAAAAACCGATATTTTAATTAGGTTTTAAAATAATAAATATTTATTTGACTTTATGATTTTATTGTTAAAAACAGTATCAAATATAAGAGAAAAATGAAATGCATGATTTTATTCATAAGAAAATAGTAAAGATATTAAAACTGTCGTATATTATAATTATTTTATTTTTTTTCTCATCGATTTCTTTATTTGCAAATAGCAGATTACCGGCAGAAAGCTATAACTGGCTGCATGTTACAGGCGGGGCGAGCAGTGGTGATATAGACGGGTTGACTGTCATTTTTTTTGAAGTTCCTGAAGCAGAAACGTCTACCATATATTTTGGCATAAATGATCCGGGATGTGATAATGTTGCGCCAGACGATTGTACATCAAACGCCGATACGAATTATTATTTATTTGGGGGCAGCGGCGCATTGAGCCACCCCGATTCGCGGCTTCGAGATTACAGCGGTCAGCAGGCAAAAGCGAAAACAGGCGGCAGCCTCTTAAGCAGCTTCACTTATGGGAATTCAACAGCAGAAGGATGGGTATATTTTTCGGGTGTAAGCGCGTCACAGGGCGAAAAAATCGGTAATAAATATTATTTTAAAATAGTGATCGAAGCAGCTTCAGCATCATTGGGCAATAATGCTTATCAGGTTGATATTTCATACCAAAATACGGGAACTCCTGTGGGAGTTGCCGATGTAAAAACCTTTTCCTATTCATGGACAATTGACTTGCGCGATGATGGTAATTTATGGAACTTATATCCTTTTGTGCCAGAAGGCGCTGCCGGAAGTCTAATCGTTCACAATTATGATATGGATAACAATGATTCAGGTAATCAATATGGTATATCACCGGTGTATAATAATAAAGGCGCAATTACAGTTTCTGGAAATGGTGAAGCACAAAATGGTATTACAATAGGTACTGAAACCAACGGAACATGGAAGCTTGTATTAACAGGTGACAATGACGGCGGCGGTGAAAACACGGCTGAATTCTGGTTTACCAATTCTGTTACCTCAGAGCTTTATCGTATTTATTCAAGTAGCTATAATCCGTCAACTGCTGATCATGTTGCCTTATCGTATAACGATGGTATGGTCATAAATAACGGAACAGATACCGAAACGGTTGTACTGCAAATAGTAGACAGTTCATTAAATCCTTTGCCGTATTCAAAAAATATTTATGTATATTTAACAGAAACCATTTCAAATTCAACGGCCGTTATTACAGAAAGTAATAACGGAGTTGTAAATAGTCAAAGTACAGTTGTCACGACTGATTCTTCAGGTATGGGTTACATTAAAGTAAAAGATACTGAAATAGAAACTATAACCGTAAATTTACTTACCGATGGAACCAATGGTTCCAATGATTTTGGAGCGGGAGCCGATGATGTAAAAACAATTAGCTCTGTAAGTAATATACCACCTAAACTATCTTCTGTTTCTAACAAAACATTTACAAAAGGCGCAGGCAGCACCTTGGGACCAGATATAAAAATTACGAATTCGCCAATTTCTACATTATTAACAGCCACAAATGATATTTATATTAAAATACCGCCTGAATTAAGCGCTGTTTTTGATACTTCAGTTATAAACCCAACATATACAATTGCAAATGGTACAGGTGCCATTAGTGCCGCTGCGGTAACTTATCTTGACAGTAATAAAACAGTAAAAATTGATATAACCACCAGCCTTTCTGTAAATGCCGAATTAAACATAAGCGGATTAAAGTATATGTCGTTTAATACTGAATCAAATGGCAAAATGACGTTATGTTATGATGGTACAGGAATAGATTTTACGGTAATTGACGATAAAGTATACAGTGTTTTAGATTTAACGCCTCCTACTATAACCTTGCGTGAAACAGTCGATCTTGATAAAGACGGATATATTGACGCTATTCATTTGACATTCAGCAAAAATGTTAAAGATTCATCAGTTACAGCGGCAAATTTTTCTATAAACGCCGGTGCCGTAGCGGGGCTGGCTTTCAGCTCAACAACAAACGGCGATACCGCTAATGATAACGATATCTATATTACTTTTACAGAAGATGTATCGTTAAAAACAGACGCGTCACCTACCATAAAATATACGGCCGGGACCTTAACCGATCTCGCCGGTAATGCTATGGTAACAGAAGCTGTGGCAACTACCTCAACTGATAAAGCGCCTCCCGCTTTTACGGCTTTGGCTCCCGCAACGGGTAGCAGCGTGAATACGGCAAATGTCAGCTATACTTTATCAGAAAATATTTCATCAGGCACAGTAACGTATACATGGGTAAGCGGTACAGCCGATACAAATCATACAGTTACGCTTACAGGAGCAGAACTCTCTGCGGGCGCTTTTTCAGGCGCTCTTAGCGCGCCGCCAACATTACTTGAGGGCGCCGTTTATAATATAAGTTTTGTGGGTACAGACGCTTTAGCAAATGCCGGTACAGCGGTCAGCGTTTCAAACATAACTTATGATTTAACAACACAAACACCTACATTAACATCGCCTGCTTCAAGTAGTACCGTTTTAGGTTCTTTAAATGTAAATTTTACTTTGCCAGAAAACGGGTTTGATAATTCACTAAAGCTAACAATAACACAAACAGGGGGTACGGCTGATGCCGGCTCTCCTCATGTTTTAACAATGGTCAGCGAAACCAGCGGGAATCATTCATTGACTTTAGATGGTGCAAATCTTGGCGCAAATTCGTCTATCGTAACATACATCGGAACTTCTTTGGTTAGCGGGGCGGTCTATTCATTTAAACTTGAATATCAGGATTTTGTGGGTAACACAGTGAGTTCGGTTACAAATACAAATATTTTATTTGATGTAGATACCACACAGCCACAGCTTGTAAGCGTTAGTTTAACTGATGCCGGCAATTCAGGCGCGGGCACAGGCGATACCATTGTTTTTGTTTTTAATGAGGCAATTGATGCCGCCTCTATTACAAGTTCATTAGCGGGTTCTATCACAAATAACTCTTTTGCAAGCGGCAGCGGTAATTTAACAGGTACGGTACTTGATGATTTAATAGCTGAACTGGGTTCTTTCGCGACGGCAACTACTGCGACTGCCAATTTAAGTACTCTGGCAATGAGTGCAGATGGTACCACTTTAACTTTAACTCTTGGCGGTACTGTTACAAACGGTACTTTTCCCGGAGGCGTTTTTACGCCGGCAGCTGCCGCATATACCGATTTATCTGGTAATGATATTAATGCCGTGGTTACGCAAACAACAACCGGTAAATGGGATACATCCACCGACGCGCCCGCATTAACCTCGCCCGTAGCCAGCTCAAATGTTGGCCGTTATGTAAATCTTAATTATACAATTCCTGAACCTGCAGCAGATACATCAGTAAAATTAACAATTACGGGAACCTTAGGTGATGCGAATACTTATGTTTTAACAATGATAAATGAAACAAGTGGCAATTTCGTTTTAGATACGGCCAGTTTTTCATCCAATAATACGGCATATGTAGAATCGGTAACCGGCGGCGATACACTTGTTTTAGGGGCAACCTATAGTTTTAAAATAGAATATGACGATATATATATTAATGGTATAAATTTTGATGAAAATACTAATATTTTTTATGACGGTACGGCTCCCGAGCTTGTAAGTGTTACCTTAACTGATGCCGGTAATTCAGGGGCAGGGGCTGGTGATACTATTGTTTTTGTTTTTAATGAGGCAATAGATCCTGCCTCTATTACAAGTTCTTTAGCAGGTTCTATAACAAATAACTCTTTTACCAACGGCAGCGGTAATTTAACAGGTACGGTACTGAATGATTTAATTGTAGAACTGGGTTCTTTCGCGACGGCAACTACAACAACAGCTAATCTCAGTACACTTGAAATGAGCGCCGATGGAAAAACATTTACTTTAACGCTTGGCGGAACCATAGCAAATGGAACTCCTCCGGGGGGAGTTTTTACACCAGCGGCGTCATATACCGATCTCGCGGGCAATGCTATAAATACATCCGTAACGCAAACGACAGCAGGCAAGTGGGATTCTTCAACAGAATTGCCTACGTTAAGTTCACCTTTATCATCAAGTTCTGTTCCACAGTTAATAAACGTTAGTTATTCGCTTCCTGAGGCTGCGTCAGATACAACTGTTAAGATAATTATTACAAATGAGGCTGTTCCAGCTACATATTATACAATAACCATGCCAAATGAAACGGCTGGTGTTACTTCTGTTACTTTAGATGGTTCCAATCTTTCGGGAAGTACAGGAATAGAATCGGTTGCCGGAACCGGAGGCAACGCGTTAGTTGATGGGGTTCTTTATACCTTTAGAATTGAATACCAGGATGCATATAATAACGCTGCGGCTTTTACGCAAAATACCGGCATTAAATATGATATTACAGCACCCACTTTAACGACTGTAAGTATTTCATCAAATAATACAAATACATTATATGCGAACACAGGTCATACTATAACATTAAACATAACCGCTATTGAATCTTTAAGTGTGGCTCCTACTGTTACTATTGCCGGTCAAACGGCAACCGTGGCGGGTTTAGGACCGTATACCGCTACTTATACGCTTTTAGGTTCCGAAACAGAAGGTATTATACCTTTTACTATTGATTTTACAGATTTAGCCGGCAATAACGGCATACAGGTAACAACTGTAACTGATAGTACAAGTGTCACATTTGATAAAACCGCGCCCTTGGCGGCTACAGGCATTGTCTGGTCAGAGACTTCACCTTTTAACGGTTTAACGGTGACTTCTAGCTGGACAGTCTCAGCCTCTGTTGATTTAGCTT